>JAABUL010002766.1_pt1 | contig 28132 bp, 52 predicted proteins | sample 5559151 | NCBI WGS metagenome assembly JAABUL01 (sample SAMN10711876, study PRJNA513368) | rock metagenome | isolation source: Antarctica rocks | place: Antarctica: Victoria Land, Pudding Butte sud
CGCACGCGCGCGCGCCGCACCCTTTCCTATAACTCGTTTGGGCTACTGGTTTGCCTACACGTTGCGCAGTCTTCACACTGCATGTCAGGGCTCCTTACGATGCAAGCAATGCGTCTCCTCACCCAGTGGCACCTCTGTGCTGCGCCTGCCTATACGCCGCGAGGTTCGGAGGGCCATCAGACTGTGTGCCGGTCACCGGTTTTCGTTGACCATCTGAACCTGAACCTCAAACCTGGTGCTGCTGGTGCAGGGGCCCTGGCGCCGGCGCAGAGGTCACAGCCGGCGGCGTGTTCAGCGACCTGCTGCGCCTCGCAGCCTACCTTGGCGCGCCGTCTTGAGCGGGGCCGCTTCACCCGACGCAGCCGCCTTTGGCAGTGCCGCCGGCGCTGCAGCAGCGCGGCAGCAGAGTGGACACAAGCAGCATGTCGTGTGGGCGGCTCCCCCTGCGCAGCAGCTGCCGCCGCTGCGGCGGCGGCAGCGCAGTGCCGAGAAGGTGGAAGGCATGCCGTGAAGGGCAGGTTCGCTGGTTCACACGCGCGGGCACGCTAGAGCAACGCCTAGGGCCTGTCCCATGGCGGCCCGCCCCGCCGCAGCACTTTGCCACAAGGCATATGCATACGGTGTGTCGATTGCGGCAGCACTACGGTTTTCAGATCAAGGGTGTCGCATCGAAATGTTAATGCAAACACGTCGATTTGTTTGAATGGAGTCAAAGCTCGAATGCCGCGAAACATGCACTCAGCTCAAGTGTCAATCATTTACACGAGCAGTGTCTCGTAATGTCAAATAATCTCTGAGCTGTCTTCCCCCCAAATTGCTAACGCCAACAATGTGTGCGTGGAACATGGAATGCTGCGGGGGAATCCCGCGGCCAATTGTACGGTGTGTCCGAAGGTCTGAATGGCTGAGGCCGAGGGCGCGGAACATAATGGAAGGAAAGTCGACTCCGCTGCCAGGACTGCTCGTGTTCAAGCCCCCGCGCTTGCTAGGCTGCTGCAGCCCCGATGGCTGCCGGTACCGACACGATACATTGGGATGTCACCGCGGGACCAGCTGCCGCACATATTGCTCGGCGGCATGCACCAGCTCGTGCATGCCGCGGGCCAGCAGGCGGCGACCGCTGAAGGTCGGAAGAGTGGCTGATGGGAGAGTGAACGACGGTGGTGAGGATGACATGCAGCGGCGACCTTCACATCGTGAGAGCGGTGCGTCTGAAAGGTTCGTAGCGTACACAGGGTGTGACAGCATCGGCTCCGTCAGCGGCGCTGGCAGCGTGTAGAAGGCGCCGATGCATCTGCAAGCAGTACATCTGCCCGATCACTGATGACGAAGCGGGCGATCGCCACACAGCGTTGGCGACAGCGGATCGGTGGCGTCCGCATGCATCAATTATGTATTAGGGAGTATATGGGCGCCATCATGAGTCTAAGGTGGTCAGGTTTGCCGTCTTCGCCCGCTTGCACCTGCAGGTCCACGATCGATCGGCATGATCAGTGTGCAGTTGCGTCTGCAGCGGCACCACGTCTAAAACCGCGCGTCAGGCTGCCGTGCAACAAAATGACCGACAGGTCATTTCGAGCATGATCGCAGGAAGATCGGGCAGTTCGCAGGGTAAAGGACAGCTGCGCGCATGCAAATTTTGATATGCGTGATCTGCACGCCTAGACAACGCATGCAATGCTGCCGCATTGACACAACAAACCACCAGTGGTTGTCGAAGGCAGAGTCTTGACGCCACATAGGGTTTGGAGCGTGCCTGGCGGCCTTGTCGGCAAAGGGCTTCTCCCACAGGATGCCGCCGTCGGAGTCTGTGCCATACAGCGCGTCGACAGACACTGCGTCGCCGACGGACACGCTGCCGCTGGCCTGCACTAAGATTGGCTTTGCTTTGAATACCTGACGTAGATATCTGGTCAGCTGGACATCTGGACAATGCAGGTACACCTAGTGGGTCAAAAACAATCATCCAATCTCCAGGAAACATTGCGCGTGACGATGTCACACGTGGTTGTGCACAATGTCCAGCCATCACAAGGGCTCAGCAAGTCAGGCTGGTTTAGAAGCCACGAACCTGCGCCGTGAGCAGTTGTCCGAAAAAGTGGGCATGCTTGAAGGCCGTTTCACCTAGTCACAGCACAGTCACCAGCCATCGTTCGCACTTGCAAATGTAGACTCGGGCACGAATGCTGCAGCGCTTTCTGTTCTCACTGCGATCAACAATCAAACTGCGATCAACAATCAAGCAACAAAGTGCTGGAACGCACCAGTGGACTGTGCCAGGCCGAGCTGCGTGCCGTTGCGGTACGACTGCAGCGTCTTTGTCGGCTCGCGCTGCTTGTCCATTACCGCTGTGTCCTGGTCGATGGTGGGAATCTGTACATGATAAAACCCTATATAGGACCGTTATGACGAGACCCGAGTTGCCGTAGTGACGCAGCACCGTCACAACCGACAGGCCTGGTCGATACTGGGGACCTGCCCACAGCGACACAGCGCACAGCTGAATTGTTCCATATAGTATTTATTATATATGAAATCCATATTTATACAAGGCAGCTGCTGGGGACAGGACACCCTGCTGATGCCTCCCACCCCTCAGCAGCTGCCGCATTATGTCGCAGCGGTGCGTCCTCTGCGTGTCATGCACGCCTGAACTGCGCGTACTCCAGGGTGTCTGGACGTCGTCGGTGGTGCAAAAGCTCTGTTGCAGGTCGCTTTGCAGCCGCAGCAATGCAGTGGACCAAGTAATGCTTCTGTCTGTCAATGAGTACAAACCCCACGAACGAGAACACGGAATCTTACCGGGCAGCGGGGGCACGGCTTGGAGCCTGTGAAGCTGACACTGTCGTCGCCGACGCTGAGCGAGCGCCAGCGGTTCTCCGCAAACGCGTGCGCAAGGCCCGCCACCACGATGTTGGGCTGCGCATTGCCGCACGATAGTCGCTCACGTCACACCCATCAGGCGGCGATTGCAAGTCAGCTGACACTGGCAGCAACACCTGCCGGCGAAGGAATCGTTTTGACAGCAAGGTCTGCACCTCTGCGCCGTGTTCACATTTCAGTGTGGGGCGCAGGCTGTGAATTTTATATTTGAATTTTAAATTTAAATTTAAATTTAGATTCGCCTTCTCCGGCAGCGGTCAAGCTCACGCACAGTCGCGTCCCGGAAGCTGCTGGACCGCTCGAGAGGAGGTGGTGCTGCATACTGCCAGCGTGAAGCGTGCGCTCGGAAGCAAGGGTAATGACCAATTTGGGAATCGGCGCACCCGGAATCGGTTCATGGGGATGGCCTAAGGCAGCCGCGTGTTGAGGTCCGCCAAGGACTCCTGCGCAGTAGGTATAGTAATCATTGCATGATGATTACTCGCCCGAGCGTGCGACGACTGCTGTACCAACATTCGTCCTGCAAGCTTTCGTTCTGCACTCTCTGGAAGGCGCCAAACCCCGAGCAAGTGTGCTGCCAGCAAATTCATGTCCTGTGTGTTTCAACATCACCCAATGTCATTGATTAAGTTCCAGCACAGTGGTTGAGCGTCAGTGCAGTGCCACCACAGCGCCGAGCCATGGAAATGGAGCGCAGTTTTTGCTTTAGCAGCGTCAGCGCTGCTGAGCTGGTCACGCATGAGGTTGGACTGATGATGGAGCTGCCTCGGTGAGTCAGGTGGTCTTTTTGTAGAAACGCTTTTGGGATAAGAAACCCAAGAAAAATCAGACAAACTTCAGGATCCCATAGCCCACAAAAGACCAATCCAAAACCTACAAGTGATGAGATCACACCTCCGACGTCAGAAGGTAGGGCATCTGATCGGCAAACTGGATCTCCTTTCCCGGCGCCCAATCCTGACCCACCTCCCGGCGCACCGGGTCATCTTCAAAGTTGCCGCCGTCCTGCCGACCTGAAGCAAGTCAGTGACAGCATCTGAGAAACCGTCACGCGAAGCACCTTCTGACTTGTCAGAATTATCGCCGCCTGCCTGCCGGCGCACCGGATGCGCCTGAGCGTCGCTTCTGTGTTGCTGTCCGGCACAGGAATGCGGCGGCCTGCTGCCTCGGAAGAAGCACCATTTCTGCATTTGTCCCCACATCCCGGCGCATTGGGAAACAGACATTTCTTCTCCTCAGTTTCTGTCGTCCTGCTGGTGACCTGCGCGCAGCAGGGTTTAGGGTTTAGGGGTTTGCCAACCATACCAAGCGTCTCATCAATTTTGGATGGGTTCGCTCCCGCGGCTGTTGTGAAGCCGACCAGCATAGCAACCAGTGAATGAGACGACATGTAAACCACCCCTCGTGGCGCCGCCCTGGGAACCCGTTGATAATGACTTTGATTCCGAGACTTAAATCACACTTACGTCGTTTCTAGCAGAGCGCACCATGGTGGCGGATCAGGCGCACGGGTTTGCCGCAGTGCGCGGAGAAGGAGGCCGCAGCGCTGACGCATGCAGATCAGTTGATTCCAGCGAAATGCCAAGAAATTATGCTTTGTCGATTCCTATCGCGGTGGCGGACCAGGCGTACGGGCTCGCTGCAGTGCGCGGAGAAGTAGGCAACGGCGCCGTCTTTTGCCTTCCATATTCAGCACACATTCCCGTCTCCAGCAGAGCGCACCGTGGTAGCGGACCAGGCGCATGGGCTTGCCGCAGTACGTGGAGAACCAGGCTGCGGCGGCGTCTCCGGCGTCGGCGCCCGCGCCTCCACGGCGGCAGCGGCGGCAGCGTGTGGGTGTTGACCAGCTTGGTGTCCGCGGGCAGCGGGTCCAGCGAGACCTACAGACATCAGCACCAAGAAGACGTGAATCAAAGCAGGTGTTTTTGAGATACTTTCCATTTGATGACGGCGGGTGTGCTGGCCGCCTGGTTCTCCACGTGTTGCGGCACCTGCGGTGTCAATCTGCAGCTGTGAGATTGACACCTTATCATTGAGATGTCTTTGAGGATGTGTGGTGATCTCAGTCGTGTGTTCTCGTAACCTGCATCTTTGCACCCGCCGGCATGGACGCCGGCATGTGCGCTTCAATCGGCCAACATTTGACAGTATCGAACTCAAGGTGCTCCTGCGGCTGTAGTTTCATCATAGTGTCATCAGCACAATCTTCTTCGCTCCTCTAGAGGGTTCGCATCAGGCGCAGGGACACGCATGGTCAGGCCGGCGGCAGGGCTTCACCCCCCATGCACCCAGTGCCGCAGCCGGCAGCTCCGCTCTTCCGTGTCCGTGTATATTGGTTTTGGCATATTTTCCCTCGTTTATGAGGGTTTCCGCACCGCCAGAGGGTCCATGTCGGGGGCCGTGACGCACATCGTCAGCCCGGGCGGCAGCAGCTCGTTCGGCGCTGCGTCCCGCGCCGCAGGCGGCAGCTCCACCCGCACCAGCGCCAGCCGGCGGCCCTCCGGCTGACGCTGTGTCACGAAGCCGCCGCTGTCCTCGCGCACCACCACCCAGTGCCGGTCCCACTGGAAGCCTGCCGCAACGTCAATGAAATTTTGCCTACGAGGTGGTCATTGCCAGCCGCAAGGCTCCGTCGACGTAGCTGACAGGCCACTATCTGGATTTATCGACCCTGGATGCATCTGTGCACCGCATACATCCGGGCGATAAGCAAGGCAGGCTGCCACGGTTATGACCTACACCAGATTTAGCTGCACTTTAGCACTCACCAGTGTACGTTAGGTTCGCCTTCTTCAGCGTGATGCCCTTGCAGCTCTTGATTGGGTAGATATTGATTGCTGAGACGTGCACCATGATCGCCGGTCGTCTGGATACGTAGTGCAAACAGCTGCGAGCTGCAGCTGAGAGAGGATGCCTCAATGCACCACACCAAACCACTGCGCCTCGCAGACAGTACGAAACACGCACGGTGCCAGAACCGAGACGAGCTCTTACTGAATATGAACGCAAAGTGTCGCGCAAATCTGTTCCGAATGGTCGGTGATCTCCCATAAGTCGACTGCTCCATGCGGGGCACAGGCGGGAAGTCCCGCGGCGGCAGCCGGAAGGTGGAAGTACAGATCATCGCACACACAGTTGGTGCTCGCTATGGGCACCCGTTTGTTTGTCTGGTATGTTTGCCCTGGCCATTACGCATTTCAGGCTCTCGTTCTTGACAGCCGCAGCCTGCCGCTGGCAGCGCACCGCACACTGCTGACCGCTGAAGACCGCCCTGGGTATTCTCGTGCAGTGGGTCTGTTGAACGCCTGCCAGCCTTCGCTGTGCACTCAAAAATTTTCCCTACTTGGTGCTCACTGCACGTGCTTAGCCTGGATGTGATGCCGCTCAATCAAAGTACACGTTGTTGCCAAAGACCCGGCCTTTTGCTACAATTTCGAAACCAATATCCTTTCGCAAGCTTCAAGGCACAGGCTGTACTACATAGTATGGACGTCGTGGTATCGTTCATTTCAGGACAGGCACAGACACGTCAGTCATGGCGCCCTGGCAGCAGCACCTGTCGCCGCTGGCGGAGCCTGCGGCGGCGGCCCCGCGCCTGTGCACAGCTGACGGCCGCGCAGCGGCAGCACGTGCAGCTTGCAAGGGGGCCGTCGAGCCACCGCAAACACGGTGCCGGCTTTCGGCGTCCAGACTGCCGCGCTCAACTGCCCGCCGTCGGCACCGCCCCAGGTGTGCGCAGATGCCTCCCTTTCACGGCTGCAGCGTTCACGAGACGATCAACACGGAGACAGATGACTGGTTATGCGCGCATGCCACGTGTATGGGTGGCCATGCGAGGCCATGGGGCAAGTGTTCAAGTGCCATGCCGTGGCAGAAGTTTTGACTTCAGTTGGCATGGGCCGATGGTGGCGATTTCGGGGATCGGCGGCATGCAGCGCCTCCAGCAGCAGCAGCAGCAGCGCCAGCGGCGCATGCGCGCAGGCGTGCCAGGGGCTGCGGCGCGGCTGCGGGCTGCCTCGAGGGCCGCGCCGGCGCAATGCGTACGCGTGGCCGTGGGCTGCAGTTTGGCTTATGGCGCTTCTTCCGCTACCTGCGCGTCGCCGCGGTTCCTCACACAAGCGTGCATCACGCCGCTCTGGCTTCGCCGAGCCTCCGCAAAATTGCCCGCGCCGCGGTCGTCGGCACGCATGCCCTGCAGTCGCGAACACATCGGATGACTCATGGCTGTCGGGATGGATCCAACGACAGAAGACGGGTGATGTAGGCAGCGCATTGAATCAGGCAGGAACACTGGCCCCTGAATGCTGTGCATGTGCATCACAGTGCATGGCGCATCACCAGTCTGCTGGGCCGTATCTTTGGGGACGGTCTCGCCAGCAGCAGCGTTGGCGCGAACTACCGCAACTGTGTCCGGGTCCAGCTTCCAGCCGGGCGGGATGACGAGCTGCAAGCCAGAGTCCACAGGTCAGCATCCACAGGTCAGCGGGCCTGTTCAAGCATGTCCATGATGGCATTGTTTGCGGCATGACGGCAGGCACATGCATGCGCAGGCACTACGGGGCCATGCATATGATCAGGAGTAAACATCCATGCAGCATAATCCACTCAAGTTTCAAATGGATTGGGCTGATGCAGGCAGCACACGCACCGCAAGTTGTCAGCCACACTCATCCTGCGGCGGTCCAAGTCAAGCTCGTCAAGCTTTGCATCCATTCCTGCCGAATGCTGCTTGGACAGCACGTCGCCGTCAGCCTTCCTGATCGCTGATACTCGCGAGAGATCGCGTTCGCAGGAGCTGTCTGCGATGGGAGCGCAGTCTTGGCTGAATAGGCTGCCGGAGACGCGCTGCCACGGTCCTCGCACACGATGCGAGACGCAAACAACATCAGATTCTGTGATGAGATCTGCAGCTCTCGGGGGCGGACAGCATTCTGCGCGAGCTGCGAGCTTCACGACTCTCGGTGAAATTCTGCAGATGTCAGTTTCCTGCAGCATGCAGCAGTGCCATACTGTAGACTGTTTTCCGGATTGCTGAACCGATCAGTGCAGATCCCCGACTGCTTTGGCGGTGCGTCGCTGCGCATTGAGCTGGCACAGAAAAACCTCGAGTTGGCATCCGCAATCTGACTACTCGGCGCCCTCCGATCCATCTGCCGCACGCGCTATACTGTGTCTCTGCCAGAGCTCTCGAATCGACTCTGCAGGCATTGAACATGCGATCATCGAGCTAGCGCAACTTACCATAAATCAGCCTGCAGCCGTGCGGCTGACAGCAAAGAAGAGCGGCAGCCGCAGACTTGCCGCCTTTGTTACCAGCTACTTCTCAGCAAGCTCCAATGGCGGCCCTGGCACAGTTCTTCGATCCGTCGCAGCCTCCACCGGCAGCGGCGGAGCCGCCCACGGACGCGGGGCTCGCCACCAGGGTGGCCAAACTGGTGGAGTTTGCATCACGAAATGGACCCAGCTTCGTGGCCCTGATCCAGGGCAAGCAGAAGGCGAGCTTGCAGCCTCCCATTGCACATGGAACTGGCTTGTCTGCATCACCATTGCGCTGCTGCCGCACTGCACACTTGAATGCTAGGATCGCGAGTATTATCACAGCGGCATACAGATTGCCTCGCCTCCTGATGCCGCAGGACAACCCGGAGTACGGCTTCCTGTTTGACGGCGAGGGATCGGCGTTTTACAAGTGGTCCCTGTACAGCACGCTGTCCGCGGCGGCAGCGGCAGCAGGCCCGCAGGGCCAACAGCAGCAACAGCAGGGTGAACAGCCCGGTCAGCCGCAGCAGCAAACAGCGGAGCACCAGCAGACAGAGTCAGCCCAGGTGCCGCCGCAGCAGCAGCCGCACGGCAGTGGGCAGCAGCAGTATGGGTACGGCTACCCGCAGCAGCCACAGCAGGTGAGTGTCAAACCCTGAAAACCAGTACACGCTCGCAGGAAACCCGTTCAGCAAAAGTTGCAGCCTGAACTGCAGTGACAGCAAATTGCCCCAAGCTGCCAAATCCCGAAATTGCATGGACCCCAAGGAAGTCTGTGCACTCTGGCACTCCACTTCCGAAGCTTCCTGCGGAGCTCTTCCGCTGCGCTGCGCAGGGCCACCCTGCAGCAGCATACGGCGTCCCTCCGGAGATCACCTCGGGCTTTGCCGCCGTGCTCTCCGGGCTCACCGGGTCGAAGGTGCGGCCCCCACACGAACTGTGTGTCATACCTGCACTTCTTGGATCCTGCGGTACACTCCGCTCGATTCGCAATGTCGAGTGCACCACGCAACCGAGGTCGCAGCCGCGGCATCCGGCCAACGACCTACAGAGCGGCACAGGAAGGCAGCTGTCAACTGCTGCTCACATCAGTCGTCGTCCACATCACTTGGGTTCAGGTGTTGCCGGAGTTCATCCTGAACGTGTTTCCGGGCGCGCAGCAGCACGCCTCAGGAACAATGAAAGTGCATTACACCACACGGCCGCGACAGCGACTTTCGTTGCCTTGAGGTGCTGTCACGTTATCTACAGGAGTCCGTCCGAGGCGGGGCGGCCTGGTTCCTTGGCGCGCAGCAGCACGCGTGGCCGCTGGCGCAGCAGATGGCGGCGCACAGCGCACAGCTGCCGGAGCACGCCAAGCAGCTGCACCTCCTCTACCTCGCAAACGACATCGTTCTCAAGTCGTGCGCATCGTTGGACTCCACACACCGCAAGCCCTGCCTGCTTCTTGGGAGCTTCAGACGCCTCGCTGCTGCTGAGGCAAAGCTTCGGCTTGACACTCAGCCATCTCCAGCGTGCAGACACACAGATTCAAGTGTTCACTGCACTAGCCGGTGTGAAGCTGAAATCACGAACCAACAGTCCGAGCAATGTCTCGGGACAAACCATGTAGTTTCGAGCAACTGGACGCGCGATCGGCAGGCAGCGGCTCGGAGGCACACGGCGCGGTTTAGGGTTTAGGGTGTGGTTTCGATTCAGCGCAGTAATCGTGACGTTCACTAAAACGCAGTGGCAGCATATGATGCGATTGGTGTCGTCTCTCCGCGCAGTCTGGACGCGCGGGCTGCGGGCAGCGGCCCGGAGTCAGACGGCGTCGCGACGGCACTGCGGCCGGTGCTGCCCTCGATGCTGGCAGCGACCGCCCACACTGGCGGCCTGACGCCGGAGGTGGGTGCCTGGCTTCACAGCGGCATGGCTGTATGCAGAGCTGCTGTTCGGCATGCACTGCAAAAGTGAAGAACCAACAGGGGCCGGTGCTGACCTGGATGCTTGCAAGCCACCGCCAGCACAAGCAGCCTGACGCCTGAGGTTACATTCCAGCTGTTGTGCTGTAGCCAGTGCCCGTTGCGTAGCATGCACTGCCCTCGATGCTGGCGGCGACCGTCTCACCCGGCAGCCTGACGCCGGAGGTGGAGCTCTGACGCCACAGGCTTCGGTAGCCCAGGGTGTAGGACATCAATGCGCCGGATGTGACCAAGACCCTGGTCCTGTACAGGCGTCAGCAGAGCTTGGTGACCTCTGCCGCGGGGCCGTGTGCCCTGCAGATGAAGGCGCTGAGCACATGACATCAGCACAGCCAGGGTGTCGCTGATGTTGTCGATCAGAATGTGCTTGTTTACGACCTATAGGGCGTCACCACACTTGCCCCGGCGTCGCAGGTCGTGGCGAGAACAACCTGCAAGGGAACACCACGTACTGGACTTCAGGGGCTGCGAGGGCGCCTCTGACAACACGCAAACCCTAGTTGACGTTGGTTGATTGAGGCCAGTGCAGGTGGTCGCGAGGCTGCACCAGATCGTGGACTTTTGGGCCTCCAAGGCCGTCTTTGACGCCGGCGGCGCCGCCGAGATGAAGGCCGCTGCATCCAGCGGCCACGCGACGCCGCCGCCGACAGCACACTATCAGCAGCAACAGCAACAGCAGCAGTATGCGGCGCAGCAGCAGCAGCAGCAGCAGCAGCCGGGGCAGCCGTACTGGGACGGGCAGCAGTGGGTCACGCCGCTGGCGGGGTACGGGCAGCCGGCGCCGGGCGTATCGCCGCATACTTCGCCGCACCAGGTGAGAAGGGGCAGCTGGACGGCTTGTGCATGCCTGAGCTTTGCTTGCAGAAGCGTGACGAGATGCGAAGGCGCTTCTGTAGTGGGACGCGGCATGTGGCACTTTGTCAATGCCCGATCTCGTCAGGACATCGGCCGCTACCAATTCCATTGAGGTTGGCACCCATGAATCTGACTTTCAATCTGATTTTGGCATGCTACGACGCTTCTGTGCAGCCCGGCATGTGGGGCGGGACCTCAGCCGTGCTGGCGCCGCCGCCGGACCTTGCGTTTGCGCAGCAGGTGCTGATGCTGCAAACACCCACCATTGTTGTTGCTTACTAGAGGGCGGACCTTCCCAAGAAGCGTGCTTCTTCACGGCCCCACCTTGCACGCTATCGGATTCACACGGCACACACTCCACATCCATCTTGCAGCGCATCTTGCATAGGAGGCCGAACCTGAGCCTTGTGAGAATCTTGAGAGAAGGATGTGCGCTGCCGCAGGGCAGTTATGGCGGAGGGCAACCGGGATTTACGCCGCCAGCAGTAGCCCCCGTCGCGGCACCAACGCCGCCGCTGCCCAACCCCGTGGGCTTTCCGCCCGGCCTGCTGCCGCAGGTATGATTGCCGCACCTGCTGGCCCTGCAGTGCTGGCCTTGTGGCAGAACGATCCCTCAGACGCCCCACTCAATTCGACATTGATTCACATTGCGTAGATGGCGAGTGTGCAGGCATAGGGCAGTACATATACGGCAGTACATATACGGCAGTGCACATAGGGCAGTACACATAGGGCAGTACACATACACTTCGCCCTGCGGCAGCAGAGCGCTGTATCTGGGTGGCTGACTCCACTTTGATTCCCCACTTGTGCAGCTGGTGAAGGCGCGGCAGGCGGACGGCGCCTGCACGCCGCTCGCGCCGGTCGACACACAGCAGGAATCGTGTCCTTTCGTGTCCGTGCTCATTGCTGAAGTCAACCTCTGTCCCGCCACACAGCTGGGAAGGCGCGGAGGGCGCCTGCACGCCGCTCGCGCCGGCCGACACACAGCAGAAATCGTGTCCATTCGTGTCCGTGCTCATTGCTGAAGTCAACCTCTGTCCCGCCACACAGCTGGTGAGGGCGCGGCAGGCGGAGGGCGCCTACACGCCGCTGACGCCGGGCGACGTGGCGGCGGCGACGATGCCGCCAGTGCGCGAGCCGGACGCCTACCTCAAGTCGCGCCTGGACCAGTTTTATGCAGAACTGCAGGTGAGCTGTCAGCTTCGATACTCCTGGTCAGGTTTGCTACGTGCATCTTTCTAGCTTCGCTGCTTGCATCCATTCGAACAAGGTTTCTCGATGAGCACGAGCCAGACGCCTACCTCAAGTCGTAGCCCGACAAGTTCTACGCGAGAGGTCCGACACCTCCAAACTGCCGTGCACTGGAGTCTGTGTACCTCAGGTTGGCTTGAAACATCTGGTCGACGACCACGAAACCCTTTGAGTATACAGCAGGCATACTGCTCCGGGCCATCGAGGGCAGACACGGAGGATGCGCAGCGCGTGCAGCGGCGTAATCAGAGGCGTTTCCTCGATCGAGTTTCACCACGGCCCTTCTCGTGTAAAAACTATTGCCCAGGGCTGTCGCGCGCGGATGTGGAGGACGCGCAGCGGACGCAGCAGCGTGCGGGCGGGTGGCCAAGAAGCCTCAACTGACCTGTGTCAACTGACCCATATCCGCACTCGGGACGGCATCCACAATGCAGGACTACCGCCCCGGCTTGTCGCGCGCGGACGTGGAGGACGCGCAGCGGGCACAGCGGCGCGCAGATGGGCGGCCGGAGGAGGCAGCAACGCCGCGGCACGCCGAGCACGCCCGCACCTTCGATGGGCCTCCGCCGCGGGGGTCGGCGCCGGCAGGTGGGCCCCACTGCTGCAGTTGCAGAGCTGAAACATGCGGATTTGAATTTGAAATAGGTGCGATTCCGGTGGGGCTAAGTGCACGGCACGGTCGCTCGAGCCTGCAGCGCTCGGCAGCAGCAGGTGGGACCCTGCTGCGCTGGCAGGCTGAAATTCAGGCAGACGCGCTTTTTGGTGTGTCTAGTCGGACGGAAGATTGGCCGCCCATTGCCGCGGTGAGGCTCAGGGCATCCTGCAGGAGTTGAAGGGTCCGAAAACTAAACCCTAAACCCTAAAGGCAATGCAGGACTGGTGGCCCGAACCGAATCAAGCTGACTTGTTCCTGTCAGCAGCCAAGGCGGTGCTGGGTGAGGACAGAGCCCTGCTTTGCAGCAGCAGGGCTGCCGCTTGGTCACCGAGGCATGCACTGCTTGCCCTCCGTGCTTGCGATGTGAGGCTCACGCTCACGGAATCTGGCTGCAGATGGCGGCAGCAGAGGCGGCCTGGGCTCGGGCCGCATCGGCCTGGGCTTCGAGGACCCAACAGCCGCGCAGCAGCCCAGCAAGTGCGCGCCTCTATCACATCAAGACAGATGTATGCAAATCGAAAGTCGTTCGTTCAATCGATATGTGTTTATCTGAGCCAAGCCCCTCCAGAGCTCGCTCTGACGCGTCATCACTTCCCGTGGCTGCCGCGCAGCTACGACAACCCATACGACTCCTTCCGCCAGCAGCGCAGCAGCGGCTACTACGACGCCATCACGCGAAACAGCGTCGACGCCATGGTCAAGCGCGGGGAGCGCTTTGGCGGCGGCCGCTGAAGCTCATCCTAGGCGCGACGGCGCCGACGCCATGGTGAAGCGTGGCAAGCGCTTTGGCGGCTGCCGGTAGACTTCAATGCTGCCGTCTGCTGCCACCACAAGGGCGGTATGGTGTGGTGGGGGGCTAGAAGGGTGCGCGCTACAGGGGCGACCTGCAGCGACACTGCCCCTGGTGCAGCACCATTCAATTGGTAAAAGATGGTGTGCCAGGCGCGTCGGCTGTCTGGCGGGACTGGATGTGCTGGGGAGGGCGTGGCTGCGACTTTTTTGCCTTCTCGCTGCACCTGCGAACCTTTGGGTAGCCGCCCGCATGGCACGTAAGCAAACAGCGGTAGTCAGCAGGGCTCACCGGGAAAGTCAGCGCTGTGCGCTCCTTGCGCCATCGCGAGCGCCGGTCCCCACAATACGGCTCGTGCTGGCGGTGTACGTTGCGTGCACTTCTCTAATGTTGACTCTGGCGGTGAACTCTTCGAAGCTTTGCTGATGTACGGGCACACAGTGATTTTGCTGACTCAAAACGACAATCACCACCTCCCGACAATCGTGGCGGGACCTTATGCGTTGACGCGCGTCCGACTTTGCTAAATCAGAGTGGCTTCCAACACTGCTCTGTGTGCGGAGTTCGTGGTGCCCAGGAGGTTGTGTACCGCAGCCGAGCATCAGGTGAGATTCATGGATCACGTGTGCCAGTACAGGTACAGCACTTTGGCCCTGCCTTGCTGACGAAGGACAGTTTCGCGTTCGCCGAGGGCAAGGTCGTGCTGCGGCACATCCGGGAACCTCCCTCCCTCTTCACACCACATTGTGCATGTGGTTTTGGGAGTGGCTTTGCGGACGCCGACAGTCCTCACACCGGCAGGAGTGCAGTCGGGCTGAATGCTCTGAAATCAAGACATTTTCTAGCGGCTTGGGCATGCTCTCTGTCGCATTGAGCAGCACGTGCAGTCGTGTAAATAAGTCGCGTGATGCCCTCCTTTGCTGCTGCCGCCATTGCGCACTCAGGAGCTGCCTCCAATCTAGCGCTCTGCCACCAACATGCCAGCTGATGGCTCGTGAACTTTGTTATGCCGCAAGGGCATCGTAGCACATGACACAGCAGTCGGGGGGGCCATGCAGCGCGAGAATGGTATCGTGGTGACTATTGTGCTCCACACTGCAATTGGGACAGCAGCGACGGCACATCTGGAGTTGTAAGGCGGTGGCGGCGGCCACTGCGACGGTGCGTCGGCGCAGCTGCGCATCATTTCAAATGTTTGCTTCTGCTTTCATGTCTGCTGATAGTATCTGCATGCTGCGCTGAATCCACATCGGGGAATCCTCATCAAATTTCAAGATTTGATAAGGACGTAGGGTGCTGCACACATGCCTAATATTGCTGTCGCTATTCGAAACAGCCATGAGGATCAGCATGCCGACGTTACGGTGCGGCGGGGCTCTGCTGAAGGCGCGCGCGTGCATGGCGGATGTGCTGCCGCTGCCACCGTATTGCACAACACTTCGTCGGATCTGCGACTTGTGCTCAAACCTGCAGCTAAGCTCCGATATTCAGACATTTGTATCACCTTCTTCTTCCAGGAGGAAGCAATATGCGCCGGACCACATGCTGGTGAAATGTACTCAGACTGCAAGATTGCAAGAAGCTTGTCGACGCACAATGAAATTGTCCTCTTTAGATCTGCTGCTTGCAGGGTTGCCATGCCATGAGACAGTATGAACGCCACGCTTACAGATTTGCTTTAAATGAAAGGCCAATGGCCTGTCCAAACCAATTCACTTTACCCTCTCACACATACCACACCACCAAACACATCGTACCACATTGGACTAGGCCGCAAAACGCATGCATTGGAGCTCCGAATAGCAAACCAAGCTTTGCACATAGAGCATGTTCCTATGCACAGGTCCTCCACGCAGCCAAGACATTTGTGCAGCACAGGATGCCGATGCCAACCACCCTCGCCGTCGCATTCGCCTGGCTGCTGCAGCATTCACTGCGACAGCCGCACACTTGATTTCATTGGCCGCCGGCACAGGCTTCACAATGCCGCATCAGCTGCAGGTCCAGCCGCTGAAGCAGTCGCGCCACACGGCGGCCGCGGCAAGCCGGTGCTCGAGTGCTGACGCCTGGCGCCGCGGCCGGCGCCGCAAACCACCTGGATCTGATCCAGTTTCTGGTTGCCTGATCCGCTCGAGCCGTTCAGGGAGCTGTATCTGGTTGTCCTGTGCCCGTGGGTGCGCTGCCGGAGGCGACGCCGCAGCAGCCTCTGCGGCAGCAGCTGCGGCGACTCTCCTGCCGCCCCCCCGAGGCTTTCTAAAACCCTTAGGAGGGACCCATGGGGGAGGTTCGCATCTGCTGCTGCGTCGACGCCTTCTGGAAGAGCCACTCCTGCAGGCGGCGGCGCCACCCTGACACGCCCGGCAGCAGCGAGCTGCCGCCGCCGTTCACGCCGTACCTGCGGACAGGCGTGACAGGCCGTCGGCGATGCACATCATGTGGGGCAACATCCGATCTGCAGGTCGCTCGGGCGTGCTGCAGACACTCGGCGGGCGTGGTGCACGGGCAGACAGAACAATCAATGTCACGACATATGCGCGCCGTATGAACATGTGCTCTTGTGCAGTGCGCGCCGTCCGCGAGTTCGCCCAGCTTGACGGCGTCATCGCAGCCTGTGCCCCGATGGTTTCTTCGGCAATAACAGTTGCAGCTTCAAACTCACTTGGTGCGCTGCACGCCGTCCATGAGTTCGCCCAGCTCGATGGCGTCCTTGCCGGCGCGCCCCGCCAGCAGCGCCGCCTCGTTCACCACGTTTGCCAGCTCCGCTCCGGAGAACCCTGTGCAGAGGAGGAATGGAGGTTCGTCACCCTCGTGGCGACGCACGACCAGGCCGCTTCTGGCGCGCTGCCTCGTTCACCACGTCGACCACCTCCGAGACTAGAAGCCTGCGCCAGACGAGGGGCTTACAGTCACGTGAGTTACGACGAAGAGCTGAAGGAGGCCTGGGGTTTGGCATGCCCAGTGAAAGGGTTTAGGGTTTAGGGTATGGCGTGCCCAGTGAAAGGCCCGAGCCTGAAAGCCGTATCCTTCACTGCAATGGGCAGCACTTCATTGGCAGGCCGGTCCTGGCAGGGAACCTAGGGTTTGGTGTGCCCAGCACCTTGAAAATCAACGCCTGTGCTCTGCATACAAGTATGCCCTGGTAAAGACAAAGCCCCCAACCCGTTTCGTATGCAGATAAAGAATATACATATTTTAAATGATTTTTTTAAATGAGGCGCGAGTCTCACCGCGCGTCATGCGGGCGATGGTCTGGCACAGCAGCGGCTTGTCAATAGCCAGCGGCAGCGGCGTGCCTCGCAGGTGCACTGCCAGAATGTCCGCTCGCCCCTGCTGGTCCGGCAGCGGCACCACAACCTGTGCAGATATGAGTTCAACTCAGTACTGTTGCCTCGTACCCATAAGTGGAGCCTTCTTCCGGCCGTGGGCCCGCCATAAATCCCGCCCGCCCCTGCTGGTCTGGCAGCGGCTTGCTGGTCCGGCGGCGGCACCACCGGAAACAGAAGGGCCAGATAGGAGTCAAAAGGGCCAGATGGGAACAGAAAGGCCAGATGGGAATAAAGGGCCAGATGGGAACAGAAGGGCCAAGGGCCAGATGGGAACAGTAGGGCCAGATGGGAACTGAAGCCAGATGGGCCAGATGGGAACAGAAGGGCCGGATGAGAACACTGTGGAATGTGCTGAGGCATCAGGGGGCTGGCCGGTCCTTCCGCAGCAGGGCGGCGGGGCGCTGTAAACAAGCGGTCATATGCACAGGAGCATATGTGAGGTTTCTGGCTCAGCCTTCAGACTCACCCCGCGGGACAGGCAGCGCCGGTGCATGCGCGCGCACAGGGTCCAGCACCTTGACGGCAACGAGAAGGGACGTTCAAGGGTAAGCAAGGGTAAGCAAGGGTAAGCAAGGGTAAGACTCACCCTTCTGGACAGTCGCCCGGGGCGCGTCAACGCAGGGTCCAGCACTTCCGGCCGGTTGGTGGCGGCCAGCAGCAGCACGCCGGCGCGGCCCTCAAAGCCGTCCAGCTCAGTCAGCAGCTGGTTCAGCGTCTGGTCCCGCTCCTCGTTGAGACCCAGGCCCCGCTTGCCACCTGAAAGTAGGGGTGAATCGTCGTAGGATACGGTGGCGGGGTCCGCCTGGGAAAGCTGAATGTTGTACGCGGGAAGCCATCGAGCTCCTTCAGCCGCTTCCCCACATCTGGTCCCGCTCCTCGTTCAGCAACAGGCTCTGGAACTTCCGCCAAAGGCGCTCATTTGATGACACACACACTCAGCCAGCCAGCCAGCCAGCCAGCCAGCCAGCCGCGGGGGGGGGGGGGGGGGGGGGGGGGGGGGCCACCCCCCCCCACAAAATGGGGCACCAACACCCAGCTCATCATGGCAGCCCCGCCCAGGGCGGGTTCTTGCCAGCCTGTGCGTCATGGGCCTCGGCACTGATTCCACATCGAACAGTATGACTCTGACAAAACCGCACCGACAGCATCCAGCTCGTCGATGAAGACGACGCACGGCGCCTTCTTGCGGGCCTCAGCAAACAGGTCGCGAATGCGCGCCGCGCCGCGGCCCACAAACAGCTCCACGAACTCCGAGGCGCTCGCCGCAAAGAAGGGCACGCCCGCCTCGCCCGCCACCGCCTTGGCTGCGAATCCACAACCCACACGGGTCACCTTCACTTGGCGCATCTGGAAATGACACAGCTCAGCGAAGTCGGAGAGGCAACTGACGGCAAAGGAGGGCGCGCCCGGCTCAGCTTGCTACCGCCTTGAAGGCACAGCAGACGGATGTGAGGCGGTGCATGTTGGAGTCTGCAATTGGAAGCAGCGGCGTTTGCAAAAGGGCGGGAGGCGCAGGCGGCGCAGCAGGCTACCCAGCCCCGCCCGCACATCGTCTCCGCTGCGCATGGGAAAGCTGTCCCATGCGACCATTGCGTTTCATTGGTGGGTGCAGTGACGGTTTGTGCTACCAAAGGGCGCGGCAAAAGCTGGCGGGCTGCAGCGGGCAGAAGAGACGGAAAAGCGCACCGAGCAGCGTCTTGCCGGTGCCAGGGGAGCCGCACAGCAGCACCCCTGACGGCATCTTGGCGTTGAGCCGCGCGTACCGCTGCGCGTCCTTCAGGCAGGCCACCACCTCCCGAAGCTCCTCCTTTGCGTTCTCCACGCCCGCGACATCCCGGAAGGTGATCGCGGGCGCCGCCGGCTTGCCGCCGGTCTTCTTCGCCCTGCTGTGACATGGTAAAGCGAGCCTCAATGCGGCTCATCCTTTGCGTCTCTACGCCGGTCTTCTTCGCCCTGCTGCAAGGGTACCGAAAGCATCTGACAACGAGACGTGAAGACATCGAAAGTGACCGCCGGCGCCCCGAGCTTGCTGTCACTTCACCGATGAACTCCAGGTGGCCACAATTTGCTGGCGACTTCGACCGCAACTCGATGCCTGCTCTAGCAGACGCGTTGGCCAATGTTGTGTAGGTCTATGCCCCTCTGTGCACCTGCTGTTGGTCTTGCCGCTAAGCGCGCGCCGCATGATGAAGATCAACGGGGTGAGCGGAATCCACAGCGCCAGCGCGGTGCCCACCACGCGAAGCACCGCCCCCGTGACCGTCGCCCGCATGGCGCCGAATTCCACACCCGCCGCCATCAGCACGTTCACCAGGCCTGCAAAGCGCTTGCTGAAGATGAGAAGGCGAAACGAGGGTAGGCAGTTGAGAATGGCTGCACCGGCGCTGGATTGGTGCCTGCTGCCATCAGCGCCTTACCATGCCTGCGATTTCACTTTGGCTGTTTGACACTGTAACCATCCTATCAGCAGAAGGAAGGGACAAAATTTGACCAACGGAATCGAGACTCGAACTACAAGATGCGACAGGAAAGTACACACTCGGAAGTTTTCAGGCAAATGTTGCAGGCGCAGGTGGGCATAGCTGGCGGAAATCCGCACCTGGGTCGTCGATCTTTTTGGCGTAGTACTGGCGCGGCGCCACTGTCGGCGCCGTGGCTGTCGGTGCTGTCCCCTTCTCCGCCTTGCTGCCTGCGTCATCGCAGCAGCTCTACCAATCAGAGCAGTGCGCCCAGAACACCACTTGCCGAGACCCTGCGATCCTCAGGCTGATGGGCTGGAGAAGCCTGAAAATTCGTGTGAGATTGCTGCACCCTCACAGCCTGCGCCAGGCACACCCCACTCTCACCAGCGGCTGCCAGTGATGCGGGCTCCGTTGCAGTTGCAGCTTGTATCGGGGTCACCATCGCACGCCATCCTCGCATGTAACACTATGGTAGCGGTAGAGGCTCGGATTGCGCCTTTCCCACCTTGAGCTGCGGGCTGCTGCAGATCGAAGTAGACGCGATTGGCGGCGTCGTCGAACCGCACCGCACGCACGTGGCCGCCATTCACCGCGTCCAGGAACTGTGAGTACACGACCTGGCACGCCGCGGCATTGCGTATCAGTGAAGCCGAAGATAGCTGGCTTCCACTGATGGGTGCGTCAGCGCCAGATGCCTGGCCTGCCAAAGGGTCTTGACTCTGCAAGCGCCGCCGTTTGCCGTGCCGGCAACCACAGATGCACGACCCGCAGGCTGTCTTGTCCTGTCTTGATGTGCCGCCAGGAACATGCGGCCAGGCAGAGGGTAACCAGCTGCTGGAGGCACGTGACTCCTGAGAAGCATCAAGGTGTGCCGTTGCTCACCTCCTGCGGCGCGCGCGAGGTCGCATAGCCGCCAGGGCTGACGGCGCCAAACATGAAGGCGGCGCCGACGCCCAGCAGCACTGCCCAGCCCGACAGCTTGTTCAACCGCAGCCGGTGCGGCACCACCTGAAGAAGCAGAATTTGGGTTTAGGTTTAGGGCAGAATTTGGGTCAGTAGACTGAGATTCGAGTCCGTTGCGGCCCGTCAAGTGATTTGAGCCCAGTCGCCGCGGCACCACCTGGTCGCAGATTGCCACGCATCCTCAAAGGTTGTCAGCGGCCTGCGCATAAGCTCTCACCGCAACAGCTGATCGGTGGCCGCCTTGCACCTCCCGCCTGCAGCGCGTCACGCAAGGGGTGCGCTATCCCATACAACCCCACCTTGTACACGAAGAAGGCTGCCTTGACGACCAGCTGTAGCAGCTTGCTAACCAGCTTCTCCAGCTGGTTGGGCCGCCGCGACTGGTCGTCCGAGCCCAGTTCCGCATGCTCTGCGAGTGGGCACAGTTGTAGCATTCGTTCATGCAATCCTGGCGCAGTCGCGGGGGACTGGCGCACAGCGGCCACGGGGATCAGAGACAAAAGCACGACAGTGCATCGGCCGGAAGGACGTGTGGGCAGGTGGCAGAAGCACCATGCGTAGAGTGCCCTCACCAACGGTGACGTTGCTGGCGTCTTCAATGCGAGGCGCTGGGTCTCGCTTTATGACCTTGGCACCTCTGCGGCTGCTGGATTCACTGCCACCACTGCTGCCGGCAGGGAACGCCGCTGCTGCGCTGAGCCTGAGCCGCAGCACGCGGCGGGTGACTTCACGGGGCCGCGGCTGCCGTAAGGCCGGCAGCAGAGATGCGTGGCTGCCGGCATTGGACGCTCTGTGGGCTGGTGCCACCTGTGAGGCAGTGTGCAGGCTGCTGCGAGGCTGTGGCCGCACAGCTGCCGAGGTTTTGCTGCTGCGATGTGAGTTCAACGGTCGCTGCAGGGGGCGCGCAGACGGCGCGCCGTGAAGGCACGCCATGCTGCAAGGCAGCCCCGGGCTGGACGGGGCCGCTAGCAGCTTTGCTGGAACTCTGGAGCTACGTTGCGCTGTGCAATCCCCAGAGAAGGAGTCCCTTTGCCTCTGGGTACGAGGCAGATACGGTGAGGTAGCAAACCACCGAGCCCGAGATGTCCAGCCTCTTGGCCGTAGAAGCCACTGAAAATGAGACTGTATGGCTGGACTGACAGTCGCTTCACATCAATGCAGCATGCGCAACTGTATCTGCTGTCCCAAGCTCGCACAAGGATGCACACGCTCAGAAGGAGCTCAACGATGTAGCTCGCACACGCTACGCGAGTATGGGCCCAGCAGGTGCTTTTCTGCTGCTTTGGCGTCTATCAGAATGCAAACTGACACTTGCGCTGCTTCGTGGCCTCGCTATATTAGACGCGATTAGCCGCAGTCAATCAAACCTAAACAGTACGGGACTCTCAGACTAAAGCTGCACAATTCGAAACCTGCATTGCGCATTCTTCAAATGTGCTGCCCGCTCTGACCACAACGATGTGTTGCGAAGCTACTGCTGGCTGAATCGCGGCGTTCAGGCTCGCCGAGGTCGCAGCCAGGCTGTACTTCCGTCGTTTCGTGCCATCCAGCCAGGGCTCTGCTGAGCAACGTACGCAGCGCTGCTCGAGGGCTGGCCACTGTGCACATCACAGCCATAATAAAGTAGCCTCGTCTGCCAACGCCTTGACGTCGTGAAAAGACCCAGCACTGAGGAAGAGATGGCGCACGAGGGTGCGTCAGGCAGCGCAGCTGTTTGTGGCGGCGTCAGCCCCGATGCAAGGCTCGTCGTGGCGGAGCGCCAGTACCAGCAGGGCGTGCAGGCCATCCGGGTGCGCGCTGTTCAGCGTTTGCATGTTCATTCTGACCTGCTCTGCAGCCGACTCGCCTGCAATGCTGCCCAGCGTGCGTTACGATGCCGTGCGTGGGATATCATGGTTGTGTGATTCGAACTACAGGACAACAAGCTGGAGGAGGCGGTGCAGCTGTTTGGAAGCTGCTTGGAGAAGCGCATGGCAGTGCACGGCGGTGCGCTGACTCTCCTCTACCAACCATATGCACGACCATGTCTTGCAGGAAGGTTTGGTGCAGACTGCGCAGCGGCCAGCGCCAGCATCAGCGCTCCCGACGCGGCATCCCTCTACAAAGCCATGTTCCACGAGGAAAGGAAGGGTTGCAAATCCGCTGGCAATAGCGTTCTGAGCGCAGACTTTACAGCAAAACTGGGCGGCGGAGTCCGGCACCGTCCACTACCGCTACGGCGCGACTACAACGAACTCACGATACACCGACGCCGATAATGATGCCTTTTCACACTGCAGACCAGGCGGCAGAGTGCGGCAGCGCCTACTACCGCTACGGTGCTGCGCTGTTCTACAAGGCGCAGGACGAGGCGGACGTTTTTGGGGACAATCTGCAGGGCGCCGCCGAGCAGCACGACGCCCAGGTGCTTTTCGCGGTTTCCTTTTGAGCTATGTTGCCCTTCATACAACGTTGCCACCTCTGGAGCCTGCAGGACGCTGCCGAGCCCGGCTGTCCTGCTTGAATGCGGCACACGAGGCAAAGGGTGCCTTTTGAGGCAGAGGGTTCTGACACGCTGCTGCTATCAGACACACTGCCGCCATCCTGCTGTCAGTACAAAACACTGGCACGATGCGCCGGAGGGAAGCAACTGGTCGAGCGGGCTGCAGCATCCTGTCCCGCTGCCAGACGACTTGCTCGCATGCTGCTGACAGGTCGATGACCACGAGCCTGCGGAGGCGGAGGCGGGGCCCAGCGGCGGCGCCGGTCCCTCTTCTGGCGACGCTACAGAGGCCTCGAACGGCGCTGCGGCGGCGGGGGAGCGGGAAGGCGTCGACAGCGATGACGAGGGCGGCGCGGGAGCGCAGGTGGGAAATTGCACATGTCCAATTGAAACTGTCTGCTGGCGGAGCGGGAAGGCGGTGATAGCGACCAGGAGGGCGGCGCAGAGGCTCATGTCGGAACAACACACACGTAGTGCCTGGCAGACGAGCTTGGAGAGGATTCTTGGCAGTGTCGCACGCTGACCGAGCTCCTGCTTTGGCGGCAGCACCTGCGGTCCTTACCAGCAAACGCAGCCACATCATCGTCGCTCCAGTGACCACATCATCATCGCTCCAGTGACCATGCCGACCGGTCCCGGGGCTAGCTGCTGAAGACGCTGCGCCTGAGTGCATCTCCCTGGCGTGCAGGCGGGCGAGCAGACGGACATGCAGCTGGCCTGGAGCATGCTGGAGGTCGCCAAGCTCATCTTCGGCAGCGATCGCGCCGCCAATGCACTCGACCTCGCTGGTGCGCATGAGCTGGTTTGGTAATCCGCAAACCCCGCATGTCAAGTTCCCATTCGCTTCTGTTCGAGTTGCTGCACTGCAGTGAAGACGCGCTTCGGCCAGGAGCATGACCTGTCCTCGTCTGTATTTAATCCGCACCTGCTTCCATCATATGGCGTCTGATGTGTCGTCTGCATCCATTCTGACGAAGCTGTGATGGTCAACCCGCAGACGTGCACCTGCTGCTGGGCGACCTGAGCTCCGAAAACGACGCTTTTCCCGAGGCGCTCACAGACTACCAGACCGCGCTGGAGCTGCTGGGCGGGCCGCTGCCGGAGGTGCGCATTGCTTTAGGGTTTAGGGTTTAGGGTAGCTCTGCCCCTTGGACCCGGAGGTGCTGTTTGAGGCGCCTTTCCCGAGGCGCCGGCGGACCGCAACACCGTGCTGCAGCTGCCGGGTAGCCGCCGCCAGAGGTCGCCAGTGCTCATTTGCCTTACGTCATGCAAAGCAAGACATGTCTCCCGAGGCGCTCGTGGATTGCCAGACCGCGATGATGCTGCTGCGCGGGCCGCTGCCCGAGGCGCCTTCTCTCATCAGAGGTTATCTCACGCATTCAGAACCGTCCAGAGCGAGACGCCTGCCCTGCGGCACTCGCGGATTACCAAACTGCGCTAGGCACCCCACACACTTCGCACCCCGTTCTCAGCGCTGTAAAGAGCTGTGTTGTTCGCATGCGTGCTGTCTCAGTTGTCGACATTTGAATCACCGCACCTGAACGATGATTCAGATCTCACGGAATCGCTACAGGGCAAGAGCGCGCCGGCGCAGGCGGGTGGCGGGGCTGTGCTGCCAGCGTCCGCGGTGCTTCACCTGCGAACCCTCGAGTCCGCGGACCATCAACATAAACCCTGCACGTGGCTGCTGCAGGGCAAGAGCGCGCCCGTGCGGCGGCTGGCGGAGCTGCACTTCAAGGCCGGCCTGGCGCTGCAGTTCCAGAACCGCGCCGCGCCGGCGCTGACGCACACCCAGGCGAGAGCTTCATTCCACATTGCATAACATTCGATGCCGCGGCCAGAAACGTGCGGGGCGCTGGGGATTGCAGCACCGCCTCTAGGGTTTAGGTAGGCCAAACCCTAACGCCCGCGCTGCAGCACCCCAGGTGTGAGCCCTGCACCAGGCCAGTTGCTCGCAGCAACCAGTCCTGCCGCGACTCCTGAACGATCCAGTTTGTCGCAGACGGCCATCGCGCTGTGCCAGCAGCGGCTCACGGAGCTGGCGGCCAAGCAGCCGGACGCAGCCGCTCCTGCTGGAGGTGGCAGCGGCAGCGCGGCTGCAGTCGACAGCGCTATCAACGGCAAGAAGCCTGTCGCGGCGACGGCTGACGGCGGCGGGAGAGATGCGGAGACAGCCGGCGGCGACGGTGCCGCAAGTCATGCAAACTCTGCAGAGGTCAAAGAGGCTGAGGCGCTGCGGGACTCGTTGGACGGTCTCCAGGTGCGGCTGTTGGCATCATGTACAGCCCAAAGTGCGTGCAGCCCACGCCCCTGCGTGCGCCGTTGGACCTTTCTCTGGGCTGTTTCTCGGTTGGGCTTTTCCCTGGCTGCCGGGCCTCGCTTGCGCACTCCAGCCGTGTGTCCTGCTGCAGGTGGACTGCAGCCAGGGCTGCAGTATGAGGTTCCGGAGTTTGTGAGGCTGAGCTTCCTGTCGCACGCTCGAGCCACCGGTCCTGCTTGGACATTGGAAGAGGCGGTGCAGCGACAAAAAGCACGATCGTGGATTCACGCTTATCAGCTGCACGCAGGAGCGGCTCACGGAGCTCCAAGAGATCCTGGCGGAGGAAGAGGCGACAAAACGGCAGCTGAAGGTACTCTATCGTTCCCAACAAACCCTTCATCAATGGTATACCCTCGCTGCTATGCGGCCGTGCCTCTCGTCAGCTAGCACACAAACCGCCTGGATGCACATGTGCACGGTGATGTGTCGTCTCCGCTGACACTGATGCGCAGGGCTCTCATGTTTATCTTCGTGGTGTCGCCTCAGTGTGGTGGTCACCTGATCACCCTGCTCAAAAATGAAGACCTCAATGGGGACCTAAATGAATGGGGACCCAAATGGGGACCCAAATGGGGACCTGCAAGCGGGCGTTCAGCCTCTCTGTCTCATCGCAGGCGGCGTTTGCGTCAATCGCCGGCGCGGCGGCAGCCGGCAGCAGCGGCGGTGCAGGTCCCAGCAGCGGCGGCGCTGGCGCCCGCCCGGAGGCGCAGGTCCAAAATTTGGGCGTCGTAGGCCGCGGGCAGAGGCGCATCACGCTCGCGCCGCAGCCGGCGGCTCAGAGGCCACAAGGTGAAACATGAGACGTTTTGTGCAGGCGACACTGCACTCGTGAGCAAGCAGGAATCCCCGCCTCACAGCTACACATGCCGAGCACCCCGCTGGTGTGATTTTCAGAGTTGCTTTCCCGATGGTGCAGCTGAAGGCGCCGCAGCCGCTGCCGCTTCCGCTGAGGCTCCTTCCAAGAAGCGGAGACTGGACGACCTCATGGGTGCGCACCCTGAGTTGGGTGCTAAGTTTCCCAACTGGGTGCTGAATTTCCAAACTGGGTGCTGAGTTTCCAAACTGGGTGCTGAATTTCCAAACTGGGTGCTGAGTTTCCAAACTGGGTGCTGAGTTTCCAAACTGTGCACACCTTGCTGTGAATGCGCTGACTAGAATGTGGTGACGCGGACTCACACCGCCGCGGTGTTTCAGCCTTGTGCCAGCGGCAGCATTCCGGAAAGGGCTCCACTGCTGAGCCGCGAGGGCGTCCCGGAAAGGATGGCTGGGCGTTGCAGTCTGCTGGCTGGACGCAGAGGCTGCTGGAAGCTGCTGGCAGGGGTGCAAGTTGACGGGGCTCCCTCACCAAGAACGGGGTGTTGCTGCACAAACAGGGGGCGGATGCGACACCACCTACGGCTTTGGAACGGCGCCGGCCGCCAGCGCGGCGCAGCCGGCTGCGCCTGCCGCCGGCGCTGCCCCTGGCGCGACCGCCGTCGCCTCGCCACCTGCTGCTACGCCCGCCGCGGCACCGGCGCAGCAGCCGGCTGCCAGCGCGGCTGCGGCTGCGCCGGCCGTTCTGCCGGCTTTCCTGCAGCCAGCAGCGATCAAAACTGCATATGGCAGCAACAACGGCGGCGGCGGCAGGGGTGGCGCCGCCGATGGCAAATCTGACAAGGCGCATCAGTGAGTGGTTGCGCTGGGCATGGCCCGGGGTCTCGCTGCTGGCGTTAACTGTCACCGCAGCTGCAGAGCTCGCAGCAGTTTTGCCGTACTGCCGCCGCTGGACTGAGAATGCTATGCAGGTGCTGCAGCGCCTTGCTTCATTGTTTCGCATGCCCATGCGCGAAATCCCTGGGAAAAGCTACTGAATGCACTGTGTGCCATGGGTATCATCCCTTTCTGTGGTTTGTGACCAAGAAGAGGCTTGCGTGGATGTGTGTGCTAGGCTCTCTGCCAGAATGAAAGCAGCAGAGTTCTATGCCAAACATGCCAGCAATGTAACGATCAGGCTCCATGTTCTCTAGCTGCCATCTAGCATGCCGCGAGGTCACGAGCACAGCACACAGGAAAAGCCCCAGGACAACTTCCATGTCCTGCTTGTTATGTAGCTTGTTGCCAACCGTCGATGAATTCCTGAGGCTGATGCGCAGGCGCCCCAACGAAAAGGTCGGACGACGTTCGTGCTGAGTCGGGATGTGGCACGTGATGGAATATCCTGCGCCGACTGAAACACATCTCAATTTCGCATCTAACATTCTGCAGCGGCGACTGGCTTGGGCCAAAACCATGCTCCGCTGCGCATGTACAACCTCGGACGCGTGCGGCACGTCGCCGGCATTGCTTTGCGCTCGCACGCCCTGGGCGCCTTGATGCCAGCGGACCGCAGGCCTGCGCGTTGGCTGGGCACCGGCGACACCAGCATCTCTACTGTCTGCTCAATGCTTTGTTTCCCGGGGACGGAAGTGCTCGGAGCAGCGCTCCGGGCCGCAGTCGCTGATACCCGGAACCTCGCAGGGCCGTGCGGGGTCGTACGGCTGGAGCGGAGGCTGCTGCAGGCTGCTTGTCACACCGACCACAGAGGCGCCCTACACAAAACCTCTTGGAGAGTTGATAGTACTTCACTTCACGAAAAGCAGGATCTCTGCGCGCTGTGCATTCTTGCAGCGCTCTAGCTCGTGAAGCAGTGAGGTTTCGGCAAAACATATGAAATTGGCGGAGGGACAACGTCCCATGTGGTGCCACTGCCTGCAGTGATGCCATGCTGTAATCACTGGTGGCGTGACAGGCGCATCTCGGATTCCTCATCGCTCCTCAGAATGATTCCATTCGCGCGGATATCACTAGTGGTTTGAGGCAGATTTTCGGCGCGCTGAAACGGGGCATTTTGGCTGTTTCGGCGCCGAAGCACGCTGTTTTTCGGCGCTCAGGGGTACCGTT
>JAABUL010002767.1_pt1 | contig 28115 bp, 31 predicted proteins | sample 5559151 | NCBI WGS metagenome assembly JAABUL01 (sample SAMN10711876, study PRJNA513368) | rock metagenome | isolation source: Antarctica rocks | place: Antarctica: Victoria Land, Pudding Butte sud
TACCACCAACAGCAACCATCACAACCATAAACGACACCACCATTCCAACTCCAGGACCTCCGACCCCCATGGCAGCAATAGCTGAGAACGAACTATTACGACTTCTACTACAGACGGAAAGAGGCCGGGGAGATTCTTGTGTTGAGATGTGAGATATGAGTAGGTGTGTGCCTACAGATTAAACAGTCTCGGGTACCAGCCTGCCGTGGATATAGCTTTCCCCATAAGCGCAATCCAAGTCGAAACAATAAAGAACCCCAGTAAAATCCACCCAACGGCTACGCACAAAGGCGTAGCCGGGCGCAGATGCACATCTGAATTCTAACCCGTCAGCATTCTCCACACAAAAAAAAGGAACCACTGCGAATCCCACAATGCACAAACGAATAGCGACTTCCCCGCATCACTTCCCAAACCATCACAAAAACATCCCAGGAAAACTGGAATCATATCCAATAGTCTTGCTAAATACAGATAGATGGCACCCCATATCTATTGATTACCGCCATTTCATTTTCCATCCAATCTTCTCGAATTCCCCACAAGCGTCTCATCCACAAAAACGCCTCGTCTCACTCGATACAAAGCGCCCACATCGATTCAACAGACTCGGAATGCAACTCCAAGCTCCAAACACCACGGCTCTTTGTTTCCCGCAATTCAGACCAGCCTAGCAGCGGTCCAAACGATCCAAGGTGAAATAGCCAGATCGTGTGAGGCTGCTTTCATTGTCTTTCATGTCCTGTAGCTTTTGACCAACGATACTGTGGGTATCGATCGATTGACGACCTTGCATGGATGCTCCAAGCCTAAGAAACAGACCTACGGCATTTCGTTCCATGGCGCTTTCTGGGATTATACCCGGGATGTATTTTGTATCGCTGGCCCTTGTGATTTGAAGACTTCGCAGCAGTTGGACGCTCTCAGGATTGAGGGTCGCACGGTGGAGTTATAGCAGTCCAGGCAACAGCCGCACCTATACCAGCGTAGAGTCTGCCCGCTAGAAACATGGCCGCCGTACAGGGAGCCGGTGGAACGACGCAGGAAGAGGTAGATGTGTCAATGAAGCGTGGCGAAGCATCCAAAACGTTAGCAACAAAAATATGTACAGTCAGAAGAATAACGTGATCGGCAGAAATGGGTATAGAGCACCGGCTGCGGCACTGAGATGTGTGTCGTTTCGAGAAGTTGCTTGGTTGCAGGGGTCACGTTCATAGTATGCCCGAGTCTGCCAAGGCATTGTGGAGAATGGTATCTTTGACAGCGGCGAAGACGAGTCGGATGTTTGAGGTGTCGGTTGCTTGTGTGAGACTATGGGGGGGAGAAATTGTCAGCACAGGTCCTTCTCATTGTTCTCGATCTCGATCCTTTCGAGCGGTCCGAAACCGTTCGCAACAAAATCCACACAAGTGCATGCACACCATCTGCCTCTGCCCGCTTTGCCGTATGAGTCAAAAGGAACAGGCCAGTACTCACTGTGGATACAGATTCAGATGCGCCCTGTTGACCTGATTAAACCGCCACAGAAGATATTTCGCGGCGCGGTTGACATCGTTACCGCCGCTGTAATCCGGGAAATAACTTCCAAGTGGACTCCGCTCAAGCTTTCCCTTGAAAAGATCCACCTTGTTCAGAAACAGTATTATGGATGTCCGCATAAACCATCTCGAATTAACGACGGAATCGAATAGTACAAGGGATTCCATCATGCGATTTTGATTCGATTCTTCGAGGAGGACCTGATCATACTCGGAGAGAGCCACGCAGAAGATGATCGATGTCACATTCTCGAAGCAGTGTATCCATTTCTTCCGCTCGGAGCGCTGACCACCAACGTCGAACATACTGTGTGTAGGAACGAATTAGTCTGACAGAATCCTTGAGTGTATGACCATGGGAGACCGAAGGGAAACCCGGGAAAAGTGTATTGATAGTAAAGAAGAGCAGGCATACTGTATGCTTAATTGGCCCATGGTGAACCGCGTCTCGTATATACCCGTCGTCTTCGTTCGCGCTCGCAAGACATCGGCCTCGATGGGGGTGTATGTGGGCCCACATATTCGAGTGACTTCGTCAAAGAAGCTGTATTCAATTGTAAGCATACCATTTGGTATTCTCTATCCAACTTTCTGATGGTGGGGCACATACTAAGGCGCCGAATCCATCAGATAAAATTCGCTCTGATGTTCCATGATATCAGCAATGCATGGGTCTTTCCATATACTGACTACACACTCGGCCACGTGCGGGTTCAACGGTGTATGCGGGTCCGGGTCCACAACGTATTCTAAAAGGTATTCTGCATTATCATGGTTTTGAGGATCAACAGGGTGGACGTTGAACTGGGCCATGGCTCCAATGAGAGCTTTGATGCAGTCAAGTACATTCTTGTAGATGGTGAGGCGGTAGAGCCCGAGCTCCTGCGGGGTGTAGCCATTTTGATGGATAATTTTCATTTGCTTCACGATTGTTGATTTGCCGCTTTCTCCGGACCCTGTGAACATGAAGTCAGCACACCAAAGTCTGATTGTGATTGAAAGGGACAAATGTAAGAGACTAGACCAACGTACCTAGCAGTAAGATCTTGCATTCCTTCCGTAACCTTCTTGAGTCCTCCTCTAATTTAGCATCTATGGCCCGACTTCGCTTCCTCTTCTCCTCATCATCTCCATTATCTGTACTCTGACAAGCACCCATCGTGAAGCGCAGGCGTCACCAAGGTCAGGTGGACGCTGAATACGATGATTAACGGGCGCGGCCGAACGATTTCGTCGTTCGCCTCCGATGACAATCCTCGCGCGATAGTGATCTAGAACCAACTCGGTCGTATATACTCGATCAGATATATGGTTGAGTCGCTGGAGCGTGAGGCGTGATGTAGGTTCTCAAGAGGGGAAATCAATGCGGACAATCCGTCACCTACTTCGAGTGGCTTCGCTCAAGAGGTGCGGATGCTCGAATAGCGAGGAAGCAGCAGCCGGGCTTGAGGCTGGAGAACAAGTACGAGTGTAGAGGGTGTGACAGCTCAATGCCAGCCACGGGAAGCGGCTCCGCAGGGGTGCTGCAGCCGTGGCGGTATAGCTTCAAGAGTGGCCTTCGATAGCGTTCGTACACTTCCGATATGTGCAGCGATTAGGTCTGTATGTCTAGCGAGGTGTAGAGCATGGGTGCGTATCACAATCGCCACGAGTGGAGGCAATGAGGTTGGAGGTCCCACGTCAAGCGGAGATCGACAGCAGCCGGGAGTAGCTCTAGACTGGTTGGTGGCTTGTGGTACAGATGGATTGGGCAATGGATGGGTTTAGGGAGATGCAGCATCAATGCACGGATGTTCACTGCCAGCGCATTGGCGTAGAATGCGCCGATCTAGATGGGTGTAGATAAGTGGATATCAGTTCTGGTTGATAATGAGGTGGTGAGTGGTGACTGCGGTGCATTCGCAGAAGGATTGTGGAGAAGGCGTTTGGCAGCGCGGCGGGCCCCCCTCTGGCCGAAGCCTGCCTAGCGCCAAGCAACCGACAATGGAAAGACGGCAATCGAATCAACGCTCTCGAAATTAGAGCTGCTTGAGCCTCCACATGCGGCCCTGGATTGTCCTCGTGGGAGGGATGTGTGTGCAGAGAGCAGAGCGAGGGGACGGAGTGCACGGGCTACACGGCACTATTCGCAAGGGGGGCTGCAGCAGATGCGAGCAACATGCAGCCATCTATATTTGAGACCTCGAACTACTTGATATGCGAACATCCGATCGAAGTCATTGAAGACTGCGAGGACAACATCTCACTTGCCGACTTTGGAGTGGTGCTTTACGTTACAACAATCCGTAAGGAGGCAAGTTCCAAGCCAGCCAAGTCACCGATTCCTCCTTCGATCTCATTCATGCTACGTACTTATCAATTTAGCTGCAGTATGGCCATGGGTCGACGGGTAAGCTGTCTCGCTGTATCTTGCGGTTGCTGGTCGAACTAGCTTCGATGATGCACCGTTGGCGGTAGTATGCTCTGACGTCCCGTATTCAGACTAGAAATCCCACTAGTGGTTCGTCCTTGATCAATTTCCAGTTCGTTCGTGGTTGTGATGTTGTGATTCCTTGAGCCGATCACTGTTTTCCTTTCCAACGCCTCTAGCCGTTTGGAGGCGCTCGGATGTCGGCAGATTGAGCCAGTCTAACTGCTTTGAGCTTGGGCCACCTTGTACAGCTTTCGAAAAATCCCCGCGAGCATCAGGTCGATCCTGTGCATCACAGACTTACCTTTATGGGTGGCAGCGATCGTCCTCTTCCCATCACCCTCCTCCCTTCTTTCCCAACTCAATCTAAGTATATCAGACCATATCCGGTTCCCAAAACCCGAATGCGTGATCATTGTCTTGGATAGTTTCAGACCCATTCCAAATTAATTGAGAGACATACCACTAGGCTAAGTGTTGATGCGAACGATATCTCGAGATCATCGTGATATCCATAATGAAGCCCTGGATACCATGCTCACACCAAGCTCTGTGGAAGGCTGAACTCCGTGCCATAGGTGTAGATCCAGCTGTTGATCGTTCATGTTTATGATCACGCCAGTCAACTCGAATGTTTCTGTTCAAGTTCGAATTCCCGAAATCAATTTCGAAGGCATCGTTATCTTAATAGGCGAATACGCACAAGCGCAGCTGTTACCGCTATAGCCACCGCAAATCTGACCGTAATCATTGATGTGATCTGCATCAATGTCTTTCATACGCATAGTCCGACGTGCGTTGCTACAGACCAGCATCATCTTCACAATTGGAAGAGCGTAACCTTCTGAAGTCACGGGCTCGGTAGATTCTTGAATGTCCAACTTCTTTTGGCCTCGGACGCTGGGTGGTAGTCCAAATGTCTTTGTCTTTGCAATTCCTGAGCACCGTTCCAGGCTCCGCGGAACTGCAGATGATGAGAAAACCCGTGAACAGCCGTGTGACAAAGTATATTGGTTGACTCAATATGGAGTATAGAGGAATAATGCGACAACTGGCATAGCTAGAGGGTCAAATGGGAGATGATGAACAAGGTGCAGGGTTTACCAAATGGGATTGAAAGCAACGAACAGCCTCATGGCGCAAAGTGACAGATATTACCGAACTGGTAGCTCACGTAAGCAACTGACACGACGCCTTATTGGATCAAGCGTTGTATGATCTGAAGACTATCAGGAGACTATCGAATGACTGAGAAGCCCAAGGTCGAGGTCGAGGTCGCTCTGGTAATGAATGAAAGCGTCAGAGCTTTGGTGAAATGTAAAGACCGCTGCTGCGCCAATTACATGGGTGCCGGCTGTACACTATGGATGGCTGTGCTTTGATGGTTGTAGACTCAATATGATGTGAATCCAGAGATGTACCAAACTTGGCTCTGCCATCTGCGATCTCGGTCTCCGCACTAATAACGGCATGACGTACGGATGTTCTTAGACTCAGATCCAGGGCACAGTCTCGCGTGGCAAGCACATGGTCAAGCAAAGTGATGTTCATAAAGTACAATCATTACCCCTTGCCTTGGATGACTATGCTGTCAGTGACATCGAAGCGTTCGGGAGATCAGCCGAGATCGAGGGATTCGAGGAGCGACCTCCGATAATCGCTTTAACTTCGGACGCTAGCCCAGCCGGACGATCAAGCGCGGCTACAGCAATCAGGTTGTTGTTTGCTTCGGCACTTTACCGACATCCTGACCCATTCCTCCTCCTCCCTCTCGACTCAAGCAGCCGCGGCCTTCAAGTCACCATGGCGGAGTTTGTACGTGCCCAGATCTTTGGCACCACTTTCGAGATCACCAGCAGGTCGCTCAGTCCCACACTTGCAACGTTCGAGCATCTCCGTATATTGACAGGCGGATAGGTACACCGATCTACAACCCGTGGGTATGGGAGCTTTTGGTCTCGTCTGGTGGGTCACTTCTCTCTGGAATGCTTGCGAAACCGTCCCTGACTCTCCTGTTGCAGCTCGGCCAAAGATCAACTCACCAGCCAGGCTGTTGCGGTCAAGAAGATCATGAAGCCTTTCAGCACCCCTGTTCTATCCAAGCGCACGTACCGAGAACTCAAGCTATTGAAGCATCTTCGTCACGAGAACGTAAGAGGTGGGACTATCCTATATACGGACATAGAAAACTGACCTCTCCAAGGTCATCAGCTTGAGCGACATCTTCATCTCTCCGCTCGAGGATATGTATGGAACGAAGCCTATGTGCGCCACCAGATACAGATGGCTAACCTCTGACCTCGCCTAGCTACTTTGTGACCGAACTTCTAGGCACTGACCTCCACCGTCTCCTTACCTCCAGACCTCTCGAAAAGCAATTCATCCAATACTTCTTGTACCAGATCTTGGTGCGTCAGAGTGGTCAGATTCGAGCGATGGAAATTAGCTGACTCGTTCAGCGAGGGCTCAAATATGTGCATTCAGCGGGTGTTGTGCACCGCGATCTTAAGCCAAGCAACATTCTCGTGAATGAAAATTGCGACTTGAAGATATGCGACTTTGGACTTGCCCGCATCCAGGACCCCCAGATGACTGGTTACGTCTCGACGAGATACTACCGCGCCCCAGAGATCATGCTGACATGGCAAAAGTACGATGTGGAGGTTGACATATGGAGTGCAGGGTGTATTTTTGCGGAGATGCTGGAGGGCAAGCCCTTGTTCCCCGGCAAAGATCACGTCAATCAATTTTCCATTATCACCGAACTTTTGGGCACTCCACCGGACGACGTCATTCAGACTATCGGCAGCGAAAACGTGAGGGCTACAACACGCTAGGATGGAGCCCCTGCTGACTGAATAGACCTTACGCTTTGTCCAATCTTTACCTAAACGGGAACGGCAGCCCCTGAGCAACAAATTCAGGAATGCCGACCCGCTTGGTATGACCCAACATGACCTACGACGAATCTTGCTAACACGATCAGCAATCGAATTACTCGAGAACATGCTTGTGTTTGACCCACGGCTGCGAGTGCGCGCTGGCGACGCTCTTGCCCACGAGTACCTGGCACCATACCACGATCCAAGTGATGAGCCGGTGTCGGAGGAGAAATTTGACTGGTCCTTCAACGATGCAGACCTTCCGGTCGATCAATGGAAGGTGATGATGTTGGAGCTCGCGTTCGACATCAAGCAAGAGTGGTTTGGCTGACTGTCTTTCGGCAGGTATCAAGAAATTCTCGATTTCCATCAGGTGGAGCCAGAAGGAGGTTCCGAGAACGGATATCAGTAGTTGCTGATCTTACTTATGAAAGCCTTTCCTATTCCACTAGGTCAGGGGATTGTATGGTACAGCAAGCCTTGGCTTTGCTGGTGGTTGAGTTAGTGAAAACGCTCCGAGAGCGTGGCTGGGCCAATATATTAAGCGGCTCGACAATGCTGCAGTCTTTCGTTCCCTATACCGCAGAACACCTTTACCTTAGATACCAAGTTCGAGAGAGTAGTAAGGTTGATGAATCGGGTTCCACTGTACAATACTATTTCATGAGATGCTCCAACAGCTTATTAGTCACATACTTGGCTTCAGAATCCGGTCTTTCCGCACAATCCATGACTCGTGCCCTGCCTATGAGCCCTCATGTGTTGTGACTACGCGAAGAAACACGATGACTTGCATGCCAATATATACGGAAACGGCTAGCGCGGTGATGGTTCTAGGGCTCGGTCTTGGCACCCGGCGCCCGTTGAAACTCGACTCGATAGTTGTTTAGGTCGACAACTTCTCTTTTAACAGGTCTCTTCTCTTATAAAGTAGCCTTCGGGCCTTCCTGGATCAAACTCATGCAGTACAATGGCACCCGATAACAGCAGCTTCGCGCCTGTCGTTTGCGTGGTGGGTTTCCATCACGCAAGGTGGGAAACCACCTAGCAAGAGCATCTTTCGGACGCTTACTTTGGGCAGAGGACCCGAAATCGAGAGCTGGTTCGGCACTGAGGATGGGTCCGACCCAGCAGTCGAGAATGACTGGTCCTTCCTTCCCTTCATGGCCCTATCGGACGGCGCCCACGCGTACGACACAATACCTTGAACCCAATGGGAGCTCCTGCTGAGCAGATCACAGATCCACAGAAGACTTCTCGTACTTCACCCTCCGCCGTCACGCCACTAAGAGCTCCGGTCCCACCTCCGTTTTCGGTATATCATGCACCCGGCAATTGGACGCCAGCGAACTTCATAATCGACCTGCCGAGGTCACAAGGAGTACGGTGCAGAAAGCCGTAGTAGCTATTGCAGATAGCCCACAATGTTTTGGGCAATTGAGAGAAAAGCTGAGCATGGTCACGGGGGCTTGGTTCGCGCAGAAGTACGGAGGTCGCACAGGTGTTGGACGAGCAGGGTACTGACAATGGTCCAGGGACTTTTCGGATGTGGATATTTTGAAGGTCGGTGAGTGGACTCTACGCGTTGGGTAGGACAAAGTCTGAAGGTCGACTAGAAATTTCAAGAAAGCCTTGGAAGAAGCTTGCAAGATACAGAGGATGACCAGTACTTGGGTACGGAAGTCATGCAGACGCAATATGAGCCTGTTCACTCATGTTCGCAGGCGTCTCGCTACGAGAGCTCATACACGAATATAAGCACCAGACTTTGGTGCTCTTTAAGTGTTGCCTACTGCAGCCCAAGGTAAGCTTGCGTGGATGCATATCTCGAGGACAGCTAGTGACCTTCGGTAGATGCTCTTCTTTGGCACGCGATGCGAGCGGTTATGCATGGTCCAATTCGCTCTGATATCTCTAATACCTGGATTGCTGCGGAGATTAGAAGATTGTGCGGATCCGGAGTTCGACAGCTATGAAAAGAATTTAGTAACGCCGACATCACTCAAGTCGAGTGAGCGAACATCATGTATTGTTTTCCTCCGACTGGACGATGTAGAAGTGCTGATCGAGGATAGTGTTGTCATATATGGGTTTGCCGCTGCAGCTGTAGGTAATGCTCCGTCCTTCCAGAATGTAGCCAGGACTGGGGACTGACGTGCCGGTTGGCAATCGTAGATTCGGTAAAGGTATGTATTTAATATCAGAGCAGTATAGAAGACATCTCTAAAGTTCCCAGGGGCCATGTTCGGACCCTATACTCCACTCCAGCAGCTTGATGTTTTATCCGACTACGGCACAAAGTCATACATTGTTGGCTCGACCAATTCTCTACTTTTACAACAGAAGGACCGCTACAGTGATATACTCATCAATGTAGAAGCAACCACAATGCTGTAAAGAAGGCCGGAGACTGACAGCTCCTAGCTTGACGAATCAACAACCACCATAACCTCCTCCTCCCTACGCACCGCCCTCGCCCTCTCCGCCGCAGACCGCCGCTGGATCGACTTCCTCTCCCAAACCGTAATCGACACCTGGGACCCCCTCAACCCCTCCCGCCCCCGAACATTAGGCTACATGGGCTCCGAAGAATTCATCCGCCTCCAATTCGAAGAATACCTCCTCGCCCTCCTCTCATCCACAAAACACCATCTCTACCTCACCACCCACGGCCCCCTCCCCGGCATCGAAGGCGACCCCATCGCAGATTTCAACCCCGACTTCCTAACCCACTGGCAGCAAACCTCCTCCTTCGCCCTCTTCAACACCCACACCGACTCCCACCTCTTCGACATCGTCGAACCGCGCCACCCCACGTCCGGCAACCTCAGCTTCGAAGACATCCAACGCCGCGTCGCCATCCAGATCCAGACCCTCCACCTCGACGACCGCCTCGCCTCTTCAAAGGAGGTCCTGAACAAACATCTCGCCACCGGCCACAAAAAGGTCTCGACCGCTTTCGCGAACGTATGGGCTGATATCGCAGCTGTGCGTGAAGCGCAGCGCAAACGCGCCGAAGCCGCCAACAGCCGCACCGCGAGCCCGACGAGAGGAGACAGCTCTGCATCAGCAAACTCACCACCACCACCACCAACGAGGTTCGGAGGCAGAGCGCCGGATATGGCTGCCGCGCAGGCATCCGTGCAAGCCGCGTCCCAAAAAGCAGGCGCCTACCTCTCATCCTGGGGCGCGTGGGCGACTGAGAAGAAAAAGGGGTGGGCGGAGGGAAGGACTGAGAATGTGGGTGCTAGTACTAGTACTATTGGTGGGAGTGGAGAGAAGAGTCCGACGCGGTTGTCGCGGTGGAATAGTAGCGCTAGTTTGAGTGGGAAGAAGGTTGTCAAAGAGGAGAAGGGGGGGGATGGGATTGGGAGGTTGGATGCTTGATGCTTGGGGCTTGATATTTGATCGTGGTTCATGAATGATGGTTGACCGTGATTGGTAGTGTGATCGGAGGCTAGCGGTTTTAGTAATGCACTGCATGTCTGAGTGGGTTGATGTTGAATGAAGAGAGCTGATCCTGAGTATGTTGTACTGGTCGAAATGTCCCCAACTCCTGCATTCAGAAGAATTGGGGCAAAGGGAAATTTTTGCTCATGGATTTTGAGTAACACTATGTGATTCATGTTCGGCACATAGAAGTACTTCCTAGATGACATCCGTCTGTTCTGTGGTAAAGCAAGGTCTAACTAGGAGGTATCTATCCGGGCGCGCTTCGTTGGTAAAGTGATGACGAGTCCCCACCTCCCTCCCGGACCGACGACAGTATAGAAACTGTACGTCGTAGCATAATGCTATTTCATCAACGTAGTCTTCGCATCCGTAACCCTCATCAAGATCAAGAAACAGTGTTTTCGATGCATGCATCACTAACCTGTTCGCTAAAACGCCTGTTTTCTCCATGAAAATCATGTCGTTGACCAATCGCGAGGAACAGAAGATACAGGATTCAGCAATCAAGCCACGTAGCCAAGCTCGTCATTTTCCTCCAGTCGCTCCAGATACTCCTTCTCGATGAGCTGGTCGATGGACTTTTTGATATCCTGGACTTTGGGCGTGAAGCGGGATTTGATCTGCGAGATTGTCTCCTGGACGAGCACGACGTGCTTCATCTTCTTGCGAGATTTCATTATACGAACGATTGCAGACTGGACATAGATTAGCACATAACAACAGTTGAGTTCTGACGACTATACATACCTGCATCAGTAGCTTTCTATCTTCTTCGATCGTCTTATGCGTATCTTCAACCTCTTGCTTCGCCTCCGACTTGACAGTAATGTTGAGATTGACCTTGATCTTCTTGTTCTTGAAGTTATAATTCAATGCGTATGTCGTTCCGGGCTCGGCCTTTCCGTTGTCAGGCGAAGGCAGTAGCACTTTGGCCTTGACAAAGACATTGAGCGAAGGATCAAGGTACTCTGCCGACAGAGCAGTAGCTTTTTGTGCGTCTTCGTATGTTACAGTGTCGCTATCGTTGAAGAGAAGAAGAATGGCCATCTGGAAAGTAGAGACCATGAATGTGAAAGGAACCTTGGTGTTCTTGATGTAATTGGCCCTCATCTCACCCTTGCACAACTGCCACAGCCAAGTGAGTTTTCGGCCGCTATGCTTTGAAAAGTAGAAGTTCTGGAAATTGTTGTATGTCGTAACAATCTCCGGGGGAGGGATGAAATTGGTTTGGGGTGGAGTCAGAGGCCAGAAGCCTGTTCCAAGGATGTGGTACGATGCGTCCACCCTGGCTTTCGCTTCTTCCGCACTCAACGATCTCCCCTGAGATTCCTTGAAAGAGCTATTTAGGTCTGTAGAGATCTGGATATCCTGGAACATTCGTTGCAACTTGTTTGTATATTCGAAGCCACAGGCTTCTTTCAGCTTGCCGATCATGCTAGTCTCAGCATCTTCTGATGCCGAGCTCGAATGGACCAATCGCTTCGCTAGCATTCGCGAGTAGAACTTCTGGAACACGTCCTTATCCTCGATGTATTTGAAAACTGTCATCACCTGGATAAGGGACGCTTCAAGGTCAGCTTCCTCGGCGCTTTTTGCGCTCTTCTTCAGGAGGGCATCCGTATACTTGGCCAAAAGCTCTGGCGAGCGTGTAGAGCCTGTCTTGCAAACCTTATTGCGATTGACAAATTCTTTGCAAGCATTATCGAGAGATCGCACAAACTCGGATTCGCCTCCAAAGGCATCGTCGACGAGCTTTTGGTATTGAGTGTGTACTTCGAGTAGCGCATCAACGTATGTCTTGGGCTCCATATTCTCCCCTTCCACAGCAACCTTCTCTACCGCAGCTAAGCCGGACTTCCTGACGTGGGCCTCAAACTTTGTCCGGAGCGGCTCAAGACCATCGGTTATCCGTGCCAGCAGTCGATACATCCGGGCAAGGTCGGCCTGCCTATCGGCGTCGAGCAGTACTTGGAATTCGTCGCGCAAAAGTGTAGAATGACCAGTGACCAGGACATTTAAACAGGCCTTCATCAACGGGTTCATGATGTCCTGATGGAGATATAGGCCAACTCGAGCTTTCTCTTCATCCAGACGAGTCTCGGCCTTCTTCATATACTCAACCACTGAATTCTCGGCCACGAATTGGTTCGATTCGTTTTCATAGTACTTGGTCGTAGCTTCTATAAAGGGCTTTTCGAAGTGGAATCGATAAACGTCCAGTGTAGACTTTGTGCTGTCGGTCTCATCCAAGCCCAAGGACACGAAAGAGTCGACCACACTCTTGATCTGGCTCTGCTCGATAGTTTCGCCATTCCGCTGTTTCTCCACCATCTTCAGAACAGCAGCCATGACATTCTTGTTAACCTTCTCAAAGAGAATCTCCCGCCACTGAACGAGGTGTAGAGTGTACACGTCGTAAACATCCTTTTTGCCTTCATCTATTTCCCGTCGGACCCAATGCCGATTCAGGTAACGGAAGAGATGATTTGTGTATTTTGCGGCAGTAGTATAGCGATCCCATTCTCGGATGTAGTAGGTCAGCAAAGCCTCGTCGACGTGGCCTTTTGATCTCTGATGTAGTATTTCCAGATGACTCTTAAGATATGTCTTGAGGTTCTTGTAGAGATCCTCGCCAAGAAGATGGGCTACGGTTTCAGTCAGTGGAGTGCTCAAGCAAGAGTGTATAGCAAGTTTGGGCCAACCTCCACGGTGAGCATTGCCGCCAATAATGCCGCCACCTGAAGCTACAGCCTTTTGCGAAGTACAAAAATTATGAACAGCTCTAAGCGCCGGTCAGCATGTCCAGGTGCCACAACCCTCAGGTGGACTCACGTGTAAATGCCCATGTACTAAAACACAGTGTTAGTGAGTCGCTACAATGCACATGGTGACACATACTGTAGCCATATCCACGCCATCTTTCAGGTTTGTCATGATCTTCTCGATTCCAGTCTCGAGGAAATTCCATCTGAGGGGCAAAGCGGTCAGCTGAAGCAATCTTCGCACTGTTTCCAGAGCCCTAACTCACGTTGCAACAAGATCGTCCTTGTTAGGAGCTGGAGGCATGGTGATCGGCATCTTGACGGTAAATCAAGTATGAGAAGGCTTGACGGAAGTCGTCGTGAACCGAGAGTTGTGGTGGAAGGAGGGAACAAGGAGGGTTGTGGTCAGGAGGATCCTTGAAAGAAAGATGTAGATGTTGTTTGGATGTGTTGCTCATCCAGAATGTCAAGGCGATGGTCTGTTGCCCTATTTGCAGCGACAATGAGATGCTGCAGCACCACGCGATTGAAATGGTTCAGGCCGGTGAGAATCTGGGCGAATTATGGCCTCCACGACACTGTTGAAATGTCTCGTCCATCCAGGGTAAGACGGGCTGATCCGGACCTGAGGTTGGAGGGTGTTCCAGGTATTGTGGCTATAAGAACAGTGGAAACTTTCAGTCATACAACAGTACTGGACCTGACGGCTGAGGCCCAAAGTGGCAAGCGTAGGCGGCAAAGTCGAGGCGCGCTAGACGGCGTGGACGGATGACACATCTCCAATGGAGGATGCATCAGAGGGAGTATAGAGGGTTTATACTAAAAACCATCTAAAATTAATATATTACTCTACGGTATCTATAAGGTATATTAATACTAGAAAATATAGTATTATAATATACTAGACTAACTATAAGGAATTACTAAGCCTACTAAGCTACTAATACTTAGTAATTCGATTCTAAAAGTTAGAAGTAAAACCTAACTTTATTACTATTAATAGTAATACGCTAAAAGGCTTAATAATTCAATATTTAAATAGTAGAATTAAAACCTAACTTAATTATTAATTTATAATATACTTATTAAATTAAAGATAAGAATAATATATATATAATTTTACAAGTATAACTTATAAGTATAAGTACTAAAATCTATAATAAATATTTATCTTCTTCTTAATTTAAGTATTCTTTATTATATCTTGTATCCTAATATAGACTAACTATATTAAGTTAATACTTTAAACTTAAGTATTATTACAAAGCTAAGGACGACGACTAGTAGCTATGAAGGTATAAGTAGCTTCTAGCGAACAAGGTAGAGCTTTGATCGTCTAACCCTGCTTAAGGACTCATTGTAGAGGTCTGACTCTTCGGGCTTAGCGGCATCGCCACAGTCATTCATGTTTGGAGCTCAGCTTATCTGTACTACTTTACGTATCCAGGTAGTTGAATGTTTTGGTATGTCCTCTCCAAAATAATCCCTGTCACGCTTATATTTAAACTTGGTGGATACCATAGTATGCATACTGAACGGATCGGCGGTGAAGGGATTGAAAAGTGACTGGCCTTACTGAATACAGTGAGCGTACCGCCGGGGGATGTCATTGCGGTATTTCATGTTATTTCATATATCAAATCATCATACACTTTGACTAATCAATGAATATCACCCAGCAATCCGTCCGGTTATCCACACTACAAGGGTACTACCCCTTGATCAATGCTCGAGGGTCGATCTCCCGGGTGCTTTAGGACTTGCTTTAAGGGATAGCAACCCTAAGAAGGTCGCCCAGAGCTAGGTGACCCTTGCGCCCCGGCTTTGACAGCAATTACTCACACAGCCGTGGCCACTTTTCTGTCCAGGTGAGCTGTTGTTGCAAGCTCTTCATCCATTTGACCGTTCATGGTACTCTTCTGCAGCCAACCTCTCTGTGGAAAGGTTCCAGACTTCACAAATTTGCCTTTCCCATCCACACTGCCTAGCATCTTCGTTTCTAGATAAGCTTTATGGTCGCTACTGAGATCAGGACTATTCGCAAGATCGTCCGTGGGCTCATCTGTGAGTCTCTTGGAGGTTCTGAGGAATGGTAAGTGCTCTGTAAGGAATGACCGGATGTTGCTAATACTGCAAACGTGCGCAAGTTTTAGAACACCTTTTCGCATCATGGGAGCTAGATGTGGCATACATCCCACGATGATGCCGACGTTGATTTCAAAAATCGAGGTTATGAGTACTGGGGCGGTGTCGCGCATGATGTCGGCGGTTTGTTGCAATCTGACACGATAATACGAATTGATTGCTCCACAGACACAGCCACTAGAGTTTGTTTCAATCAGCCCCGTTTCTTGCCAGTGTATTCTCACAATCAAAGGTGGAACAGGCCTCGGTCGCCTTGGAGGGAAGAACTCACAAGAATCCAAACATGAACAGAGAGATTACGCCGATCTTTCTCCGAGTAGGCATTTGGAGCTTTGAAACGATTGTGATTGGTATAATCAGCAAGTAAAAGTCTGATAAGACATTGAAGACTGTCGTGACGTAGCCTACTTGCTTATCCTGAGCACAACGGGCGGATCCAAGTGCCACCATACGGCTCTCTCCGTTCCACGGACTACACGCGATGATGGGAACCAGCATTGAAGCGAAGTAGAAGAGACTAGTGGTGACAATACCAAAGTAAGTGAGGTATCTCGTTGTCTTGTTGACAGAGAAGAGACGAAGGTAAAGCAAGAATAGCGAAAGCTTTGCCATGCCGATGGCTGGTGGATATCCAGCCGTGAAGAAGATAATTTCCTAAAGGGCAAGTTTCAGCACTGCCCAGTCAAGTAAATGGGGTATGGCTATGTGAACATACCTGGACAAAACTGTCTGTAAAGTCCTTGACTCGCAGATTCCATTGGTGTGCGCCAAGACCTTTGTTGAGTGCTATTGATTACTTTTAGAAATTTGTGTACTCGTTGGAGGAGGTAAGTACCATCAAGGGTAACAGCAGCGTATGCTAGTGATCCCGCCTACGGATGATTCGTCGTCAGCATTCACCTGGATTGAACAGCTGATTCTGTTTACGAACCGTTGCAAAGAAGCAAGCATCTGCCATTGATCAGTGAGGTTTTATCGAGGCATTGACGTACTTACAGTCATCTAGTGACAGTCGAGTGAGAGGATTCAGCCTCGCATAGATTCGTAGGGCAACGAAGAAAAGGACAAATCCAGTCGCGATAGAGATGGTAACTCTGGTAAGGGTATTGAGATTCCCTGGATCATTGAAATTTGGTTTTTGACCCTTGGGCGGCGGAGCCACTGGGAAGTCTCCGTATGCCAGGGACATGGTCAGATTTCAATGAGTAGGTGCCACTTGGAGCATAGACTCTCAAGCCCTGGAGCAAGAGTGTAGAACGAGGATGTCTTGGAAGGGGTTCGCAGTTTTATTCTTGGTGATGTAAATAATTGACCCCGGAACCTCGTATGCTTGTTTCGCCCTCATCTACTGGGATCCCATTCCTTTATGTCGCCCATCAACGCGTCTTACACTAAACAAATGGTACGTGAGACCGCCACATTGTTGCATAGTTAGAGCGATGCCTTCAGACTTTGACTCCCAATCAAAGATGGCAGCATCGTTCATTTGCTGCGCCTGTCAATAAAAGGCTGACCCCACCTCTACAATCGAATATGGAAGGTAGCCCAGATGATCATGGAATGCCTACAGATTTGTTTGATATCATGCAAGTGGGCAAGGCAGTTCATGTGGCCTTGCGGCGTTCGAGAGAGGAATGGTGTGGATGCCTACCGATCGAGCTAGATGGAACAGCCCCGCTAGCTGAGCGATGTCGCGGACTGACCAGGAAAGGACAACGTGAGCTAGAAGCCCCTCCTGGCGCTTCTGCATGAAAGGGCTGCTGCCTGGTCCGCCTCCAACGACGAATGAGCACAGCAGCAGAGCTGGTCACCAGCTACTACTCGTTTGCTGAAACATGTGAACGCAGTCTACCCTCATATAGCCAAAAGTGGTAGGCCAACGACGAATGAAGAGTGTCTCCTCCTTTGACTTGTTCTCAGCTCTGAGCAGAAACAGCTATAAACAAGAATACTTGAGCGTTATAGCCGCACCAATGAGCGTCCAGCTGCGCCTTATCACCAAGAGTTGGCAATGGAGAGAACAAATAGCATCAACATCTTGGTACAACTTCTCAATTACAAAGGGAATTCCTCATACTCCGTTACTCGATCCGATATTGCAAAATGTAAGCATATCAAACGTTGCTGTCATCAAGGGTCCCCCATCCGATTGCAGATCCACTAACAGGGACTTTTCCAATCTTAGGGCTAGGGCACCTCTAGAGCCCATTTGGACGGAATGGTGCCATGTGTGGGGGTACGACAATCTTGCAGCAGGTTTGTTAGTCCCTGTCTCTGTCTTCGCTCCTTGACATTTCCAAACTTATAGGCATCTTGATCTTCATTTCAAGGTCGATCTTGTATCTGATTGATCAGATTCTGAGCTTCCGGCATCGCGCTACAACCCCCAAGCTCGCTCGCTCGCCATATCTTTACTTGGCTTTCACACTGGAATACGCCATCGAATTCCCTCTCTTTGTCGCTTACCACCCAGTCACTCTCACCTTTCCCAACAATGTCGCCACCACGCTTCCTTTACCGACTGCTGGCCAAGCCATCGTTCAGCTAGCTATCTTCTTTGCCGTAGACTGGGCGTTCCAGTTCTATGTCTTGCGCTTCTTCACCGTGCAGACCACAAGCGCGAACTCGGATCACGGTAATTCCGAAGACGACGAAGCTTGGACTCTGGCAATTGATTTCATACGGCCTCGAGGAGCGCTCTTGCTTACTGTTGCATTTGTTGGAGCGCCTTCGCCACTCAATGAGTACACAGGGAGGCTGCATGTCCTTTCTATGATCGGTTGGACTATCCTGAGACAATCGGATTGTCTGTGGCAAAGCAGAGAGTTGCAAAAACCTGTCGAGGGATGAATGTCATAATCTCGACGTTGGGGACTGTCAATTTTTGGGGAATCCAACATATCTGGGCTCCGTTCACGCTTTCACTCGGTTCGTCTCGTTGTTGTTAGAGAATCTTTGATAGTTCATTGGTTATGCATTCGTCTCCCATGCTAGCTTTAGACTACAATGGCAATGGGTCACAGTCACACCAAAGTAGGTATTCTCCATGTCCGTTCATATTAAATCTACATGTCACGTCTAACATAGCCCGCTGATCCCTGCTTCCCCAACTCATCCTTAACTATACGTCTCGTCCAATATGATCAGAAGAAGCTTTGGTATCTTCAGCACTTCCAGGCTCTATCAGTACCAGATTACGCATGGATTCCGTTTCCGATGTCCCATCCACTGAGCGCTTTCTTGGAATTTTCCAGTCCATCCGCATGGCAAAGGGCAAAGCTACTGCAGCGGTTACCGTAGCTAATATGAATGTACGGGAGATAGCCATCGAGTACAGTGAGTGAAGCGCACGAAGGACAAAAATGTTTGGTGCCAAGAGTTTGAGTTTAGTACTTCCTCCTGTGATAATATCACGTGGAGGTATATCCGGGGTTTTCGTTGGAGCCTCTTGCAATATCACATTGAGGAAGATCGTTTCACCGATGGGCACTGCGATGGCGCTACAGCCACTGCATCAGAACCGAGACTTAGGATTGGAGCTCACGTCAAACTTACCCTCCGAGCTGCTGTAAGAACACCATGATTGCTGCATTTATGTCAGTGCGTGACGTCTCTCACTTTGATGAACTCCGGGACGCTTACCATTCCCAATTGGTACGTCTTCCGATCTTGCAATGATGTCAGTGAGACTCCACGGGAAGCAGAACGACATGACTTACTTTAGAACCAAAGTCACAGCAGTATATGGTTGTTGCATGCAAAGCCCCAACCCGAGACCAACAATGACCAGAAATAATGAAAGCTGGACCAATGGGGTGTCCGGTCCCATCCGTGTAATGAGTCCAGATCCCACAGCTGTAAATACTGATCCAACGGCCATGAAGACGACCTTCGTAGGCTAAGGTCAGATGCGGCCAAGAGGGGGGAGAAGCATGGCTCACATAGAACCCAAATTTCGAGACGACAGCGCCTGATACAATGATTGCAGTGATCTGTGGAATTACTAGTGGCATGAACCGGATACCACTGGTCAACGCAGATGTGTCCTGAACGCCTTGGAAATAGAACGGCATGTAGTATGCATACTAACGACTCCGTTAGTGTCTCCGTAGGTACAAGACGCGCCATTTGACCCACAGTGTATGCTGTCATATCAAGAAGTGCAATAAAGATACAACCCATCAAGATTGACCGTTGACGGAGGATACGTAACGGAATTGTGGCGTGCTCGCCTAGTCTCCGTTGTATATATCCAAAGATGACAAGCAAGCCAACAAATCCTACGAAGAGTCCGATGATCCTGGCAGAGTTCCAAGGATACTTCTGTCCACCCCATTGCAGTGCTAGTAACAGACATGTGACGCAACCAACCAGTGTCAAGGCTCCGGCTCCGTCCATATTTCGCAATTTAGACCAGAATGATATCTTCTTTTGGGTCTTTCGAAGAGTTTGGAATTTCAGAAAGACCAGGGAGAAAATGCATGCAACGCTCCCAATTGGTAAATTCCTGTAAAGCTTAGCCTCCAACTGGTCTTAAGACATGCAAGGGCAGACTCACATCCAAAAGCACCATCTCCAGCTGGCGCGATCGGTTATTGCTCCACCAATGATAGGGCCAATGCAGACAGCAAGCGCGAAGACACTCACAACTATACTGAAATAGAAAGGTCTCTTGGGCAAGGGAGCCACGAGGTTAATTGCACCCAGAGCCCCTTGGAAGATTCCCCCAGCGCCGATACCAGCGATTGCCCGCCCAATGATGAACATAGGAGAATTTTGGGCAGCTGCACAAACGACGGAACCGACTGCGCGAAAGTCAGCAGATGAATGTTGACGGGATATTATCCGAGGTCTGACCTTCGAACACGACAATGGCTGCCAGGTATATGGCTTTGACGTCAAAATTTTGGTAGACTTTGCCGTATGTAGGCTGTAAAGCCGTGACAGCGATGAGGTATGCTGAACTATACCATCCTATATCACCTAGTGCGTTGAAGTCGGTTGTGATCTTGGGCACTGCTACTCCGATGATAGTGTTGTCAATAGCTACGAGCATCGTTCCGAACATCAAGGAGATAAGCAGAAAATATAAACGATAGCCTTTCAGATATTCTCTCGAGCCATCTGCAATTTGGTTGCCCGTTTCCATATCTACGAAGCCAGCTTGAATGACTTTTGCTATCGAGCTCGACTTTGTGGTTGACATCGACTTGGGCAATATTGCAAGGACAATGATGGAGCCTCTGGCACATTCGGATACCCAAGGTCAGACCAACGAGGCTAGCGTGGATCGCCACGATGTATCTCGTTTTGATCAGACCAGGCTGCAACTCTTTGGGCATAGAAACACTACCAATGCATGAACGGTTTCATAATGTTTCCTTGCTTTCTGTTTGGGCATAAGCCCCTCATCTTCCGCTTAAATTATTGACGATAGCACATGCAGGTGTCGAGTGTGACCCCACCCTCTTGCATAAAGTAGGTCATATTGCACTTGAGTCGCCGTGCCACAGCCTTGAAAGGCTAGCAGCATGACCAGCAATCAAGCTCGCGGGTGACACAAGAATCCGTCCATGCCAGGCGCAACAAGCCCCCTAGTTTTGGTGGGGCTGAAGTCCCTGCATGGACGGATTCTAAGCTGAGCGAGCACACCCTTCCTTTCGCCTGACCCCACCACATTGGCAATAATGCAATGTCCGGGGAGGAACATAGTCTGCCTCCACGAGCGACAAATTTGCCTGACGCTAGCTCAGGGTGTTACATCCAGCGGCGGGGAGATGCATCATCAAGTTTTCTCACCAAGTCTAGACCCAAACTGAGCAAGACGTAAGCAGAGTACATGTTTCAGCGCCTTGAATGCGGCGGCGATACGGCTCAGCAGGCGCAGGCACTCTTCCCCTTGGATGAGGGACCCACACCACCATTCACAGCCCTGATTGGTATACTAGAGCAGGCAGCAATGGAGTTGTCTATGCATCGCCCCATCTACTCACCAAGTGTGCACTCTCGATCGAGTGGATCGGCTCATCCAAAGCAATGACTGTGCCTTCCAACATGGTTGCCACATTATATCAAATAGACTCATGGTGCTGCCCAGCATTCAGTCCGTGAGAAGGTCGCGATAGTCTCTCGATTCCCCCCAAGATGTCTCAACACTCTTTGGTTCCTCGAGCAGAAGAACTCGTGAGATCTTTGATGAGTGGAGCTCTCATGATCATCTGGATGGTATTCAGATTTAGACAGATCCTGAAGATCAGTCGAGGGAACTGTGTAAGGATCCAAAGCCTTTTTGAAGCACCTGTTCTGAGCCAAAGCAGAAGCAGAATAGCCTCATTGTAATCGAATGGCCTACACTATTTGGAAGATGGATCAGCAGTTTTCGATACTTGCAGAATGCTCCAGAGATACTCATGAAAAATTACGTAAGTAAGATCCTCACTAAAGCCATGAATTTAGGGTGCTAAGCTGCTCTATGATAGAGAAACGGAATTCCCTTTGCAGTACCCACGCCTGAGACTTACTATGTCCATGTTTCCTCGGAAGCACATATCAGAGAGCTCACCGAGGCCCCAGAAGACAAGCTCTCGCTCCACGCCGTCTCAAAGGATGTAAGTCCGTATGGAATGGCGCAAAGCTCAGAACTTGACTGATGCGATATTTGCTCAGATGCTTCAACCGAAGTATACAATGTATGGACTTGAGGTCAAAGATCGGATGAGTGCCAACGGAAGCTTACACTCACGGGTCTTGCGGACCGTACTCACAAGCCACCTTACAGATCTTCAATCGATGATGCTAGAGAAAATCTGCTGTGTGTTGAAAGACGAGATTGGGACTGGTGGAACCGGAGGAGGCTGGACCAGCGTGAAAAGCTTCCCTATGGCGAAGAATGTTATCCGAGCGGCCAACAGCATAGTCTTCTTTGGAGAGAGATTGTCGCGCGACAAAAAATTCATAACAGCAGCACTACAATATCCAGACGATCTACTTATCACAAGCGAGGTGCTGAGGTTTCTGCCATCGGCTTTTGCTCCTATCGTAGCACCTATCCTGATGCACAACAGCAGGGGCTCAAGAGTCATGGTCGAACACCTGGTGCCAATGATCAAGGATCGACTTGCAATACGCCTTTGCCCTGATAATTCAATGAAGAAACCGCTGGACTGCGTGCAATGGATCATTGATACCAACCCTCGGAGAGAGCCGTGGTCCCCAGAAAAGATCGTTCAAGTAGTCCTTGGGCTTTGGTTTGCTTCTGTTCATCAACTAGCGATCACCTTTGTCTATGCCCTTGATGATTTGTGTGAACATGAAGATTACATCGAACCTTTACGAGCCGAGATTCAACGTCATTCGAAACAAGGCGAGAGCAATTTGGACTTCGGTCAGCTGCCTCTCTTGGACAGCTTCCTGAAAGAATCTGCTCGCCTGCATCCATCCGATTCGATTTCGGTTCGCCGCAAAGCGCTCTCTTCTTTCACGTTCTCCGGTGGAGTTCACATCATGAAAGATGAAGTTGCCTGTGTCCCACTTCGCGCTATCATGCGAGACCCTACGAATTATCCCGGAGGTGAAACTTTTGATGGCTATCGTTTCGTCAGCAAAGGTGGTACGAAAAGCACTTCTAAATACACAGACGGTGACGCGAAATTCCCGCTTTGGGGGTTAGGTCGACGAGCCTGGTAAGTTCTCAATCATTGCCCCTAAAACCGCTGTGGCGATCTTGCTGGATGTTAGACTGACGATGTTGGTAACAGTCCAGGTCGCTATTACGCTGTCCATGCACTCAAAATTGCCGTGGCGCACATCATCCTTACATATGACATCAGAACGGACCCCAAGTCAAAACCTGGATCACGAAATTTCAATTGGCGTTCAGCAACTGTACCACGGTCAAGCACTAGTCTTCTGTTCAGGGAGCGATGTCCTGATTCTAAAGATGGAAAGCTTCGGATTTGAGTCCTGAATGTGATATTCAGCGAGATGCATGTAACCAGTCAACTGAGCGAGATCTTATAGCCTCGTGTACATGAGTTTTTCACCTAGTATGATTTAGTAAAGGATCAGCGACGGTTGAGCGTCCCAGGCGCTGTTGTGGGAGTGGATATCTAGCCATCGACAATGGTCGTTTGAAATAAAGTACAATGAAAGTAGCCCTGTCAGTGCGGAATGCGAAGCGCCGAAGACAAGGCTACCACGCTAGTCTGAGCTATGACCTAGGCAGAATCCAGGCGTGGTATTTATCATCCTGTAGGAGTGTGGACCCTGGCCGAGAATCAAGTGCAGCATGAACGCCGATCATTGAAACGTACAGTCGGTGCGTACAAGTTGACTTGTTTCAATGCAGCAGCCATTATATTCCCCTTGTGCATAAGATCTCGATGCACTGGCAGGGCTAAGTAGTGGCACGGCATGAACCCTGACTCTTGAGCAGATATGCCAACAATTAATTGAAACCTCGAAAGTCTGGCTACAGCATTGATTGGCTCGCATCATTCGTTGCTGGCAAATGGAAGCGCTGGCGAGAGCGACATGAATGGCGCAGCAGACGATGTGGGGATGACTGCATATGCAGTCGTATGGATGGGTAAAGTACCTAGTGGTAATCATCTAATGTACTTTAGCGCTGCACTGCCTTAGCCCTTGTAGGCAAGTGGGTGGCGCTGTTTCGCTCTGATCCATACCCCTATCAATCTGAGTCCACCGGGGCTGTTATGGGGTACTGTGGTGTCCGGTATGTAAAAAATCCCGCCATGGCAGTGCGCTAGTGGGAATACAGTCGTAATTTTCAGAAGCTTCTCTCCCTTAACACCTAACTCTGTAATTTTAGCTTGTAGAAACTATTGCCCTACCCTGAAACTCATAACTGACTAGACTAGTCTGTATGCATAGATTACATTTAAATACAGTCCCCCAAATACTAGCAGCGGATGGACTACTTGCCGACGGGAGGGAGACATCGATAAAGGCTACCTGCCTCCCTCTGCTGCTTGATCCCCATCAAGCGGTGTTTGCTGGTCCACAGGCATCTCAGGAAAACCCCTCAATGTAACCTTGAGTCCTTGCCATCACCTTGGCTTGAAGATCTTCTGCAATAGCCAGTCTGTGGTTGTTATATACGCTCACAAAAGACTGTCATGCTTCCTCAAGATTCGGATATCGGTCCCTCTTTCCAAATGCATTGGTTGAGTCATGCTACATTACGTAGCCTCTCAGCACTCGCTGTCGTCACTGTTGTTCTCTTGTTATGGAGGCTCTGGAGATTCACGATCTTGCCAATACTTCGTCCAAGGGAGCCTAGAGAATTACCATACTGGATACCCTGTAAATCATTCCCGGACATTGAAGACGATGATTCACTGACATATGGTCGCGGACGTAGTCTTAGGTAAATCTCACGAAAGCATAGGGGACTAGCTGATGGTGCTCTCCGCGGCCAAAGGTCATGCAGTGTCATTCTTCAAAGATGCCGACAAGACCTTAACCTATGGCAGGTTGGACGCTGTCCATCAAATTTTTCCCAGTCGCTTCACTGACTTATGGACTTTGCAGACTCTACTTTGGCAACATCCGAGAGCCGTGGAGTCTTACTGTGGCTGGCAACCAGATCTACATCATGACTTCCGCGAAGGATGTCTCAGTTGTGTACAAGAACATCGAGCAACTCACATTTGATGACTACATCGAAGACATGATGCTTCATTTCGGTTCTTCCAAAACAGCTGTCCGCACAATGTTTGCAATTCCTGATAAGGCAGACCCAACAACGACGGGCCTCCAGCCAAATCCCTCGCACAAATCTCTGATCCATCTCTCCGAGTCGTTCTACCGTCAACAGCTCCATCCGGGGGAAAAGCTGGACATCCTACAGGATTCATTTCTAGGGAACATCCATAAATCGCTCCAGTGGGACGCTATGTCCGCAAAGATTATCATGTCCTCCGGTCAAGAAGACCGTACGGTATCCCTTTTGGCATGGACCCGAGAGGTTTTGCTAGACAGTGCAACCAGGGCTTTCTTCGGGAACCGACTTATTGAACTCGAGCCTAAGCTTTTTGAAAGCTTTTTTTACTTTGACGACAACAGCTGGAAATTGACATATAGAATTCCCCGGCCTTGGTCTAATGACATGTACGCCGCCAAACAGGTCGCACAGGATGCCATGGAGGCGTATTTTAAGCTGCCTAGAGAGCAGCGGCAAGGGGCAACCTGGCTCATACAGACCTTGGAAACGGAGATGAAAGCTCGAGGGATTGGAGAGTCTGATATTGCGGCCTTGCTCATGATGATCTTCTGGGTGTAAGTCACCCTCCCTTGCACATCACTACCAGAGGCCTTCTTCGCGTCATTTTCCATGGTCAAATCAGCTTACTGGAGAGCCTAGGATCAATGGCAATGCATACAAGCTCTGCTTTTGGTTCCTCACTTACATAATTCATGATCCTTCTCTGTTCGCCGCAACACGTGCAGAGGCTGTCTCCGCAGTCCGCTCATCTGCCTCCCCAAGAGACCTAGCAGATAGGCTCGAACAATGCTCACGCATTAACGCCGTTTTCTACGAAACCCTCCGTATGACCTCGTCATCCATGTCAGTTCGGAACGTGCTCGAGCCTCTCACTGTTGGCGGGAAGGACCTCCGTGCGGGTACCAAAGTTCTGATCCCATATCGCCAACTCCATTTCGATGATAAGGTGTTCGGTGCTAATGCCGCGGTCTTCGACTCAGAACGTTTCCTTGCCAGCAAGGAATTGAGCAGGAGCTCGAGCTACAGACCCTTCGGAGGTGGCACTACTTATTGTCCTGGACGTTTCATAGCCAAGAAAGAAGTGCTTACATTTGTAGCATTAGTCTTGGAGCGATTCGACATTGCATTACCTGAGCAGAAACTTGGTTCAATGGCCTCCTTTCCTCAGATTGAGGATGGAAAACCGTGCTTGGGAATTATGGGGCCGAGGGATGGATGGGATACGATCCTAAAAGTGAAAAAGAGCAGCAAGTCCCAGTAGAGGTTGAGGTTTTTGCCTTCTATGACTCATTGAGCAGGTCGAAATCCGTGAATCAAAATCTGTGCTACTCGTTCCATCTCAAAGATCACAGAAAAGGCTTAGCCTTGCATTGTTTAGCGAACAAGCTTCTGTACTTGAAGAGCGTGACTTTTCCTGTTGCGAAGAACGAAGTATGGGTAGTACTTTAGAAAGCGGACGGCGGCGTGGGGCAGGCTAGCCGGATACGGCACGCTTTGACAGATGAAGTAGTTCACCTGCACACATACTACGCGGTCCAGTACCCTCCTCAGACGTCTAGAGATGGTCCCTGATCACCATAAACCGGATCCCTCTTGAACCACCCCAATCGCTCAATCCCTTTGACCTTCTCCTCCTCTCCCTCATTCCCATAGCACATGTCCCAGCTCTTGCCAGCCTCATAGCTTCCCACCATCTCAAACCCTCCTTCAATATCATCTAACAGCCTATGTGCCACACCACCCGGCACAATCATCACATCCCCCTTCTCGACGATTGGCTCGATCCTCTTCGGGTTACCCTCGCCCCCAAAGCACAATCTCGCCTTCCCGTGGGCGACACAAAGCACTTCGTGAGCTGTGGAATGGAAATGAGATTGCTTGAACATGGTGTAACGCCATTGTGGAGTCACTACGCCGATGGTCGAGAGGTGAACTTCAATGGAAGATGCAGAAGCACTCTGGTCAAAGGCCGAATGGTAAATTAGAAAGGGTTTCTTTTGAATGGAAGTATTGGGGAGACGGCCAAACTCGGGGATTTGGTGTGAAAGACCCTTAGGTCTTTCAGAGGTGTGAGAGGTATTTTCGACGCGGTCATTGTTGACATGCGATTGGAAAGACTGAGCAGCGAGCGCATGAGATTGGATAGTGCAGTTGGTTGTGGGTAAGAGAAGTCAGAACGCGCCTTTGAGGTTGGATATGCCGATGGTGTACGTCATAGGCAAAACTTGACAAACACTGAAGAAAAACCTACGCACTGATATTTGCCGATTACAGCACTCAAAGTCTAGAGGTCCTTCATTGACTATGCTGATAGGCCTTGGCACAACGTAGCTCCGATACGTGGGTGTAGAAGACATGTTAAAATAGCAATGTGACTGAAAGAGCACTTTCAAGATGCCCGGGTTACAGATATCCCGAGAAGAAATATATTCAAGATTAAGTAAGCCTAGATAAATTCGTAAGAATCCACATGGCTAATACAAGAGGTATATGGGGAGCTTTCGAAGATATAGGTAGAAGCAGTGCTAAGTATTGTCAGGATAGAGCAGTTTGCGTCAGATAGGAAGGTCGTTAACATGCTAACTGAGTAAAACTACATCCCTAGATACCTTCGAATCCAAAGCCTGGCTGAATGACCTTCGACAAGTCTCTACTACGACAGCGCCGGCCTACCTTAGTCATATCAGTGTTTTCTCTTCCCTGTACAAGCATAAGAGATTGTTCCATGTGGCTACAATGAAGAATGAGGTAGCGTCTCCAAAAGCCTGAGGCAAACCAGAGCGCACAAGTTGATGCACGTTGTATTTCGGATGAGACAGTCGAAAGGACGAGCGGTTTCCTTGCAAAAACGGGCAGATTGTCTTTTATCATTCATGCGAGGTCAATTATAGTTGATGAATTGTAGTTTCTAAAACGTCGGGCCATGTTTGGACAAGCAGGAAGAAGGGCAATTTGAACGTTATGTCCTCGGCCCTTGGTGTACTACTGTTGTAAGTTGCTCGGTCCTGCGATGATTCTCCGTTTGGGGGATATGTGCCTGTATAGAGTAAATTAAGGTATGTTTCGGTTCTCATATATCTTCTTATGATCAATACTCAAGTCTGCATCCGCTCTTTCATAGGTGAAAATAGAGGTTCATCATTGGCAACCTAGTGATTGGTCTTCCCACAGGGCAAGACA
>JAABUL010002769.1_pt1 | contig 28098 bp, 22 predicted proteins | sample 5559151 | NCBI WGS metagenome assembly JAABUL01 (sample SAMN10711876, study PRJNA513368) | rock metagenome | isolation source: Antarctica rocks | place: Antarctica: Victoria Land, Pudding Butte sud
AGTCTTTGACAATCTAAAGAAGCAGGTCAGCTCGATCTCAGTTCTACGTCATTTCGATGTCAAACGTCAAGCTATTTTGAAAATCGATGCATTCAACTATGTAAAAGACGACATACTATCTCAGTACAATGACGAAAGTGTGCTTCACTCGATAGTCTTCTATAGCAAGAGCATGGTTTCAGCTGAATGCAATTATCACATCTATGACAAGAAATTGCTAGCTATCATTCAATGTTTCAAACACTGATGACTCGAACTAGAAAGTACTGAGCTATCTATTCAGATGTTTACTGATCATCAGACTTTGAAGATCTTTATGAAAAACAAACAGCTGACTCGACGACAAGCGAACTACCTGAATATTCTATCGAAGTTTAACTTTCAAATTATCTTTCGATCAGACAAAATAAACATCAAAGTCAATGCTTTAACTAAAATGTCGATGATCGATAGTTCTGAATCAGTTAAAGACATAAATGATTGTTTTCAGACTATACTGATCTTGAATTGAATAAATGTTCTATCGATTGAGTTCGAAATTGAACCTGAATACGAGACTAATCTTTATCAACGCGTACATCTAGTCAATCAGAAGAATGAACTATGCAATGAATATCAACAAGCTATGAACAAAGATGAACTGAAGCTTCATGACATGAAGCTAAAGAACTGTCAAATCATTGACAACGTTCTATTCAAAAAGAGTCTACTATGAGTGTCAAAACAAATGCATACGAAATTGCTTTGAAATATTCACGATCAATCATCAATCTTGCACTCTGACATTAAATGAACGATTGATCTAGTTCAACGCTTCTACTATTGGTCAGGTCATTGAGTAACTATTTGATAATACATTTGAAATTGTCATGTCTGTCAGCGAAGCAAAGCATCTCAAGATGGTACAAATGATTTGCTTCAGCCTCTATTGATTTCTCAGCAGCGTTGACAAGATATAGCTATGAACTTCATCACTGAGCTATCTTTATTGAAAAACTATAACGTCATTTGCATGATCATATGTTGTCTCTTCAAAGAACATCACTATGTTCTCTGTCATTGAGAAGACGATGACATCTCAATCGAAGAAACAGTATGAATCATGCTATGAAACGTCTATCGACTTCATGATCTACTCAGTTCTATCGTTTCGAATAGAGACTTTCAGTTCATATCAATCATGTGGCAAAGTCTTTGCAAACAACTGAAGATCAAAGTCAATCTATCAACAGTCTATCATTCAGAGATCAATGATCAGTTGAAACGAGCTAATCAAGATGTTGAACGCGAACTTCGAATCTACTGCAATTACATGCAGAATGACTGAGCTAAATGACTTTCAATGATGAAATTCAGTGATAATTTCAATACGTTCTCGACTATCTTGATGATTTCTTTCTACTTCAATAAAGACTTTCACCCTCGAATGAGTTTCGATTCAGATACGACTGATTATGAAACGACTCGTCAACGTATTGAAGCTAGAAAGATCGATGACATTGTCACTCAAATGAGCGAGCTTCTTATCTTCGATCATCAACAATTGAAAAAGATCAAGCAGATCATTGAAGCTCAGATGAACAAGCATAGACGAGACGTCATCTATGAAGTAAATGATCAAGTTTGATTAGTCTTCGAAAACATCAAAATCACTAGATCATGCAAGAATTTAAAAGACAAGCAGCTCGATCTCTATTCAATCACAGTCAAAGTTGAAATCTTCTATCGTCTTCAGCTATCTAGAAGCATGAAGCATATACATTCAGTGTTCAGTTCGAAGTGTCTACGACCTTCATCAAATGATCTTCTATCGAAACAACATTCTGAGCTTTCTAGATCATTAGTCATTGAAGAGAATGAAGAGCACTGAGAAGTAGACAATATATTGAACTTCAGGCGATATAGAGAAAGACTACAATACAAGGTCAAATGAATCGAGATAGATCGTGACGACGAATGATACTATGTCGATAAAGAAAAATTCAATGACTTGAAGAAAGTTCTGAACGAATTTCACAAGCTATACTCGAATAAGTCGCACTAAATTGAAAACACGATGAATTTTTTGCTCTTATTTCTTTTCTATTCATGCAAACATGAATGTTCGAAGAGAAGAATAATGTTACAAACATGTCTGAATCGATCAGAGTTCAGATGATGCTATGCCTAGTTTGAACCTAGCGCATCTCTATTGAACTCTTCAAGTCATTCTCAGCACTTCTTTTCGTTGTTCAGCACTTTCTTCATTCACTTCTTTCATCATTCTTTTAGGCAAACACATCTGACATATTACATCACATCTATATCGAGTCTAGCGCAGCCTCAAGCCATTATTTATAGAAGAGCTTGCACTCTTTCTCTTCTGTATTCTTAATGTCTTGTTATAGTTATCTCTAAAGAGCAATACATACATATCAGCTTCAAGTCTTTTTGATTGAATGATCTAGACATGATCTCAACAGTAAATCATGTATTCAATATATTCACTGAAGCATTAGCTCAGCTGTTTTTTCTGCTGTGATTTTCTCGTCATCAATGAAGCAAGAAATATAATGTCGTTTCTTTGTCAGTTTACATATCACTGTTAGTATGATGTTTTTGTCTTTTGAAAAAGATAAGTCAATGACGAAATTCATAATTATGTTCTTTCATCACTGTTCAAGTATGAGTAGAGAATGTAGTAGTTCATTGAATTTATCTCAAGAAGTCTTTGATCATTGACAAATGTAGCAGTTTTGAATATATTGATTTATTGTCTTTCACATTAAAGATCAATAGTAGTATCTTCATATGATCTTCATCGTTCTGAGAATTTCAAGATGATCAATAAAAGATTAATCATGAACTTTTCAAATTAACTTCATTTGAAGATGCTCATTGAAGAGAACTCATAGAAGATCATCTTGATATAGTATTTTGTTTTGAACTCAACAATCTCTTAATTTAATATCTTCATATTGTGTCTTATCTCTTGCTATTGCTTCGCAAAGTAGCGTACAATTCTCGTCAATTCTGTTAGCTTCTAGAATTAATTGATAAATTGATTCATCATTCTCTTTCTCTTCTAGATCAGCGATTTTCATTCGATTCAACGTGAGAATCGTAGTTCGCTGATAGCAACATCATTCATTCTCAAGACTTCTAGAAACTGAATCAACTTGACGAGTCAATGCATTGACTTTAATGTTTTATTTGTCTGAATGATACATGATTTTGAAGTTGAAATCGATGAGCTTTTGTACTCAGCGCATTTGACATTTACTTAGCTTTTTATCTTTCATTAATGACGTTAAAACTTGATGATCAGTGAACATCTTGATGAGTAGTTCAGTCAATTTCAGCTCAGATCATCAATGCTTGAAGACATGAATGATTGCTAGTAGTTTCTTGTCATAGATCTCGTAATTGCACTCAGCGAGACTCAGATTCTTGCTGTAGTAAATCATTGAATGCAATGTTTCTTCATCATCATACTGAGAAAGTATGTCATCATTGACGTAGTTGAATGAGTCTGTTTCAAGAATAGTCTTTTTATTCTGATCAAAATGACGAAGAATAGAAGCTTTAGTCATTTGTTTCTTCATATGATCAAAGATCATTTGACAAGCTTAATCTCATTCAAATATCATTTCTTTTTGAGTTAGTTGAATCAGAGAATAAACAATTTTCGAAAAGTTCTTTATAAAGCGTCGATAGAAATTGCAGAAGTCAACAAAGAACTGCATCTGAGTGAGATTTGTAGAAGTAGATCATTCAACTACTGCTTGTACTTTTCTGAGATTCATCTTTAGTATTTGAGTAGAAGCTGAACTCTTCTGTTCTATCGCGATTTTCTTGCTCAAAAGAACAGTCGAATGAGCTTTGATAGAAGCTTTGATATGAGTTTTGAAACTAGAAAATTGAAGATGATCATCTTTTATATCAATAGTCATCTCGATCTTGTTCATTCATGTTTTTTCAAGAATCATTTGATGTTGATCTAATTGAGTGATCAGCATAAAGACGAAACGTTTCATATGATCTTGAACAGTTAGATTCAAATAAATTGCATGAGTAATGAGCTTTTTTGCATAATGATCATCGAATTTTCTTATTGATTTGAGCTTGATTAAAGATAAAGATTTAATTTGCAAATGATCACAAACATTCTGCGCGATTAATTCATCAATGAACGAATAGTCAGCTGCTTCAGTGTCAATCAATGACTTTAATGAGTAACTAATTTCATTGCTAGATAGTACACATTCAATAGTCAAAGATTTCGAAGCAAAAAGATCATCTGAGCTGCTCATTGTTGAAGAAATTAACACATTTTTCATCGCGTCTTTGATGAAAGTCACTAGTTTTTTGCCTCATTCTTTGATTTCTCTGTAAATAATTTCTTCTCTTCTTTCGACATGATGATCTCATTGAGACAAGAAATGAATGCATGAGATGTTGAAGTACTAGTCTTCAGCTGAGAGCAATTCTTTGAAAGATGATTTGATACTTTACAGTTAAAGCAGATGATTGACATTCTTGATCATTCAGATTCAAGAGTGAAAAAAGTAGTGAGTTGAACATAGTTAGTAGTCAAGACTGAAGCTGATGTCAACAAAGAAACAAAACGTTTTTTCGAAGCTGCTATTGATTTGACTGTTCATTGCTTATCATGTAGCTGATAATTGACTTGTTGTTTATTATTCACATTTTGAAGAAAGATTTTGAGCTTATCAAGTGAGCTAAACTTTATGAGACAAACTGACAACACGTTTTGAAGATGATTGTTGATTTTATTCTGAATGTCGTTCATCAGAATGACATTATTGTAGTTCAGAAAGCTGAATATTTTAGTGAATTCTGAATAGAAAGAGCTGAAGAGCTTGTTGAGCTGCTTCAGAGCAACATATTCATGATGATACTTTCAAGTCAGATTCTGATCTTCATAAATTTCTTTCAGATGTTTCAGTAACTTTGATAGTGATTGATAGAGTGAGAAAGTGTCAACATGATGCTTTGCATAAATTTGCTGATCAGCATCGTCTTCTAGTCTGAAAATCACATAGACAATACGAATCTTTTCAGTAGAATAATGATTCACATTGACATCGAGCTTGTCAGCTATTTTGATGTTTCATGTCTTTCAGATAGAATTATCTGTTTCAATGAAGATGAGTGAATTCAAAAGCTTGATGAACTTGTGATGATCATTCTTGTTATCAGATAGAGTAGAAAATTCTCATTGAGAGCGAGCTTCTTTCTGATTGACTTGTTACTCAGCTGACTGAGTATCTTGACGAAGCATAGATCAATCAGCTTGACGTTGTTTCACTCTGAAGTTCAATCACTCGCCTTGTAGCTGACTGATCTTTTTCTCTAACTTATTGTTTTTATCAAAAGCGACTTTTAGTTGTTTTGCTTTCTTTTTATGATCATCTTGTATGAGAAATCAGTGTTCATTGAGTTGTAAAGTCAAGTCTCACTGACTTTGAAACTTATTCAGCATATTGATGACTTTGTTGAATTGATTGCTGACTCAATGAAACAGTTGTTTTTCAATGTTTATGTTTCATGAAATATCAGCTTTCTCAACTTTGACTGAAGCATTAATGAGTAGAAGTGAAACTCTTCTATTGACAGTGCTTCTAAGCAGACGAGTTGTTCAAGATTCAACTGACTCGACGTTGTGTATCATGATGAGAGAAGATAGAAGTTGTTGAGATAAGAATAAATGAAAGATTAATGTTTTTTGATGAGTGAAAATTCAAAGAATCTCTTGTGAATTTCAGATAATAATTGAGTGCTTTATTTAAAGAATTTCTTGCGAATAGAATGATGAAAATGAGTGTAGAATCGAAGAATTTCTTGCAATCTAAAATGATGATGCAAATTTGAAGAATTTCTTGCAAATTTTCCTTACTGAATAGATTGTTTCATATCATTTATTCATCGATAGCAGAGTAATAAATGATGAGCATTTATCTAATGTTAGAGATCTGTCTAGAGCGAGTCAGATAAAAGTGTCATTTAACTAGAAGATAAATGCTAAGAAAGAAAGATAGTTACAGAAAAGAAGCTGACTACATATGTGTGTTTCTCAGTCGACGCTAGACTCAATAAAGACTAGTCAAGATGACGAAGCGAGAATAAATCTGACAAGACTAGAAGACTGAGTCTGACAAGACTAGAATCATGACAAAAGTGAACTGAGTATCTTGATCAAATACAATGAAGCTTGATAAATCATGAGTTCAATATACTCATTGAATTAACATCTCAGCTGTTTTTTTGACTGTGATATCTTCATCATCAATGATGCAAGAAATATAATGTCTTTTCTTTGACAATCTGCAGATGACAGTCAGAATAGCGTTGTAGTCGTACGAATCAAATAGATTGATAATGAAGTTCATGACTATGTCTTGTCATTGCTGTTCAAGTATGAGTAAAGAATGTAGTAGTTCATTTGATTTATCTTTAGATGTCTTTGAGCGTTGACAGATATAACAGTTTCGAATATAATGATCTACTGTTTTTCGCATGAAAGATCAATAGTAGTTTCGTTTTATGATCTTCACAGTTTTAAAAATGTCAAAGTAATTTATTAAGAATTGATCATGCATCTTACAAATCAGATTCATTTGTAGAAGCTTGTTGAACAAGATTCATAGCTGACTATCATAGTACAAGATTTCATTCTGAATTCAACAATTCTTTAATTTAATATCTTCATATTGTGTCTCATTTCTTGCTATTGCTTCGCGAAGTAATGTACAATTCTCGTTGATTTCATTAGTCTTAAGAATCTGTTTATAGATTGATTCACTGATGTTTTTCTTTAAATCAGCAATTTTCATTCAATTCAACATCAAAATAGTGATTCTTTGATAGCAAATGCGCTCATTCTTGAGACTTTTGAGCACGACATTGACTTAACAAGTTAATGCATCGATCTTGATGTTCTGCTTGTCAGATTGATACATTATCTTGAAGTTGAAGTCAATGAGCTTTTGTACTCAACGCATCTGTCATCTGCTAAGCTCTTTGTCTTTCATCAATGATGTGAATGCTTGATGATCAATGAACATCTTGATAGAAATGTCAATTAGCTTCAGTTCAGATCATCAATGCTCAAATGCTTGAATGATGATCAGTAATTTCTTATCATATATCTTATAGTTGCATTCAGCAGAGAACATGTTCTTGCTATAGAAAGCAATTGAATGTAGAATTTCTTCATCATCATATTAAGACAGAACTTCATCATTGACGTAGTTGAATGAGTTGATTTCAAGAATAGTCTCATGAGTCTGATCAAAGTGACGAAGTATCAAAGTCTTAATTATACATCTCTTCATATGATTGAATGTTGTCTGACAAATCTCATTTCATTCAAATATGATTTTCTTTTGAGTAAGTTGAATCATGAGATGAACAATCTTTGAAAAGTTCTTGATAAAGTATTGATAGAAGTTGCAGAAGTTAATGAAGAACTATATCTGAGTGAGATTAATGAAAGTAAATCATTCGACAATCATCTGTATCTTTCAAGAATTCATTTTTAGTCTCTCGATGAATATTAGTAGTTCTAGAAAAATAATTTTCTGTACATGAAACTTGCATTTGTTTATATCTATCTGTAGATCAATCTCTTGTAGTTTATGCAAGATTAATCATACATGTCGCTTGTGTTTCTTCAAGATCTTGCTGTAAATGATAATGTCATCTAAATAAATCTGACAAAACTGATGTAGATATTTGAACAACACGTCATTTATATAATGCTGATAGAAAGCAAATTCGTTGATTAAATCAAAGAGCATTACATGATATTTGTATAAGTTGAAGAAGATAATAAAGATAGTCAAATCTTCGCTGTTGAGATGCATGCAAAGTTTGTTGAACGCAGCAATGATATTCAATCGAGTCAGATACTTGCTTTCTTGTATACGAGCAAAAGTCTCGTTTATCAATGACAAAGAATAGTGATTTCGTTTTATCAAAGCATTGAGCTTTCTATAATTTATGCAAAAACGCAGACTTTCGTTTTTCTTTTCAATGAACAAGATGAGCAAGACGTATGATGTGAAGCTGAAGAAAATGAACTCTTTGTTCAGATGATTGATCAGATACTTCTTTATCTTCTGAAGTTTATAGTCAAACATTTGATAAAGTCTGCTTTGCAAAGATGTTTCTTCGTTGATCAGCTCAATCTTGTGATCATAGAAACAATGAGAAGAAAGCTGATTAATTATCGCTTGATCGAAGATGTCTAGATAGTCATGATATTCAAAGAAAAGCTTGACTTTGATTTGCTCAAGAACTTCAGTGTGAAAGAGCTCATGCAGATTCACTTCTTCAAGCTTATTTTTGACTGTAGTTATGAGTCAATCAATTTTCAAGATGATAATAGCAAAGATCTTCACGTCTGATTGTTTGATTAACATTCTATAAGTTGCAGTCTTTATCATTTCAATGTTTGTTGAATCTGAAGTCAGTTTAGAAATTTTGATATTAGTTAAAGTCGCGTCACGCAATTTTAACTATTCAATTTGTTTAACTGACTTTTCATTAAACTGATTGAAAGAGAATGATTTCTGACTAGGTTGAGATGTAACAGAAGTGAAAGATCTCTTTAGTATATGAGTAGAAGTTAAGCTCTTCTGTTTCAATGTTGTTTTTTCGCTTGAAAGAAGAATAATTGAGTGAGAATTGAAATTCGAAAATTGAAGAGAGTCAATTTGCATATTTATGACTAGATTTGTTTTGTTCATTCATGTTTTTTCTAAAATCATTTGATGTTGTTTTAATCAAATGATCAACATAAAAGCAATGTTTACTGTATGATCTTGAATCGTTAGATTTGAATAAATGACATGAGTAATGAGTTTTTTTGCATAATAATCATTGAATTCTCATATTAACTTTGCTTTGATCAAGATCAAAGACTCAATTTGCAACTAATCACAAATAATTTGCGTGATCACTTCATCAATGAATGAATATTCAGCAGCTTCAGTATCAATCAATGATTTCAATGAGTAACTAATTTCATTGCTAGAAAGTACACATTCAATAGTCAAAGATTCAGAAGCAAAAGAATCATCTGACATGCTCATCATTGAAGAAATTAACACATCTTTCATCGTGTCTTTGATGAAAGTCACTAGTTTTTTGTCTTGTTATTCTTGAAAGACATTTTCTCATTCTCTTTATTCTTAAGAATGAAAGCTTAAGAAGTTGAGATGTTGATCTTGTTCTGAAAGCAATTCTTGAACAAGTGACTTGAGATCTTGCAGATGTAGCAGATGATAGATGATCTTGCTGACTCAGAAGTAAAAAAGATAGTCAGCTTAACATAATCAATTATTGAAGTTGTCATTGACAATGAAGTAGCGTGTTTGTTAGATACGACAGTGACTTTGACGATGACAGTGCAACGTTTGCTGCGTAGCTGATAGTTGACTCGCTGTTTATTATTTACATCTTGAAGAAATTTCTTTAGACGAAAGAGCGAAGTAAAATTCTCTGAACAGACTGATTGTCAGAATCATGTCTAGATGATACAATCAATAAAGATCAGAGTTGATAGTGCTTGATCTTTAGAAATAACTATAACTGAATATTAAGAATACAGAAGAAACTGAGTATCAGAGCTTCTATATATACTAATATTCAGAGACTGCGCTAGGCTCAAAGAAAACAAGATGACGCAGGTAAAAATGTGATGTAAAGTGATGATGAAAAAGAAATGTTTGATAACACAAAGAGATGTTGAGAAAACAAAGAGACTTGAATAGAGACTCAAATAGAGACGCAGGCTAGCTTTAATTAATTCGCAGAATAAGCGCTAGTGTACTTTGTGAATTGATTAAAGTTTCAGCCTTGTCAGTCTTATGATCTTGATACACTCGTAACATTACTTCTCTCTTCAAAAATTCATGTTTGCATGAATGTAGTCTGTTTACTGACTTGCTTTTCGCTTTATTGTCAGTTGTTTCGTTTATTTAGCGCGGTTTATTTGAATGTAGTGTATGAAATTCGTTCAAAACTTTCTCGAAGTCATCAAATTCTTCTTTATCGACATAGTATCAATCATTGTCTCTATCTAGATCTTTTCATTTGACTTTGTACTGCATTCAACCTCGATAGCGTCTGAAGTTTAGTATGTCATTTATCTTTCAGTGTTCTTCGTCTTCGATAGTGATTGATCTGAGTGATTCAATATGCTGATCTGACAAAGAGTCATTTGAATACAATCGCAGTATCTTAGAACTGAACATTGAATGTATATGCTTCATGCTTGTAGATAAATGAAGATGATAGAAAGTTTCAACTTTGACAATGATTGAGTAGAGATTTAGCTGTTTATCTTTCAAATTCTTGCATAATCTTGTGATTTTGACGTTTCTGAAAGATAGTCAGACCTGATCATCTATCTCGTAGATGATGTCTTATCTATGTTTATTGATCTGAGCTTCGATGATCAGCTTAGTCTTTTTCAATTGTTGATGATCAAAGTTCAGTAGTTCTTTCATTCAAATGACAATATCGTTGCTTTTCTAGCTTCAATTCATTCACGAGTGATTTTGTAGTCAGTTGTATCTGAATCGAAACTCATTCGAGAGTGAAATTCTTTATTGAAGTAGAAAGAGATCATTGAGATTGTTAGAGATCAGCATAGAGCGAGTCATATGAGTGTAAGATAACAAGTATATAAATGCTAAGAAAGAAAAGTATCTAGAAGAGCAGAGTCGACTATCTATATGACTCAGAGAAACATAAGCTAACTCTGAATAAAGTTGATCTTGAAACAACTCTATAGTCTAGCGATGAGCAATCGACAATAGTCATCAACATAACTATCAACGTAGATGCGTAGCTAGAGTTGTAACATTACTTCTCTTCTTCAATGATTCATGTTCATATGAATGTGTTTCTTAGCTTTATGTAGAATCGAAATGTCTATTGTAGCAGACTCACTATGCAAGGTAGAATGATGTCATTGTAGCAGACTCACTAGTTGCATATGAACGTTTGATCAGATTCACTGATGAGTAAAACGATGTGAGTAGATAAATCATCACGTTGACGAAAGATGTTTTTGTAGCAGACTCACTATTTGCACATGATTGAATTGACGAATCGATTCACTGATAGATAGAGTGATGAGAGCGAGTAGATCATTGCATTGAGAATTTCATTGTAGCAGACTCACTAGTTGCATGCGAACGAGTCGACAGATCGATTCACTGATAGGTAGAGCGATGTGAGTAAATGAGTCATCACATTGACGAAAGATGTCATTGAAGCAGACTCACTAGTCGACTTGCTCATTGAAAAGATCAATCATCGACTTGTCATTGTAGCAGACTCACTGAGAGATTTCGATATAGAAACAAGCTCATGAGTTTGTTGAGATTCAATACATGAACAAGCTCATAGATTTGCTTATTATTGAAGATGATCATGTCATTGAAGCAGACTCACTAGTTGCATGTGAACATTTGATCAGATTCACTGATAGGTAGAGCAATGTGAGCGAGTAGATCATTGCATTGAGAATAGATGTCATTGTAGCAGACTCACTAATTGCATGTGAACGAGTAGCAGAATCGATTCACTGATGAGTAGAATGATGAAAGTGAGTAGATCATTGCATTGAGAGTGTCGTTGTAGCAGACTCACTGAGATTTGCTTCTTGAGATAGAGACTTCACGCAGTTCTAAACTGATCTCTTTGATTGCTCTTTGAGATAAAGACTTCACGCAGTTCTATGACTGACCTTATTTGTTCATCAAATTCGAAGAATTTCTTGCGAATCTGAATGAACGATTAATTCGCTGATCTTCTGATCTAGTTGAATGATTTCGATCGTTTGTTTATACTCGCTGATCAGCGCACGAGTTCAAATCTTTTGTTTATTCTCGCTGAGTCAGCTCACGAGAAAGAAGAGTGAGTGTCTGCACGATCGCAAGTCAACTAAATCAAAGTCAATAGTCATGTGAATCAAGCAAAGCAAGTTGATGCAGATTATTTCTCTTCATCTGTAATAAAGAAGCATTTATATAATGTTAAAGATCAGCATAGAGCGAGTCATATGAGTGTAAGGTAACGAGTATATAAATGCTAAGAAAGAAAAGTATCTAGAAGAGCAGAGTCGACTATTTATATGACTCAGAGAAACATAAGCTAACTCTGAATAGAGTTGACCTTGAAACAACTCTATAATCTAGTGACGAGCGATCGACGATAGTCATCAACATAACTATCAACATAGATGTGTAGCTAGAGTCGTAACAAAGATGGTCGAGAACATATTGACATTGTCACTGAACTCAATCATAGATATTCATTTAGCTCAATCATTCTGCATGTAATTACAGTAGATTCTGAGTTCGCGTTCAACGTCTTGATTGACTCGCTCTGTTTGATCGTCGATCTCAAAATGATAAGCTGTTACGAGTGTGTTGAAATTGAATAAAGTTTTCTAGTCAATAAGCTCTAGAGGTTTTGACTCATGTTAAATCTCAGTCTCGATACTCTATTCTAGCGCTTTCAATACTTGAGCAAACCTGCTTTGCTCTCTTTGTTTTGCCCTACTATAGATACAGCTCGAAACTCTCTTTGATTTCTTCTGTATTCTTAATATTCTAGTTATAGCTATCTCTATTGATCAAACATTCTATTCAGCTACGCACTATCTCGCTGCAGTGTGGTTAGATTCTAGGCATGATTTCAACATAAGCAGTGAATAGACTAACGATAATTTGTAGTCGCTTACAAAGACTCTTTCACATGATGAATACAAATTGAGAGTCTCTATTTGAAACAATAGAACTGAGTAGATCATGCAGTCAATAGACGTTTCATAGCATAATTCAGACTATTTCTTCAACTGAGATGTCATCGTCTTCTCAATGACAGAAAACATAGTGACGTTCTTTGAAGAGATGACATATGATTGTGCAAATGACGTTATAGTTCTTCGACAGAGATAGCTCAGTTATGAAGTTCATAGCTATATCTTTTCATCATTTTAGTGAAATAAATAGAGATTGATGAAGTTTGTTGATTGCATTTCTAAAGACTTTGCTTCGTTGACAGATATGACAGTTTCAAATGTACTGTCTGATAGTAATTCAATGATCTGATCAATAGTAGAAGCGTTGAACTAGATCAATAGTTCATTTATTGTTGAAGTGAAAGATGAAAGATTGATCATGCACTTCTTGTAGTAGTTTCATATGCATGTTCTCAAGAACTCAAAGTAATCTTTTTCTAAATAGAACGTTGTCAATAATTTCACAGTTCTTCATCTTAATGCTATGAAGCTTGAGCTTGTTGTCGTTTTTAGCTTGTTTATATTCGTTGCAGAACTCATTCATTTGATTAACTAATCATACTCTCTGATAGAAATTGACTTCTGATTTTGAATTTGCGCTCGATTTCGAGTCAATAGATAGAATATCGACTCTATTAGAAGTAAGAATAGTTTGAAAGCGATCTTCAAACTGTTTAGCTGATTCAGAGACGTTCGCTAAAGACATTCAAGTTAGCGCATCGACTTTAATGTTCATTTTGCCTGATCTAAAGATGATTTGAAAATTGAACTTCAATAGAATGTTCAGATAGTTGACTTGACGTCGACTCAGCTGTTTGTTTTTCATGAAGATCTTCAGAGCTTGATGATCAATAAATATCTGAATGAGTAATTCAGTACATTTCAGCTCAAGTCATCAATGTTTAAAACAGCGAATAATGATCAACAATTTCTTGTCATAGATATGATAGTTGATTTCAGCAAGAATCATGCTTTTGCTGTAGAAGATCATCGAGTGAAGTACATTCTCATCATCATACTGAGACAGTATTTCATCTTTTACATAGTTCAATGCATTGATTTTCAAAATAGTCTGATGTTTGAGGTTGAAATGACGAAGAACTGAAGCGAAACTGATCTGTTTCTTCAGATTTCTGAAAGCTTGAACACAGACTTCATTTCAAACAAAAGACGTGTCTTTTCTAGTCAATTGAGTGAATGATTTGACTAGTTTGAAGAAGTTTCTAATGAAACAACGATAGAAGTTTACAAATCTCACGAAGTTCTGAATTTCTTTCAAATTAATCAAAGTAGTTCAGTTGACTATGATGATCATCTTGCTTGAATTCATGCAAAGATCTTGTTCTAATACAATAACTTCTAGAAAGACTGTCTTCTTTACATTAAATTTGCACTTTCAAATATTTATCTGTAGTTCAGCTTCGCGTAGTCGTTTCAGCACTAGTCTGACGTGATTTCTATGTTTCTTTCTGATTTTGCTATAAATGAGAATATCATTCAGGTAAGCTTGACAAAAGTCATTCAGAAATTCTCATAGAACATCGTTCATATATTGCTGAAAGAAGATCAATTCATTAGTTAATTCAAAGAGTAGCACTCGATATTTATATGCTTTTAGAGCAGTGATAAAAGTGATGTAATTCTTGTTATTGAAGTGCATTTGAAGTTTGTTGAACGCTGATATGATATTCACTCTAGTCAGATGCTTGCAACCTGCTATTTTATTGATGATCTCGTCTATTAGAAATAACGAATATCTATTTCGCTTGAAAATAACGTTTAGCTTGCGATAATTTACGCAGAAGCGAAGATCTTCATTTGCTTTGAGAGCAAATAAAACAAGTGACGAGTAAAAAGCTTGACTTGAAGTGATGAATTTCTTTGACAAGTTCTTGTTCAGATACTTCTTTACTTTCAGAAGCTTGAAAGAAGACATTTGATATGCTCGACAATAAGAAGAAGTTGAATCACTAGTCAGCTCAATTTTATGATCATAGAAGTGATTCAAAGATAGCTTATTTGATTGAACTCAATCAAAAACATTTAGAAAATCATGATATTCTGAAGACAGCTTGACTTTAATAACTTTCAAATTCTGAGTAGTTTTCTTGACGAAAGAGACGTTCAAAGAGTTCAAATTGCACTGAGTGTTGTACGCGATTTCTCTATCAATATTCTTCATGAATAGAGCGAATACTTCAGTCTGATTCTTCTTTGAGTGATTCAACAGTGTTTTAAACGAAGCAACGTTTATGCTTTGAATTGAGAATGACTCTTTCTGAATCATAGTTGAAACAGATCATTTGAGCATTCTAGAAATTTTTGACTGAGAAGTAGAAGTAAATAAAGTTGATCGCGATCAACTTAAGTGCTTTGAATTGAGAGAAATCGGAAAAATCGAAATAAAAGTATTTAATTGGTTTGAAAAAACGATGATGTCGATTTGCATATTCAGTAATATTTCATTTTTGTTCATTCATAATTTTCCTAATATGACTTCGTGATGATCAATGTCAACTATTAACATAGAAACAGTCAATTTCTTATGACTTTCAATGATGAAATTCAATAGAATTTTATGAGTAATAGTCTTCTTAAATATCTTTTCATCATATTCTTTTATTAACTTCTCTTTTGTCAGTGATATAGGTTGAATTTTCAGCTCTTTACATACTTTATCAACTAGATTAATATGTATGATCATATAGATGATTAAATCACTGTCTATCAAAGAGCAAAGACTAAATGATTCGTTCTGCGAGATGAGAAGAGCATCGACTAGAAACGACTTATCAAAGTAATTCTCTTTCAATAGAATTTCGTTTAGATTGCACAAAGATATAATCTTCACTTCAATGACTGTTGAAGAGATGACTAGTTTTTTGACTTGAACTCTGATTCAGTATCGAGTTCAAAATGATCATAGTTCTCATCAACTGCATTAACTTTGATAGATTGATTCAAGCATTCTCTGAAACTATGATCTGATTTGTGACATATGAAACAGGTTTCAACTAGAACGTCTGCATTCTTGACGCTAGTCAAAACTGCGCTGCGCGACTTTGATCAGTCAATGTTGAGATCGTGTCTAGAATCTAATCACACTGCAACAAGATAGTGCGTAGCTGAATAAAATGTTTGATCAATAGAGGTAGCTCTAACTAGGAAACTAAGAATATAGAAGAAAGAAGACGATTTCGAGCTGTATTTATAGTAGAGCGAACAAAGAGACGAAGTAGTCGATTTGTCAGAGCTCAAATAGATGAAATGTTTCAGCATATTTCAATTCAAAACATCGTTGTTTCTTGTTCACATATCGAAATCTTTAAAGTCTATTGACTAGATTCTATTTCATTTCAACACGCTTCGTAACACTTCAAAGCAGAAGATTGAACAGCTATAGTTGCTCTAGAAATAATGATCTTTGAATCATCATGTTTGAGTAGTTTGTTCTTGATCTCTTGAACTGCTCTATGTTCATTGTTCAAGCGAATCAGATAGTTTCAAATATCTGATAGCTTGATGAGTGACTTCATCTGAGCTGTTCAAAAGATTCAAAGATGAGAGTTTATTTTATTCTTTAGATTGATGACTAGTACGTTCTTCTGATACTTTAAATAAATGTATAGTCGTTGAAACTGATTAAAGAAATTTCTGAATTTCTTTGATTCTTGAATCAGATTAATATATTTTCTACGATAGTTGTCTTTCTTATCAGAGTCATAAAATGATTGAGCTAGTTTCTTTAGAAGTTCATTGACAGTCAGATAAAAATTGTCACAGTTGAAATCACGTCTGACTTAAGTGACTTTGACAACGTCATCTGCTAGTTGAAAGTTAATGTAGCTCAGCTTGTAGAGTTCATTTGAAAAGATGTTGACGTTTATTGCTAGCTTCTGTTGAGATTGTGTCTAGATCATTCAATCAAAGAGACTCGAAGCTGATATGTATGTATTGCTCTTTAGAGATAACTATAACAAGACATTAAGAATACAGAAGAGAAAGAGTGCGAGCTCTTCTATAAATAATGGCTTGAGACTGCGCTAGACTCGATACAGATGTGATGTAATATGTCAGATGTGTTTATCTAAAAGAATGATGAAAGAAGTGAATGAAGAAAGTGCTGAACAACGAAAAGAAGTGCTGAGAATGACTCGAAGAGTTCAATAGAGATGCGCTAGGTTCAAACTAGGCATAACATCATCTGAACTCTGATCGATTCAGACATGTTCATAACATTACTTTCTTCTTTGAACATTCATGTTTGCATGAATAGAAAAGAAATAAGAGCAAAAAATTCATCGTGTTTTCAATTTAGTGCGACTTATTTGAGTATAGCTTGTGAAATTCGTTCAGAACTTTCTTCGAGTCATTGAATTTTTCTTTATCAACATAGTATCATTCGTCGTCACAATCTACCTCAATTCATTTGACCTTGTATTGTAGTCTTTCTCTATATCGCCTGAAGTTCAATATATCATCTACTTTTCAGTGCTTTTCATTCTCTTCAATGATCAATGATTTAGAAGATTCAAAGTGTTGTTTCGATAGAAAGTTGTTCAATGAAGATCGTAGACACTTCGAGCTGAACACTGAATGTATATGCTTCATGCTTCTAGATAGCTGAAGGCGATAGAAGGTCTCAACTTTGACTGTGATTGAATAGAGATCGAGCTGCTTGTCTTTCAAATTCTTGCATGATCTAGTGATTTTGATGTTTTCGAAGACTAATCAAACTTGATCATCTACTTCATAAATAACGTCTCATCTATGCTTGTTCACCTGAGTCTCAGTGATCTGCTTGATCTTTTTCAATTGTTGACGGTCAAAGATAAGAAGTTCGCTCATTTGAGTGACAATGTTATCGATCTTTCTAGCTTCAATACGTTGACGAGTCGTTTCATAATCAGTCGTATCTGAATTGAAACTCATTTGAGGGTGAAAGTCTTTATTGAAGTAGAAAAAAGTCATCAAGATAGTCGAGAACGTATTGAAATTGTCACTGAATTTCATCATTGAAAGTCATTTAGCTCAGTCATTCTGCATGTAATTGCAGTAGATTCGAAGTTCGCGTTCAACATCTTGATTAGCTCGTTTCGACTGATCATCGATCTCTGAATGATAGACTGTTGATAGATTGACTTTGATCTTCAGTCGTTTGCAAAGACTTTGCCACATGATCGATATGAACTGAAAGTCTCTATTTGAAACGATAGAACTGAGTAGATCATGAAGTCAATAGACGTTTCATAGCATGATTCATACTGTTTCTTCAATTGAGATGTCATTGTCTCTTCAATGACAGAAAACATAGTGACGTTCTTTGAAGAGATGACATATGATCATGCAAATGACGTTATAGTTTTCTGATAGAAGTAGCTCAGTGATGAAGTTCATAGCTATATCTTGTCAACGCTGCTGAGAAATTGATAGAGGCTGAAGCAAATCATTTGTATCATCTTGAGATGCTTTGCTTCGCTGACAGGCATGACAGTTTCGAATGTATTGTTGAATAGTTGCTCGATGATCTGATCAATAGTAGAAGCGTTGAACTAGATCAATTATTCATCTAATGTCAGAGTGCAAGATTGATGATTAATCGTGAATATTTCGAAGCAATTTCGTATGCATTTGTTTCAACACTCATAGTAGACTCTTTTTGAATAGAACGTTGTCAATGATTTGACAGTTCTTTAACTTCGTGTCATGAAGCTTCAGTTCATCTTTGTTCATAGCTTGTTGATACTCATTGCATGATTCATTCTTCTAATTGACTAGACGTACGCGTTGATAGAGATTAGTCTCATATTCAGATTTGATTTCGAACTCAATCAATAGAACGTTTATTCAATTCGAGATCAGTATAGTCTGAAAATGATCATTTATGCCTTTAGCTGATTCAGAACTATCAATCATCGACATTCTAGTTAAAGCATCGACTTTGATGTTTATTTTGTCTGATCGAAAGATAATCTGAAAGTTAAACTTCAATAGAATATTCAGATAGTTCGCTTGTTGTCAAGTCAGCTGTTTGTTTTTCATAAAGATCTTCAAAGTCTGATGATCAGTAAACATCTGAATAAATAGCTCAGTATCTTCTAGTTCAAGTCGTCAATGTTCGAAGCATCGAATGATAGCTAGCAATTTCTTGTCATAGATGTGATAATTGCATTCAGCTGAAATCATGCTCTTGCTATAGAAGACTATCGAATGAAGCACATTCTCATCATCGTACTGAGATAGTATGTCGTCTTTTACATAGTTGAATGCATCGATTTTCAAAATAGCTTGACGTTTGACATCGAAATGACGTAGAACTGAAGTCGAGCTGATCTGCTTCTTTAGATTGTCAAAGACTTCGACGCAGACTTCGTTTCAAACAAAAGACGTGTCTTTTCAAGTCAGCTGAGTGAACGACTTGACTAGTTTCGAAAAGTTCTTGATGAAGCGTCGATAGAAATTGACGAAGTCAACGAAGTCTTGTATCTCTTTTAGATTAGTAGATGTAGCTCAATTGACTATAGCTTTCACTTTGATAGAATTCATGCAAAGATCTTGTTCTGATACTATGACTTTTAAGAAGACTGTTTCTTCTACGTTGAATTCGCACTTTCGAATATCTATCTGCAGATCAGCGTCTCGTAGACGATCTAGTATCATCTTGACATGTTGTCTATGCTTCTTTTGAGTCTTGCTGTATATGAGAATGTCGTCTAAATAAGCTTGGCAGAAGTCATTTAGAAAGTCTCATAGAACATCGTTCATATATTGCTGAAACGAGATCGAATCGTTTGTTAATTCGAATGATAGAATCTTTGATTTGTACGCTTCTAGAGCGATAATGAAGATCGTATAGTTCTCACTATCGAGATGCATACGAAGTTTGTTGAAAGCGAAAATTATATTCAGTCGAGTCAGATGCTTGCAGTCAACGATTTTGTCAATCATCTCATCTATGAGCGATAGAGAGTAGCGATTTCTTTTGATAATGACATTGAGCTTTCGATAGTCAATGCAGAAGCGAAGATCATCATTGATCTTCAGAGCGAATAGAACGAGTGAGAAATATGAAATCTTGCTAGAAGTAATAAAATTCTTTAACAGATTTTCATTCAGATATTCTTTGATCTTCTGAAGCTTGTAGAGTGACATTTAATAAGCTTGACATCTAGAAGAAGTGACATCGTTAGTGAGTTCTATCTTATGATCATATGAACGATGAGATGATAGCTTATTGACTTGAGCTCGATCAAACACGTCGATGAAATTCTGATATTTCAAAGATAGCTTGACTTTGATGTCTTCTAGATTTTGAGCTGATGCATCGATGAAAGTGACGTCTAGAATGTTCAGTTCGCATTGAGTGTTGTAAACTATTTCTCTATCAATATCTTCAATCGACATAGCGAAAACCTCGATGCGATTCTTCTTTGATCGTTTAATCAGTGCATGAAAAAGTGCAGCTTTCACATTGAACATAGAAAAGTTCTTTTTCAAAGCAGTAGAAGCTGATCGTTGAAGCACTTTGAAAGCTGAACTGATAGAAGAATTTGATGATCGTGATCATTTTAAGTGTGAAGCTCTGACTGACATTGAAAAAACAGAAATGAAAGCTTCTAATTGATTTGAAAAAACGATGACATCGTTTCACATATCTAGTAGTATTTCATTTTTGTTCATTCAGAACTTTTCTAATATGACGTCATGATGATTTATATCAGCTATTAACATTGAAACAGTCAATTTCTTATGACTTTCGACTGTGAGATTGAGTAGAATTTTATGAGTAATGATCTTTCTCATCAGCTTTCCGTCATATTCTCTTATTAACTTCTCTTTAGCTAGTCATACAAGTTGAATTTCGAGCTTCTGACATATTTAATCGACTAACTTTGTATGAATCAAGATGTAGATCGTCGAGTCACTATTTATCAGAGATCGTAGCTTGAAGAATTCGTCTTGCGAGAATAGAGTGACATCGACTAGAAATGACTTTTCGAAGTAGTTCTCTTCGATAGGTGAAATTTCGTCGATTAGATTGCACAAAGAAATGATCTCTACCTTTTTGATGACTCTGAAAGAGATGATTAGTTTTTTGAATCAGACTCTGAATCGAAGTTCGAAGAATGATCAAACTCGTCATCTAATGTGTTAATTCTGAAAGATTTATTTGAGCACTCTTTAGAAGTATGATCAGACTTATGACATAAAAAGCAGTTTTCGATTAGTAAGTCATTTTCTTTGACGTTAGTCAAAACAGCGTCGCGTGATTTTGACTGATCAGTCATCTTCATTTCTATGATTCTACAAGTAGCTTTGACTGATTCTTCAGCGTAAATGATCTGTTTAGTTGTTCAAGCTTTGATCATTGCTTCTCTATTCTTGATCTCTTGAATAGCTCGTTGATCGTTATTCAATTGAATGAGGTAGAAACGAATTTCTTTCAGAGTACTGAGTTGAATCAATTGAGTTACTCAAGCGAATTGAAGTCAAAAGTTTATTTTATTCTTTAAATCGATGATCAGCTGTTTTTCTTGATAGTCTAGATAGAAGAATAGTCGTTGAAATTGAGTATAAAACTCGCTGAATTTCTTCTGTTCTTGAATCAAGTTGTAGTAGTTTTTATGAAAGTTGACTTCTTTATCTGAGTCATTGAACAACTGAGCTAGCTCTTTCAAAAGCTCATCAACGATCTTGTATGAGTTGAAACAGTCACGTTCGCGTTTTGACTGAGTGATCTCAGCTGCATCATCGAATAATCTGAAATGTACGTAGCTCAGCTTGACTCGTTCTGTTACGATTCTAGCTACGCATCTTCGTTGATGACTATGTTGATGACTATGTTGATGACTATTCTGAGAACTATCGTCGATCGCTCGCCGCTAGAGCATAGACTTGTTTCGAAGTCAACTCTATTCAGAGTTAGCTTATGTTCTTCTGAGTCATATAGATAGTCGACTCTTTTCTTCTAGATACTTTTCTTTCTTAGCATTTATATACTCGTTACCTTACACTCATATGACTCGCTCTATGCTGATCTCTAACATTATATAAATGCTTTTTCGTTACAGACGAAGTGAAATAATCTGCATCGATTTCTTCAAGTGCTTCTGCTAGTAGTTCTTCAACCCTCTATCGACTTTGGTCTAGCGGCTTGCGTTCGTGCAGCAGCACTCACCTTCCTTCACTCGTGCGCTGGTCAGCGAGTATAAACAAACGATTGAAACCATTCGACTAGGTCAAAGATCAGCGAATTAACCGTTCATTCAGATTCGCAAGAGATTCTTCAAATTTGTTGAACAATCAAAGAGATCAGTCTAGAACTGCGTGAAGTCTCTATCTTGAGAAGCAAACCTCAGTGAGTCTGCTTCAACGACACTCTCAATGCGATGGCCTACTCACTCTCATCGCTCTACTCATCAGTGAATCGATTCTGCTACTCGTTCACATGCAACTAGTGAGTCTGCTACAATGACATCTACTCTCAATGCAATGATCTACTCGCTCACATCGCTCTATCTACCAGTGAATCGGTCTGTCGACTCGTTCACGTGCAACTAGTGAGTCTGCTTCAATGACATCTATTCTCAATGCGATGATCTACTCGCTCTCATCGTTCTACCCACCAGTGAACCTGGTCATACGTTCACATGCAACTAGTGAGCCTGCTACAATGACGAGCTCAAAGTCGACCTCTTCGATGAGCAAGTCGATCAGTGAGCCTGCTTCAATGACACTGTCAATGCGATGATCTATTCGCTCTCATCATTCTACTCATCAGTGAACCGATCCGTCTACTCGTTCATGTGCAACTAGTGAGTCTGCTACAATGACACTTCGTCAATGCAATGATCTATCTTCTCATCGTTCTACCTATCAGTGAATCGGTCTGTCGACTCGTTCGCGTGCAACTAGTGAGTCTGCTTCAATGACACTTCTACCTTGCATAGTGAGTCTGCTACAATAGGCATTTCGATTCTACACAAGGCTAAGAAAATACATTCATGCGAACATGAATCGTTGAAGAGAGAAAGTAATGTTACAATTCTAGCTACGCATCTTCGTTGATGACTATGTTGATGACTATGTTGATGACTATTCTGAGAACTATCGTCGATCGCTCGCCGCTAGAACATAGACTTGTTTCGAAGTCAACTCTATTCAGAGTTAGCTTATGTTCTTCTGAGTCATATAGATAGTTGACTCTTTTCTTCTAGATACTTTCCTTTCTTAGCATTTATATACTCGTTACCTTACACTCATATGACTCGCTTTATGCTGACCTCTAACACGTTCACTTGAAAAGAGATCGACGTTGATTTCTAGCTTGTTCTGAACTTTTTCATACCAGTTCTTTCAGATAGAGTTCTTTTCATCAGTGAACAACGAAGAATCGAGTATTTTCTGAGATCTAGAACGCTCAGAGTAGATTGACGATGACGAGGTAATCTCTCTAGCTTGTAGCCTAGCTTTCAGCTCTTCGCATCGTTTCTTCAAAGCTTTCATAGTCATAGAAGATGTTATGATTTCAGCGAATGAGTCGTTATCTTCGACAATGAAGAATGAAGCTTCGAAACACTCTTTGAAGAAACGAGGCATGATGAAGAAGAAAGAAGAGATTGAATTGAACGAGTGTTTTTTAAAAGAAAGAAATCGAGCGAAGAATGATGCTCGACAATAGAAGATGAAGTTGTTTTTGTTGTTTGATTTGAGAGTTGATTGATTCTCTTGATCGATTTGATTCTCTAGCAATCAACGAAGATTCTTTATCGCTGATTCTATTAATCGAGATGAACGATGTATACTTAATGAGCTGTAAGTCGTCTAGCAATTCAACCAGCCTTGCTGTTAATTCTATAGACTTTCTAGTGTTGTTCTGTCTTTTGATTGCGTCGATCATCAGGTAAACGAATTTCTTTAGACTTGATCTGCCTGAACGAGTATATTGAACGAGTAATGAGTATCTGTATCATATGATAAACGAGATTCTTAATGTAATGTTGAGATCATGTTTAGATCATTCAATCAAAGAGACTCGAGACTGATATGTATGTATTGCTCTTTAGAGATAGCTATAACAAGACATTAAGAATACAGAAGAGAAAGAGTGCAAGCTCTTCTATAAATAATGGCTTGAGACTGCGCTAGACTCGATACAGATGTGATGTAATATGTCAGATGTGTTTGTCTAAAAGAATAATGAAAGAGATGAATGAAGAAAGTGCTGAACAACGAGAAGAAGTGCTGAGAATAACTTGAAGAGTTCAATAGAGATGCGCTAAATTCAAACTAAACATAGCATCATCTGAATTCTGATCGATTCAGACATGTTCATAACAGCTTCTTTCATATGTCAAGAGATCAGTTCTTTCAAGTAGAGTTTTTTTCATCAATGAACATCAAAGAATTGAGTATTTTGTGATATTTAGATCGTTCGAAGTAGATGATAATCGAGAGAGCAGTGATGATTACATTGACTGTGATAGCAGTGAAAGCTTGTAGTTTTGCTTTCAACTGTTGAATTTCACTCTTGTCTCATTGTTTTATCTTGACGAGACAATTTGTTTCTTTATTAAGATCATAAATACGTTTCTTTCATACTTTTATATCATCAAGTATGATGATTTCAGCGTTTAATTCATTGAAAACAATAAATGAAGAAGCGTGTTGTGAGTCGACAATAAAAGAAAGAGCTTGTGAACGTGTTTATTGCAAGAAGTCAATGAGAGCTTGATCTTTATCAGATGTGTTCTTAAATGTTATAGTAAAGAAGAAAAGAATTGATTTGAACTGAATGAAGAACGAAGCTCAGTGATTTTATGAAGAAAGACGAATGTTTGTTCAACAAAAAAGATGTTTGTGAGAATGATTAATCTTGAAGCAATTCACGAAGATTCTTTATTGTAATTCTCTTGATCGATTTGATTCTCTAGCAATTCACGAAGATTTTTTATCATAGATTCTATTAATCGATTTTGAATGAATGCATACTGAATGAGCGATAGATCTTCTAGCAATTCAATGATCATATGTTCTTATTGATTCTATGAATTCTCTGATGTTGTTCTTATCTTTCAAGATTGAATCATCAGGTAAACAAATTTCTTTAGACTCAATTCATCTGTACAAGTTGGTTGAATGAGTAATGAAATCAGTATCATGTGATTGTTATGAGTGTATCAGAGCTGAATAGAGCTAGTCAATGTCTCTAGCTCAGATCTGACTCAGTCTTTATTTTCTTTCATCAACATCATCTTTCTTTCTACATCACATTCTACTCGTGTCATAAACACATTTTCTTTGAACTTAGCACAGTCTCTGAATATTACTTAAATAGAAGCTTTTGTACTCATCTTCTTCTGTATTCTTAATATTCAGTTATAGCTATTTCTAAAGATCAAGCACTATTCAACTCTGACTTTCGCTGATTGACTCATCTAGACACGATTCTGACATTATATTAAGAATTCGTTAATCACATGATACTGATCTCATTACTCATTCAACATACTTGTACAGACAGAACGAGTCTAAAGAAATTCATTTACCTGATGATCGATGCAATCGAAAGACTGAACAACACTAGAAAGTTTGATAGAATCAACGACAAGACTGTTTGAATCGCTAGACAACTTATCACTCACTAAGTACGCAAAGTTCACTCGATCAAGAGAATCAACTCATTCTCATGAAACAGACGAGTGAAAATAAGCTGTTCAACTCGATTAAAAGAATCGATGATAAAGAATCTTCGTGAATTGCTTGAGAATCATCAAAAATACTTTTTTAATCAACAACATTCTCTTCTGAAGATTAAACACTTGATCATACGTCTTCATTAATATCGTCGAGCATCATCATTCGCTCGATCTCGTTCTTTCTTCAAATTTCACCATGTCAAAACATTCATCTATCAAAGAACGTTTCGAAGAATTTTGAAGTTGCTTTTCTCAAATCTCTGAGACTGATTCATTGAAACTCTCTAGTGTTGAATCATTCATCAATGAAGACGATGAGTCATTCGCTGAAACAGTAATATTTTCTGTTTCTATCGAAAACTGAAAGACTCGATGCATGATTCTCGACAGAGAAACAGATCAACTCAACGAGCTGAGTAAACAACGAGATGACAAAATCAAAGAGTTGAAGACTAGACTTCAAACTAAAGAAATCACTTCTTCTGATTTCATCTACTCTGAGCGTTTTAGATTTCAGAAAATACCTGATTCTTTCTGATTTACTGACGAAAAAAATTCTACTTGGAAAAACTGATACGACAAAATTCAGAATAAACTAAAGATCAACGTTGATCTCTGTCATGATTCTAGCCTTGTCAGACTCAGTCTTCTAGCCTTGTCAGATTTATTCTCGCTTCGTCATCTTGACTAGTTTCTATTGAGTCTAACGTTGACTGAGAAACACACATATGTAGTCAGCTTCTTTTCTGTAGCTATCTTTCTTTCTTAGCATTTATCTTCTAGTTAAATGACATCTCTATCTGACTTGCTCTAGACAGATCTCTAACATTAGATAAATGCTCATCATCTACTTTGCTATCAACGAATAGATGATACGAAACAATCTATTCAGTAAGGAAAATTTGCAAGAAATTCTTCAAATTTGCACCATCATTTTAGATTGCAAGAAATTCTTCGATTCTACACTCATTTTCATCATTCTATTTGCAAGAGATTCTTTGAATAAAGCACTCAATTATTACCTGAAATTCACAAGAGATTCTTTGAATTTTCACTCATCAAAAAACATCAATTCAAAACATCAATCTCTCATCTACTCTTACCTCAACAACTTCTACCTTCTCTCATCATGACATGCGACGTCAAGTCAGTTGAGTCTTGAACAACTCGCCTACTTAGAAGCACTGTCAGTAGAAGAGTTTCACTTCTACTCATTAATGCTTCAGTCGAAGCTGAGAAAGCTGTCATCTCATGAAACATAAACATCAAAGAACAACTGTTTCATTGAGTCAGCAATTTGTTAGAAGTCTGTCTAGAGCGAGTCAGATAAAAGTGTCATTTAACTAGAAGATAAATGCTAAGAAAGAAAGATAGCTACAGAAAAGAAGCTGACTACATATGTGTGTTTCTCAGTCAACGCTAGGCTCAATAGAGACTAGTCAAGGTGACGAAGCGAGAATAGGTCTGACAAGGCTAGAAGGCTGAGTCTGACAAGGCTAGAATCGTGACATTATCTTCTTTCTTCGACGATTCATGTTCGCATGAATGTATTTTCTGCTCGACTCGATTGATTGCTCAATCATGATTTCACAGACTCAGACCTGTTAAATCGTGATTGATTGAATTGTCGATTAACGCGATTTGTTCAAGTATCAAATATGAAAATCGTCAACGATCTTCTGAGCGTTCATAAATTCGTCGTCATCAGCGTTGTATCAATTGAGATCATTGTCATAGTCATTTCATTTGACTTTATACTGAAGTCGTCTTCGATATCAACGAGAATTCAATATATCATCTATTTTTCACTCGTCTTCGTCGTTTACCACTATTGAACCTGAGAGTTCGTTCTTTTGATCAGGCAAGAAATCATCGACGACAGAGTGAAGCAGGTCAGAATGAAATACATCATGAACATGCATAGACTCTGATAATTTCAGTTTATATGAAAAGTCGACAAGATCTAGATTGGTGAAAGAATCGAGCATTTTGTCATCTAGCTTCTTAAAAGATCTCGCTGTAACGATGTTTCTTTCATTCAGAAACACTTTTGATTCGATCTCATAATTAACTTCTTTTCTATGCTTATTGACTTGTTTCATCATTTGTTCTTGTGTTTTGACTAGCGACTCGCGAGCAAACTTCAGTGTTTTGTTCATATGTTCAGATATATTCTCGACTTTAGCCGTCTGCAAGCGTTTATGAGAACTTTCATATTCGATGACATCGAGTTCAAAGCTCATATGAGAATGAAAGTCTTTGTTTAGAAAGAAAGAGGTCGAGAAGATGACTGAGAACAAAGCATTATTGTCGACGAACTCAATTATGAGTAGTAGCTTAGCTCAGTCATTCTGCATGTATGAACAGAAGAATCAAAGATATCTTTCAACGTTCTGATTGACTCATTCACTTTGATCATTGATCTGAGAGTGATAGACTGTGAAGAGTCGAAGATTAATGTCTAGTCTTTTGCAAAGCGACTTTCATAGAATGAAGATAAATTGAGAGTCTTGATTCGAAACAATGAAATCGAGTAAATCGTGTATTCAATATATTCATTGAAGCATTAGCTCAGCT
>JAABUL010002770.1_pt1 | contig 28097 bp, 31 predicted proteins | sample 5559151 | NCBI WGS metagenome assembly JAABUL01 (sample SAMN10711876, study PRJNA513368) | rock metagenome | isolation source: Antarctica rocks | place: Antarctica: Victoria Land, Pudding Butte sud
GCAGCCCCGCCCCAAAGCTCACAAGCTCACGATCGTTGCTAAGGTTTGATACCCAAGACTCTCTCTATGACCTTGCCTGGTCCGAAACCCACGAGAACCAAGTCGTAGTCGCTGCGGGCGATGGGTCCATCAAGCTCTTCGATATTGCCTTGAACGAGTTTCCTGTGCAATCCTGGCAGGAGCACAACCGCGAAGTCTTTGCCGTTCATTGGAACCTCGTAGCCAAAGACACTTTCTGTTCCAGTTCTTGGGATGGTACTATCAAAATTGTACGTTCGCTCTGACATATCCCTACCAAAAGCAACTACCCTACTAACCCCCCCAGTGGTCCCCCACCCGCCCCACCTCTATCGTCACCCTCCCCACCCACTCCTGCACCTACTCCGCCTCATTCTCCCCGCACTCCCCCTCCCTCCTCTCCAGCGTATCCTCCGACTCCCACCTCCGCCTCTTCGACCTCCGCACCCCCTCCTCCGCCTCCAACCACCTCGTCCTCACCCTCCCCCTCCACACTCCCCCCCAAACCGCCTCCATGTTCCCTACGCAAATCCCTCCAGCCGAAGCCCTTACGCACGATTGGAACAAATACCGCGAGTCGGTCGTTGCGGCAGCGGGAGTGGACAGAATGATCCGTATCTTCGATATCCGCTCCCCTGCCGCCGGCCCCCTCGCCATTCTCCCAGGCCATGACTATGCCGTGCGCCAGGTGACATGGTCACCACATCTCCCCAATGTCCTGCTATCGGCATCGTATGATATGACTTGCCGCGTTTGGACCGACGGATCAGCACTGGGCGCAGGAGGAAATGGTGACGGGACACCATCGATGGGTATGGGTATGAAAAGTGATTTTGGGGCAGGGGATCCGTTGGCGTTCGGAGGTGGGAGGGAGATGGGGCGGATGGGGGCGCATACGGAGTTTGTGATGGGAGTTGATTGGTGTTTATTCGGGGCAGAGGGGTGGTGTGCGAGTTGTGGTTGGGATGAGAGGCTATTGGTTTGGGATGTCAGGGCTTTGATGGGGCAATAAAATACCAAAACCCTGGAGTCTGCGTCTTTGAAGTAAGGAAGAGTGGGAAGCTGGTATGATGATAAGCACATCTGATACAGTCAAGCTGGCGAATAATCTACAGCGAATTTCTTTGATTATACCCGAAGCTGATATCCTATCTGAATCTTCTGTAGCAATGAGTCTTTCTGGCGATAAAAGCCAGCCCTTTTGGTACCTCAAAACGACGCCATAGGACGCCGTCACGTTGTGTCACCCATATCACTCACATCTTGCCGACGACCTTCACTCGCCTAAGCACAAAGCCACCACGGAGAAGCAATTGTCACCACCCAACCCCTCAAACCCATGCCGCAAAAGCACCAGAAACCCTGCCCTTACCAGAAACGCTCCTCGACGCGTCCACCCCAACATTTTGCTTGACCTTCAAAGCCTCCTCCCTGCTTTGCCTTTCTTTGTCCCCTTCAAGTTTGACACTCACATAGTGTCTCCCCCCCGACATTTTCTTCATAGCCCTCCTCACCTCATCCTCATTCTGCAGCGACGGTCGGGCCTTCGTGGAAATTTGGCGACGATTGCGTCTCTCAGAAGATAATGGGCTAGTGTTCTCGTCTGGGACAGTCGTGAGCCAGTCCTGCGGCTTGTAATTTGAGATATCGAAAAGGCCCTGGCCGAAATGCTCGAAGGGACTTTTGGAGGCTTTGGAGGTGAGGTTCGTCCCGGTGTTTGCGAGATCAAAGCGGTCGATAATGCGAGCTTGGTACTTCAGCTCTTCACTTAAGAGTTTAATGTATTGTGGGCAGATGGACCGGCGTCCTGCTTCGCCGAACTCCAGCGTAAGAGTAGATATGGCGTGTCTGGGTGAAGAATGTGTTGCTAAATAGTATACGAGCCGTTTCTGCACTGATATTTGAGATTTGAGGACCTTAGATAATTGCGATTTTGAAGCGGTATGCTTCAATCTGGATCTTGAGGAACTGGGATCTTCTCTCTTTAGCCGGCTCTCAGCGCTGACCGTACATGCCGTTCCACTCGGAAGTAAAGAATGTTTGTATTGAAGCTTCGCAGCCAAGATAGTTGTAGCGAAAGTGCCGAGTAGCCCATCTATTTCTTCTGTCAAGTCGTGTGAGTTGTATTGTGTTCCTGGAGAGCTTTGAGAAGGCGATAAGGAGTACCCTTTCGCAGGAGCTCCGGCTCTTAGCTTGACCAGCGCGGTAACCACTTCGCCTGGCTGTAAGAAAGATATCTCTCTACTTCCCATCACAGCTTCAATACTGCATTCCGGACCAGCATTGACATCTAGGACCAGCTGCTTGATCGTACCCGAGCATGCTCCGCGACGTGCACGGGAGATGAGCCCTCGAAGTCTGTTGAAGAGACTGGTGGCATCCGTATCTCTCCTATTATAGCTTAAGAACTGTAGCTCACTCGTGTAGTGAGGGCGAAGCTTCCAGCCGCTGCATTCCAGTTTCTCGGACGCTTTCCACGGTACGCTTCCTGGACATATCAGATGGATTTGTATACTATCGTCTCGTAGAAGTTCAGAAGGTAGCCCGTTGAACCTCGAACTAAGCACAAAGATGTGGCCAAGGGTAGACTGCCTTCGCTCGCTGTTCCGCTTACTGGGCCGGGATTGGGTAAGAATATTTTTCGCAAGATCTATAGTTGTAGACATTGCTTCTGGGTCAGGCTTATCGATTGAATTGATGATGGTATCGACCAAGGACTTTGTGTCACGCACAGTGGCTTCGCTCAGAGGTGAGACTACCTTTGGGTTCGGTATGTCGGCGTCTACTGGCATAGTTCTACAGATGGCCATTCTATCAGATGTAGGATCCAGTAAAGACGCCAGAAATCTAGCGGTCTCGCAACTCGCCACTAATGTAGCTGGGGATGCAAAGAGTCTACGCAGACGCATTAGCCCCAGATTCGAAAGACAACGTCTTGGACTTACGAGTTGTCGATAATGACTGCAACGTCAAGCCTATGAGGATTCAATGGCGTTCCGTACGTTGTTGCGAGCGGAGCAACCACACCTGCGATTTCTATGGCCACGTACATGCTTTGTCCGCCATTAGAGCTCAGCTTCGAAAGCTCGGGGATTATGCTGAGCTCTGCACCAATGACAGGAACATCGTCTGGCTTGCGAAGTGCAGTAACCCAGTCTATGCGTAAGGTTTCAGGGGATGCCAGTGTAGTCGGAGATGTTACACTGGACGAGGGAGGCGTTGGGAACGCGGCAATGACGGTGTCAAGATCACCACCTAGGATTGATTCATTCTCAATGCTTGAGATCGTGTCTGACCTGGATCTTACAGGATGAGGTTGGTTAGGCGGGTACGATATGTTGGGCAGCGCCTTATGTAGGGGGTTTACGCGCTCGCCAGGCTGCTCCGCTCCGTAGCTAGCTTTGGGTCTATTGGTCAGACCATTCATCACCCTAGAGACCCAACTTTGTTTAAGTGAAGGTTGAATGCCAATTGCTTGTTCCAAAGAAAATTCCGGATCTCGACTATGGTGTGATTCTTCTAAGGTCACAGCGCGCCTTTGGCGACTAGAAATGGACGGTGTTGGCGCTAGAGGTATCGATGGCCTATCCGGAAATGGATTCAATAAACTTGTAGTGCAGGTAGAGGGAACAGTCAAGGCTCGCTTGTGTGTAAAGGGACCCCGGGAAACCGGCTTATTCGCACTGTACATCAAATTCAGGTCTCGCATGGATGGAGCGACATCATACTCTCCTCGACGCCTAGGTCGTGCAGGTGGGTAGGACAAGGTAACACCAGACAATCTCCCAGCAGCAGTATTACCCGAAGCAGCATGCACGGGATCGCTCCGACGCTGCTTACGGACATTGAGAGGTTCCTCAATGGTAGAATTTCGACAGGAAGAAGATTTGCGACGGGAAAGGTCGATCTGAGTACAACTTCTCTGCATAGAGGGTTGCCTGCTTGATATAGAGCTTTCCGGCTCGTCGTTCATCATAGGAAGAAATTCTGATGAAGCGCTTAGGTTTCTCTGATGTCTGCGCTTATAGATTTGTAGAGGTTGTGGAGTCAGATTGGTATCCAAAGAGCCATGCGCATACGCGTGTGGTAATAAGGCACTGCGATGATCCATCGAGTCCTGGCTTATTCAGCTTCTATCTGAGGTCCGTTTTCTAAGTTGACCGATGGATCAGTACCGGTGCTGTCCGAGGTCGGGTCTGAGATTTTCCTTTTATGACGAGTTTCCGCTTTTGGCCAGGGTTTCAGCAGCTTCCACCTTCCGGGGTTAGGGCAATAGGCAGATAACTTAATAGCGCCAAAGACCACTATCACAAGGATGGCAATGGGCGTTAGTATAAGTAAACCAACAATCCCACTATCACTGCCACTCATTCGTAGTATTTCTTGATCGCCGACTTTGGTGAAGAAGTCCAGGCTCGAGAACGAGAAATTGTTACCTTAGTTGGGCTGGCGGCGTACCCACTACGGGCTATTGACCTGATGGATGAGGGATAACTTAAAAAGTCTTCGATGACGGGTTTGGAAGTTGCGGATGGTGCAAGAAAGGTCAGGAGAATCAACTTAGAAGTGAATATTCAGGGGAGTTCCCAAGGAGGCGTGGGGTCGTTCAGATGGTCGATAAGACGAGTCCACTGAGTACTAACAACATGAATGATCCTAGCTGCAAGATAGCCGGTTCCTTGCAGCGCAGCGGATGATAAGTCGATGGCGGTGTCGAGATTGAAGTACAGGACCTTCCACTGCAGACCTGATTTCGCAAGATAGCGGATTCCCTGAGGTGCAGTGTAGCCCAGTTCCACAAGCTTGATGACTCCCAGAAGGGAACCAGAGCACACTCTGATAATACTACCGTAGCTAATGAAGACCGAAATCAGGATGGAGAGGAGGACGACGTGGGATCCAATGATTGAGCCTCGTAGGTGCGGGTAGCGTTTGAGAGTAGCGATCACAGCGTACGGATAGAACAGGATCCAACACAAATTATGACAGACGGATCTGGCATTGCAACGGAACTTAGTAAATATACAAATTGAGAGACAGGGAGCTCGTTAAACCTTAGAGACTTGCAGAATCGAGCGAAGACAAAATTACTTGATGGCCGAACTTGCGTGTGCACGGAGACAGCCCTGAGCACGTGGATTGGGAAGCTAACCTGCGGCTCTACTTTCTCCTGTGATGGAATATCGCCTCTTCGACTCACTACGGGAGTGCCCGGCGGAGTTGCTGGCGGAGTCTCTGGTAGACGAGGCCAGGGCAGAGTTTGTGGGCTTGCGGGTGCTCTACGTCTCCTTGGCATCAATCTCGAAGATCCTTCGGTAGAGCTACGGGATATTGAGTATGCAATGCAATACGGTATGTTGGATGGTGGAAGTTGGGCTCATGAAATCTGTATCTGAATGCACAATGAAGCTGAAACTTATGATATGTTGTTGGAGCAGTATACTGTTGCGTTTCGAACATGAATCCTGATGCACGATGTAAGCTATTTTTACCTTAGAACGCTACCTTATGGACACGAAGATGGAAAGAGCAAGCAGCAATCGAGAAAGGAAGGCGCAGTCACTCAATATCATTCCAGACCTGGGGTAAACCATCTTGTGCGTGCCGACGATGGTAGCGAAGCAGTCGAGAGAAATGCCCACAATATCGAAAAAGAAGTTTCTACTTGGATCAGATTATCACTTTAAAGTCCGCTCCTTGATGGCTTGTATCAGGTCATCGTCCACGTCAACGAATTGAATCTTTACAATATGTCAGTAATTTTCTTTTACAAAAGGTGTACTTTTACCGTACAAGATCATCCATTCCACTGGTAAATCCTCCGTATAAGGCCGAGCTTGAGATACTAGCATCAATACCCTTTTGAACCCGCTCTCGCCATACTCCGTCCCAGTTCCATTCACCTGGCAGCTTTGCTTTGTCCAGTGCCGGCTTGTCTTGAATATCGTTGACTCCAGCCTGGCCAGTATCATTATTGGCGGCATCAGGCTTGCTCAGAGATGAAGCTTTAAACACGGTCTTGCGATGTGCTCGCCAGGCATTCCAAGCCCCTGGATTTCCCGCTGCTTCCAGTGGTAAGGCGTCCATAGTTGTCTTATCGTCGAAAGCACTCTTCATGTAATTTAGAACATCTTGAATGCCGACTTTAAAAGAGCTCCTCTGGGCGTGCTGAGGTACTGAACTACTCGAGGATGTAAAGGGCGACGACGGTCCTTGCGGAGAGAGTTTTGAGCTAGGCATGCCCGAAATCGGACGCTTACGGGCATCCTGATCATGTTGTTCGCGTCCATCCAACGATCCACTCACATTCCTTGAAGTGGCTTTTGAAGGAGGAACGCTCTTTTCTGCCCTCCCAAACCAGTGCGGAAACCCATGCCTTAGGCTGAAGCCTCCTGGCGGCAAGCGCTCGTCATCTGTGGCACTAACTGTCTCTGAGTTCAAAGACCCTGTGCTATAAGTGTATGTAGTTAAGGGCGTGACCAGCGGGTGGAAGATATCGCTAACGAAGGTGATTGAGGGTGGTAAGGTTGGATAGTTTGTAGGAAACGAGAGATTGAAGCGTAGGATAGCTGGCGCATAGGGCCCTAACAATGTGTTAATCTAGATACGCCCATAGATGGTACCACTCTGGCTTACCTTTCCGAACAAAGAGAAGACCAGACCATTCCGCCGGGCGTCCTGGCCTCAGGCTTATGTAGATGCCTTCTGGACAGTAATGTTTCAGGCTCGCGCTGGAGAGGATCTGGTGTTATTCGAAGCCTAGACCAGAGTTGATGGATTTTGGAGCTTACTATTCAAGCAGGGCGCGTTGCCGGATGTTGCAATACCACTGGCGCCTGTGCGGAAGACTCATGTCATCTCCAGTTCTCGGCTGATCCAATTCGGCACCTTTACATCAAACGTTTCTCACTCAGAGCTCGAGAATTGCTCGAAAATTAGAGTCTCTAACACCAGCAATGAAGTGCGCCTGCGAAAGCCAAGGATCGTGACAAAACAAGGCGCAACAGTGCACATCCTACTTGCACGCATGGCTCGTCTAATCCTCCTGCCCTTTCTCTACCCTGGCTTGGAGCCGTCCATTTTACCTCTTCGCAAGCTTTCGAGGTACGCATGTGTTACCTCAATAGCCAAACGCTATGAATCTACAGGATCAGTTGCAAATGAAACAGAGTCAACCCACTCCATTCCTGAATCTTCTCGATTAGATCCTTCACCTGAAGACTATGGTCGTACCATCTTCGCGGACAAATGCACCTTAACTCTCACAGCTGGCTCCGGTGGCCACGGGTGCGTTTCGTTTCTACGAGATAAATTTATTTCAGCTGGACCGGCCAACGGGGGCGACGGTGGCAGTGGGGGCAGTGTCTATATCCAGGCCATCCGTGGAGAAACAAGCCTACACAAGCTTGCCCGGCGGGGGATTGTCAAAGCTAGCAGAGGGAGAAATGGGCATGGAAAAGGAAAGGGTGGTCAACGTGGAGAGGATGTGCTAGTGCAAGTGCCAGTAGGCACTATAATTAGGGAAATCTCCAGGCACGATCCGGTGGCCGCGGAAGAGGAGCAGAGGGTGGAGAACGAGGGTATGCCGCAAACTGAAGGGGAAACAACGCGGGGGCAGTGGAGGAGAGACAAGTGGATACTGTATCCATCATCCCAACCATCCGAATTCGCAATGGCAGAATTTCCTCCTCTTCCCAAGGCAAGACTCTCGAACCTGAGCATGTCCCAACCTCAGGCACCGGTATCGCAGGATCTTTCAGAGCCTATGGAAAAGCCAATGCTTCTTGCTGCCGGTGCTATGGGCGGTCTGGGCAATCCACATTTCGTATCAAGGCCGAACCCAAGGCCTAAGTTCGCGACAAAAGGTGACCCTGGCATGTCCATAACGCTGGAACTAGAGCTCAAGCTTCTTGCGGATGTTGGCTTTGTGGGGATGCCCAATGCTGGCAAGAGCACTCTGCTACGAGCACTCAGCAAAAGTCGCGCGAGAGTGGGTAATTGGGCGTTTACGACACTGCAACCGAACCTGGGAACAGTTGTCTTGGACAATCATCACGGTAGGCCCTATTTGCAAGCCAACAGCGCGAAAGGCGAACCGAGAACGCAGATATCCATAGCAGACATACCCGGGCTCATACCAGACGCGCACCTGGATCGAGGACTAGGGCTTGGGTTCCTACGTCACGTAGAACGTGCGCAAGTCCTTGCGTTTGTGGTTGACCTGAGTAGCGGAGACGCCGTTAAGGCCCTCAAGAATCTCTGGCGGGAATTGGGAGAATTCGAGACTCTACGAGGAAAGGAGACAAACAACGACACAGAACAACGGATGGTCGGTTGGAAGGCTTTGGGTAGCTCGATGTCATCTGCGTCTGCCACGGACGGTGCCGTGGCAAGAGGGCAAGAGAACATCATCATCAACCCATCCGCGTCCCAAGCGCTCCCAGCGCTGTGGATGGCACCTATATCTACTAAACCCTGGCTCGTCGTTGCAACGAAAGCAGATGTTGAAGATACTCAGGACAACTTCGCGAACCTACAAGCTTACCTCAACGCTTTGGCCTCGGGTGCAGTCGATCACCCAAGCGGCAGGAAGAACGCTTGGAAGGGAAGGCTCGGTGCTATCCCGGTGAGTGCCATTCGAGGGGAGGGGGTGGACCGGATTCCCAAGTGGACTGTAGAGCTGCTCGACGATTGAGCAATGCAAAGACATCTTGGAGTACGTGCACGCTTGCATTGCGCTTGTCTACTGACCTCACGCATCTATCGCGGCACTGGATACCCTATAATATAATTTACCTTCATTCGAGTAGCAACATGGAACGAGGATCGGCGAGATAGTACTATAGAAGTCTACAATAGACGATGATCTGAAGCGTGTAAGATCTTCGACCGTTCTACGTCCGCATCAACGGAAAGGAACTGGACTCTCATGTTAGTTTTCCGCGGCCTTCTCGATGGGCAATCTATCATGGTAGTGATGTATTAATATTGGTTTGACAAGCTCAGTGCCTTCCATTCCTTTCCACAATTACCGTAGCCCTTGTCCGTAGTAAGTAATCACACGGTAACACAGTCCAGGGTCTAGGCTGCTTGTGAGGCATTCTCTTCCAACCGAGTGCAGGCACAGGTACCGGCAAATCCAGATCAAACCGACAATCAACAATGCTTCCCGTTCTCTTGTTACACTCGACAGTTGCAGACGGCAAAGACTACTAACGGTGACTGGCGGAGCTTCAGCTGGTGTCCGTACATGTTGGAATTATTTTCCTAAATTCTCAACAAGAAGGTACACGACCGTACGTATCATCTATCCTGAGTTGGACCGTTACTTTTCCACCGAGATTACGCCCCCACCAACCAGCACCCACTACCACCCGTTATTCTTTACCTATCAGCGAACGGTGGATTAGTTGCCGAACTGCTTAGTACGTGCTTAGGGCCTTACTTTACCTTATCACGCTTAGCTATCTGTATCCGTCGAAGAAGCGGTGATAAGACTCTAAGAGTCCCGCGCAACGCCTGACCGGAGCCTGAGCCGGACACGTTTGGATGATGTGGCGCCATGCTCGGAAAATTCGATAGCACGGCGGGCAGCCTCGTACGGGATGATAGAATAGAGTCTGGCCCCCTAAACTACCTTAGATAGCTCTGACATGCTGACCGTACTCTTCCGTACTCTTTCGCAATCTTCCCTCTTCCCTCTTCCCTCTTCCATTTATCCATTTATCCATCCGTCTCTTGTCACTGTCTCTACAACGTTCATAAAGAATCATCTTCAGACAAAACATCGTCTCAACGGTTCCTAGAATCGGCCTTTACTTTTAGCCTCGGCTTTCGTCGGAGAGATATCTATAATTGGCAGAAGCATGGTCCAAGCGTTTTTCCAGGCTTCATCATCGCAAAGACCAAGTCTCTTGGGAACGATTATAATGCTATCGTAGTCTGGTCTCTACCTTCAAAACCAACGCTCACCTCCTCTTCGGAGGCTGGTGAGCGCCAGCGCTGGTCAACAATGATTCTATCCACTCGATTATACTCCGACCCGCCTTTGGCTAGAAATGCTCACCAAAATAATCCGTCAATATTGGTATCCTGGTGGTGTACGGGGTTCGCATTGGCTATAATCATTGTGCGGCTTGCTGGGCGATACATACGCACCGAGAAACTTTTCCGGGAGGACAAGGTCATGGCACTGAGCATCATACCGCTGCTGGCTAGAATGGCATGCGTGCATTTAATCCTTCGATGGGGAACAAATAACGCCATCACAACTGGATTGAGTCCCCTGGAAATCCGGCACCGTGAGATTGGGAGCAAGCTTGTTTTGTGTTCCAGGATTTTCTATGCTGCGTTGTAAGTAGCTCCCTTAAGAATGGTCGCAACCATGACTTACAGTGTCAAAGTCTATGGATTGCCAAATTCACCGTCTCGGAGTTCCTTAAACGCCTCACAAGTCAAGTATGGAAACGGTCCTATGAACTTGGCCTTCAGTTCATCCGATGGTTCCTTGTTGTGACCTTCATCGCCGTGGTAATCGCGACTCTTGCTGAATGTAAGCCATTCTCCAAATACTGGCAAGTAGTTCCAGACCCTGGAGCAAAATGTCGTCAAGGTTATTCTCAGCTCATCACCATGGGTGCGAGCGATGTCACTACCGATGTTCTTCTGGTTGCCTTCCCTATCCCGATAATACTGAAATCTCACATGGCAATCAAGCGGAAAATCTCCCTAGTTTTGCTTTTCGCTCTCTCCCTTATCCTTGTCGCCATCACCGTCTACCGGGTCGTCGGTGTCATTGATCGTAACTCAGACCAGCAATTCCGGTCGCTTCTCGCTTCTTTCGAAATCCTTGCCGCCGCCGCGGTCTCTAACGCCCTCGTTCTAGGATCCTTCGTGCGCGACCGCGGTGCTAAAAAGCAACGCTACCGCCTCGGCAGCACTGGAGGAGCCAGTAGTTTAAACAGATCAACTGAAACCCATCGACATATTGTCTCAAGTAGGACCTGGGGCAGCGATACCCACCTGGCAGAAGATCTAGGCATGAGGTTAGGGCCAGAGTTTGAGGACCGGCAATTTAAAATAGCCAGACCAGCACCGATGGCCCTACCCCTAGCATCTCAGGCACGAAATGTGACCCCGAAAGTTATGCTGCAGGACTGGGAATTTCCTAATCGAGGATCTGCGGAGACGGACGAGACGGACTTGAAAGCTCCTGAACGAGACATCGAAAAAGGAGCTATAGGTCCATGCGAAGTCCCTGCCTCCACCCTTACCCCGCGACACATGTCTTTCTTCGACGTAGGTGGCTTGCTTGAAGACGTTCACGCCGCTCCATCCCCTCGATACCGCAGTCTCTCGGCATTCGGTGTGGCTGCACTTCCACCGCATGCCGAGTCAATCGAATCACCTGAAAGCCCTGCAATCCGGCACATGAGACGGGGTAGCCACGCCTTGCTACTGGATATTGGCGGCCTCCTCTCTCCCTCCCCTCCTTCTCCGTCATCGCTTCCACCGGTCCAGTCGTCGAGGGTAAATTTAGACCCAGCCCCGCCGACAAGAAACTTCAGCCAGCCCACTGCACCAACAAAGAACTTCAGCCGTCCAACTTCTCCCTCGATACCATCATTTCCGCCTCCTCACCATCAACAGTCGTCATTTCCGTCAATATCTCCTTCAGCAGCCCCTCCTTATCCACGCTCGCCGGGGTTTCCAGCTTCACCGCGGCCGTCAGTTGCCTCAACCGCTTCTCCTCGTCTTCATCCGAATGCGGCGCAGAAACAGTATAGTTCAAATACACTAAGGGACGTCGGGGGGCTCTTGAACTGAAGTCACTCATCACTGGAAACGCTTCTTACCCTTTATTTAGCTGATTGTACTTTCGAGAAACAACCAGTGCAACCTTCACCTTGATTTTACCTTTACCTCCTGGCAGCTCTACGCTTTCAGATATCGGACAATTACTGTTTTAGTGCTTTCCTTCGTTGTGATACCCTTGTGCCACTTCTATCTTCTACTTATATTTTGTGCAATTTAGCAACGGCGTTAAGAAATCCCTTTGGCAGTAGCATTGGCGTTCGAGGACCCGGCTGGGATGAGCTAATGATTGAGATGACTGGATGGATGGTTTGGAGAATGGGAATACGGGCAGGGCCTTTGAAGGTGTATCAGGTTGGGGAAAGGGATGGGGGGGGGTGGGATTATCAGCGCTATATATCAGAGTACTCGATGTTGAGATAATGTATACCTAGTATCTAGTATCCACGCAGACTCATTATCACATCAATCCACACAAGTGCAACACAGCCGTGGCCTTATCGAATGGGTTTTTTTTTTAAAAACCTGGATTAGGAGGTTTATCGGCTGACTTTGACTGAGTGCAAGAGGCCGGCTCAATAAAATCAATAGGCGGATCTAGAGACCGCAGAGCTCGAAAGAGGGAGGAGATGCTTTGAGGGAGATATATCCGGGAGTGCACGAGTTGGTGAGGAAATGGCTAGAGGGTGTGATTGCGGGAAATGGTTGTGATGGGAGAAAGGGTGGCGTGAAAGAAATGATACTAAGAGGAGGGTGTCTGGATGAGAAGGTGACTGAATGTGCGGATAGTCTGGATCAAGGGATGGTTGGAGGTGTGCTTATTTTGGATAGATAACTGTATAGAAGAGGCATCTAGCCGAGATGGCTTTTCAAAAGTGAGGATCTGGCTAGCTCTAACGAACTCTTAGGTGTTTGATTATCTCGATTCCTGAGAGGATCAGTTGAGTTACAAACTTTGAATATTACCCAGAACACATGTGGATATTCATTGTCGCCACACACTTTCCTGTACAGAGCGTACGCCTGATCTATCCCGTGTCGCTCCTTGACACAATGGCGCCAGTTCGCGCGCCCGTTTAGCATATCGGATATGTTTCATATGCTGGTGGCTTGATTCGTTCGTCCGGAGTCTAGCTCCATAGCTCTGATCTCTTCGCGGCGCTGGGGCTCGGTAACGAACTGGAAGATGGTGCGGGGTTTGATCGGACCTTTTCGTGGTCGGTCTGCGTTGCGGACATACCACGCTGTTGTTTCAAGGTCCTAGAAGTTGGCACTTTTTGGTAAGGTAGATGTTCACTGACATGTCATCGTCGTCTCATCATCCAGCGCCCTCAGCATCACCCCTCACAGCGTCCAAGACCCTCCTCGTCAACATATCTCTTTCCTTCGTATCCACAACCCCATACGCCTCCCTCGTCTGCTTGAACACATCTTCCTCCCATCCATCTTCAACATTAATCTTTCCACTATCATCCCAACAATCCTGAACTGTCCCTCCGATGTTCTTGAAAAATCCCTCCAAACCCCCTTCCCCACCGCCAGCATGATAACTCTTAAACGGCCCTGCAACCGCCCATCTAGGACCCATGCTATTTTGCACGATAGTGTCTATGTCGGAAGCGGAGGCGACGCCGGTGTGCACGAGGTGAATGGCTTCGCGAAGGAGAGCGAAGGCGAGGCGGTTTGCTACGAAGCCGGGAACTTCTTTCTTAATAACAACAGGCTCTCTACCAAGTTGCTTCCAGAAATCGACAGTTCGCGTGACAACGTCTGGTCTCGTGATAGGAGAAGGGACAATTTCAAGCAGAGGCATTACATGAGGCGGGTTGTAAGGGTGAACGACGAGCAGGCGGGAGGGATCTTGCATTTGGGAGGATTGGACGGAGGCGGGGATACCGGAGGTGGAGGTCCAGAGGAGGCAGGTGCGCGGGCAGTACTGTTCGATTTGGGGCCATAGACTCGTTTTGAAGTCGAGATCCTCGGGGCCTTGTTCTTGGATAATGTTGGCGTGGGGGACGGCGGTTGAGAGGTTTGGCTCGAGCTTAAGTGTGCCGTCTTTGATGAGGCGGTTGATTGCTTCTCTCCCGCACGAGCTGGTCTTGGAGACTTCGCCAGGCAGAGGTCTTATTTCTGCTGGAGAAGTGTCCTGGAGGTAGAGCGGTAGAGTATCGTATACGTAGTGTTGCAGGTCTGGCCTCGTATCATGAATCGTTAGCTCTAGCGGGTGAGTTGCGGATGCATGCTGCAAATGAAGCGCGGCCCAGGAAAGGCCAATGGTGCCTGCACCAATCAGTGTTATACGGAGAGGCTCCGCTCGTGACATTTTGATGTTCGTGTTTCACGGGAGGACATTGAGGTGTCTTCTTGAGCAAGATATCTCGTCGTTAGGTGAACGAATAGTAGCCGCTCAAAATTCGGTAAATTCACATAATGGTGAGTGCTTAATCTGTCGGCATCTCAATTAGCTTTCCTACTTGCTGCTCTTTCTTGATTTGAAACATGGCAAGGACAAATTTTGAAGATCAATGTGTTAAAGGCGTAGTAGTAGATAGTTGTCGCCAAAGAGCATGATGCAAAGCCTACCTTGACCTAGCTCGCTTACAAAGCGAACAAAGTATCATAACGACGGGAGCGTGAAGCACCGTCCTCTTCCGTGATGACTGTCCCCTTCCATCAACCTTACTATATTCCATATATGTCGGCAACGGCATATTCTACTCGTAGCAAGTTCTTTGAATACCACGTCAACATTCCAACCCACCAGCCAAGGCTTTCGTTATCCATCTCTCTCTCACATAACTTAGGCAGATCTTTCATCAGCGGAACAGCTAAATGTGGACTTATTCACCGTCTAAAGATCCAACCACGTTTTCACTTCCGTCAGAAGTCTCAAGGTCATACGTCTCGGTTTCTTTTGTTTTGTTCATGCTGAGTTTGGTTTTGGACATGAGCTTGTTTACTTCGACCCCGTCGAGGGCATGGCCTGTCTTTGTCTTCGGTCCTAGATGCCTTTTCACGGACGACGTTGTCTTGAACCCTTTTACACACCCTTCAAATGGACAGTCGAACCTCTTTTCGTGTGGATGAAGTATGTCTTCTTTAGTGAACCGGGTATGGCCCTGACGTTCGCCAGACTCGATCGGAGTTATATAATGTTCTGACACGGCTGACATCGCAAGCACTATATCACCTGGCCTCTGATCTAGCTTGGTGTGCAGCTCAGGAAATACCGCATGTGCACCCTCGAAGTCTCCATAGCAAGTTGTTGCGACCAATCCGTCCTTGACATCGCCCTTGTCTTTGTGGGGACCTACGGTCATATTTATTAAGACCGCGAGGGAGGACTGACAACCCTGAGGACCTTGGTATAAATGTTCAAGGTCTCCTTTCAGACCTTGGTATGACTTATGATATTCTTGCCATACGGGGTAGTCCAAGGCTTTCAGCCACGAACTCAAGATCTCGTGCTCCCAGGATGTATTCTTCATATGGTCAACAACAGCCTTGAGTTTAGCCTCCGAAAGCGGACGTGAGTGCTGCGACAAGATAGGCTTGTCGTACACATGACACTGCATATGCCATAACGCGAAATGAAAGAGACCGTAGTCAAGGCCTCTCTTACTCCACTTCTCTTTTTCCTCGCCGCGATGCCTTGGGTCGTTGGCGGGCACTATGGGTTTGTATGCAGCGGTAAGATCTTTGAAGCTCTGCTCCGATTGCGAAGCGAGCTTCTTGGCCATGTCTGCCATCATCCCAGCCAGCATCCCTTGCTTGATGAAATAGATCATCGGCTTTCCGTCGCTCGTCTTTATCAAAGCACTCTCCTTGATCAAATTAAGGGTCGCTGCTTCATTCAGATAGTCAGGGTTAGGCTTAACCTGCTTTATGGGCCCTTTAAGGAAGTATGCCGAGTCTTTCTCTTCATGGATCAGCTCGCGAACAGTCGCTGAAAACTTTCCGTTGCCCACCACCACTGTACCCCTTTTGCGAAGGCCTTTACTATACAATGGCTCGACGGCTGTACGGCGTCTTTTGCCTAGTTGTGACGTTTTCGCTTCACCTTCTGCTTCCGAGTCATCATGCTGTCGTTTGAGGCTTGACGAATCGAGCTGTGAAGCATTTCCTCGTTCCGTCAAAGGAGAGCGCTCTGGCGCCTTGCGCAGAGCCTTCAAGGCGGCCTGGGAGGATCGGTATAAGATCTGGAAGCGGCTTTGGTTGATATGCGACTCAACAGTGGAGCTTTGCATTATTATGATAGAGTACCGGCAAGGGGAGAGTGATTGTGATCCCGGAGGATCTATATCTGTTACCGATCTGTGTGAGACCAAGCAGCGCTGGAAATGAGCATAAAGCAGTCGGAAGGAGCTTTTCGCTGTGTGTTGAGCAAGCCAGACATTCGCTAACGACATGGTCAGGTAACGCATCAGCTGCTTATCTTTGATAACTACCCGGTATCTGTAAGTACTCTGTGGATGTGAATTTGTTGTGAGCAATATACGTCCAAAGACACTTACCAAATTGGATGCTTGTTGCTGACTGTGCCTATTCCCTTACAGTATCCAGCATAGCTTTGATCCACGTCCTCATGTACCTTCAAGCACTTCATCTGCCTTACCAGTGAACAAGGAAGGACTTTACATCTGGACGTTGCCATATGTGCACCCACCCAACTCTTACCAGAGTTTGGCCTCGACGTAGCTGATCCCACACCCTGCTTAATCCTTCAATTACAATATATACTGGGAAGGACGTCAATGCCAAACCTGAAATGAGAAGACCGTGCATGACTTCTACTGACCTGAGGTTCAAATCTTGCAGTCATGGGAAATTGACGCATAGAAAGCGCCATGGATTCAGAAAGGTCATCTATCAACTGCTGAGGCAGGAATCCAGCTTGGTTTACGCCATCTGTTCCCTATGTTACTGGGGGTTGGATATAAGGACACCGCGCAGTTTCGCCATATTATATGTATAGAAAGACCGAAGGGCTTACTACTATACTATCAAATCCAGAAGGCCCGATTTTAATAGGGGTTCAGAGATACTCATCAGACCACCTTTATGATTTGGGAGAGACAAAGAAGGTGCACGAAACGGCACATTAAGTAGGAGACTTACCTGCATAGCCTGGCAAGGTGCAGAACCTACAACATGAATGCCACCAACAATTGAAAAATTCTTCGCGGATGAACACCAATTTCCCGAACAGCTCTGGATCCCATCAGTGACAACTACACCCGCTTTGCGCGGCTCCATACTTCTGACAGATTGGGCAAACCTATAATTTCAAGGGTGGCGACAGTCCGCAACAGCTGCAAAACACCAAACCATGGTGTCACCTGGATAGGTAGTACTAAGTGATCAATGGAATCAGAACTGCCACCTCATGCAGGGGTGTGAAGCCCAGCGCAATCGATTGTTCCTCTACCTAGGTAGAGCTGAAGATGCTTTGGATGCTAGTGGACGACCTTTAGAAAGTGGTCGAACAACCATTGAAAAAAAATCGCGTGCAATACATCCATTCGCCGTCAGTGTCAGGTCAAGAAGGCTTGTACAATCGCTTTGAAGCACAAGTGTAGTTTGTGCCATGTTCCATTCATTGACGGAAAAGCTTTTCAAGGCAATCGACTTGCAATCATTGTCTTTCTACTATGACATTAGGTATGGCTCTTACAGAAGCGTGTGCGTATGAGAGTAGTTGCCCGCCGTGGCAATGACCTGAAGGACAAGGGAATGGAAGGCGCCTAGATAGCCTAATTGGGGCGTCTAGTCTAATCAGAGGGGATACACCTTGGGTACTCTACTAGGTACCTGAGTACGAAAGCCAGCGTCTAGAAGATATATGCTGAGTTTCAATCTGAGCCTGCTATAAGGTCTGTCGTGTCACTACTTTACCTGTCATTCCACGCAAATCGAAAAACTTTCTCAAGTCATACGAGTATGCCACAGCAGTTAGGGATTCAGGTCCCATTAGGTGTGTTTCATGGTCAAAACGTCACTTCACACCATCTCAGGACTTTCGTGTTTTGCTCGAATTGAGCTAGGTAGTTCTTTAGTCCTCTCTAGATGAAATTTTCTCACATACTCCATCGGAAAGCACTTCCCCAGATTTTCGGCGAGGTCCCGTTATGCCAGACGTTGAACCGAAGATCATCCCCACACCCTGTAGTCCTAAACACCACGAACCATCATATCATCTACGTCAGAACATTAGAGCAGGTCGGGATCGAAAGGTCGAATAGTCTTCTTTACATGTAAGAGAATCCTGCCCTTCCATGAGCTGTTGCTGACCAACATGCCCTTCAAGTCGAAACAGCCAGACATCAACTGTGAGCTGGTTGCCCGCGCAATCGTAGTTTGACTATATTGTACTCACCCGGCATTCAGTACCGTCAGGGCTCTCAATATGGGACTGGCTCTTTGACTCTCCATTCTCAGTCACCTCCAATACTTCCAATGGCCCTTTCCGTGGCTTCACCAATGCTTTCACGAATGAGCGTATTGACTACGCACGGGTGAAATTGCATACGGTCTATCTATCAACAGTATTGGCCAAGAACTATGGGTTAAAGAAGGGGGAAACGGTGGCACTGTTCAGCCCCAATACAACATGGTACCCTGTCGCTATGCTTGGGACTCTCAGAGCTGGTTTGCCCCGCTGGATCTGGCAATGCTCTGGCAGAATAGCTGATAGGAGCTAAAATCATAGGCGGAGTTGTGTCTGGTGCCTCCCCGGCATACAACGTCGAAGAGATGACATATGCTCTTAAAACTGCGAACGCCAAGTTTCTGATGACCGTACCATCCGCCATGGTTGTTGCTGCAGCCGCTGCTAAAAATGTTGGAATTCCGAAAGAGCGAGTGTTTCTTCTGGAAGGAAGCTTAGATGGCTTTACGACTATGCAGCAGCTCTTGGAGATTGGCAGATCTTACGGTGATAATGGACAAACACCAAGCTTTAAGATTCCGATGGGCAAGACGAACAAGGACGTCTGTGGGTTTTTGAGCTTCAGCAGCGGTACGACTGGGCTACCGAAAGCTGTATGACATGCAATAGACTCCAGGTTATGGCGATCTAACTCCCATTCTCAGGTTATGATTGAATATCAGAATGTCATTGCACAGTGTCTACAGGTCCAACAGATTACGCCGCCAGATCTGACCCAGATCCTGGCTGTTACTCCGGCTTGTTCGCGATCCACTCGTTGACCAGTACGATCTCTCGCACCTTCGCCGCTTCTCATCTGGTGCCGCTCCTCTATCCGAGGAGATCATCCAGTTGCTAAAGAAGAAATTTCCTCAAAAAGAGTTCAAGCAAGGTTCGCTGTCATACTCGTGTTGCTGTCTTTTGGAACCGTCTGATTGTTCAATCCAGGCTATGGAATGACCGAGTCCTGCTCCTGCATAACCGCTCATCCACCCGACAAATACGACTACAAGTATGCCCATGCAGTCGGCACTATCATCGCAAGCACCGAGGTAAAGATAGTAGATCTAGATGGGACAGAGCTAGGGCTTAATCAGCCTGGCGAGGTGGGTTCCCAGCCGCAATACCTCTATAGCCAGAGCAAGTCTCTAAGAAGAACACACTTCGTAGGTCCTAGCCCGCGGCCCCCAAATCGTCATGGGGTACCTCAACAACCCCAAAGCCACGTCCGAAACCTTCGACTCCGACGGCCGGCTCCACACCGACGACCAAGGTTTCGTCGACGACGAAGGCCTCCTCACCAGCACCGACCGCATCAAAGAAATGATTAAGGTCAAAGGCATCGGTGTCGCACCCGCTGAACTCGAAGACCTCCTACTCGGCCACCCCAAAGTCGAAGATGTGGCTTTTTTGGGATTGCAGGATGAATATTCTGGAGAGAAGCCGAAGGCGTATGTGGTGCTTAAAAAAGGGGTGCAAAGAGGAAGTGGAGTGGAGAAGGAATTGATTCGGTATGTGAAAGAGAGGGAGGTGAGGCATAAGTGGAGGCGATCCCGAAAAGTGGAAGTGGGAAGATTTGGAGGAGGGTGTTGCGGGATCAAAGTAAGGGATTGGGGAATAAGCAGAAGGTCAAGAACGAGGTAAAGGGGAGGGCGAAGCTGTAGTATCAGTGCTCTTCGTATTTCAGGATATGCAAGTTGTACAAGTACATGTGCCTGAACTCCACGCTACACTTTTCCTATTCAACTCCCATACCAACTTGAAGCGCCATTGCTCATAACCGTAAGTCCACCCGACGAGACCCTGCCTCATATAGCCCATCGGTAGCTTGCATACCTCCCCGCCGTCTCACTCTTCCTAATAATCTTCACCACCTGCCCCCTCCTCAACCCCAAATACTTCGCCACCGGGTCCCCGGTCTGAATCCTAGGCAACTGACTCTCCTTTAACCGATACCTCTCCAACAACCGCCTCTTCTCCTCTCCACTTAGCAACACATGCTTTGGCACCAGCTCATGGTGCGTGATATTAACCAACAAATCCTGTTCCTGAAACGTCTCTATTATCGACGGCAGTACGACGGGTACGATCTTGAGGGCCGCGGGGGTTATGGACGCTTGCGTGATGAGAATGCCGGTGTGAAAGTTGTGCTGCGAGATGTGCTGCGCGAAGGTGCGCATTTGTTTTATGCCGATAGAGGCTTCCGAGCTGAATTCGATCCAGATGGTGCCGATCTGGGCGGGCGCGTCCGCGGGGGCATTGGGTGGAAGGGCGTGTTTTTCGAGCATGGGGCCCGAGGGTCGGGCAGAGAAAGTCATCTTCTTGCGGCTGGAGAGGACAAAGAAGAGGGTTAGCTGGATTAGGGTAGGGTGTGATAGTGGGGCATACTCGGGGGCACCGCTGGCGTCGGCATACTGGGCGCGAAAGTCGTCGAGTGAGATGCCGACTTCTGCGTCTGATAGTTCATAGCCCTACAGATTCTTGGTCAGGCATGTTCTTGGAGTAATGGCTGTGCTGGGGTTTGGAGCGCACTTACCCTGTCTTTGCACATTTCGTTCACTGTTCGCCATGCGCGCCATAGCCGGGTTAGATCTCGCTCTGCGTCGGCGTGAAGCCTGGCTGCATCTTGGTCGGACATAGTAGAGGACTTGGACGGGGACCGGTAAGAGCTGGGATGAGGGCTCAGAAAGTATGGGATGTTCAAAAGGTGTGGAAAGGGTTTAGCGTGTTCGCGGTCTAAGCTTTTGAGTTCCGCAGGCGGTAGGTAGACAACCACGACAACTTATGATAATCCTCGGCTTAATGCTCGTCACACAGAGACCGTAGGTTCGCCTCAAAATATGCAAATGCCGCAGGAGGCGGAGTCAGTCGTGCGGACACAAGGCAGAACCCCTAGGGAATAGGCGCAGCTGCCTGGAATTGGCAGAGTCACATGTATATCTACGTATAGGTAGCCATTGGCCTCTATTTACTATCTCTCTCTCATATAACTCCTTTGCTCATTCAGCACGGTCAGTTTCTGCGGCTGTCACCTTCTACAATTGTTAATCTCTACAACTTCCACGTCTCTCCAATATTGCCTATTTCTATCATCTATTATATAATCCACGATGGGCCAACAAGAAGACTCTCGTAATATCGACTATGCAAGCACTAGAGTCTTCGATGACTTTCAGAAGCACTCCTCCCACCCTCGAGTATCCGTCCATGACGCCATCGTGGCCACCCTTCGCGAGCATTACCCAGGCTATTCGTTGACAGTCACCTCACGAACAACAGGCATCGTCTCTTTTGCGCACGCAGGTCAAGCTGAAGCTAAGCTTGACACTAACAACGGGATTTTGGTACGAGCTCTTCAACCTGCAAAAGGCCGCTCCGGTGACGACACTGGCAAGCTGTTGGACAAAGTTCTTTTTGGCAAATACGATTACCAGTGGAACCATAACAATTTTATTGTATACACTGCGGAATACCCGGCAGGTTTTGCAAGGGAGCAGATCGATTGTATCCTGCACAAATTGGAGAAGGACGATGTAAATCGGGGGCGTTCCCTACGCGCGGATGAGCTTATCGCAGCAGCTTCTCGATACAATAGCGATCCACATGATGAGGTATATGTATTTGATCAAGAGGTGTGGACTAAGAGCAATGAACTTTGGAGCAGCGTTCAGCAATCTTCTTGGAATGATGTTATACTCAACAGCGAGATGAAAGAGGCTTTGGTCAAGGATATCGAGGGGTTTTTTGACTGTGAAAACGAATACAAGGAATTTGCAGTGCCTTGGAAGGTGAGTCTAACTTCTATCTTATGACGTGTTCTTCTCCATAGCGTTTTGAGATTTATTGAATCGTTGGATCGAGGCGAGGCATGGTTGACGGTCTGACTTTTCTTGATCAGAGAGGGATCATCTTCCACGGTATTTCCCACAAACCGACCCTATGTAATTACCCAAAACTAATTTGTATTAGGCTTGCCTGGTAATGGAAAAACTATTTCCCTCAAAGCCCTGATGCATGCGCTCTACTCACGGCCAGACCCAATCCCCACACTCTACGTTAAGTCTCTTGCAGGCTGTCATGGCCCCGAATATTCGATCCGCGAGATCTTTGTAAAGGCGCGAGAGACCGTGCCTTGTCTTCTAGTGTTTGAAGACCTTGACAGTCTCATTACGGACAGAATCAAGAGCTTTTTCTTGAACGAAGTGGACGGGCTGGAGAGCAACGATGGTATTATGATGATTGGGAGCACGAATCATTGTATGTTCCTCGGAGTTCTGGAACACTTGACGGCAGCCAATTAATGATATTCCAGTGGAGAAACTTGACGCCGGTATATCTAAGCGTCCAGGGCGTTTTGATAGAAAATACCACTTCGCACTCCCAGGCACTACAGAGCGTGCTCAGTATTGCGACTACTGGAGGTTTGTTGCCCCACTTCCCGAATATCTGCCCATGGCAACACCCAACCTATCTTCACTTACAACCATCTGAACCATATATTTACTCACGAACACTATATAGATCCAAGCTCTCCAAAAACAAATCCATCTCTTTCCCCCCGTCCCTTTCCACCGCTATCGCCTCCATGACCGAGGGCTTCAGCTTCGCCTACCTCAAAGAAGCTTTCATCGCCGCCCTACTGGTCCTTGTCGCCGCCCAGCGCGCGGTGAAGAGCGGGACCGAACCCGAAGAACGCCTATCGAACAACGTCCCTACCCCAACCCCCGGCTCCGACACGGACCTCGAGAACAACCAGCTATGGCAGGTCCTGAGCAAACAGGTTCAGACTCTTCGCACCGAAATGGAAGAAAGCCGCAAGAGCGCCGAGGATGCGGCGGAGAATAACGCTAATGCTAACGGTGCTGTTGCCGAGGCAGAGGATGGAGGTTGTAAAGGCTGTGTAGATTGCTGATGCTGGTAGGGGTCGACGCGAATACGGATGCCACGGTGAATTGGAACGCGTTCCTAAGGAGAATGAGGGCGCAGAAAAGGTAAGCTTGTAACGGCTAGGGAGTGGGAGGGGTTCTGCTATACAAGTTTTTGGAACTACATGTGGAAGAATGTGGAAGTACCGAATTTGCAATACGATGTGATGACCGCTCAGAGAACTAGGATATAACTTTTGTTTGATTGATATCGTATGTGGATTGAGACTTAACAATTCAAACACGTGCTGCTTGACTGTTACCCAAAAAATGACTTCACTCAGGGCTTCTGCGATTGAGCGGTTGATTAAGATCGCTAACGTACACTTGGTGCTTAACGACCTAGGGTATATCGCGGCGATTTCCATCTCCAATCCCATCCTACTTTTCCGTTTTATTCTCTACTTCTTTCTTCCTGTACTCTGTGCTTGTCCCATATTCACGCCCATCATCATGGCCGACATCTAAAAGCCCCAAAACGAAAATTCGCAAGAGGCATTGCTCTCGACTGCTCAAATGATTTTCTGTCTGTATATATTATGCATCTTTTCTTAGTCAACACACACCCCCTTGTTAGATAAAGAACAAGGTGGAAATTTCATCAGATCCCCTCTCCCATGCTCTTCATCTTCGCTTCAGCGTGGTCAAGTTGTGAAGGTTTCCGCTGAGTAGAATTGTCGTGTTCTTATTCAAAATTTGATGTAAATTGTCCATTTTACCGGGGGTTTGTATGGGCGAGAGAAGAGCCTATGGAATATGGTTCGCAAAAGACCCCTGAAATGTGTCATACCTAGCAGTGAAGAGAGTCTCTGGCTCCTAGCTCTAGTTGAACGTTTGCTGGTAAGTCGATGAAGGCTAGAACATGTGGATTTTTTGCGATTAAGTAGGGCTTTGTTATGGACTTCTAAAAAGATGGCAAGGTGCGAAACAGCGGGTGGTCGATAAACTATCCGGGAAGGATTCCTAAGTATCTAGTATCCCAGTGCCGTTGTCTTTTCTATGAAGCCCCGATAGTACCCAATGAAACACCTTCGATGAAGCTGGCTGCATTCGAACAAGGTCATCTTCTCTGGTAGCTTCGGGGATGGTGTGCGCCGTTGTACCAGTCCGTGTTCAAAAGACGGGAGATGGGTAGGGCAAGCTATCAATTTTGGATATCAACTTTTATAGATAGAAGTCAGTTGTAACGAACCAGCACGCATGTAGATCCAATAGACAGTCAGATATGGAGATGTTAGACCATGTGTATACCTGATAAATGCGCTGTCTCATACCACAAGTAATTCTTACGGCCAATGACGTGAATTGGTTGGAACGCCGTAGAAGGCGAAAATTGAATGGGTTCGTTCACAGGTTATACCTTACCATTGTCATGCATTTGCGCAGGAAGACGTTGAGAATGCTAGGTGGTTGCGATGAGAGCGTGGGCCCGTCCATTTCAGATCAAAAACATGACTCATGATCCAGAGTCAGCTTTATCGTTTGGACTTCAACCCTCCTCTTCAAGGCCTCCAACGAATGTCACTTTGTCAGGAATGTGCGCCAACATATGTGGTTCTTCGCGATAGCAAAATATGCAATCCTCTATGAATAGCTCTTTCAGAAGAAGTTCGCCCTTTACATCTGTGCGGATCAAAGCATCCACTATCCACTGTAAGATTTCCCGCGCTCCTTCGATATCCTCTTTTTGATTGTAGTGGCTAACGAAAGGACTAATATTCAAGTCGAGTATCCGCGACAGGTGGCTCTCTAGGATTTTCTGTTGTTCAGGCTAATCTGCATACCGGTCCTCGGTAGGGATCGGTAATGACCGTCATTTCGATGGTATGACAAGTCATATGACGTCAAGTCCTGACATGGATCTGACCTGACAAATGACATGACAGCAGTCTAGCCAGATCGGGTTTTGCGCTAGTTCTTTCAAGGTATAGGCTAGCCAGTTTCGATAGAACATCTTGCAATTTCCGCCGAATTCTCTCTTTCCTCAACCTTTCTACATCAATCATCACCTCTATTGACTATTATTCCTACTCTATATAAGCACTATGCTATCTGATTCAGCTGTACACGCCGCGTTTACCGAGTCAATCGTTCCAGGAAGAAGAGAAAGAGTAGTGAAATGCCGCGAGCGTACACTACGAAAGATAGCCCAAACAATGCCTACATACTGAAGAGAAGCTCATAGGGATAGAAGATCAGTGGTTGGAGGAACAAAGTTCGATGTTGGAAGCTCGAGAAAGAGATGAAGAAGAGACGGAAATTACACTATAAATTGCTCTTTTTTCTCTGTTTTCTCCGGGTTCTCAGGCGTCTGCGGCTCCGGAATTTTTAGAACGCTCAGCCCAATAGTCGATTCCTGGGCTCTGATTGGTCAAAAGCCTTAGTAATATATATATAAGCTGTCTTATTGGCTGTCAAGTAGAAACATCTGACGTCAGCATGACAGAAAACATCTGACCTGACCTGACTGTCATATGACCATCCGTGATCCCTAGTCCTCGGGGTCTTGAACATCCAGACTCAAACAGAATGTATCTTTCGCATAGAAGTACGGGATAGACTCGTCATACACCTGGCGGCACACTCGAAGAAGACTTATGGAGGCATTTTTCGAGTGTGGAATGACCATTATGCACTCATAGAAGCACTGCCCGTAGATCTTGTCGCGGAGCGGAAGGGTTAGGAAGTTAGTCGGTGTCATGGCTTTGATGTCTGAATTGGTTGATATAAACAAAAGAGTGTCTGTGAAATTGGTAATCGAGGATGTTAACGGCATGGGAAAGGGTCCAAGTGCACCTCTACTACGCGGCACCCCGCCCCTATTGTCCCCCAGATCGGTGTTGCATTGCTCATCAGGTCTTTTCAGGTAGTGCTACAGCTTATGTCTGGGGCTTGAGAGAACAACCGGAAACGTAGAGTCATATCAAAATGGCTAAGACAATGGATGCTGGGTCGGGGTATAATCATTGGGACAGCACAGCTAAGCATCATCACATAGTCATCGAGTAAAGGAGCACAATCCAAAGCCCAATACAAATGTCATTCCCCGGGTATCGAAACTATGGCCGAAAGAAAAGTATCGTCCCTATGCAAGTGTTCCAGCTTTCGCTCTTTGTTGCTCCTGTGCCCTACTACCACCTATTTCGCAAGTGCAAGGCCTCCTCGAGAGGTTGTTTAACAGCAGCACTCACAGCACCCCTTGCAGCACTCGAAGCAGACAATGGCATCGACACTGGGTGAGGTTTCGTCAGATATATGATGAGAAAGGTCGAGGTAAGAGTCAGGAAGTGCATACCAGTCACCGATCACTCCTCCACCTCGAAGGCCCATCTTTGGCTCAGGGACCATGGGAGCCTCGGATTTCTAGGTTGAAGAGTCAGTGGTACTAGATTGAGGATTGTGAGGACATGGGATCATACGTAGGGCTGCTCCACGGTCGCGTTGACGTTGTCGGAGGGAAGTTGCATGGTTTGCTGCTCGAGCTGGGGTTGCTGGGTCTCGGGAGCTGGGGGAGCCATTTTGAGATTTGGACGAGGTATTTGAAGAACGGTATGGGGTTAAGGTAGGTGTGGTAAGTATGTAGATGTCTTGGTAAGGTGGATAGGTTCAAGATGAGTTGTAAAGAACACAACTCGAGGAGGGCTGGGTTGCGGGTTTAAGTAATTGAAGGGTGGTTGAGAGCAGACCCTGAATCAGTATTTGTTTGTCTCGAATCAAGGTTAAGGTGTTGTGGCATGCACGCTATGTTGCTCGTCCTCCAATCGGAAATCGCCACTATCAGGCGCGCATGGCTTGCTTTACCTAGTTCCTGGATGGTCTCAATCGAAAAAGCTTGGAAAAGCTTGTTTTTACTTGACGCAGATCCCCCGTATTCCAACATTCTTGTTTTGAACAAAGAGCGACGTGATGGGCTTGCTCTGGTCCTCTAGATGAGGGCATTTAATAGAAGGCACGACTACAGGGGAGAAGTCCAGAGGAGATACGGGGAGACAGGCAGTCAAAGGCACATCCGGCTGAAGCATTGATAGCGGTAGATGTAGCTATCTCGTAGTTCTCTGCGGCATGAAACGTCCCTCGATCTTATCAAACGCGCTTTGTAGACCCATGAAACAAACCTCTGGGCCGTGGGAAAGAGGCACTTTCCCAATCCTACCTCTCAACCTGTCCAACGGCGCTAGATACGCCAGGTCGTTGTCTGATTCCCACAACCCATATTGGCGGCCAGGGTTGCCTACATTGCGGTACGTGAGAATTAGTTCTTTTAGCAACAACGGTCCCCTCCCTTTCTTCTCTCGCACCAAGGTCCTGACTATCGACTCTACTCTTTCCCGATAGTAGTGAACTGCTGCTCTTCTTCCCTCATTAAACGTCGTGAAATCCATACTTGATCTGGAAATCAGTCCTGCATGGGTTTTATAGCTGCACGTGAGTCGCTCGAAGATCACAGAAAGTTAGTCCATTTTCAACACAACGACGTTCTTGCTGTAAAAGTACTCCGAGGCTTCGTAGTATAGTTGATGACACGTCAAGAAGATTTGAGGAGGGTCGTTAGCCCGGTCTTGACACTGGATGGTAATGGGGTACTTGAGAACAAGTAAATGCTTGTAAATTTCTTCACGTATCTCCCGAGGTATCGTCAGGAGTGTTGGGCGATTTCTTGAAGTCATTTCTGCGATGTTTGCTTGGGACATTCTAGCTAGCAAAGCAATCTTGTGTATTGCAGCAGGCTTGGTGAGAGAGATTTTGCTGGTGACTTAGGGAATGGCGTAACACAAACGTAGGGCCAGCCCTAGATTGTAGCTATAGGAATAAATGTTTGTCTTGTTTGATGTTTTGGTGATAAGAGCTTGTGAGTGGAACAGTATTGTTTGTGAGAGCGGTCAAACTAGATATATATGAGGCTGATGAGGCTT
>JAABUL010002772.1_pt1 | contig 28069 bp, 33 predicted proteins | sample 5559151 | NCBI WGS metagenome assembly JAABUL01 (sample SAMN10711876, study PRJNA513368) | rock metagenome | isolation source: Antarctica rocks | place: Antarctica: Victoria Land, Pudding Butte sud
TGGAGATGTTCAGATACACAAGCCATCGACGATGAACATGGTGGCGGGCGGGGCCTGGATGCCAAGAGTCAAGTCCTAAAAAGGGGGTGCGAATGCTATTGAAGGCCTTACCTCCCAAGGCTTACTCGGCCTAACCAATCATCTTCCTAAGACGACCTCCAAGTTGTATCTCTTCTACTGTAGTAGGCCGAACATTGAAAGCATGGGTGCTTGGGGACAGTTTCTGTTCACTTGAAAGCCTTGCGTTATCATTACCTGTATCACGACCAATCTTTCTTTCATCCTCCCCCCCCTCCATCCAATTGATACAGATCTAATGCATCCGAACTCACCTACGTGGCCGTTTATTATTTGAACCCTGTCTTTATTATCACTGTTCCGGCGAGTCGTGCATGCGAGATTGTGGGGAAGTGCATGGCAGCAAACGAAGCACCTCCAACCTTCGACGTGGCAATCTAATAACCCATCAACAGTCTATCAATGGGAAGCTTCGTCCTGCTGAGCGCAACGGAGCGCTATGCTGCTTCCCCGGGGAGCCGCAATCGTGATCGAGGAGAACTTGACCTAGAAATTGCTTACTTGGATATGCTCTAAATGTTCTCGCATTCTTCTATCCTCATACTGGCCGTGGTGGGCTTTCATGGGCAGATCTATCTACGTCCCAAAGCCTCCAAAGAAGCGGGGCAATTCTGGTTCAATAAGCAATATCATTGCTCGTGTCGTCTTGCGCCATTTTCACACCAAAAACGAGTTAATTTCTGCGGCATCTAGTCAGATTACCACCGTAAGTTTCTCTTTCATCTCGGTCTTATCTTCGATCTCTGCGCCGTCCTCTCTCGTTTTTCCATCTTGATGTGCAAGGATCTGTGCTGAGAACCAAGCCGTTTAACCGCCAAGGACTGACTGTTCTAAAGATGGGGCCAAGGGACTCGTCCGAGAGGAATGGGAATGCCCAGTCAAATGGAAGAGGCGCACCAAAGGCAAAAATCACGAGGAGTTCGTCCAGCACCAGCCTTCGAAATCTGACGCAAGAGGATGTGGACGTGGGGATGAACGCCGTGTGCCATATATCTAAAATTCTGTGCTTTATGCAGACTTACCACGACGAGATTGATGATGTTGAGAGGGTATATGGTCTTGGTATTCAACAGCAGGCCCGGATCGATGAGCTCGAAACCATGGTGACCGGCCTCACTGTTCGCAAGGATCAAGAGATGGCTAGACTTTTGGACGAAAATTACTCATACAAAGCTGATGTTCACCAGCTTGAGTTGGACAAAGAGAAGCTCGACAAAGAAAAGGCAAATATGGCTGCCACGCGTACGGCTATGCAGTCAGACATGCAAAGGCAAAAAGATGAAGAGGTAGGTGAAGCAAAAAAACAAGTCTCGGAAAAAGCTACTGCTAGGATTAAGCGGATAAAGGAGGAGCTTGAGAAGAAGATTAAAATTCAGGAGACGGAGAACAAGGGACTCAGAGATAGCATTCAGACACACGAGAAAAATAACATAGAGGCTCAGAAGAACTTCGACGAGCAAAGAGAGGGTTTTCAGATTGAAAAAAGAAGTTCCCAATTATATATCAGGAGCGTAGAAACGGAATTACGCCAAATCAAAGCGCTATCCACGGTCTCGCCGCAGACCCCTCAATTCTAGTAACTATCGATTTTGTTTACTTTTCACACCGCATTACTAATTGACGATCTCAGTATCAATGGCTTCCGCGAATTGTTCGAGCGCATTCAAGATGTAGCGCTAAACGATTTCATCTTCTTGCCGGAGGATGCAAAGTCGGTACGCAGACCTGGTGTAGGTGTGGATTGATAGTTGCAGTACCAATAACATCTCTTATAGCTGGACAGCGACACTGTTCGAGGCCAATTGTGCAAGGCTAGTGGTATTTTCGAGTATCCGCTCTTATCTTCCGAAAGCGCAGTTTCTACGTTCCTGAAACAACACGCTATCCAGAACTTCATTTCCTTGAAGACGGCCTCTATCATACAGCGAAAATATCTCGCCGAATCTACGCCACCAGTGGAACCTCAGCCAGGACTCAAAACCATGGATTTCATTCTTGACGCAATCTCAAATGTTCCGCTGGCAAATCCGAGTCAGGAATTATCCTGGCGGCTAACCACGATTGACAAACTCGATCAGCTAGATTCACATTCTTATGCCAAGGTAGTCAATATATCCACCAAACCCAACGAAGGCGGCATTACGCAGGCTATCCTGCGCGAACTTCGTTACCTCCAGACTCCGAGCGAGCATAGACTCTCCACCAAACTTACAGCTATTGCCAAGCAGGCCATCAAGCTTTGGAGCGCCCTTCGAAGGGACAGTTGCCGAGTCTCTTGGGACTACGACCTCTCGACAGACGACCGGCAGAAATGGGATGTTGTGCATTACCAGAAGGCGACGAATAGCCCGAATGGCGCTATCTCACCCAGCGAAAACCTCGTGGCTAGACTCCCCTCGAAACCATTTGTGCTATTCCCGCGAATCACGGGCGTCTTTGACTCTGATAATGATGCTAGCCCTCGGATCTTGCACAACGGTTTGGCGCTTTCCCATCATTCTCCTGCTTTTATGGAAGGGCTGCAGGAAATCGAGCATATCAACCTTGCGACAAAGGAATTCGAACGCGGTCTGCGCAGAAGGCCCGGGACTCAGTCTTCACCGGTAATGGAGAATCATCAGGGAGAGGGGCCTGCTCTGCGTGGTGGCTCTAATTGAGGAAGTAACCTTTTGTCTCAGCGAATGTTCGTGCTGTGGGAAAGCGATAAACGGGCTGCAGTAAATTCGTTGGTTGCACAATCCCTCCATTTATTTACTTGTTTCCTATACGGGTTTCCTAGCTCTTTCTAATTATCGTTCTTCAAGGACATTGCGCTCGTAAGTACGATAATGAACATGTTTTGCACACGGCCGTCAGACAACATCATACCTATCTATCTATACAACATCCAAGCGTGTCTTATCGAAAGGGAACAACAGATCTCATGACGTGTCACGAAAAAAAATCCCCTGCAAATTCTATCCCTCACAACTCCCGTCCCCATCATCCTCCAGCCACACAATCTCAACTCCAGCAACCACACAACCTATACCCACCCCCCTCGCACACGAACCAAAAAAACCCCCACTACCCTAACTCCTATTCCCGACCTTACTTACCCAAGAAACCCCAACCGCTCTCATAAACCCCGCTTTCCTGCGATCTACTGTAATGTCAAGAATCTCAACACAACTCAACCCCTTTAATTAAACCAAAACCAGTCCCGCCCACCTATTTCCACCCCTACCAGAAATCTCGTAGGAGAATTCCCGTAGCAAGGGTTAGCAGTGAACCCAGGTGGAGCGAGCGCCGATAGGGAGACCCAGAAAATGTAGCCTGGGGGGAGGGGTGGAAGGAGAAAAAAGGGGGATGGGCTGGAAGTTGGAGTGGGGAATTTGGGGATGGGTTGGTATTGTGAGGGATATGTGTGGCGCTTTTCTATTTATGCGGAGGGGTCAGTATTTGGCTGCGTGCTGGTGCTGCGTTACTGTGACATCGTGAATGCCGTTCTGCTGGTCTTGGTGTGTGGCTGGTGGGTGGGTTGGGAATGGGAAGTTGGGAAGGAAGATTCAGGATCTTGGTGCTGGTTGAAGGGGATGGGGTTGTTTGTTTGAAGCGGGGGGTTTCATGGGTGAGTATGAGACTTTTGGTCACACTTCGTTGGTTGTTGCGGCACTTCTGTAAGTGAGTGTCTTGGTTTATCCGCGGATGAAATCAGGGTTGTGGCTTGCTTTGGACCTGCAAGCAGCTGCTTTGTGCAAGCCTTTAACCTCGACCTTGACCCCGGCGTCCTTCACCTCGATACGGACCTTGAGATTGACCATGAACCTGAACCTGACCCTGACCCTGACCCTGACCCTGACCCTGACCCTGACCCCGACCCCGACCATGACCATGACCCCGACCACGACCACGACCTTCATCATGACTGTTGCTTGAATTCCCTCTGGCGGAACTACTGTGGAAGGGAACAGGCGATTCTTGAGAAACATCCTGGAAATTCGGATTGTGCTGCACTGGTACATCATCCAAGTTGCCATCTATGTGAGTAAGATATGCTGGTCGACCTCGTCTATGTGGGTTCGCGCGCTTCATGGTCGGCTTTGCGTCGGATCTGCATGGTTCTTTAGAGATCCCAGGCCCTTTCTTTTCCTGTTGACGGTCCATTGTCGAGGATATGGTCGAAGGCTCTGGGACATCGTCATCCTCAGATGTACTCCAGCCCTCAAACTCAGTACATACTTTTGCTTTCGCCTCCTCACATGCAGCTGCGATCCTCCTGCGTTTCTCAATCTCCAGATCTTCCGCAGTTCTTTTGTTGTGGGTAACATCTAGCGCAATTGCTATCATGACACGAAGGGTATAATTCGCGTCATTGCCAGCATTGTGCAGGTGTCTAGCGGCTATAGAATATCGAAGCAGCAAGGTACTCAGAGCAGACTGCCTCGCGTCACGCTGTGCAGCTTTGTAGAGGTCGGAAGTGTCAATGCAATCCGATATCATCCGAGTCACATTGAAACCCAGTTCCGTAAGATATTTTATATCGGCCGCAACATCGTGTGCAACCAGCACAACCTTGCGTATTCTGTTCGGATAATTGCTAAGGGATGGCGGTGAAGGATTGAAGCATTCTTGTAAGGTTGAAACCACGTCTCGTTCGTGAATCCACTCGCTTTGGCCGAAGTGGAACTGGTCTGGACATCCTTCAACATGAACTTTGTTGAGACGGTGACTGTGCTCCCGTATACGAAAATGGCGAGATCGCATCTTTGCAGCCCAATTGTTCCCTTTCGCTTCGGGTAGAACTCCAAGGATATCTACAGTGTCGAGCGTAGATATACCGATTTCCGTAATAAGCCTCTGGTTAAACTCAAAAGCTTCGACATCAACTGAGATAAAGAATACGAACGAATTGAAATCGTTGCGCAATGATTCGAGATTCCCGTGTAACGAAAGATCTGAATCCGCTCGAGCCGTGACTGTGAGATGTTCAAGATCAGAACAAATAGCTTCTATAGACCCCGTCGTTGAGTTGCGAGGGGTACACAGTCCAAGATATTGCTGTGTGCGTTTGACTTGCTGCCGCCACTGTTTCTGCTTGGAGAATCTCTGCAACTTTTTCGAAGTGAATTGTTCTTGAGCCTTGAAGCGTTTGGCCTCATCCTTGAGCTGCATCTCTTTTTGGAAGACTTGGAAGCAAGGGTCATCATCGCCATCATGGCTTTGGATATCGATTTCGTCAAAGGACATGTCTGACTGAACGATCTGTTGTTTCCGGAATCAGTGAACAGCAGTGGGTTGCCGTGGAGTTAAAGCTGCCGGTGAGGGTAGCAATTTCCCGTATCTGCAACTTCCCGACATGGTTTGCTAAAGTGTTCGTTCCTTGACCCCGCGAAGCCCGCTCCAAAGTCGCTCAAACTGAGGTGCTGCACTCTAGGTCACGAATGCTTTGCCAGTGCACGAAAATCTTGCGACTGCTGAAATATTTCTCCATATACAGTCAAGAACTTTATCGGACTTGCGTGTGGCAATCCCAAGTTTCCGACCATCCTAGTGCACAATCCTTCCATAGCCCATGACCGGCTGCGCTTTGAGTGAGATGATACTCGCGAGGCCAATCTCTTCGTTGGGCAGAAGAGCTTCTAAAAGGTATACCAATCTAATTGGGCTGTTCAGATGACGCATACTTCATGTGCGACCTAGCAACGAGAAGTGGAATTGTTGATTAGCATAGAAACCTTCAGCAGGCCACGGACAGCTGCCAGACTGCGTTCAAAGGTTTGACGAATCAACCAAGTCTTAGCACGGGGCTTCCCGCTCGCTAAGGAAACGCTGAAGCTTGTCTCGCTGCTTTCGGTGATATTCACAGAACATTTCAAGAAAAGATGGAAAAATTGGGCGCAAGCAAAGAAAGAAAGGAGGTTGCGGTCCGTCCTAGGTCGTTCTGGCTGGGCAGCCAAGCCATTTGCCCCAATGCGTCGTCAGATAATGTCTAGTCTTGCAAATTCAACATCCCTTCTATATATAATGCTCCAGGTTTACTTTAGTTGTATCAAAGTTTTCATTATCAGCTCCCGATGATGATGTCCTGGACCTTTCACAGCTGGCTGCACAACTGTACTTCGTAAAAAGACGAAATGAGGTGCGCGAAACTTCAAAGATACACACGCCTAAGCTATATAAGTAATATTCGTCTGGCAAAAAGTATTAACATCTCAGGGAACCAGCTTATATCTTATTGGAGCGCTCTTCCATGCACACGAACCCCCGTCGAGCACTACCAAAATCTCTCATCCCGCTTAAAATAGAAGCCATCTCCATTCCTGCACTCAGGCACAGACTGATAGCCTAGCACACTCTCGATAAAAGCGACTACGAGGATGGGATTCACATTCAACCATCTTCGTCGCTCATCTACTGGCTCGATGGTGACCGCATCGAAAAGCAAGCCGAGGCCGAAATACGATTCTTGGAGCTCGACTTTCAGGAGTGGAATCTGTGGAGAATGTAGAGTATCATCTCAGTTAAGTCCGAATGCGTATTTGGCTCTGCTGTGTTGGGAAACTTTAGATGAAAGTTGAGAGTGATGGCATATCTCTTGACGAAGTGACATGTCTGACGACTAGGTAAGATGTATAAGGAGAAAACTAATTGAAATTCGCACCTTTCTAGTATCGTTTTTCAAAGTCCTTGTCCACTTCGAGAAGTAGCCTGCAAGTAACTCTAGACTGGGGTGATGACTTCCTTGCACTAGGATACCGCTTTGGGTCATCTTTACCGTCATGTGGTATGGTATTTGGTGCAAGAATAATGTGTCCGGCCGAGCAAGAGTATCGAGTTGAGGCAACGTCTGCGGTGTAATGCGTAGATTCTGCTTAGGTGAGATCTCACGATTTGATGGCCTTTCCTCATCCGCCTGTCCTTCATCGTCAATGCCTTGGCTTTGCAAAGGTACGTCCTTTGTGGACGTAGTGTTGAAGAGGTTTTCAAGATCAGTCATTATGGAGGAAGACACGCTGGGATATGGAGGCGGCGACTCTGGAATCGAGATGATAAACGAAGAACTAGTGTTCTCCCACTTTGTCCTGACGCGACAACCGGACCTGGTCTGTCAAAAAGTCATTAAATGTATGCATGCTCTTCTTCGCGGCAAACTTGTTCCCAGATACTCGACTAACATCTACTTGGACCTCCAAGCTTCTGCCACATGTCTCTAACAATTGCTCGGTCCAGGCTGCATGAGCATCATCTCCCAGCCTGGTATTCATGCATTCTGTCCAGGACTTCACAACTCCCACTACAGTTGGTACGAAGATTCCTTGGTCCGAATAATGTTTCCCTAATTCACGCCAGAGCATAGGAGCTTCAAGCGCCACATCGACTGGCAGTCCGACCACTTCGGATAGAGCAGAAATTGACTCTCGAACCGGAGAATTCGCTTTCTCCCAATGATCCCGTAGACCTACGCGGATCTTCAACGGGCTATCTGCTAGTTAGAATCGCTGTATCACAAGCAACAAGTTGGAATAAAGACAGACAGTTGTGCCATTGCCACTGGAATATCCCGATGGGCACTTTGTGGGAAGGACAGCTCGTTAAGATTGCACTGATAATCGAGAACAGAAGAAGAGATATTTTGGTAAGTAGGCGCAATCGCTCCTGGAAGTAGCTTAAGTGAAGGCGGATTCTCCAGCTCTGTGCATTGGCCGAAACGTCTCGGCTGTGAGGTCCTGATTGACGACTCTTATCAACGAACATGTCCGAAGAGCAAGGTTGATAGCAAAATTTCTTTTGTAACCCACAACATGACTTTTTGGCCCCAAACCAGCATATACGGAGGATGCCCAGGCCATCATCCCAATCTTGGTGGGTTATTGGGGTAGATTTCACGGTCTCCTCTACTTTCAGCTCTATGCATCTTAAAATCCCTGACGTTCAGCTTCATGCATGTTGTGCCGTGCCGATACAACAGACAGGGCTGTAAGGTTGCTTTCGTCGCTTTTAAGCGAAGGTACAGGCTGCAAGATCCACCAAAGATCTCGGCCTTTGACACTTTAATCTTCTCTATTCGCGATCTTCCAGTCTCGATGTCCTTGAAACCAATCAGGTGTAGCAGGGCTCTGCATTTGCATGTCTCACGAACATGCTGTAGCTTGTGAGTTCTTGCCAATGCTTGCATTGAGCCTTTGGGGGCCAGTTTGCAGTCCATTGTGGGAGCGCAGTGTAGAGATACTGGAACAAGAGAAGTGAAATTAACATAAAAGAGTGGATCTCCCCACCTGGAGGAACATCATCTCTTCCATATCGACTGTCTTTGCCATGGATTTCCTCAAGAAAGCAAAAGTATCTCTGAAAGACCTCGAAGGGGATCTGAACAAGGCCACTGCTTCCTTGGGCTTGGGCATAGGCAACAAGGACGAAGCTGCTTCTACAAACACCACGGCAGCCAGCACTACCATGAACACACCTGCCTCTTCCGTGGCTCCCAGTGTCGTTCCCGAAGCCTCAAAAGCTAAGCTTCCACTGGCTGTCCGCAAGAACGGTATGTAGTAGCCTTTGGCGCTTCTTTTTAGAGATGTATTAACGTAAAGTCATCGCTAGTTCGTGATAATTGGGAAACGCGGAAATCAGAACTGGAGGCCAAGTTTTCCGAGTTGGTTGGTGTCCCATGGACTGCTCCTATTGATGTTGGCATGGTCTATGGCTATGCCACAGCTGCTTATGCTAAGGAAAATACTGGGAAGATGCTTGCAGAGTATGTGTTCCTCCATGTGACCACTGTCTCTGCCACCGACGGTCCTGATAGATGAGTCTTCTCCTCTGTTAGCCTGCTACTTCGTCTTCTGACAATGCTTCTCAACTTCGTGTTTGTACCGAAAACGCCGCACCATCACTCTCATTATTGTTGTCGGGATTGCTGCTAGCAGTGTGGAAAGCACACCTCGTGATTGTTAGCTGCAGCGAATATTGCAGTCACATACTAACAAGAACCACATCACAGTTACCTTGATCGAACTACTAGCAACCTCGAACGATACCTCGAGAAGTTTGGGCAAGAGGGGAAAAGAGAGTTGAACGAGCTTGCTTTCAACCACACCATTTTACTTGAGCCTACCGATGAGAACATCAGCAATTATAGCTATGATATCTATAACGGCAGTCTCCGGATCCTCTTCGCCAAACAATACCTAGGCTACAACTTGAGTTCCCCGAGCGAAGACATCGCCAAGGCCGTCAATAACGCTGGAATCGCATCTTCTTCCGGATCTGGCTCAGGGCCCACACTCGATTTTAATGCTAAGAGCAGCATCCGTTCTGACTACGAGCCCCAGGTCGGAGAAGTGAAAGAGAAGATCGAGAAACTCCTTGCACTCCCAGTCTTGACGCTCACGCCCAATTTCGAGCACAATTTCGCCGCTCTCGCCAAATATGCGCAAGCTGGAAGCTCAAGCGACCTCGTACCCGACTGGCAGAAACGGATCGGTTATTTGACTCTATCTTACTTTGAAGGGCTTGCGCATCAGCTTGAGTATGCTGGCTTTGGCAAGGATGAGATGCTTCAAGAGGGGTTGCAAGAGGCGGTGGAGAAGAATGAGATTCAACTGCGGATTGTTGATAGGTTGGTTAAGAAGAGGTATCACGAGGTCTTGATTGAAAATGGGGTTTTGATCGTGCAAACCGTTCCGAACTATTGGGGAACTAACACTTCAAGCGTGGGCCAGGAAGTTATGGATCTTCTGTAAGGATCTAAAATTCGGACTGGTCAGCGACGACCAGAGTATTGCATACTGCATTGACATAGACGTTAGTAGAGATAGGAACAAGTGTCGAATATGACATGTCTTGTACAGGTATCAACGATGCATAAGAAATCGAACGTTGGCTGCTCATGGACCAATTCATAAAATCAGAGGCTTTGTCAGCTTCGATAGAAAGAAATTTCGGGATCCAGCCAGCTAATGGCACTTCTTGTATATCGGAAACAAGACTTATCGAAGACTAGTGACCTTGATATACCATTAGTTAGAAACGTGCTGTTGGTCTGCATCGATGCGGTTGCTGATAGGATACACGTGGCGGGAGATGAGATGATTAGACGTGAGGGAGGCTTTTGGGACATGTCTTCGTCGTCTTCGTCATCTCCCTTTCAGAAAGTAGCTTCTTATCTATTCCGTACGATATTCAAATCACGGCGTTTTTCCAATCGTTGGTGGACGATAAAATCAATCAGCATAACGGTTCATCCCGCGGGGAAAGATGGTTTAGTTACCCTTTCGACGGTCCCTGATGTATCATGACGGTTCATACCGTGTTGACTTCGGAGATCACCTGACTGATATTGCAATTCCACCGAAATTGACCTCCATCGCCTTGGCCAGTAAGAATACGACATTTGCATTTATCAACAGCGATGAAGCAAGATCCACGGAGATATATCTTCAAACACGTCGAAGCAACTTCAGCTTTGGTACTCCGGAAGGTGTGTCTTGTGCGCGTGGTGGATGTCGTAAAGTGAGTGGCTGGGGACACTACTGCTACGGAACTATTACCACTATAAGGCCTGGGGAAAGCCACAAACACGATGGTGGAGTCAACCTATCAAGAGATGACCAGGTCTCGTCCTTACCGGCACTTGTCATGCTCTTGGAAATGTCAAACAGCGCTGGACCTGCAGTCCATTACCGGTCCTCCGTAGGTAGAGCCAATGGGGATGAGTATCATGACTCTGCTCCACCAGACCGTTCTAGCCCCACGTGACGGAAGAGCTACCACAGTACTGTTCCCAGTAGAGTTAGAGTATTCTTCCCTTACAATTAATGACAGGGGCGGAGAGCCATAAGGTACTGTATGTAGTATTCCGTACTGGTAGACAGGCAGTGCTAGAGATTACCCTGGGCGTGACCTAGAACACCGGTAACACCAGTAACAACACCCAGAACTCCTTAACTACCTACCTTACTTTACCTTACCTTACTGGGCCACCTGTCCACTCAGAAGCCTTCCCAGGAAACCCTCTTTTTCCCCCATCTGCCGTATCACCCAATACCCTCACACTACTACTTATTACCTTACCCTACCTTTTTCACGTCACTTCCAAATGCGATCAGCTTGTCACATGCGCACAAAGTGAAGATCCCCCCCCCAAGACCAAGATCAGCCATCTGGATGACTTCACTCCTTGCTTAGTCTTGCAACACACCCGCCATCTCACCACGACATTGTCAACGTCAAATCCTCAACACCATGCTCGGTCGCATAATGTAGACGTCAAATTTCAGCCACAGTTCATTTGATTGCGGGTCGACCCTTGATTACGCGCATAAAGTGCCAACACCTGGTCCACGAGGACAGCCCCCATCTATGCCAAACGGAACAATCTAAATCTATCACGCTGTCGAGTCTCTTATGTTGGCGTCGCAATAGGCGGCGCAACGATGGCGGAGAGCGAGGACTAAGGGGGTCGACTGACCACACCATGGCCTTTTGGCCGTTTGGCCGCAAGAAGAAGAGGAAGCCAAGCAAGTCAAGTGAGAAAGAGAAAGATATGGGTGCGTCCAGGAATAAATCTTCCGAAGGTGGTGCAACGAGGGACCCTGGTCAAGATGCTACAGCCGACCTTTCTCCCTCTAATTTAAGCAGAAAATCAAGTCGGAAAGGGAGCCTCCGCAGCAAGCAGCGGAGCTCATCGCAGAAGCTTACGAAAGCCCAACAGTCAAGACACAGAGACTCGGAAAAGACAGATTCTCTACCATCGGGGCCTCCGCCACTTCCATCGGCTGCGGACACGCGTGCTATTCTCGATCAAAAAGGTTTGCCAGGCACTACGAACACTAAAATCTCGCTGCCTCCTTCAGATCGCGGCGATGTACCGTCATACTACTTCCACAATCCTACTTCGATGTCAAGCATACAGCCTGAGAGGCTTAATGCAATGGATAGAGTCCCAACGCTAAAAGGTAAACGCAGCGCAACCGACACGAACCTCCCACGACGCAAATCAAGCAAGATAAAAGCAGACGACCATGCTCGAGAGCAGGAGATCAAAGCCATGAGCTCGCCCATGCCAATACCAAACCGTGGCGCAAATTACGGGAGTGGGGTGCTTGCGCGTGATAGCAAGAAGATTCCTAAGGGTATGAATCGCAATTTCGAAAGACGTACGTCAGACGTCTCACTGCCCATGCCAGAGTCCTTGCACTCGTCAATGTCAGTAGCATCCGACCAGCATGGCTTCAAAATCCGAGCCTTTGATGCACTCTCACCTCGACCCACCATCCGATATTCGGAGAACCCACGGTATGGTGCTATATCAAGTGGGCTTGGCCCATCGAGAGCGTCGACTAGGAAGGAGAAACAAGCAGTGGTCCCTGAAGAGGTATTGAAGTCGAGAAAGCGGGTCGATGACTTGGCTGATGATCTCGATGCTGGAAGTCTAAGAGAGCTGATGGAGCGGGACCGGCGCAGGACGGAGAAGAACCGGCAGTCAGACCAGGAAAAGCTACAACGGAAGCTTCAAAGAAGGGCTCAAAAGCAAAGAGCAGAGAGCTCTTCGGCTCAAGAGGACATGGGCGAGAAGGCTACGGGCCAAGATGATGTAGGACTCGGAATAGGAGGAGCTTCTGATGAGGCGGGTGCTACGAGAACACCCGAGTCTTGGCTCAAGGACCCGTCGCCAGAGCACATGCCCTTACGAAATCCATTCAGTGATCCCGTCGTTGGACAACAGACATCTCACCTCGAGCAGCCCACACCAACAGACGAACCTGAAGAACCAGTTCTTGAGACTGCCAAAGCAGTACGGTTATCGCAAGCAAGCATGTCACCAATCACATCTCCGACCCCACATTTCAACGAGCCTTCGACTCGCTCGCAACTTACGCAATTGAATACGAGTAGTACCCCGGACATCCCAGAACGCACAGAGCCGGAGCGTAGAGACTCTGACACTAGCGGAAGACTTACGAGCAATTGGAGATCAATATTCAGGCGCAGTGGGACTGGAGGAGAGAGGAAGTCGGCAGACCGAGGGAGAAAAGCTCCTTCGGAATTCTCAAATACCTCCAGAGAGTCATTCGCACGACAGATGCCCCCTACAGCATTCAACTCGAACCGGGTCCCACGGGCCAGATCAGGGACCCCTGTGCAATCTAGGTTTAAAGAAGACCTGCCAGAACTGCCAATGTCGCCTCCTGACTCTCGAGTACAATCTCCAGAGGTCTCATCGCAGACTCAATTGCCTCGGTCCAATGACGTTGCACCAGGCATTTTAGGAGTTACCGCGAGTTCCGCACAGCCACTAGCCGATATCCATCCTGCTTTCCGTGAGGAGGTCGCGTTAAGTAGACACCAATCGGTACGATCGGCCCATTCTCCAGATGGACCATCAAGTGCCGTCCTTTCGCAGTCGCTAGCATCGGTCGACTCTGAAGGATCTTGGTTGACGGGCCGTCCTGTGAAGAGATCATCTCAACAACTGAATCCGTTTCGTGAAAGTGGAAGCTCTTTGCAGAAGCGTTTGCAAGAACTCAGGGGATCGGAGGAGGAGCTTGGTATTGAGGAAGCTGAGCAAGAGGATATGGGCGCCCTGACACCCAGTTCTGACGAGGTCCTTGGGGGGGTACGCTCACGGAAGCCTCAAAACCTGGCCGATGGCTCTGGCATTGCTGGCGATAGCGAAGATGACTTGGAGCTTGATCCTACGTCAAGTTCGAAGACGAAGGATGAAGGAACATGGCACGGCGCTGTCGGCAGGCATCCAACTATCGTGAGACAAGGACCTCGAGCTAAGTCCAGGGAAGGCCTTTTGAACGACTTTCAAGCCGGCGAGTCTGCTGAGTCTTCACCTACGGGCGGAGATTCACCTATGGGACAATTAACAGCGCCAGAGATCCCATTCATTCAGCGAGCAACCAGCGTGGATCTTGGCAAAGGACATGTGCGGCACATCAGTGCAGGTAGCGCAAGGTTATTGAATCTCCCTGCACGGAGCTCTATAGAGTCTAAGCGACTGAGTTCTACTTCAGGAGAGCGGAGTCCGCGGGGTCCGCCATCTCCAAGGCCTGGTGCTACTGATGTAGAATGATCTGGGCCATTTAGTTCGGAGCTCTGCGCCTGACACGACATTCATTTACCATTTCCTTGTGTCTACTCCAGTACGTTCCCCTAGCGATGACGGTTTCGATCTTTGTGCTATACCCTTGCCTTGCACTGGCACCGACACCGACTCACGGCTGGTTTTACTAGCTAAAGATCTTTCCTACCTACTGGCTACCCATACTGTCTGGGATTTCTTGTGAATACTCGTACTATCTACGTGGGCGATCCTACGAATCGGATGCCATATGCAGCCGGAGCAACGGCCATCAATCGAAATTTGCTCTTGGCTACACGGAATTTGAGGCTCATCTGGCTATATTAAACCGCCATAGTTCTAATGGTAAGAATATGGTTTCCTGCCGAGGGTCATGTCGCTCGCTTTATTTCTAGGCTTCACTCTATGGGAGGAAAGAGGAATCCTATGCCGTTTCCTGAGGCAGTCGAAGTATTAAAAATGTATTATATCGGTAGTAGCAAGAGTGGCACTTGCTACACATAATGGAAGCAGATAATAAACAGATATTGTCCCGCACTTTGCTGGTGACAAACCTATTAACGATATGGAGTGACCTATTACCATAACCTCTACGACCATCATAAAGAGTAATCGATCCAGAGAGTGCAGAATGATTCCATCGTATTGAATATCTCAAATCCTTCAGATTTGGCATCAAAAGGCTGAGCAACCTCGCTTAACATAGATATGGCGCCATCGCGCATTATTCCAAATCCTTTCTCGCCCCTTCCCCCACCCCACCCTGCGTCGTCACATCATCATCCACCGCATCCCATTCACGCACCTTCCATCTAAGCCCCCCTCTACACCTTCTCTCTCTCTCTCTCTCATCCATATAAACCCCAACCCGCGCACCCAAACTCCTCACACTGGCATCATCAATCAGAAGAGCACTGCTTACCAGCCCACGATTCTATCAAGTCCCGAGCAGAACATTTACGAAGAGTCAGGTTCGGTGTTTTCGGGAAACGGCCGTCAAGATGGTTGATGCTAAAGATGGGGGTGTGCATAATTTGAGGAGGTGAGTTTTGAAAGAAGCCGGTTTACGCACAGCTGCTGCTACGCTGTCTCTTGTTCTGCCCGCTCTCCGTTCTAACCCTCAACCTTATCATCTCCCTGTCTCCCTGCTCCACCCCCCCCGGCTAACACCTCACAGCTCCTCCGACTTCCGCACCGCCCTCTCAGACCCCTCCCTCATGATCCTCGACTGCTTCGCCACCTGGTGCGGCCCCTGCAAGGTCATCGCCCCTGCCGTCGTCGACATGTCCAAGAAATACAAAGAATCTGCCCGTTTCTACAAACTCGATATCGACGAGGTGCCGGATATTGCGCAGGAGCTGGGCATTCGGGCGATGCCGACGTTTTTGATTTTCAAGGGCGGGGAGAAGGTTGGGGAGGTGGTGGGGGCCAATCAGGCGGCGTTGGAGGCGGCGGTGGTAGGGCAGGTAGAGGAGTAGGCTGTGGTGGTGGGATCACAGGGGGGTTTCTGCGTGTGGTTGAGGGTTTTGGGGGATGGGAACGTTAGATATTGAGGAGATGGGGTAGGCTTGGAGGATGAGTTCGGTGGCTACGGTCTTTTGATTGCAGGTGTGTAGCACAAAGAAGAGCATTCATATCCTCTCACAACCCATTTCCCCGCATTTCCTCGCAAACTACACCCGCCAGCTCCCACCAACATCCCCATTTTCTATACAACAAACCCGCAGTAGCTCTACTATGTTGTCGGATGGAATACCTTCCCATTCTCATCATCCTAAACGCTCTAACCTCCCGTCCTCAGTACTCCGTTCATATTTTTCCATGCCCCCCCCCCAGGATCTTCCCACTGTCACTTACCCGCAATCCACATCTCCATGCATCCATCCACCTGCAACATACAGAGCCTCATCTCCTCCTCCTCCAACTTTATATCTATCCTTTCTTGCTTTTAGCCTCTGCTGAAATGTATCTTGATTTTTTGGAAACTCTCTGGTTTTTTTTTTGGGGGGGGGGATACGAAAGAACTGGGGGAGTAGGTAAGGTAGGTAGTTGGTGGGTTGTTTTGAGGCGGGGAGGTATGGGCTTTCTTCCTGAGTTGTGTGCCTTTGTGGTTCTTTGTCCCGTGTTTTGTATGTGTAGAATACATATCATCGGTCGACCCCCCCCGCCCCCGGGGCCCAATCTGCGGAACTGATAATTGTGTAAGGGTTGTGTATTGTCGTCGATGAATGAACAAGCCGTTTGTTGGATTAGTTAAGGTATAGCTGTCCAAGGGCGTATATAGAGCGGGTGTTTGTTTGAATTAGATAAGCGCTTGGGAGGAGACGGTGGGTTTTGAACTGATGAAAGGGAGTGCGACTGTGGGGGAATCAAGTTTCTGTACGAGTAGTAGGATATTGTGGGATTCGATACTTGTTGGTGGGACTTGTGTGCTGTTTATGTGTGGTATGGATGATATGATAAGGCTTCCCTATGAGCATATTCCACATAACGATATACTTTCTGAGATTCGCAGGGGGTTGTTTTGTATGCCCGGCCTTTGATATAACGATATCACTCCTGGTACCTAACGATGTGGGTTGGCGGGATTTCGGACATTGTTATACGGAGACATGCACAGCACACCTAAATGATTATCGATAAAAACCCGAAATGAGAAAAAGAAACTTTCTTACGACGGCTGTGCTCAACATCCCCCGTGATCTCTACTACATACTACCTAATTACTCGCGAGCGCCATCCACTTTTACTCGTACAAGTAAAAGAATGAATCCAAGGTATTTATGTTTCCCATCAATTCCAGCAGTCGCTTTCAACAAGACATGGCTCCAGTAATTGAGCTTTGCCTATAACTACTAATAACTCTTTTTTTTCCCCCTTGAGCCTTGGTCCGGACAGCTAGCTGCGGTCGTATTAAACAGAAAAACCCGCTTTCTTGACTCGTTGCTTCGTGAGAAGAAAAGCTCGCTTCTGCGGAGCTAGGCTTTTTCACGCTGCTGCTGAAGAGCACTGGAAATCATCACGCTCGGGTTGATGCTCGTTGTATTGCTTGAACACTCCCTCTCTTCCCATCTCGGATTCTCGTTTTTCGATTGTTCATTCCAGAATTAGCTTCTGTTCCGTTATGATGAAATAGACTATACATATCTAAATAGAATTGTTTTTTTGGGTTTTGTTTAGGAACAGAGGGGAAGGGGGGGGGTGTTGGTTGGGTCTAGGTTGCGATGTTGGAGCTGGAGTGTGAAATTTTCGGTAAGACGTGAGTGTAAGGTGGAGGTGGAACGAGAGGTAGATGGTGAGGAGGAGATTATGCTTGTAAGGGTTGGGATGGGGTCGAGGTCGGAAAGGTGGGTTGGATGGGGAAGGGGGAAGGGGGATGTCATGGTGGGGTGAAGATGCAGAGTAGTGGGAGTGGGAATGGAGGATGGGATTGCTGATGGGAATATTTGGTACAGAGAGCTTGATATAGGGAGGTAGATACGGTCAGTAACGTAGCCACAGGAAGCAAGCAAGCAATCACAGCACCCAAGGACCTTTTACGAATTTCGATCGGTTTCGTAGAGGTTTCTGACACAGCTCTATCTATCCTAGAGACCACACATTGAGCCAGTAGAGCAAGGTATCAAGAGGTCTCAATGCCTCAGTGTAGGTTCAAAATCCGCCCACAAGTGTTGTAGTAGTAGCATAGATCCACAGACAAAACGACCATACTCAGGCGTTTTCGTTCCTCAAAAGGCCACCGGGTACTAACAAGCTTTCGTCGCCACTGGAACGATTACTACCATTGCTTTCGCGCCCGATTGAGAGAGAGTACTTGCCATCAGCGTTTGTTCTCCGAGGAGAAGCTGTTGCTGTGAGTATGGAGGCCTGATGTGAGATCCATAAACAAGTAGAATACATGCGTACCCTAGCACAAAAATAAAGTACATGAAAACGCCAATGGAGCTCCTTCGCTGAACCGGATTCCGTCGATGGGTGAGGGTGGTGAAGGTGTACGGAGCACTTCCTTGTCTTCACAACCCTACCGTGTATGCAAATCGTTCCATATGTGTCGCTGATGCAGTGTAAAAGGGGGGACGCCGGACAAATGCTCGCTATGCCGCCAAGTATGCAAGAACTGGGGAGGTGGTGTGGTGTGGTGTAAGCAATGATGCGGTGCTGGTGTGTGATACGACGGTCGAGATATGCTGAACGATGATGTCGAATATTGATGACGATGAGAATGACATGGTGATGTTGGTGTGTAGAGTTTACCGGACATCCTTAGATGTATAGGACCTTGATGTGTGTCTCGATGGACGGGGAGTTCTCTTTACCTTTCTGCATGGCAAAGGGAGTATCCTTCTTTGGCTTGTTAACGACGTAAGCTACACCCTTCTTACGCTCCTTGGCCGCAGATTTCTGGGCCGCCTTCTTCATGTCGTGTTTGTCACGCGCAGTTAGACGCTTCTGCTTCTGAGCTGGCTGCCACTTGGCTAACTTGCCATAGTGTTCGTTATCGCGGTTATCTTGAATAGCGGACTTCTCAGTCGAGCTCTTCAGTGCCGGGCACTTCGAGACTGGGCTCTCCAGGGTTGGGCTATCCAAGGTCAAATCGATGATGTGGTTTGGCTGCTTGGGCTGGGAGAGCTTCAAGCGTATACCACCAGGACGAGGCTTGCCAGCGGTAGTATTGTCCGACGCTGAGGTTGAGGCTGATGTAGCCGTAGATACTTTGAAAGGGGAGGCGTGCTGCCAGTCTTCTTCTTCGGTCTCGTCCGTATCCTGTGATTTGCTCGCGTCCAGAGAGTCAGGCTCTGGGGTGGACGAGGACTCTTTGGTTGAAGGAAGGACGGGTTCTCTCATCCGGACCGTTAGCTCGTGCATACGATGCTGCTCTTCTTTCTTTTCGAGGGCAGCACGGGTGGCACGACTCAAACGACGATCCTGCTTCTTACGTGCCATTGAAATGACATCTTCGTCTTCACTATCTGCGTCACGCTCCACACTGGAGCTTCCTTGGCTAGCCGAAGCGCTACTCTGATCCTCGGCGTCGAGAAGCTTCGATACTGCATTATCGACGCTGCCCTTGCACTCTTCCAGCGTCTTCTGAATTATTGCGCGGTCGGCGAGGTATGGCAACGATGACATCACAGTGTTGACCATCCAAGGCTGCACATGAGAGACTTGGCCGAGTTTCTGGTTGCTCACAGCCTCGGATTCTGGAGATACGTGGGTGTATTCAACGTTGGGAACACCAGTGTGAGGGCCAGTGCAATTGCGGATGGACGAGTAATGCTCCCAGGTCTAGATTTTGATTAGCATTTTGGTAGTCCAAGAAACGTGGTACAACCCTAACAGCACTACTGACATGATATGCAATGTGCACCACCTTCTCCTCGGTACCCTGAGGGAGTGCCGAGACCACATATGCAAAGTCATATTGGTATATCTTCACAGCCACTTCGAACTTGGAGCTGAAGGCCGAAATCTCCATGTTGTCACCATAAGTACCTCCGCATGCCATTTGCTGGAGATGACCCTCAAAGACACGCTCGATTTCGGCGGAAGTAGGTCCGGCAGCGTTGAAAGGCGTAGAGAATGATCCGGCATTCTTACGCTTGGGATTACGACGGGCACCACCACCAGGGTGGACCACGATGAATTGTTTGTAGTACGAAGCTTTCTCGCGCATGTAATCGATGACAGCGGAGCGAATTTCGTGGTGCTTTGACTGGTCACCGTAAAGCTGGTCTGATAGGGCGTTGAAGAGACAATTGCCTGTACAAATGTTAGCTATCCGAATTTATGGGGGTTTGTTGGAAGGACATACCATTTCCGGCGGTGTCTGCAACGTAGAGGCCAACGGAATTCAGGAGTGGGAACTCGTTGGTAGTGACACCCATGCTGGGCAATTTGCTGAGTGCTATGCTAGGTTTTTGTGCTGGAATTAATATGCTGTGTCGAATGCAGAATTTGTAGGTTGTAAGCAGGGTTGGTGTAAGTGAGCAAGGTTGACGGTGGAAGGAATGTTGGAGGAGTTGCAGAGCTCTCTACATGGGAGGTATAGTAGAGCGAATAAATTAGAGTAAATGGGGGAGGCTGGGTCAATTCACTTTGAAGTAAGAGTGAATGCTGTTTAGCAAGGCAACTAACTAACTCTATTGTCGTTCAGATCATCATCATTCAACAACGAAGATGAGGACGAGAGTAGCGTCACACTCCATAATTCTCCAGCTAAGGGTTCTCGCTAAAACCTTAATTCTCGGGGGGGGAGGCCTGGATGACTTAACACACTCTCAGCTACAGTATGTATCATGCACCCACCCCTATTAATATCAATATCAATATCAATATCATTCCCATTACCATCGAGCATATGATCTTCCTTTTACTAGAAATCACAAGGTATGTTTAGATCTTGGAATTGTGAAGCTTGAGAATGGGAGAGTTTGCGTCTTGATTCTTTGATCATGCTGCCATGCAACACATGTCTGTCCCATCCAGGCTCCAAGTTCAGGTGCTCACGTGTCAAAGTACTTCTGGAGCCTACAGTACCTAAGCGAGCACAAGCTGGATTTCAATATGGGTCCGTTCCCCAGGCGTGCATTGAGGCGACAATATTTAACTAGGTCTTGTCGGCACTACTCTCGTGCGTACTTGGATCAGATCTTTTCCCTATCGCTTACGTCTTAAGCTCACCGCTCCCCGGATCGGGAGACTTGAAGGCAACAATAGCTCGTCTAATACATCAACATCGCGAATAACTGGAGGCTCATAACCTGCCATGTCATCACCCAAGACATGACTCCTATTGTTGTCGACGAGTGACGGCGCCCCCTCGGTCCCGCTGTTAGATCCCTATTGTTATCTTATCATATCTTTGATCGAGATCTCTCTGTTACCCCTCCGGCCAACCCCCCCCCCGCGCCCTTCGAGATGGTTGAAACGTGCACTATGACTTCTAATTTGTTGTCCACCCCTTCCGAACTTCTCAAATATTCTGTTCTTTCGTTAACTTCAAGATGGCAGAAGTAAATATTGTCGTTGTGGGGTAAGCAGGCAATGCATGCGAAGATGACGCATCATGCTAACTTGCTTCACCAGTGCCGGTGTCACAGGTCTCACGACTGCGCTGTTGCTGTCCAAAAACCCCAAATATAGAATTACAGTTGCTGCCAAATACATGCCAGGAGATTACAATGCAGCCGAATATGCAAGTCCATGGGCAGGTGCCAACTATCTCCCGTCAGTCAATTTTGCATTGAAGCTCGAGTGTTGTTCTTGTTCTTTCAGTGTCTATCTTAGGCGGCTCTACTTTGCCTCAAGTTCACTTGACTTTTTCCATCGCTGATTTCCTAGCACGCGTCCTGCGCCCACGTGAGAATCGTGTTATCTTTGTACTTTATTTTCCTTCTTCTGCAGATCCTGAATGCATTCAGTATTTCCGCAGAAGGCACTGCAGCCGCCAAGCATGACAGGGAGACGTGGCCTGAGCTTGAGAAGCTGGCCAGGCTTCATCCTGAAGCTGGAGTGCATTTTCAAGGTATTTTCAATATTCAACATGCCATTGACAGCCTCTAACGGATAATACGCAGAGGCCAACCTCTTCAAACGCACCAAAGATAACGATTCGCCAACAGGCGTATATCTAGCAGATAAACTAAAAGTCAACCCATGGTGGATGGATGTAGTACCGAACGTTTGTATAACGCCTCCTGCGATTCTCTTCTGGCTAAATTTTCCAAACGTAGTTCAGGGAAATACCTACGGATCAACTTGCTCCAGGTATCGATTTCGGGACTGCATTTACTTCTGTGTGCATCAATACGGCAATTTATCTACCTTATTTGGTGGGTGAATGTCTCAAAGCCGGTGTTATTTTCAGGCGCGCAGTATTCCAACATATCCGCGAAGCTGCAGATGTTCATCAGTCAGGTAATAAAGCGGATTTGGTCGTCAACTGTACAGGGATGTCAGCTTCAAGACTTGGAGGTGTCGAGGATAAGAAGATGACACCCGTTCGAGGGCAGACTGTACTAGTCAGAAATGAGTCCAATATCGGAGGTGGGAACTCTGGTACCGACGACGGAGATGACGAGATCTGTTACGTCATACAACGTGCTGCTGGTATATCCTTGGATACCTTCAGATTCGGGATAACAATGAGATGACTAACGTGTCTCAGGAGGAGGCACAATCTTAGGTGGTTGTTACCAGGAGGGTAACTGGGATGTCGAAGTCGATCCGAACCTGGCAATCCGAATCATGAAGAGGACTGTAGAACTTTTCCCTGCCTTGACTCATGGTAAAGGTATCGAGCATCTTAGTGTAATCCGTCACAATGTTGGGTTGAGACCTCTGCGCGAGGGTGGCGTAAGACTCGAGAAAGAAAAGATCGATGGCGTCTGGACTGTCCATAACTACGGCCACGGAGGCTTTGGGTACCAAAGCTCTTACGGCTGCTCGAAAGTGGCCGTGAAGCTTGTTGAAGAAGCACTAGCCCCGAGGGCGAAGCTTTGATGTCCCGATTCAGCGTGACTAGCGGGCCTTTGGAAATCTTGAGATATATAGTAGACGCCGTGTTCTTCGGTTATGGTAGTCAATGTTGGTGCAGTGATCATCAAAATCCTAGGAGTAATTTTTAAGGAAGTATGAAATGGGGCACGCAATTAAGATCCTGGGTTCAGTTGCTGTATGGAAACTTGGAACACGAGGTCATCTGAGGGCACTTAGATGGGAGTATCGAGGGGGAAGAAGGTGAAAACTCTACTATGTAGGTAAGGTACAGTAGCAGGTCCTCAGCCCTACCAGCCCTACTCGTACCCACCGCGCAAACAAAAGAGTACTAACGCTACTTGTCAAAAGTTGGCCTGCGCGGAAGCCCAGTGTGCGGGAACCCTGTGGATACGACCGAATACAGCGGAGACACCAACTCTCCTAAAGTCCAACATGAACCAGCATAACCGACAATGATTGATTAGGTTGTGCTAAGCGCTGATAGTAATCAGAGGACTTGAAATAGAAAGGTATGACTCAACTGCCACCAGGCAGATCGGAATTTGTAATCATGTAGAGATAGAAATCGTTGATTTATAAGAACATAGCCATGTGTTTCCTTAACCAATCTACCATATTTGAGCTTCTATCATTAAGATCCTAGCATGGCTACTTCGGTCATCTCAACTCATTCGAATACAATTCACAGAGTCATGACTACAATAGTACCAGAGCCGCCAATCTTACCACCCGCCTTCGAAACCCTCAGGATTCCCTCCGAAGAACTGGCGTCATATCCCAAACTGTCTGCGCTTACAGATCTGATCAACGACGCATTCACAATCGCCGGGCGGCAACACCCTGGTTTCTATGATCCTGAGGAAAAGCGATTCAAAGATCCATCAGAATTTCTTGGGGAGCTAGGCCTCGAGAGTGTTGTTTTCGTTACTTTCGTCTCCAGAGGAGAGAATTTTGGCGATGAGCCAGAGATGGTGGCGACTACGAGCTATACGCCCTTTTCTAGGCTTTTGACAGCTTCGAAACTGAGGGAGGCGTGTGAGGCGCTCGAGGCTGAACAACAGGCGCAAAATGGGAAAATAGACCACAAATCTCCAACGAGTAAGAACGACGCCGTACCGGGACTTGAAGCCAAGGTAGAGCAAGAGCCGCAACTTGGTAAATACACACAGTCAGCCACGTCTGTGGAAGATGATTCACAAGCAGATGCGTTTAAAGTTGGGATATCTTCTGTCGCTGTTGCTCCGGCATGGCAGAAGCATGGGCTTTGTTCGAAGTTACTGGGCAACATCGTCGAGGAGATAAGATTGCAGGCAATTGCACATGGCAAGAAAGATTTCACTCTTGTGCTCAATACAATGAAAGAGATCAACGGGCCTTATTGGACCAAAAAGGGGTTCAAGATAATAGAAGAGGAAGGGTTTCCACCGGGACTTTTTGGAAGCACGACTGGTTTCACGTTTCTTAGGATGTCCAGACATCATCTCGTCGGTTGAGGCGGGCACTCGATGATGGGCATAGAGCAAAGCGGGCGGCATTGGAGTAGATGAATTCGCATAAAACCCGAGATTTAATCCAGCGATATCGACAGGTTGTTTTGAATCCCAAGCGTTCCAAATATGCAGCTAGAACGGAGAGGCACTGAGAGGATAGATGAAGCTCGAAGCGCTGCAGATTGGTTGCGTATCGCTTTAGGGCTGCTAGCGCGCCAAGAAATCCTCCCCGACATCAAGCTTCGAAGCGTCTCTGCAGAACTTGCATCGTCACTTGCATCGTCATCGTAATTTACACGCATCTGTCTACACTGTACATTGTCGAGCGAACTGACTTGTTGCAAAGCACACGGCAGCGCTCGGTTTCTTCAATATTGCTGGCAGTCCCTCGCACTCCTTCGACATGGATCTCAGCAACATCTTGTAAGCTTCTCCTTGTGCGATTTGATGCGGATACACAGCGCATCCCCAGCGCCACTGCGGATCCAATTCTGACTCTCGTATTCCACAGTCGGCTCGTTAATATGGCAGTTGGCGTCGTGATGGTACTCGGTGGAATATCGCAATTCTTCCCAATCGGATTGTGAGGCCTCCCCTTCGCGGCATTGAGGTAATACGCAATCGAGGATCTGACTGTTGCAACAGCCAGAGTATAATCATTGGGTGCTACGTCATAGTCTTCGGGGCTGGTGAGTCTATTCAGCCGTCTTCCTCCAGGGTGGAGACTGACTGGTGCTTGCGCAGCGACTCTATTGCTCGAGTTCCAGATCCCAACTTATGTCGCGAGGTGGGCGCCGTTCCTCTTCAGCTTCCTAGGCCGAGGAGTCTGTGAGTCTTACCGAGTATGAGGAAGTGGACGCACAAGACTGATCGACCACGGCAGTCTACATCTTCGTGGGCTCAATTCTCCTGCATGATGGATGGCCACGGATCCTTGCAGGCTCAATCGTGGGTATCGTGGGTGTCGCGTATGCGGTACTTGAGTACATACCATCAATTGAGCCGCCTCAGAACATGAGAGACGCGAGTAATGAGTGGGGCGCCGAGCAAATATAATACTTTCGATGAGAAAGCAGATCTAGGATTACATGGCGGGGAAAAGCGGGAAGCTGTGTATCAATATCTATCTGCTTGGGATTGTTGGAAGAAACAGGGGCTACAGAAAGCTCGTAGCAGCACGAGAAGTCGGTACAATTGTAATCTGTAGCTTTCGTATATGGGTCACGTGGTAGAGGTAGCGTGCGGCTGAGCGGTCGCTGTAAGCCTGTAAGAATATGGAAACGGTTGCCTACCTTACCTTACTTTGTTAAAGAGGCTTTCGGGGCTAAACTGCTGCAAGCCTAGATAATCTTATCATACGTCGACTTTTTCAATTGAATCCTCTCCAGCCGTTGTCGTGTACGCGGTAGACACTAGACTCAGCTGGTCCTTTTCCTTACAGCCGTACCTTAGCCTGTACGGAAAGGCGTGAGGAACCAGGGGCTAAACTTATCTCGAGCCAATCAGCGGCCAGCAAGAGTGATTGGTCATAATCTATCGAAAATCCGGGGATCTTTTTTGTCGAGGGCAATACGGAATAAGGTAGCCAGTGCCAGTCCGAGTCAGCGAGCCGCCATCTTTAGGCTCTTGGTTGAAATAGACGTGCGCTCAGCTCGTTGTTCTTCGCAAACAGCTTACCTATACCCATAAATCCCATTTGCTTCTCCTTCTCCTTCTCCTTCTGCATCTGTGCTTGGAAGGTGACTCTGGTATCGCCGGCTCTTACGTTATGCAAGTCGTCGCCCGTTCTAAAAACGTTGCACAGCTAATAACGTTCTTCAGTGTATTCCTCTCCTTGCACCTGACATTGCGACAAAATCAAACAACAACACATCTGAACATCATTTGTGGTCCGACTCCTCCTTCAGATTCCCACTCACAACCAAACACATCACCCAGACTCGACTCGCTGCAGGACGATCGCATATAACTAGCTAGATTTTGCGACATGCGGAGATGACAAGCCTTCTGTCAATGGAGGCGAGAGACATGGCGCCGCAAGGCCTTCCGACTTTAGATCACCCTCGTGGTCACTTATCGCGACAGTCATCGGAGGTTGATTACGAAATCGCCGAACAACTCATCCAGCATGCGCAGGGAAGACGAGATGTCAGTGGAAATGACGTGGCAGGCATAGCACCTGAACGCAAGACTTCGCCAGATTTTTCTCCTGGCGACAGAGTCCCAAACGACGATCAGGGAGTAGAAGGCAACAACTCTGAGCCTCGGCAAGGCAATCGGCGGTCATCATCACAAGAACGTCAACCGGAAGAAAAGTATGCCCCAATCAACATCCCTGTTGCGATGGGGCAGGTATGCAGGTAAGCCCAGACGATCGCCTCTGCAGACATGATGGGATTATTGTAAGCGAAAGCGCAGGTAGCTGACGGGTAAACCTAGTAATTGTGGTACAACGCAGACTCCGCTCTGGCGACGGTCCCCCACGGGCTCGACCATCTGCAATGCCTGCGGCTTATATCTTAAAGCTCGGAACATATCTAGACCGACGACCATGAAACGACCACCCTCAACTCCCATATCAGCGCCCAGCTCTGAGCTTGATACCCCAGATAATCAAAGAAGCCTTTCCCCGTCTACAGTCGACGGTCCAGCGCAAGCTGGTCGGGCTACCTACGTCTCAGCTAGTCATATTCCTACAGGTTCCTGCCCGGGCGGAGGACGTTGTAATGGCACTGGAGGCGCCGATGGCTGCAATGGTTGCCCGGCCTACAACAACCGAGTATCGAAGACCACGCAGGTTGCGACGGCCCAATTACCCACAAGAACGGGGACCAACGGACAAGGCCATGTTGAAGATCCACCTGCCACAAACTCAACTCGGGATGAAATCAGTCCCAGGATAAATGCGCAAGAGCTGCCTACCATGAGTCAGAACACAACGAGTCTCGTGCTTTCCTGCCAGAATTGTGGAACGACAATCACGCCTTTGTGGCGGCGAGATGAAAGCGGCCGAACGATATGCAACGCGTGTGGTGCGTTTAATGTCTAGAAGACCATGCTCGATACTGACAAATTGTAGGATTGTACCACAAGCTCCATGGTGTACATCGACCGGTGGCCATGAAAAAGTCTATCATCAAACGCAGAAAACGAGTTGTACCCGCAACGCAAGAGCAGTCGCCTAACAGTTCACACCTCGCATCGTTCTCGGTCTCTATATCTCCAGACCCACAGCACACTGAAAATCGCGACTTGCGGACTGATCAGCAGACTCCTCCAAGTACCAATTCCAACGATTCGATGAACCTCGATCTTCGAGTCCGCAACCAGGAAGCTGATCATCCAATTCCATGGGAATCGGCCCCCATAGGAGTAGACTTTACAGGCTATCAAATTGACCAGCAGCGGCGTCTCTCAAGCCACCCTCAACAGCAGCAACAATACCTTCCCCTTCCTGTTGTCCACGATCCATCCACAGCCATGTCACCGTCTGAATCACACTCTACACTCAGCTCTTTTCCACCCAGCAATTCCAGGAAGCGTAGTTTCTCCATATCAGAACGCGACAACCCGAGCTCGCCGGTTCCAGAAAACATGCGATCGAACCGTTTGAACTCGATTTCCTCACTCCTCAACCCGCCACAACAATCTTCGCTAGATGAAATGCCTATAGATCCCAGTCTGACAGGTATCGGCCAGCAGAACAACCGCCATATTCAATTACCCCAGCCGCAACCTTACCAGCACCATCGACCGCCTGATATGCATTCCATGAGTGTGGGTAATGGCGAGTCAAATGACTGGGCGGCGCAGAGAAAAGCGCAGTTGCGCCTAGAAGCTGAAGAGATGAGAGAAATGTTGAGAGCAAAGGAACGGGAACTTGAAGAAATGGATGGAGAGGGCTAACATCAGGAGCAGCAACGTGTAGAAG
>JAABUL010002773.1_pt1 | contig 28069 bp, 37 predicted proteins | sample 5559151 | NCBI WGS metagenome assembly JAABUL01 (sample SAMN10711876, study PRJNA513368) | rock metagenome | isolation source: Antarctica rocks | place: Antarctica: Victoria Land, Pudding Butte sud
CGATACCGACATTGAACGCATCTACCGCAAGCTTCCCTCGACTGTCGATGATAGGATTAAGGTCAAGAAGCACCAACGCGGACTTCGTCATAACGGATACGTGCCAGTGGCCACCAAGCGTTCCATGGATGTTGAAGAAGGTGAGCTGGCAGCAATGAGTTCAGGCTTTTGCTCCAGCGCTGACGAATTGAATTAGCATGGACCGCGAGAGCCGCTATGGGTGCTGAGACGGAGACCCCTAGTACAACTGCGCGTATGCCTGTCGTTCCACGCCGGGCGTCTGCATACGACGATAAAGATCTCTACGATGTGTCGAAGCGACAACGTACGTCGCTCTACCGCTCTGGCGCTGCGAGCAACTGCGACGTAGACTCCGGAATGGACGATTCTGACGACGAGATCAAGGAAGAAATCGTGGCCTCCCACCGTTCGCTATCGGTAGAGGACGAGCAAGATGGAGAGTGGAGCCCTGACAATTAACACGAAGTATGAGTGGCTGAACCCTTCCCAATACTGTGCGAGAGAGATGATTTCGGCGGTATCAAATGCTGTGTTGAGGAGATGTCCAGCTGCAATGGCCGTTAGCAGCGCGAGGATCTCACAGTCCTTTCTGTACATCGAGCGGTTCTCAGTCGGAGAGAACTGTTGCTTGTGGGTTGAGCCTGTCCAGACTTGGTGGGTACTGGGCTGAATGCAGGAATGGTGGTTTTGCACAATTGCTCGAACCCAAGGCTATAATGCGTCAATGCCAACTCGGAGGAGCTTATGCTTGCAAGGAATAGGTCCTGTAGCGCTCATTATAGCTTGGACTGTAGCTCAATGAACTTCTCGCTCGCGGACGGGAAAGCACGCACGGACCACTGCGTCACGGTCAAGTTGACTTCAGCTCCACTCCTCTCGACTTCACGTCTCCCTACTATCGTACATCAGCCGCGAGTATACGAAATCGCCCTCTCGGTCTCGCGTGTAGATGCAACGCTGCAACCTTGATGTTGTCCAAATCGGTACACAACATCAAACTCGTGTTAATGACAGGAAGTTGCACCACCAAGTCTCGCATGCATGTTCCCGACACCCTTGCTCAAATGGAGACAATTCTGGCCACAAACTACACGTCTATCTCTTTGTTGTGCGTCGTGTGGACACACCATTACCTTTGGAGTGCCGTTCGACATGCAGACGCCACTGGATAGGAAGCAAAAACCCAAGTGGCAAGCCCTCTCTTGCGTCAACCGTAGAGGCTCATTGGCAATTAGGAAACAGCTCATGCACTAGTGCTCCGGCGACGACTGCTTTTGGAGGCCTTCTAGAACGGAGTAGCCATGGGTAGCTACACAGCGACGTCTCGCGGAATGCCTCTCTACGATACTGGATCCTGTCTCTTCCTCGGCATGTACTGGCACAATCATCTAGGTAGGTGAGCAGCGCATATCTGCCACACACGGCTCGGGCATGAATGCAACGTGCCTCGGGATTACTCAGTCTGTGCAGCTCGCAATCAAAAGATGTAGGCCTTCAAACAACGATCCTGTTGCTTCTCCGCATTAGTGTCGGAGGCGTGCAGGCGCCGCGAAACAGGCATACACGCTAAGGGTGCTTGAACTGGACTGTTGTTCTTACCTGGCTTATACGGTCTTTGAACACCTCTGGATGTTGTCCATCCCGCGCATCTCTTTTAGCAGTCCTCTGCCACGCTAGGATTACACTTCCCTTCGACACCGTCAACATGGCACCGCGGGAGGGCAGCACGTGGCTGAAGGCCCCTCAGCCTCCGCCTTGAGCGATGGTACGTTGCTGCCACTGGGCAGTCAGTCCAGGCGGGGCTCCAATATCGTGATCGGGCGAAAGGACGCACAAGATCCCACAAACAACAGTAGAAGATTCGTGCGCGGCCGTGAGGTGGTTGGCGATCCTGCTGGTCCTGGCCCTCGCTATCTCGCCCAAACTCCCGCTCAAGCCTCGAATCGACAAGTGACATCGTCCCGGACTCCAGTAGAGGTCACTTTTAACCCATCAGCTCGGCGCGAAGAGCTTCAACATTGAGTGCTGCCTGCGATAAGTGTCCAGACCATGTTCAATACCTTGCAGAAGCAGTATCAGAACCTCCACCAGGACCCCGGATCTGTTGGAGCGAGATATGCTTTATGCTGTTTTGAGTGCGGTGCCAATACTGGGATCCAAGCCGATGCTGTCGACCCGACTCTCACTCCTGCGAACCTGTGGAACCACTTCAACAAGGCCCACCCCGAACTCACCAAGCGCATGACCTCGGGAAGAAGCTACTGCACGGTGCAAAGGACCTCGCATCCTTGATGAAGACATTAAGCAGCTATACCAACAAGGTCCATCAGCTTTGAACAAGAAGATCGAGCAAAGAGTTCTGAAGAGGGTGTTAGTGCCCAAGAGGTTCCTTGCTCCTGTTCAGAATGAGCCAGGTGCCCACTTCTCCTCTCTCGCTCATCTCGCCTCGTGTACTGACAGTTTTGAAATAGCATCTACCCCAAAAGTGACCAATGGCGGCCCCGAGGATGCGGGCAACATGAGCAGTCCTGTATCTACGGCTGAAAGTGCCTGGACCAACATCAACCAAGCACCTACGCCACCACGGGGTTCTGCTGAGAGCGTCAAACCGATGTTCACCGGCTTCATCCACCAGCAGGACCACTCCCTAGCGCGGGCGGCGGCCGGAAAGGACGTTCAAGCAATGTTTAGAGTTCTGAAGGAGGAGAGGCAATACCACAATCTTCACCAAGATCCAGACGGAAGAATTTATGCGCTGTGTTGCTACCGGCGTGGCGCCAATACCGCCCGGGATACTACTGCAAGCGCTCCAAGCTTCACGGCGGCATGCCTACGACGTCACTTGACCAAAACTCACTTCGAGGATCTTTCAGATTACAAGGTCGTCCGAAGCTGCAGGGGACCTCCATTGTCAGAAGAAGACGTCAGGCTGATCTACAACTATGCTCGGGAGGAGACGAGCGTGCGCGACAGAGTGACGATCAAAAGCGTACCAAAGATCAAATGGGGCTCGAAAAGCGTCCTGCTTCAAGAGAAGGCGAAACAGGTAAGCTGCCCACCACACCTGCCAATCCCTTTACGATGTACTGACTGTTCTGGCAAGATGCCGCGAAGGGCTACTTCAGCAATAAGCTCGGCACTCTGTCTACAGGAGAACGCCAGTCGCCACCACTGAAGATGGCGGGCCCCAACTCCGAATCTGAGTCATCACGCCGTGCCGATCAGTCTGACGTGGACAGCCTTTACAATATGACGCCGAAGCCGACGAACAAGCGCCAGAAGCAACGCATCTCTTACCCTATTGAGTCAGACTCCGACGACTCTGAAGTCATGGGCGAGGTTGAATTCAGGCATCGGTCGCTGACGCGAGACGGTGGTCAGGAGGATGAATGGGATCCCCACAAGTCGGATACTGCGTAGCGGGTTTGTAGTGGCTTCGTGTTGCAGGGATAACATGGACAGGTGGAAGAAACTTTCGCTTCTTGCGGTGGGAATAGTCTCTTGCTAATGCCTGTCCGGATTGATCCGACGGCCCAACAAGGCAGCGCAATGCTTCCAGGATGGAGGGGGCACTCTTATCGGAGGGCTTGGACGGGCATAGATTTTGCTGAGTTTGGCACAGCACAAGGGCTTAACTTGGGCAGCAGGTCTGGTCGGACTATAATGGATTGTTATGTAGAAAAATTTTAATGTACCAAGAAACGAATTACGGTGGTAGCAATATTATTAGTTGTATATTCAGATTGGTTAAACATACGGTAAGATCGTTTTCGCGTCACGTGCACGGCTCGCATAGACCATGACGGAACTCCACTTCCGCTTTCTGACTTCACTCTCCTCTCAACGACTCACATCGACAGCTTTTCATCTCGTCCATGCCGTTTCTCAAACCTACGGTGAATGGCTATTCATAGCGCACAGGTTGTTGTTGTCTACGCAGAGCTTGGGTCGTGTGATGGCTTCACTTCGATCGTTGCCTTCTATGTCGACTCTCTCACCACAGCGTTTGTCGGCGGGTTCAAGCTTACGATCAGACTCTGGCACGGATAGCATGGGGTTGCAACGAAAGGTATCCAGCCCGGCGTAAGACAGCCCTTGCGCTCACCCTTGGCGGGCAAACGCGAGGCTGCTGCATTTACCTTGGAGTGCAGTCCTCAGATAGCGTGGGTTCGCGCACCACTACACGACTCGCAGCTCGAAGGCGTGCACTCAGATGTCTTGCTCGAGCAGGCCGATGGAGGGACCGGTCCAAGCGGTGCAGCATTTGGTGGCATATTACCAGTGGGCCTTTTCCTCCCATCGCCACAACGTACTCAGCATGCAGAACCTTCCCGTCCCGTGACCGCAGTGAGCTCCCGAGCAGGAGTGTGCTCGCTCTGATGTCAAATACACCTGCTGGTAAGTTGCTGAGACCAGCTAGCTGATCTTGTAAGTCATTCCGTAATAAATTCTTCGTACTCTTCTTGACAAGACACAGAGCCATGGCGGTGCCATCGCATGCTGGGGCTGGGGCTGTCCAAACTCCTCTTTAGAGCCATGTGGCTCTTATGATATTGCATGGTCACCGGAGACGGTTGCGCCATGATAGGAAGTGACACGCACACACTACTCAACTCGGTTCGTAGTAGGACTGATACTACGATGGACTATCGACCAGGCAAAGCAGTCCTACGACGGCTGTAGGGCAGCTATTGTGGTGCACATGATGTTCGAACGCGGCAGCATTGTGACAGTGAGCACGCTGTGGCTTCGCGGACAGCCCCGGGCGGCACGTGCGAAGCCTCTGGATCCATGCTTCGCGCGGCCACAGCTTTTGTTTGCCGGCTGGGGCGGAAGTAAAGCAGGAGATATGGCTTCTGCTTTCATATGAAAAGTGGTCTCATGATCTAGCTCCAAAGCGGCTTAGCCTCAGCAAAGATCGATTTTCAGTCGCACTGTGGCTTCTCCGCTGCGCACATTCCATCTTCACCACCAGCTGGTTTCAATCGTTCGCCGGCATCCGCCTAGCATCACTATCTGCGCTGCTCAGTACTCGCCTAGAGGCCATCTCTGTCCGCATCAAGCCACCTGCTTTGTAGCGATGGCGCCGTTGGAGACGGAGACGTGGCTTGAAGTCTTTGCACGCGAGAGAGAGGAACGAGAGGCACTGACCAAAGCCCTTGAGCAACATGGGCAGAACAAGGCTGCCTTGTCCGATTCATACCAACATGAGAAGGCTGCCGTGGAAGCGCGCCATGAGCAAGAACTGGTAGACCTGGCAGCACGCCATAAGGAAGAGATGACGCAGCTAGCTGCCCCAGCACGAGCAGAAGCAGTTCGAGCACGATGCACAGGGCAGCGAACTCGACCGCCGGTGCCGAGCATTCTACGTGAGTTCTATGCTACTCGTCGGACATTGTCCTAAACTTTGAAGCTGACTCGTTACTTTAGGCACGCCCTCCTGGTCTACACACCGGATCGCAACCATTGACCGTTCGTTCTACTACCGATTCCGGGCTGTCAGCATCGACATCTACTGCGCTCGCTGCTCAAACCCAAACCCCGACCACGACAGGTGTACAGGCTACTGGTAGCGCCATACAAGATACCTCGTCCCAGCATGCCAATCAGATGAAGGTATGTTCACATCCTAGATGAGACGGGCGTAGGCCATGCTAATAAATGCACAGTCGGACGAGATATTATCGGGTGACAAGAATCCAACTATCACAGGTCCTCGTCTTGATGTCGCCGCCAGCTTGACCGACCATCAACGGCTGAAGCTGAGGTTGAAAGGATCATACCTCAACTTCTACGAGGACAGTGCGGGACGAATCTATGCGTTGTGCTGCTACTATCATGGCTGCAATGCGAATACTAGCAGCAAGGGCGCGAAGGATCCTGAGATCAAGTACCCCAACATGGACGCCGAAAAGCTTCGGTCACACATGGCATCGAGCCACAAAGTAACAGGCCGCACAATCGCTTGGGTGATCGAGAAGTGTAAAGGAGAGGAGATCCCGTCCAATGATCTTTGGCGCATTGGCCATGGACAGCCGACGAAGCACGACACTCGGATCAAGGTGTACTCGGGAAGTGGTGTCAAAGTGGTTGAGGGTGACGATGATAGTATGCTCCAGACCTGTCACACTTGTATGATCGTAACTAACAATATCACGCCAGGCACTTCGGATCCAGGCTCAGTTCGTCCCGGCGGTCCCAAGGGCACAAACGCTCTAGACCGGGCCGCACATCCTCACACTGTCTATAGGGCCCGCAAATCAGGTCTTTTCGGTAGCGGGCCTACGCCGGCCAGCTCGCTTGATCAGCCAACCTTCGACCAGAGCTCGCTAGCGACGCAAGAGACCTCTGGCAACCGCGCTGAGTCTGGTGCAGATGTCGCCAATCAAGCACGTGGTACTTTCCACGACCCAACAAGCCAGCCGCAAGGCATCCAAGGCAAGCTCGCCGACGCAGGAGATGTACAAGGCATGTTCCAGATCTTGAAAGAGCAGAGGTTCTATCTCAACCTCCACCAAGATGTAGATGGCAGTATTTATGCTTTATGCTGTCATCATGCGGATTGTGGGGCGAACACCGCAAGAGACCACATTTCCACCGCTACTGCTCCGACTTTCACTCCCGCGAGGCTGCGTCAACACTTGAGGCAGACGCACGACGAGGAGGGCGAGGAAGAAGACGCCGTTCAGAAGTGCAAAGGCCTTCCGATATCTGCCGAGGACATACGACTTATCTATCACGAACAGGTGTCGAGCGTACATGATCGTGTGACCGTGAAGAGTGTGGCGAGGAAGCGAGCTTTGCCGCGGAACAGCATTGGTGGTAAGTCAGGATTCCACACCGAGTTCTGATCCTTGACAGTCCACTGATAAGTTTGGAAACAGCACCGTGGAATCTGGACGGTCCATCTGCCGGCCAACGTGAGTCTGCATCACGCCGCACATCAGCCCCATCCAACTTGAGGTCCCAGTCTGCATACCAAACCGGATCATCTGAGCGCGACAGCCTTTATGACACAACGCCAAAGCCACAGCCGCAGAAGCGGCAGCGTACATCATCGTACAACCCTCCGAGCTCCATGAAAGATTACTCTATCGACGACTACGAGATTGAAACGACCATCCGCCACCACCAGCCCACTGTCGAGGACGAGGATGACGAGGAGTGGAAGCCTGGGAACTAGGTTGAGGTTTGCGCGTCGACAGCTCGTCATTTCGCGCTTTCTTATCAGCAGCACGAAGTTAGTGCGTGCATCAGGAAGATCTCGGGTCAGGGACACGGTGTGCTTGGAATAGACTTGGGTAAGATGGCCACCAAAACATTGATGATGATGGGCTATTGACAACACAGGTCGACTGTAGCTGGGGCGGCACATCTGTTCAACCATAACGCAGGCATCCAAACATGAGAGAGACATGCATCATCCACCATTAGCAAACAGGCCGTCGAATTGACAGATCTGTAGCACATTGAGGGAGAACGCAATGCAATGAAGTTGAAAATGCCATGTTCCCACGTCCGTGCACCGCTCCAAGAGCAAGTCTCACCGCCTTGTTTCCTTCCTCCTCTTCTCACAGCCCACAGATCGTGATGCCGCGATACCTCCCTCCTGACCACCATCAGACAATCCTCGTATCGATCCCGAAAGCATCTATGGCACGCGTCAGGAGCTGGCAAACCTAACAACACAAGCCTGTGTAGCAATGCTGGAACAAGTACGCGAGCGCACCATGAAATTCGATATGCTCGTCCGCAAGCGCCTCAGTGCATGAGAGCAACATATCTGCTTGGGGACAGCATCCGCCTCGCGACCTCTGATGATTCCGCAATTGCCGACATTAGAACTAGCACTGTGAGCTTCCGGCCGCCATATGCCAAGCCACGTCATAGAAAGTGGAGGTCGTGTAAAAGTTGTCTGGCTGACCGAAGGACATGTAGATATACCTGGTAAGTCTCTCCTTTGTCTCTCCGATCAGAGCGCTCTCTACCGTACTATTTCACTACGCCACGCCTCCCGCATTGAACCCACCCTTCTACCATCACACGACCAATCGCCAGCATGACATCCGACGGACCACGAGTAGCATGGCTCGGGCTGGGGAACATGGGCCGCGGAATGGTGACGAATATCGTTGAGAAAGGGAAATACACATCTCCGGTGCTCATCTACAACCGAACGACCGCGAAAGCCGAGAAATTCGCTTCTACGCTGCCTTCGGACAAGGTCAAGGTCGCGACATCCATAGAAGAGTGCGTCAAGGGCGCGGACATCATATTCACGTGTGTGGGCGACGATGCAGCGATCAAGGACACCATAGAGACCGCATTGAATGTGCCAGAGGCCAAGCAGAAGCTGTTCGTGGATTGCTCGACAGTACACCCGGACACCACGAACAGCCTCACAAAGACGATCAACGATGCCGGCGCATCTTTCGTGGCATGCCCGGTTTTCGGCGCACCAGCTATGGCAGACAACGGCCAACTCGTCTGCGTGCTCGCTGGCCCAAAGAGCGAAGTCGACAAGGTCCGACCATTCTGCAAGGGTGTCATGGGCAGAGCAGAGGTAGACTACAGCAACCAACCTCAAGGTAACGCCAGCCGTATGAAGATCATTGGCAACACCTTCATCCTCCAGATGGTTGAGGCATTGTCAGAAGGTCATGTATTGGCAGAGAAGAGCGGCCTTGGCACGGACAACCTTCATTCATTCATTGAAGCCATGTTTCCTGGCCCGTATACCGCCTACTCGAATCGATTGAAGAGTGGTGACTACTATCAGAGAGAGGAGCCGGCGTTCTCGGCGAGGCTCGCGAGGAAAGACTATAGGCATGCGAAGTCGTTGGCCGACAAAGCTGGCGTGCAGATGAAGTCGTTGGATGTTGCTGGTCAGCATCTTCAGGATGTTGTTGATCATGCTGGTGATAACGGTGATATCGCTGGAATCTACGGTGCTGTTCGCAAAGAAGCCGGTCTGAAGTTCGAGAACCAGTGATGAGGCATTTTGCATCCGTGAGCGAGTCTGTAAACTAGCGGCCGCAGAGCTATACAACTATCGAAAAATATTCAAGTTCATTCTGACTTCAAGCCGTACCTTGTTCGAGCATTCACCGATGCAGGGCAAACGCATGTCCCAATGCAGCAGAGGCGGATGATCGCGAACGTCAGCTGCTTTCCAGCCGCAGCGACAAGATTACGAAAATACTCAATATAGCGAATAACCCCACTTGAGGCTCCACAAAGATCCGTACCTTGTGCAGATACATATATCAGACTGGCCCCAGGGTTGGCTTAGAAGGGATCCTTCATCCAACAGTCTCCACTCGTACGATGCCACGGACAGCACGACGGTGATATGTAAAGCACTCTGCCGCCGGAAGAGCTTATCAGAAATATGGCCGAACCTCCATTTCACGTAGCCATTATTGGCGGTGGTCTTTGCGGACTATCTCTCGCGATTGCCCTGACGAAACGATCGATCTCACATACCATCTACGAGGCGCGTGGCTCGTTCACTGAGATAGGTGCTGGCATAAATCGTACGTATAACATGCTTCAACATAGATACCACGCTACCCTATGTATGCTCACAGTGCACAAGTTGGACCGAACACACTCGAGGCATTTAGACTCATCGATCCCGACATTGGCGATGCCATCTTCTCCTTCGCAACTAGGAATCCAGGCCGGCAGAAGGACCTGTGGATGGACGTTCTCCTTGGTGCACCAACGAATGACTTCGAGGATGCGAAGCGTATCCATCAGATGACGACAGCTCCCTTGGATGTCGGATGTATGACCGTCTCCCGTAACGAGCTTTTGCAATTCCTAGCGCAACGAATCAAGCCCGAGAACGCCAGATACAACAAGAAGCTTGTCGGTCTAGTGCAGTCTAAAGATGAGGTCACATTGTCTTTCGAAGATGGCTCGCGTGACACTGCGAGTGTTGTCATCGGCTGTGATGGTGCTCACTCCGTCGTCCGCCGACTTCTGCTCGGCGAGCATGATCCTGCCGCCTCGCCCAAATTCAGTCAAGCAGGAGTGTATCGAGCAGTATTCCCAATCGAAACCTTCGAGAAGCTTGTTGGCAAGGAGGGAGCGGCCGTGAGCACCATCCGTCTGGGTCCTGGGGGATACGTTATCAGCTACCCCATAGACGGCGGTAAAAACATCAACCTCGGGGTGTGGCCTGGAAATAAAGAAGTCTGGGAACACGATGCGTGGATCCTGCCCAACCAGAAGCCGCAGATGCTGGAAGACTTGAAAGCTTGGGGCCCCACGGTGCAGAAGGTGATGCGCGCCATGAGCGATCAGACTGCCTTCTGGGCAACGTTCCACCACTCCACTTTCCCGGAATCGTTCTACCACGGGCGCGTCTGCATCATTGGAGATTCAGCGCATGCGATGGGCCCGCATCAAGGGCAAGGTGCCTCCCAATCGATGGAAGACGCTTGCGTGATGGCGGAAGTGCTGTATGCGGCCACCACTGCATCGTCAGGAACGAGCGCGCAACGCATCAAAGCTGCTTTGGCGGGCTACGAGCATGCTCGACGACCGAGGTTCGAGAAGGCGTTGAGGACGAGCTCGGAGGCTTTTCCGTTCTGGGGGGATCTATGGAAGCCAGATCTGTCGGATCACGAAATCGAGGCTTTCGGACGGCAGGCTGATGAGAGGTTCGTTTGGCTGTGGCATCCAGACATCGCTGGACAGGGAAGGAGAGCATTAGCGGAGATGGATAGGATACTGAAGACATGATCGAACGCCTTTGTTTGGTGGGCTCGCAGGTACAACATACCGACCTTCACTTCCAGCAGAGCTTCGCAAAGTTCTGTCCAACTCCGTTGTCAAGACCATCTGGGCCGACTGCCTCCCACAGCTCACTCTCCACGCAATGCTTACACTAGAAAACACCTGTGGGACCCCACTTCTCCTTCGCTTCGAGTAGCCGTGGGTAGTTGTCGCCATACAGCGTAGCTTACTACTCAGGTTCCGGGGGATCGACTTCGTTGACATATGCGCCGGTCTAGGGTGCAAGCTGCCCCGGGGTTTTGACGCGGACACCGCGAAGGTAAGACTTCAGGATGTCGAGACGTCTCGACAACCTGTGTATGTAGTGTGAGAGAGGCAGACTCACTTGAGGAGGCGTGACAGCTTCAATCAGGTCGCGCTGGTGCAGTACTTGTATCGCCATCAACAGCCGGTCCGTCGCCGGTGAATGCACCGTCATCTGCGTCTGCCCAACCATATTCGTCCATGTCCTCGCCCTCGGAATCAGCAATTTCGTCGATGGCTCGTTTGCGAGGCTTCGCCGGACTTGCTTTAGATTTCACTGGTTGTACCAGCGTAATTCCTGCACCCTTCTGCATCATCCGCTCAAGTGCACTTCCTGTTGGTCCGAACTCGAAGGCAATAAGATGCCCGGGCTCCCCAACCTCCTCTCGAGATATAGCACTGCGACCTTGGCACTTCTGCACTCCCACAAGCCTGGAAGCAAAGTCCCGGAAGACGACAATGCGATTCCAGATGCCGCTTTCCCACTCCAGACCACCAATACCGGGAACCAGTGCTGCTCCTAGGCCACTGTCGTGCCGCATGCGTGTGGCGCATCCGGTGGTGACAACGACAGCCATGTTGTTGATCACAGCCAGCTTGCTCAAAGCAGATACTATCGAGCCGAGCACGGCATACCGTCGCCCAGCTTGCCATTTCTGTGCTTCGGTCTTGTTCGATGCTGCTATCTGGTATCGAGGATAGTCTATATCCATGAGATAGTTGAGACCGTCGATAACAAGCAGAACAGCTTTCGGCGGGATGGAGTCCTCACGTGGGTGCAGAATCAGGGCCAATAAGTGGGACAAAGTTGGAGCCTCCACATGGTGAAACTTCTTGGATGTGTCTCCGGCATCAGTCGGAGAAAGAGTGGCTGACTTGTGCGCAGCACGGACTCTAGCTTCGTCCAGAGTCGTGGAAGCATCTGTGAAGGTGTTAGAAAGATGAGACATTGTAAGCCTTCCACAAGAACTCGAAGAAGCACATACCCACCCAGAGGACGGAGCTACCGCTATCTATGCAGTGTGTGGCTGCCTGTAACCTGTGATCGGTCAGCTTTGCGGCCATTCACATATAGACGCAGACTGTAGAGGTCTGTAGGCATCGTACGCTATTGCAGTCTTGCCAGCGCCACTGGGACCCCAGATCTCGGTCACTTTGCCACGTTCGAAGCCACCATTGGAAGCTGGATCTGCTCCGGCAAGGCGTGAATCGAGGGAAGTTAAGCCGGTCTTGATGAAGTTCGAGGACCCTGTGGCTAGATCTTGTAATGCCTGCGATGCAGAGACGGTCGGCAATCGATCTGTAGCAAGTCAGAATAGGCGGTCGTCGCTCTAACGGATTTTAGCGTCTACACACGTGGTATTGCCTTTGCTTGAGTAGACTGGGACAAAGTCAGGTCGACGATGGCTTGATCAGCCATGGTCGTCCATGCTCAGGTGTTCTCTGGCAGCATGTTGTGTTGGAAGGGAAGACACGTCCGAGCCTCGAGAACGCGTTGGCAGATTCGCCGGATATTCACCGAGGCAGCGCCGACTTTTAATTCTGCCTTCCGTCACACTCGCGGAGGACATGTCATTGCTGAAGAATTATTAGATGAGACTACGTGAGAGTCGGTTTCGCCCACTGTAGCAACAGACCTTTCCAGCTCCAGATCGCAGCCAAAGACATCATCTTTCACAAGCATTGAGCATGGCCAGATGAGGTACTGTAAACCTGCCCGGTGCTGACCCTCACACATTGCTGCCATGACCAAAAGCCTCCTTCGTTCGGTGGTCCTCCTATTCGTTCTTTACTTCACCCTCGCGGCAGCAAAGCAAGATGCAAGGCCAAACGCCCGGCGGAAGCGCGATCCATTATCCTTCTCGGAGCACTATTACGACTACCTTCGGAGTCCTGCCGTGATTGTGCTACTCTGCGTTCTCATCGTTCCTCTGATGTACCAAACCTGGAAAAAACTACAGGAGCAGCAACGACTTGTAACCAGTCTAGAGTCTGAATGCTATCGACTTGGGCTATCGAAACGCAGCAATCTGGACGATCAATATCAACCTACCACAAACCCATCGAAGTCAGAGAAGCCCCGAGTCAAAGCACTATTCACATATCCAATCAAGTCATGCCGTGGCGTCGAGCTCGCGGCCTCCGAAGTTGTGTCTACAGGGCTGAAGTACGACCGAATATTCACTTTCGCACAGCTTGTCTCAAAGCCGACCGAGGCCGAAGGGTCGAGTCAAGAGAAAGTGTCTCCTGTCTCGCACGACTGGAAGCATGAGTGGCGGTTCATCACGCAGAGGGAGTTCCCGCGCTTGTCGCTGCTCGAGACCGAACTATGGGTGCCACGACCTGTGGGACAGAAGAAGAGTCCCCGAGCTAGAGGCCTCCCAATTGAGCCGCCTGAGGAGCAGAAAAGAACATGGCTGGCCTCTAACGGTGGAGTCGTGGGAGTTCGCTTCCCGTTTTCGTCTGGTTTCGATCCATTCGGTCTGCGCACAGAGACCGTTGCACTCCGTCTGCCACTCGTGCCAAATTCGGAGCGAGCGCGGTCCAAGCGATACACAAGGGAGACCCTCAGCATATGGAAGGACCAGGCATCAGCAATAAACCTCACCAACGAGATTCCGCCGGACACTCTCGCGAAACTGAAGTACTTCCTAGGCGTCAGCAACCCACTCGCCGTCTTCCGTGTGGACGACAGCAAGCCACGCTCTGTCACTCGCTCCTTGCCAAAAGATAACCCAGGAGGACCGCACTCTGTCGGTTTTGGCGATGCATTCCCACTACACATTCTCGGCCTACCAAGTGTACGAGCTATCACCGACGAGCTTCCAGAGAATGCAAAGATGAAGAGTAAGTTTGACGCACGGCGCTTCCGAGCCAACATCTACCTTGACGGCGTGCCCGCATATGACGAAGACACCTGGAAAAGAGTTCGCATTGGCCAATGTGTCAGACCGACCACAAATCGCAAGAAGTTTGTCGAAACCGAAGGCGAGTATCACGTTGCATGTCGCACAGCTCGCTGTACACTCCCGAACGTCGACCAAGAAACAGGTGTGAAAGATGCCAACGAGCCATACACCACGCTCGGGAAGACGAGGAAGGTGGACAGGGGCGCGTATCCGCATCCGTGTCTAGGCATGCAGATGATACCAATGTTCTCGTACGGCTTGCTGAAGGTCGGCGATGAAGTCGACGTTGTTGAGACGGGAGAGCATGTATATGAGAAAATGTTTGCTTGACGTATCTATGTGTACAGGAAATGAAATGATTGTATGTCCGCACTCCTGTGCGCTGAGACTACGATCGGCCGTCATAAGCTTCCACGTGATGCTCGCTCATTCTTGATTCCAAGTTGCATTCCATGTCCTTCCCCGGAACCACCAGACATTCGCCGTGGGACTCCACTACTAGTTCGTCGAAAGCAACCATCTCGGTCTGCGGGGCGCACTGCCAACAGTACTCGGCACGGTCGCAGTTGGGGCTACGCAAATGTCAGAGATCGGGTTTGCGTAGTCCACCAGTAGTGCATTGACTCACCACTCGGCAGCGCCGTCTTCACAATTGTTCATCACCCTGCACACAGCGCACACTTTAATATTGCATTTACTGCCAGTGTGTCGATTTCTCCAGACCGGTACGGCCAATGCGGCGACCTCTGCTGCAGACGATAAAGCGGGTATCTCGACTGGTGTTGGTTGTGGTCGGGTCTTGTAGACGGTGGACACGACGTTGATCGCGATATGCGTATGTGTTACGGTTCGTGTTCGAGTAATGGGGTCGTCCTTGACGCCGATGGGTACTTGATCCAGACCAAGGAGATTACGGACCGGGTAGGGCGGACTTGCTGGCGAGGCAGATGCTTTGAAGGCGACCAAGAGCAGTGAAACGACGATGTGTGGTCGCATAGTGGTGGAGATGTTTCTTGTGGAGTTATGACAGTTCAAAAGGATGGAGGAGAGCGTTCGTAACAGAAACAAGCAGAAGATGAAGAGGAGCGCGCTTTCCTACCATTCATATGTACTCTGCTCACAGTTTGTGAGGACCGCTAACCTTCGTGTAGGCGCCTTACAATATCGCATTGCCGCAATCCTGCATCGATCTACAGATGCTACATTGCGATGAAGTCGTAGTTGCGTTGGACATGGGCGGTAAGCGCTGCTGTGCCGCTCAGGGCGCGAAATACCAACATCGCTCCAAGAATGGTGAAACAAGCTTGGCAGTTCGTGTCAAGGATGAAGCGCACGAAGCGTGAGCTTGACACACGCAGGTCCCGAATTGGTGCGCCAACAAATGTTTTCAGAACGTGGTCGAGATGTTAGAAGTGTGAAGTGTGAAAGCGAACGTGACGTTGAAGGCGGAAACCTGAGGCATCACGGGCCGCTACTTTCGCCGGCGGGCTTGGCAGTGTGGGCTTGAATCTCGAATTCGACATTGAATAGCTTCGACCCACCACTTCCTCACAACCACAACACCGCCAACATGGGTCGCGTACGGACGAAGACGGTCAAGAAGTCGGCCAAGGTCATCATCGAGCGCTACTACCCCAAGCTCACCCTCGACTTCGAGACGAACAAGCGGATATGTGATGAGATCGCGGTCATTGCCAGCAAGAGGCTGAGGAACAAGGTACGGCAGCGCTGCAAGCAGTGCAGAATACCTCATACTGATTTCGACTGGAACAGATCGCCGGCTACACCACTCACTTGATGAAGCGCATTCAGCGTGGACCGGTGCGCGGCATCTCCTTCAAGCTGCAAGAAGAGGAGCGTGAGAGGAAGGATCAATACGTGCCAGAGGTGTCTGCGCTCGACTTCACACAGAACAGCGAGAGCGGTATGCTGGAAGTGGATCAGGAGACCAAGGACTTGCTTAAGTCGATGGGCGTAAGGATATCCACTTTTGAATTGCCGGATCGAACACTAACGCTTCTGCCACAGTTCGACAGCATCCCCGTGTCCGTCATCGCCGTTCAGCAGCAGCAGGTCGCCGAGCGTCCTCGCCGCTTCAACGACAACAGGCCACCGCGCCCATAGAGGACTCTTTCGATACCACCCATCGAAGAGACTTGAATTGTCTGGACAGGCGCACCAGCGTCCTGGCACTCTAGCTAAGCTCAGAGACTCGAAATGCAATGATTGTCATCCCCACAAGGTGTCGCTGAGTCTTCATGCTTTCATCGGCTGTTGACGACGCTTGATTGCCAACTCTTCTCCCCATCCCCTATGTCTGTCACTGGCCGTCAACTGTCAATCTACTTCAGACCAGTCTGGTGTCAACAACTGGCAACACCACCTCGCACACTGCTGTTCTGACCGCGCTGGTTCGCTCACTCCTGTTCTCTGGCGTCTCAGGGTTCTGCCTTGATTCGATCGCTGGCCCCGACCATGACCATCCATGCCGTTGCCAATGCCGTTGTGTAACTACACGTAGCTTCTTGTGACTATGTTCATCCCGCGCTCGCTGAGTATGAAAGCTTCTCGTATATCACCTCTGGAAAGGTAGTGAGAACGTCGCCTTCGATAGCTCCACGGTCCTTCTCCGTTGGTCAAGGCTGTGCAGTTTTATGAAGGTCTCGCAGCAATTATTTAGTAATGGAACGATTTAAATCTTACTCAATCAACATGTGTAGAATCGCTTTGTTACTCGTCCCGTATCGTGAAAATAAAAAGTCGACTTTTCTGAGAACCTCAACTTCAAATTCGGCCCACCACACCACCTTCACATGCCTTCGTTAGAAGAGGACATGGTTGGAAAGCCTCATGCATCCGCCCTCACATTCGATCTAGTCGCGAGATGTTCAGTAAGAATCAAACCACTGTCATCTGAAGTACATCTCTGACTACTCGTACAGACCACGAAGGCTCGAGCAGCAACACTACACCTTCCCCATGGCCCGGTTCAACTTCCCATGTTCATGCCGGTGGCGACACAAGCATCCTTGAAGGGCTTGACACCGAAGCAACTTGAGGACACGAGCTGTCGATTGTGTTTGAACAACACCTACCATCTGTGAGGGCCGTATCCGCTTCCGCTTGTTATGTACGCAGAACTGACACGATTCAGGGGCTTGAAGCCGGGTCAGAAGACTTTGGACGCCATTGGTGGTGCCCATAGACTACAGTCATGGCCGCACAACATTCTTACAGGTATGTTTAGATAGAGTACTGGGAATCACGATACTGACGATGTACAGACAGCGGAGGGTATGTCCATCCTCTCCCAAACCCAAGCCACCAACCGAACTAACATGATCCCAGCTTCCAGATGGTCTCCCTCCTCAAACTCTCTCGGGTCACAGAAGATGGCGTACGCTTCTTGAGCCCCCACGATGGTAGCCCTATGCTGCTTACGCCGGAACACTCTATCTCGCTCCAAAACAGCATCGGCTCGGACATCATCATGCAGCTCGACGATGTCATCGCCACCACTTCTCCCGACCACGAGCGAATCAAGGAAGCCATGTATCGTTCAGTTCGTTGGCTGGACCGATGTATAGCCGCCCACGAGAAACCTGAAAGCCAGAACCTCTTCTGTATCATTCAAGGTGGTCTTGACCTTGAGCTTCGGAAGGAGTGCTGTGCAGAGATGGTCGCGCGAGATACGCACGGTATCGCCATTGGTGGTCTGAGTGGTGGTGAGGCGAAGGATGCCTTTTGCAAGGTCGTTGGAACTTGCACCCAGCTACTACCGGAACGGAAGCCAAGGTATGTGATGGGTGTCGGCTACCCAGAAGATATTCTTGTATGTGTTGCTCTGGGCGCGGACATGTTCGACTGTGTCTGGCCTACAAGGACGGCGAGGTTCGGAAATGCTGTTACTGTAGATGGAGTGTTCAATCTGCGCCACGCCAACTATGCGTACGACTTTCGACCGGTAGAGGAGGGGTGTAAGTGTACATGCTGTCGGCCGCAGGAGGAGGGAGGGCTTGGCATTACGAGGGCGTACATCCATCATGTGGCGGCAAAAGAGACCGCTGGAGCACACTTGCTGAGTATGCATAATGTGCATTATCTGCTGGAACTGATGCGGAAGGCTAGAGAGGCGATCGTGGAGGAGAGGTATCCGGCCTTCTTGAAAGAGTACTTCCTCAAACTCTATGCTGGCGACAAGGAGAAGTACCCGCAATGGGCCGTGGACGCTTTGAAGGGTGTTGGGATAGATCTGCTGTCTGTCTAATGCTCTTGACTTCGTCAAAACCAAGTCTGTCCACATGATCATGCTCTACCCACGCCCGGGTAGTCACATCACTACGCTCGCGCCCGCCAATCCTTCAATCGCCGCCCGTGCCTGATACCATCGCCCACAAAAGCTGACACTTTTTAGTGAAGCGCTTCCAACCTCAGACCCTCCAGGCGAACCCTCACATGCCGCTTCTACAATGAGGCAAGCACTCGCCCTGCCCGAACGAGTTGCAACCGAGAACATCCTTGCTGGCATCTGTCATCCGCCGCATGAATTCTGTCCAGAGCTGTCCCTCATCCGTGTGCCCTTTGGCCCTCAAGTCCTCCGCCACCGCCACCGCTTCCACAACGAGCTGTCGTTGATCAAAGACTCCTCGGTAGACAGGACCGCCTGCGTAGCGGTTGTGTATCCGGAGGTGGAAGAGGTCATGGTTGAGGTTACGCCACTCTCTAGCCAGGTCGAGCAGATCGGTAAGGCACACGATCCGAGTGAGGAGGTTGACGTGGACAGTCACCAGGGGTAGCTTTATCCAGGTGCTTAGAGAAGCAACCTGCTTGCACCAAGCTATGAGGTTGGTGAAATCGAAGTTGTTGATGTACGCGGTGAATCTGGAGTCTGCGTAGAACATGGGCAGAGTCTCTGAGCGAATCATGGAGCAGGTTCTTGCCAATGCGGGTTGTTGTCCCAGTACCATAGCTCCATCCTTGAATGGTGTGGCGATGATCAGGTCGTCTTCCCGAGGTGGTAGCAATAGTTCGTACACGCGATTACGAATTTCTGGTGGTAAGCTCGTGAAAGGCGTGTTCAGCGTGACGCCTGGAGCTTTGAGTCGTTTGCGTTGTGCGAGAACGGTCACCTCGTCGTCTCCTGGCTTACAGGTGGGGAGCTCAGTACGATTCATTGCCGACCGCCCCTTCTTGCCTTGAAAGCAGCAGCCATTGCAGGTGTCGTCAACGCATCTCCAGATCCTCAAGCTTTCTGGAATCCCGAGTCCTCTGGCTAACATGCTGTTCGGATGTACCCAGACAAAGGGCAATGTGGAAAGCGGCGATCCAGGTGCGGTTGGATTAGCAGTCGGTGAGAGCAGAGAGGAAGCAACCAGTTGTGGCGATACAGCGAACGTGATCTGGTTCACTGAGGTGGAAGCTGTGAATGATGGATAAAGAATCTTCGCTAACTTCAGGCAACAGCGTCACGTGGCAGCTACGATCTGAGATGAGCATGTGGAAACAATCTCTTCAGCACTTCATTACGTACCTTCAGCACGCTCTAGCTATCGATATAACTGCTCAGTCTCCCCATGCTGAACCTCTTCTCGTTCATTGGCGTCACAGGCCGGCTCATCTCCCTTTTGAACAGGGCAATACTCTCTCGAAGAGCCACGTACTCACTATCCGCATAGCCAATGATGTCCGCGATTTGGCTACTTCTCACGCCCTTGAACCGCTTGATCTCGACTGCAGAATAGTTCACCAACGCTCGCCCGACCTCCTCTCCTTCGCTCAAGGGTGAGGTGCGAGTGGGTAATACTCGTAATCTGACGCACTCTTGCTGGCTGAAGTTGCCCTCGACCTCCAGCACACCAACTGGAAGGAGTCCGGCTTTGTTCGTGAGAGCATTGTGTGCGCCAGCGTCGATATAGAGTGTACCGTGTGGAGCGAGGCCATGCAGCAGCCAGAAGTAGCGATCTCGTATGGGATGTGGATCCGGGAGGAAGCGAGTGTGCAGTGGCGGTAGTGTTGGCTCAGCTAGTCGTGGTGTCGAAGTGCCGTTCATGATGGCCGTCTTCTGTAGATTGGGCTCCTGAGACGGTAGTTCTCCACTGCCTTCCATACTGCGAGCCGCTGACTTCTGTGCCTCTGCATACTTCACGATCTGCAAGATGTTGCCAGGCTTACTGCTCCTCGTTATCACAGTCGTAACACCAGCGGCAGTAGCCAGCCTGGCAGCAACAATCTTCGTGCCCATCCCGCCAGTTCCAAGCGCGCTGCCTGCACTCGACACGTCCGCAGTCAACTCGGCAACATCCTCCACAACCTCAATCGCCTTCGCATCCGGATTAGTTCTTGGGTTCTTGTCGTAGAGACAGTCCACATCCGTCATCAAGAACAGATAATCCGCCTGCACCATTCCAGCCGTAATCGCACTCAGCGTATCATTATCCCCAAACTTGATCTCCTGCACGCTCAGCGTATCATTCTCGTTCACAATCGGGATCACTCCCATCCCCAACAACTCTGTAAACGTATTCTGCGCGTTCAGATACTGCGTCCGATCCGCAATGTCATTCCTCCCCAGCAGAATCTGCGCGACAGGCTGCCGCACATGCATAAACAGTTGATCCCACATGCTTATCAACTTGCACTGGCCGATCGCTGCGAGCGCTTGCACTTGAGGCAGGTGTTTAGGGCGGCCTTTCATGTCCATCTGTCGGAGTGCCATGCCAATAGCTCCAGAGGAGCAGAGCACGACTCGGTGGCCTTCATGGCGGAGGCCAACTGCTGTTTCGACGATGGTCGAGAGTGTTGAGAGCAGAGGCTCGTGGGTCTTTTCGTCGACTATGGAGGAGGTGCCTGAAGTGAAGAAATCAGCATCAGTATGGCTGTAGCGAGGGAAGAAGGGCATTACTGGTGCTGTACCGAGTTTGATCACGATGGTGAGGTGTTTCTTCATCTTGGTTTCTTGCTTCGTGTGGCGAACGACGAAGTCCACCGTAATACCATGGCCGATCTTTGTATCGTCGTTGAGAGGAAGGAATGCGCCCTATGCTGCAGTACTCGCAATGACTCGAAGTCAATGTGAGCTCCAGAAATTCAGGCCATGCAGGTCCGAAGTCGGCTCGGCCAATTAGAAACCGCTTGCCTCTTCGATTAGACTGGTAGACTGTGCCGTGGTTGAAAAAGTGAGGAGGAAGTAGTACTGTACAACAACAAATGCTTAAACACGGCTACACAAGCTATCTCGAACGACACCTAAAGTCTTGACTTTCCAATGACAGAAGAGTTCATCTTTCCGATCCATTCAACAGCGCCTCCAACCATCTCATCAATGATCGCTCGCGCGCTCTTCGACTCGTTGACAACAGCAGCGACCTTGCCCATCAAGAACGGCCGGGCGTTGTCCATCGTCTCGTCGTCAATATCGTCACCCATCTTCTCCAAATCATGCTCGACAGGGATCGTGCCCTGATCTGTCAGAGTCTTGATCTCTGCTGAGCGGTTGACCTCCCAGTTGTTGATGTACGTGTTGTTTCGTACGCGCAGCGGTCGTCCAGTAAAGATGATGGTACGGATGTTATCGTCGAAGCCGGCTGTCTTCACAGCCTCCTTGTGCGCCCTTGGTGCGCCTGCCTCGTCCGAGAGCACGAACCGGGTACCGACCCAGACTGCGGTCGCACCTAGAGCCATCGCTGCGGCCAAGCTCTGGCCGTTGAAGATACCGCCGGCAGCTACGACTTGCACGGGTGCGCCAGTCATCGGGCTCTTGTGACCTTCGCAGAGCGCCGCCACGGTGGGGATGAGTACAGACGTTGGCACGTCACCAGTGTGGCCACCACCCTCACCACCTTGAGCGCAGATCAAGTCGACGCCGAGTTCAAGGCACTTCTTGACGTGCTTTGGGTGGCCGATCATGTTCATGTCTGAGGATACGTTAGCAAGCTGATCCCTTCTAGTATTGGCGTTGCCCAACTTACAGAAGATGCCCTCCTTATGCAGCCTGTCAACCACGCTCTTTGGCGGTACACCGACCGCGCTGACGAACAACTTGGCGCCGCTCTCGATGATAATGCTCACGAGCTCGTCAAGTTTGCCCTTGGTGTAATCGTAATTGGTCTTCCTTGCATTGCCTCCCACCTGCGGAATCAAAAGATCGACGCCGAATGGTGCACTCTTGTCATTCAAAGCCGCCTTCAGCTCTGCGACTTGCTCACGGAGCATGTCAGGCGTATATCCAACTCCTCCAATGACACCGATGCCGCCTGCGTTTGTAACCGCGGCAGCGAGCTTAGGACCGGCGGCGACGTTCATGCCAGCGAGCATAATAGGGTGCTTGATGTTGAGGAGCTCGGTCGTGGTCGTACGGATCTGCTCTGTTCATGATGTTGATTAGTATGAGCATGTGATTGATCGGCTGGGCTGTTCCTTACGTGGAGACGACATGATTGCAGTATTGTGTGCTTGGAACGAACGGGAGGGTAAGATGAATGACCTTATGAGGTATAACTGCTTCTCTGAACAATGTTATTTGAAAGGAGGAAGAGATGTAGCAATGGAAACTAATCACTGCGGAGACGTTGGAGTTGTCGTCCCGTCTCACTATGCACTATTACCGTGAAGACGCAAGATGCCTCGGCTCAGGATCACCGAGGCGGTCGCGACCAGCGAGCCAAATGTGTTTGGTGTTTGATCGAAGCCATGTGACACGAAGATTGACACATTCTAAGAGAAGCACATGCTTCTGGTTAATCTCCCGTCTCGTTAGAAAGTTGCACAACATACTTATCCGTGAACCTGGGACGTCCAACAGCGTGGAGGTCTAGGTAGGTCTAGATCTGGGGTGATTGTGGGGAAGGAGTCTTTTTGACAGAAGATATGGCAGCCACGACTTCAGGTATATTCACGAACTGGACGCGAAGTTCTTGAACGTGTTCCAATCGTCTTTATGCCATCTCCTACGTGGACAACGAAGTTATGGACTCTGGCCTCCAACACTAATAATGGTCGCTGAGGGTCAAGGTGCCGGTTTTGGTGACCATGTACTCGTTGATGGCTGCAGAACGCGTCAGTACGACACCCGAACGGCAACACGACGACCAATAACTTACCAACATCCTTCCCGGACTCCTTGCCGTAGCCGGACTCCTTGATACCACCGAAGGGCGACTCAGCCGCAGAAGAGTTACCAGTATTCATACCGATCATACCGGCCTCAAGGTTCTCGAGCAGTCGCCAGGTTCGGTCAATGTTCTTGGTGAAGAAGTCTGTAGGATCACGACGTCAGATACAGATCGATAAGTTTGGGATGAAGTCAACTCACAGCTGGCAAGACCCATGGAGGTGTCATTCGCCCTCTGCACGGCCTCGTCTTCGGTGTCAAACTCGAACAATGCCAGGATGGGCGAAAACTGCTCCTCGGATGCGACCATCATCTCCTTCTTCGCACCGGTGATGAGGGTTGGCTCAAAGAAGTAGCCATCATACCCCTTGGTTCCGTGTAGCTTGTTGCCTCCCAGCACAATCTGGCCGCCAAGCTTCTTCGCATCCGCGATGTGTGCCTCCGCTTTGTCCAAGCTCCGTGGTGTGGTCACTGGACCCATCGTCACGCCCTCAGTCGCGCCGTGGCCGACCTTGAGCGCGCCAGCCTTTTCAGCGAGGATCTTGGCGAACTTGTCGTAGACGCCTTTCTGGACGTATACACGGTTGGCGGTGATGCAGGCTTGGCCGGCGTGGCGGTACTTGAGAGCCATGAGTTCTGCGCAATTGATGTCAGCCTAAAACGTCGGATCGGACGGATTCTGAGTACTCACGAGCTGCGGCTTGATCCAGATCCGCATCGTCGAAGACCAGGAACGGGCAGTTGCCACCAAGCTCTAGTGTGACCTTCTTGAGGCCATCGGCACAAATCTTCGCAACGAGCTTGCCAACACGGGTGCTACCAGTGAAGGTGACCTTCTTGACGAGCGGGTGTCGGCAGAGAGCCTCGCTAAGTGCTGGTGTGTTCTCTAGAGAGGTGGGAAGGACGCTGAATACACCCTTCGGGAAACCGGCTTGCTCTGCAAGGTATGCCAATGCGAGCACAGAGAATGGTGTTTCTGGGGAAGGCTTGACGACCATGGTGCAACCAGCTGCCAGAGCCGCGCCGGCCTTTCGCAGGATCATGGCAATGGGAACTGCCAACCTGTTAGCAAAGCTCGTAGAATGCAAGACCGGATGACCTACAGTTCCAAGGCACAAGCGCGACAGCAACACCGATGGGCTGCTTGACGGTGAAGACTCTCCTACTAGGCGCAGCTGGCACCTGGACAGTACCCATTACTCTCTCCGCCTCACCAGCGAACCACCAGGTGAACCCCAGAGCATAGTCGAGCTCACCCTGTGACTCTGCAATCGGCTTGCCACACTCGTATGTGACTATCCTCGCAAGATCGTCGCGATTGTCCCTGATCAGCTGATCCCATTTCAGCAGCCACTGAGCACGCTGTCTCGGGTTCGTCTTGCGGTAAGTCTGGAAGGCCTCGTATGCGGCTTTCACAGCTTCGTCGGTGTCTTCAGGAGTGTTGTCGGGAGCGGTGGCCCAGACCTTGTTGCTGCCTGGGTCGTAGACGTCGAAGCGCTTGCCTGACTTCGCTTCCTTCCACTCGCCGCCGATCAAACTCTTGTCACGGAACAAGTCCGGATTGTTCATCTGGAAGGGAAACGAGTAAGTATGTGTGTATCTCATTACGACTCGCTGTGTTGGTCTGATGTTTTGATTCTTGACGGCAAGCATGCGTCCTTCTCCGAGCAACATTCTTCCTCTCATCTCTCCATCACACTTCTCATCGCCACATCCTTCCATTGGGTGTCAGGAAGCCTTACCTTGAAAGGTAGATTCTTCGCCATCTTGGAGGTTTCGTTGCTCTCTGTTGTGTGGCGAGTCTTCTGCTTCTTCGTCTGTCTCGCCAGATTGAAGGATGCTAAATTGCTCAGAAAAGACTTTACGTCAACAGCCTTTCGGTTATATCACTCTTTCTCCAATCCACTGCGGCATGACATCGCTCCTCGCTCTCCTCCAGGACCCAAAGCCGAAGACGGTGCGGGGTCGATCACTGAACTGAACCACGACGATCTAGGAGAGGCCCCACGAAGGCATACCTTCCTCACGGATATAACGATCACGTGAAACTGCTCGAACTCCTCCTTGTGCTCATCTCACACCTCGTTCGAGCTTCACCTATTGGCGCTCGTCTCCGTTGTTCCGCGACTGCTCAGGGTCGTCCACGGACTAAACCCCGCAACTCCACACCCTTGCCAGAGAGTTGGCTACGATCAACACGAGGGTCCTGGCCAGCCATCGCTCGACCTCTGCGAACGAGTGGAGATCGTACGCAACTGGGCAGATTCCTGCACTATAAGACCTGGTACGTAGCGATGTTCAATCCTTGTTCATTCGACCGTACTTCCAGCCACTCGGTCACCTTTCCTTAGTACTGCAAGCACTTCAAGGGTATAAAGCCGTCTTCTTCCTACTTGTTCCAATGCCTCGAGCCAAGAAACAAAAGACCGCAACCAACGGCAACATGGGTTCTCAAGCGCACGCCTGGACAGATCTGCCATCTCAACTCACCGCTGCGATCGAAAAGGTCAACCAAGTATCTGGAAAGGATGCTCAGCTGCAGGCGTTCACCACTTCCAATGCCATCGAGGGACCAGCTACCTGGGGTGTCAAGTCCCATGGAAGTGACGATGTGATCTTGTGCACCGTCACGAACGGCAAGGCTGAGCTCAGGACTGGATCGTCGAAGGATGCGTTGTTCACGCTTGTTGCACAGCCCGAGCAATGGCAGGAGTTCTTCAAGCAGACGCCTGTTGCTCCGTATCAGAGTTATTGGGGTGAGTGCAACCATCCAACTTGGAATCATGGACCGAGCTAATGAATACAGGCATGTTCGGGATGGTATGTATATTGGAAGGCGTGGTAGTATTACAATCATTCCTGACGCAAGACAGAACATCAAGCAGGAGGGCATCAGTGTAGAAGGCGATCAGACAGCGTTCGCCCACTGGTACGTTGGTTGCTCACCAAGACAGATCAATTGCTTACAGCCACTAGGACTCACGTCTGGCGCCGTGTTCTGGAGCTTCTGCACGACCAGCTCGTTGGGGAGACACCAGCGGACACTGAACCGGAGCTCGATGATGATCAGATCGTAGGCAGGTACGCCTACATTACTGCGCCGCTGTGGGGCAGATGCAAGTGCTTCTACGAACAAGCTGGAAACGGGTCTCAGGAGATCCTCTTCCTTCACACCGCTGGAAGCGACAGCAGGCAGTATCACGGTGTCATGAACGACAAACGTATGCTCGAGAAGTGCCACATGACGGCCGTTGACCTCCCAGCCCATGGACGCTCGTTCCCATATGAAGGCTATCAACCTGGCAATCATACCAACAACGAAGACGCATATGTCGGCTTCATTGCTGCGACCATCAAGAAGCTCGGCTTAAAGAATGCCATTGTCTGCGGCGCCTCGATGGCCGGACAAGTCTGTCTGGCGGTCGCTGTTCGCAACAAGGAGGTCGGCGCCATGGGTACCATCCCACTGCAAGGCTCTGATTATTTGGTATTGAACCTGGCTGGTGTACGTTGGGATCAAGCTAACATTTGACGCAGAACATGGAACGCCAGTGGTACGACCGCTCGCCATACGTCAACCAATCTTTATTCAACCCCGAATGGATCTACGGCATGATGAGTCCAACCGCACCACTCGTCAACAGACAGCTCATCTGGCATATGTACTCTGCACAAGCGTACGGCATTTTCCACGGTGACCTGGATTTCTACTTTGGTGGTTGGGATGGAAGGGACAGGATGAAGGACATCGATACTAAGAGCTGTCCTGTCTACATGCTGACCGGCGAGTACGACTGGTCAAACACGCCGGCTATGAGCCAGGAAACCGCCGACAAGATTAACGGTGGCAAGCATTCTGCCATGAAAGGGCTAGGCCATTTCCCTGCTACGGAGAACCCGAAGGTCTTTGTTGGTTACGGTAAGTTCTGTTCCTCGTCCATATCGAATGACGAGCTAATGGTGTGTAGTCTTGGAGGCCATTGACCACATCCAGAAGACTCATCAGGGCTGATTCGCGCGTGGAGACCGTACAGGGGAGGAAGTTCACTCAGCCTAAAAGTAACATCTATCAATGCCGACGCTATCTGCTTCATCCCTTCTCTTGTTTCACGTTCCAGCTGCCCTTCAGCTGTCGGCAAGATGTCTGCAGATGTGCGATGCGTGACAGGCTGCCAACAGCAGTGCTTGATGTTGCAGATATTATATGCCCGGAGATTATTCGCCCTCGTCAGCTTGCCCCATCACCTCCTTCACTTTCGCAAAGAACCCGCTATACACAGCACTGTCAAAGAACTCATCGATCCGTGTGATCTTATCGCCCGCTTCGGTGAAGTTCAGCATCATGACAAGCTCCATCGACGTCGGCCCAACCACGCTTTCCACATCGACCCAGCCATACAGTGCAGCTTTTCGAGCCTCGGTATCGATGATTATTGACTTGCTACCCACCTGGTCTCGTTAGCCGGCCTGTACGTTCAATAATTAATCTTTGTTACTGACTTCAAACTTCTGAAACAACGGCTTCAATTGGGCGTAGAAGAACTCCTTGTACTCATCGTTGTTTCTCGGTGGTGCGCCAAGCGAAGGTGGCAAGAACTGGTAGATGAAGTCATCCGAACGAGTTGCTCTGAGGGCGTCGTAGTCCAGGGGAGCGCTGAAGCCGTCGATGGTGGCTTGGAGTAGGCGCTCCATGTTGCTGCGTATCGAAGAGGACGTCATGTTGATCCCAATAGTGCGGAGGATGACTCAACGGGGGTCGAAGCAGGTACTGATGGAAGCAATCTATCTGTTGTACTTGCTCTTATATAGGTATCAAGTCCATTGATCACCACGCGGTGTCTGTTACGGAGCAATAGATATCCGCACTGCAACTGTACCAATCCGGCGCGAATGCGGTTTGGGGGCCTTCGTGGCTTTCCAAACTATATTTCGACGATGTCATGTCCACTCCGTGATAGTGTATGGGGCAAAAACCTGTAAT
>JAABUL010002774.1_pt1 | contig 28059 bp, 51 predicted proteins | sample 5559151 | NCBI WGS metagenome assembly JAABUL01 (sample SAMN10711876, study PRJNA513368) | rock metagenome | isolation source: Antarctica rocks | place: Antarctica: Victoria Land, Pudding Butte sud
ATGTGCAGATTGTCAGCCTCTGGCCCTCTGATTCTTGTTGTACGAACAGCGGGGGTGCGGCGCCGTCGACACGCCCACGCTGCCGCCGACGCGAGGTGAATTTCTTTCGCAGTTCTTGCATCAACTGTCCATGCACAGAGCGCCACAAGGGATTTTGTTGTGACGTCCCAGGGCTGCCTGCGAACGGCTTGAGCATCCTGCACTGGCAGCCGAGCCGTCGATTCATGCCTCAAGCTTCCAGCTGGAGTGAAACGCGCGGTGCAGGACGGTTGATGCTGTTCATCTGATTCGTTCAAACATATCATGTTCATGCTGTAACGGTGTTCCTGCTGGATTGGTTTACGGCACGTTACCTTGAACATTTCACCCTGCAGCAGTGCCGCGCTGAGCCGAAAGCTAAACCACTCTGAACTCTATCCCTACATCATCCCAGTCCTACGTGGAAACGCATGCGGGCATGCATACCTATTGAAGATCGGTGGGTACCTGGGTACACTAAAACACAAGAGGGCTGTCCCCGAAGCTCTGACAAGGACAGAATGCGGCGATTCCAGCTGTACAGCATCTCAGGTTGCACGGATGATACTTGTGTGGTTCATCACCCAGGACAAATTTCCGGCTCTTCCCTAATGTACGGTCGTAGGCATTGCAATGCCTGCGCAACCCCCTGGCGGACCAACCCTGAAACGTCCTCTGCGCATCCAGGGCGGCGCACTAAAAGTAGGTGCGCCGCCGCAAGCCGGTCATCAACTTCTGGAGGGACGAGAGGCGTGACAATTGCTGGCAGCGCCCGTGGCAGCGCCCAAGCCTCTCGCTCGCAGCTGTGGCTCTCGGCGCACCAATGATGGTCGGCAGAGCCCCTTTCTCTCCTTAAGCAGTGTGTCAATGCCACACCACAGCCACTGGGCCCCCCGCTGTTGGTCGCTGTACTTGCGGCACCCGCCCTGGCGAGGCGTACGTGCAAGCCGTGCGCAGCTCTTGGGCTCGACACAGACACCTGGCAGGGCAGACCCCCTGCTTGTTGTCTCTGCAAGAAGGGGGTCGAGCCCGCCAGTGTTGCTGCGCCTGCTGCTTGGTACGGCTGTGCACGGGGGGCTCACGCCGGTGTCCCCAGGCGGATGACATGCAGCCTCCGCACCAAGCATTCGTCCAGCTGCCGCCCTGCCGAGTATCAGCTGAATTATCGCCGCATTCGTCGCCTGGCTGGCTGATTAGTAATCCTGCAGGCGCAACGGTGGGTGGTCTCAACAGGCAGAGCTCGCCTGAAGGAACAGTGGCAGGCCACGCAGACGGCGATGAAAGGCGACAGCACTCATGCTCCAAATCACTATCCAAGGATTGCAGCGGCAGCATGGCGTCTTGTCCCTGGCTGCGCTGCAAAGTCCTGCTGCATGCAATCAGGGCTGCCATGGCCAAGTCACCTGGGCGCGCGGCGAGTTCGGCAGCGTCTTTCGGTGCGGCCGGCTGTGGTACAGGAACTCGCCATTGCTGCTGTGGGAAAGCGTGTCAGCGCGGCTGTGACGGCGCTCCGTGCGCGCATATAGGCCCTGCGTGTCGCCACGCCTGTGCTGCGCCTGCGGCGCACAAGGCAGCATCCATTGTGCCCTGTCGCTCATGGCTGGCGCTGCCTCCAGCGCCCATTCGGCCCACACCTTTCATGCGGCATGCCCGCATCGCTGACCCACACCGCCACGGTGAGGACCATTCATCACTTCGGCACTCAGTAGCAGCACCAGGATGTGCTCACCTTGATGCGTGCGATCTCTGCCTCGAGTTGCGCCGGCGTCGCCTTTGGCTGGCGTCGGCTGCGCATGGGAGGGAGGACAGGTGTGAGCAGCATGAACATGGGAGGCCTTGCATAGTATTGGCAGCCGAATGGCACTGAGCACTGCGTCTGGATCCGGATAACAGGCAGAACACTGTGTTGCGGAACTTCGTGCTGTGCAGGCCATTGGCAAACACGAAGTCGCTTTGAGAATTTGAGAAGGCCGTGGCCTTACCCTCTGCCCAGCAGCTCCTGGAAAAATTGGATGTCTTTTAAGGAGGTTGACCACGCAAGGTACCAGCCTGCGGCGCATGCCGAGAATGCTGGTCAGGGGCTCGCTGCCACGAAGGTGCACAGCACACGCGGGTGACCGGCAAACAGCAGCAGGCACGCTGCAAGTTTCTGAAAGTCAAGGTCATTTGACAAGCAGGGTGCCCTAGAGTCTCCAGCGTGCGAAGGCGGTCGCTAGCATGCAGGTACGTCAGCACACGACTGGGAGGCATGCTGCAAGCAGAGGTGACCTACCGCACACTACACACGCCACGATCGCGAGCAAGCCCAGCAGCACCGCGCCGACGCCCAGCAGGTGTTCGAGGTGATGCGGCATGTCCCGCTGGGGGGACCGGAGGAAGGCGTGACCAACGTGCGCATCACAGGGCTCGCTCAAGGACCCTGGCGCCAGCAGCAGTAGCGCCAGCATGCCCCCGCGCCTCTGCCACGCCACAAAGAAGATGCAACGCCCGCAGCCCTCGGTGCGCCACTCTGGTGTCCAGCGGGTGTCCGCCCCTGATGGTGGAAGGAGCACGATCTCGCTACTGGTGGCACTTGTCAAGCCCGGTGTCACAGCGACTATCAGGTTCAACTCAAGAGTGCGGATCCGGAGTTGCATCCTACTAAAGAGACAACTGTCGACGGAGTACAGCAGAGGGAAGTACTTGTCATTTATGTACAATTGCAGATTTGGGCAGAACACAAGATCTTTGCAGATTTATACGAATGTTTGAGTCACCCAGTCGACGTTCGACGCGCAGCAAGCGGGAGCGTCTATAAGACAATGTCAGTGGCAGATCGGTTCGCACATCCCGCGACAGCTAGGTCCCAGGGTGTCCCCAGGGTCGCGTTCGAGCGACAACCACGCCTGTGCCGGTTGATGCACTGATCGGTGCATTTCTACCGTCGATCGCGCTGAGCTAAGACGGACATTATGATTTCGTGTCTGCGCGAGTTGCTCGGTCTGTATCGGCTGATGGAATCGGTATGCCGACCTCTGGCGTCACAAAAAGTGCAAAGCTAAGATCCGCCGCTACGAACGGGTCTTCCAACATTCTGCGAATCCATGCCAATCGGTCAAACAAGATACGAACCCCAGTCAAACAAGATACGAAGCCCATCCACGGCATTTCTGTGTGCTCAGGATCATGCCGCACATTTCGATGCCATTGGTACTTCACTGGAAAGAAACATCGACTGGATGCCACTTTCCCAAATGTCCACACATCCCTCACGAAACCTTGCGAGGCACGAAGAATAAGCAGCATTGAGCGTCGCACACTCGCGCGCAGGCTGTAGAAAGCTGCAACTGACTGACAGTGATGGCGGGTCATCGTCAACCTCAACCCATGATAGCCTCGGTGGGCATTGGAGCTGCTCCAAACACTCCAACTGGCACTGCCGCATCACTCCGACTCCGCATAATGCCTGTATATGTACCTGAGCTATCGCAGCTGACGCATGCCCACCGAACACAGACAGTTCGGCCAAAATCAGCCCAGCCAGGCGGCAGGCGCAGCCAGTTTGACCGCGCTGTTGCAGCGGCGCTCAAAGACTGCCATATCGTCTTGACGCATCATCTTTGCACATCATCTTGAAACATCTTGTAAGTTCATCCTTGGCATTTCATCGACCCACGCACGGGCGCTTGATATCATCATCCCAAGCGCGGGCGCTTGAGCATAGGTACCTCGGGCACCATGCTGTCCCTGCCGCCGCCCGGGAAGCCAGTGGCGGCCGCCTTGGAGAGCTGCTGCGGCAGTGGGGCCGACGACGGCACCATGCTCGTGACCAGGTTCGGGTCGCGCACTGACACCACCGGGTCGTCGAAGATGGACCTGCGGACGAGCAAGAAAATTGTATCGACAGCTTGACAAGTACCACACGCCAGCGCATCCATGACCCCATAGAGAGCTTCTGTGCACTGACAGGACAGGCAGCATATACTGGACCACTGCTGATGCCTAAACCGGTGCCTCAGCTCAGTGTGCCTAAGGTACAAGAAGGCAGAGGATACGGAATGAGAAGAAACGCATCAAAATAGAAGAGCTGATCACAGAGCTCACCCGTCGGCGGGCTGCGAGGCGCCAGCGCCGGTGCCGAACCAGTCGCCGCCAGAGTCGTCGGGCAGGAAGCCCAGGTCCGGCACCTCCAGGAAGCGGCTCCAGTCGTCCAGGTCGCCCAGCCCCGCGTCGCCCCATGCCGCATCCACATCCTGCAGTAGAGCGCCAAATCGAATATTCAATGCACAAACAGCAGGCTTCGGCTCCAGTCGTCCAGGCCACCCAGCCCCGCATCGCCCCACGCCGCGTCCATATGCTGAAATGTGGAAGGCCATGCTTGCATACGCCACTTCAGTCGATGTGTGGTAGCCATGAAGCACCTGATCCCTGGCGGGGAGACATCCTCTTTTCCTCCCCTTTTGCGAGCAGGCACAGCTCCTTTTCCTCCCCTTCTGCGAGCAGGCGTCAGCCAGGGACACAGCTGTAGCTCCGGTTTGCTCCCGGGTGCCATCCCACAAGAGCCTTACCCTCGAGCAGCTCTGCCGCACCGCAGCGCACGACGAGGATGGTTGTTGGCACTGGCATCGGCGTTGCCGATGGGCGGAGGAGCCGCCCCTCTTGACTGCGGAGCCATGGCCGGGGTGCACCTTGGCAATGCAGCTGGGCTGCAGTGACTGCAGAGCAACAGCGGATGTAGTGCACCTTGGCGCTGTAATTAGGCGGGAGCGACGGCATGCCCAGCAGGTCTGCCGCCAGCGTGACGCTTGTGCTGCGCTCCGCGACGCTCGCCGAGGCGCCACCACCATCCTCGGCCCGGCTGCCGCTGCCGCCTGCGCCGCTGCCGCCGCTGTGGTCTGGTGAAGCCTCCGCGCCGCCTGCCGCCAGCTGGTTGGCCTGTGAAAAGCACAGATGTGCAAGGTGTCGGGCACAAGGTCCGGATGAGGCATCTGCTGTCGACAATCAACAGATTTCCATAAGTGACTTGTTACTTCAGGAAGCAACGGCAAGCACCTGTGGCACGCCAAGCGGCCCGGCGGAGGGCGCTCCCATGAGCACCGCGCCCGTCGCCAGGCGCGGCATGTTCAGCAGCTCGCCGCTGCTGCTGGACGGCTGTATCCTCGGCATCGCAGACGCGGCGCCACGCTGGATGGTTGTGGCTGTCTCCGCTGCAAGGCGGGAACGACACAAACGTCAGGGACGGCAGCTCAATCTTCACACAGGAAAGGACTATGAGAGCCGCCGGCAGCGGACACAGCACTGTGGGAGGACCGTCTTGGGAAGGCAGCCCGTAACGGATCGCACAGGTGTGCTACGGCAGCATTTGTGCCCGCGCCCGCCATGCCAAGGGTCCAAATGCCAAGTTTTCAACCAAGACTCACCGCCAGAGTTGGCGCCGGAAGCAGACGGCTCCGGCAGGCCGTGCAGTCCCGCCGCAACGCCCGATAGAATATACCGGTGGTGTGTCTTGGTGAATTCGTTGGCGGTGTGGATCATGAGGTCGCAGCGGCGGCAGATCAGCGCGCGGTCCTCCGAACAGAACATCACCGCCGGGTGCTCCTGCACCAGCGAAAAGGGGCAGTACATTCCTTCCGTTCGTTCGTTTGTGAGACGCCTGTCTCATCGCCATCCAGTCCGATCCGCCCTCCAGTCCATGATCCAGAGCGGCGACAAGGGTTCCCCAGCTGTGGAGCCTCACCACAAGATGCCTCCCGAGCTGCCAGTGCAGTCGGCGGCGTGCAGCGACTGCAGCATGCTAGAGCAGCACATGCCCAGCCATCACAGAATCGCGTAATTCAGGATCAAAATGGTCAGTGCTGCACCTGGCAGATGTCGCACTGCGTCGGCTCATTTGACGGCGCCAGCGCCACGCGCTCATGCTTCTGCCCCGCCTGCTTCGCTGCGTGCAGCCTGCGCGATGCCACGCAAACGTCGGTATACGTTCGAGGGCTCATTTGCTCGCGTGAGTATTTGCAGCGGGCTGCGCCCAAACGCGTGTTCAGGCCAAAGCTGGTCGTAGCCAGGTTCCGAACAGCAGCCAGCGCGTCTCTGTCAGGGCCGAGGCGCCACAGATCGTATGGCAGTGTTACCATCACAACCGGAGCTTCAGATGATGCATCGTTGATCGGCATCGTGCAACGCGCTTGCCGGCTAGGGCGGTACAGCGCAAACAAGAAGCCCTCAATGGCTGCCCGTCCGCATGCAGCCTCGCCTTCTGCTGGCGCCCGAGACATGTGTTGCATGATCTTAAATGATAACTGTAAATCCTGCGCAAACCGCGTGGCGATCAATGCGATCATGCCGTCACAAAGGGAGAGCAGCCGAAAGGCCCTCACTTGCTGTCGCAGGCGCGGCACAACGACGCCTTGTCCGCAAAGCAGTGCAGCGTGGCGGGCTCACTGTGACACGAGTCACAAGTGAAGCCCATAGTGCCTCCTGCCGCGGCAGCCCGTCGTCTACAACGCTCCGCCTCGTGTGCACCTTTTTTGACTGCAGCCGCTGCTCTCTGCCGAAGCTGGTCCCACAGCGCAGACTTGCCAGTATGCCCCAGCACACTTCTCGAGTGACGCCGTGGCTCGCTGCGCGCTGTGATTGCTGCCGAAAACTTGCGTCGAAGCGAAAGCGAAACTGGTGGCTCACGCAAGGCTCTGACTGGTCACGAAGTGAGATCTTTTGCCGCTGTACCTTTTTCGGCCTTTTGGAGGCAAATATCAGTGGCCTTTCATATCTGGCACGTTCCAACAGACCTCTGAAGTCTCTCTGTCCACTTCTGCCCCGTCCAAAGCAAGTTCCCCACCGACACACCACGAGCCGCGCCAAGTTTGGAGGGCGTGCAGGCGGCGGCGTCATAACAGCAGGCGACCGCCCCAACATGAATGTCGCAATGAGCTTCGGTTTTGCACCGCGCATGCAAAGGCTCGCTCCTTTACCAGCAACCACCGCAACTGGCGTTCTACCCTCCAGCACGGCCCATCATCCTTCTTGCCTCTGCCGCGGCGCCGCTGCACAATCACAGCATGTGTCGTCAGTCATCACCACGCACTGCAACTGCCACATGGTGCACGAGCGCTACAAGCCACGAGGCAGGTGTGCAAGGTCGTGACAGATGGGCAGGGTGCTCAAGTCGCGGCAGGAGGCTGTTCTCTTCACAACATCGCCAACATGCCAACCGCACATTTGATGATTTCATCCACTCGCAGCACCATCTCCGCCGCCTCCGTCGCCGACAGCAGCACCGCCTGCTTGACCTGTGCCGCATCGCCAGCGCCACTGCTCAGAGACGGACACCAGGGGGCTGGAATGGCGCACATGCATGCTTCAATCAGGACTGATGCGCTCGACATTCCAAGACCCGCAGCGGGTTGACCCTTTTGCACGATTCCCGCCAACCAAGCATGTGGTCGCTTCCTTCCTGCGGCTCCTATGGCCCCAACGGCATTCGACTACCATCTGGTCAAAGACTCCACCTTGAAGGCCTCGAAGATGCCCAGGTCGGACATGTCGCCCATGCGGCCGGCGAGCACGTCGACGCCGGCGCGGTTGTCTCCACCCTCCGCATGCGCCGCCCGCAACTGCGACACCAGCTCCGCCGAGTCCAGGCCTGTGATTGCGGGGACACGAACTTCAGTGTCCCAAAGTGAAAGGGAGAAGATGAGAGAAGAGCCCCTACTTCATGAGTCAGATGGCGGCATCGTTTGGCGCATTCTGCAGAGCAGACCGATCCCGGGTTTCTGCGGTTCAGCTGTGGAGGCAGCAAGCATCGGGCGGCACAGGGCTCTGTGCACTGCACCAGCGCGGGCGGGACGCGTGGAGTCGGCCAAGTTCGCAGCTGGCCAAGGGCAGGGGACTCCGCCCCTTCTTAGAAAATTGCAGGTGTGTTCGTGCCGCACCAGCGTTGTCGGAGATGATGGTGGGGATGGCGCGCAGAGCGCGCGCATAGGCCTCCATCGCCAGGCTGCGCTTGCCAGGCGTGTGCGCCGCCAGCTCGTCCACCACCTGCAGTGCAAAGTACACAAACTTTGAAGACATTCGGTTTGAGTTTGGGTTGGACAGCCCACTCTCGGGTGAGACACAAAAGGCCAAGTTTGCATGCGTGTGCGCCGCCAGCGAGTCCGCCACTTGCTGTGCGCCACACACAAATACCACATCCTTACGTTTGAGCCACCAGCTCATTCACGACCTGCCGACACCAGGTCGAAGGTGGGCGACATTCAGACAAGAGCTGATTGTGCCAAGTGGTTGTGCCTTGCTGGAGCGAAATTGCACCTAGAAAACACCCCCACAAGGCAGGAGGGATGCCGGTGCACATCTGCGGTCATGCGCATCTCGGGCCCGGCCGCCGCCGCAAGGCAGGTGTGCTTCGTCAGCAACAAGGAAGGTGCACCTTGGCCATCTGCATCTCGGGCCAGCCGCCGCCGTACAGCACACGTGCGTCGGCGGTCGCTGCGCTCAGCACGCACAGCGCATCGTGCAGCGACCGTTCCGCCTCGTCCAGCACGTGCGAGCCTGCACAGAAAATCAATCGTCGTGAATGATTCTTCTGGTCCAAATATGAAATATGGCCTGTCAGCGCATCCTGCAAGACCGCTCCGCCACGTCCCCCACATGCAGCCTGTGGTCATCATGCGGCAAACACTGGTGGCGCAGACTCGGGCTTGACAGCAACGCAGCAACGTTTGCTGCAGCAGTCGATGCATAAGCCTGCTGGTGATGTGTGCAGGCCATGGCGTCGTGAAGCATGAAACCCTGGCCACACGGCAGAGTCGTAGAGGGCAAGCCAAGAATGCAAGATGTGAAAGGCGGAAGGTGAGTCGATGGAGTAACACGCACTGGCGCCGCGCAGCACGATGGTGCAGGCCTCGGCCTTGGCGACGCCGGAGAAGTGGATGAGGCGGTCCTCGCCGATCATGATCTCCTCGATCAGCTTGCAGTGCCCCAGCTTTGTCGCCTCCGGGTGATCGAACGTGCTCGCGATGTCACCGCCTGCGGCGGCATGTGCAAAACACACTGAGCACTCCGGCAAATGCTCAGAGAGTAACGCCTACCTTCTTCAATTGTGTGCCCCTGCATGACATGGCTGACTTGGAGCGTCCCGAAGCTGGTTGCCGATCTTCCAACTGCAGATGCGGGATGCGCTGTAGCGGCAGCCTTGCAGGTGCAGCATTGCTGGAGGCAAAAGTCAGTATCCGAAGGTGTCATTATCAATCCAAAATGCTTGAAAACATCAGTAGCCCAACCGCACCGGTGACGAGCGCGAGGCGCTCGATGCCGTCAAAGTCGGCGTGCTCGATGGCCATGACGCCGGCGTCGGCAAAGATCTGCTCCGGGAAGTTATAGATGAGCTGCCGGTTGACGAAGCAATTGATGCCGTGCCCAATGATGTTCTTCACCTTGTCCGCCATCTTCTCCCGCTCCGCCTTCTCGATATCCGCCACCTGGCGCAGGGATCAGTAGGATTACAGGTGGTGTAGCTGTCTGCGCACGGTCGGCCACAGTTGCGGCATATTCACAGCCTCACGATCAGCGATGTGCCAAAAGACATGTTGCAAGCAGAGTTCACAGCAGCATCAGCAGGACTTGAGCAGCGAAGCCGGAGCGTGTGCTCGAGCTCCATGGCAAAAGCAGCACCTTCTGCATGGAGTCCACGCGCACGCGGGCGCCGTAGATCTTGATCTTGTCGGTGTCCATGCTGGTGTTGGCCACCAGGATGTTGGCGTTCTCGATGCGCTTTGGCTGCCCCACGCCGATGCGCTTGTCCAGAATGAAGCCCTCGTCCAGAAACGACTCCTGCGGCGCAATGTAACGATTGAAGATTATCGCAATGTAGAGTTACAGAGCAACATCTCGGCTGCCGTGCACAGCTGCCCAAGTGCCTGTTGGCTTTTTTGCAGGGACACCCTGCTCCTGTGGCATCGTTCAGGGTGAAAGGGGTTGACCAAACGGGTCATGGCTTGGTGCTGCAGCAGTGCACAGCAGCAGGGACGAGGCAGCGCCGACTGCAGTTCAGTCAAACTGCTGTTTGCTGGCTGCCACTTCTGCCACCGCTGCAGTGCTGCTTCCCCTCATGATGCTGAGGATCACACGCAAGCATGAGTGATGGGAGGACTGCGGACCTTGAGCGTGCCGCCGGGCTTCTTGATGATGTGTATCGACTCCAGGTTCTGGCTGCCTTTGAGTCTGAGCACCGCATCGACTGCAAGGTCCGAGAAGTGGTCCTTGTCCTGCAAAGCAGAAAGACACATGACCATGATTGTTCCAAACAACGTGAGCGGGCGCCTTCCCTGTTCACATTGTCTGTTCACATTGTCTGTTCACATTGCCGCACATGGTGTGGAGCATGCACGCCGGTGTGGACATTTGCGCACGGTCCTGCAGACGCCTGTGTAACCTGCCCGAGCTGGCACACCCCAAGAAATATCAGCACACCTACCTGCGTGAGGATCTTCGAGCTGAGGGTGGTGCGCGCGATGTTCAGCAGGTCCCGTCGGAAGGCGTCAGGCTGCGCGCTGTTGTCCACCGCGATCTCCTCTAGCCGCTTGCGCGCGGCATTGGACGCCTCACGGTAGCCTACAGCAGCCAAAGAGCATCGGCGTGGGTGGGTGCGTCGACGTGGGGCGCCTGCCTTTGAGGTGCAGTGGAGGTCGTGCATTTTGCGCTGGGATCGACACCGGGATTGCCAGCGCTCCTGAATGGGCGTGCTCGAATCTCACTGCAACCTGCACCAAGCCACTGCCGTGCACAGCTGTGAACGCATGCACAGACGGCCACAGCGGGCTGTGCCCACCGCAGCAAGGCGACCCGCAAGATCCTGCAAAGCCTCACCCGCGATGATAGTCATGGGGTGGATTTTCTGATTGACCAGCTGCTCCGCCTCCCGCAGCAGCTCGCCCGCCAGCACCACCACCGATGTGGTGCCGTCGCCCACCTCGTCGTCCTGCACCTTCGAGATGTCTGCGGGGCAGCAGGCGTACGCCATGTTACTACAGGGCAGGACTTGAGCGGCAGGGCAAGTCTGGGTGCCGCCGCCCGGATGCCGTGCCAGCTCGTCATGCTGCCCCTGTTATGGAGATTGGCACCCATTGAGGTGCGCAGTCGCGCAATCAAGCTTTTGTACCGTTCGTAATGTGTTGTCATCCGTCTCGTGTCATGCAGAGTCATGTGCTCAGCATGCCGCAGCCGTCCCTTAAAGCAACGGCGACTCAAGCTCCCATGTTGACGCCAGCAGCGGAGCTGCGCATGCCGCAGTGATCAGTGCCGCTGCCGCCAGTAGAGCAGCGTCAGCTAGCAATGACGCTGCTGTTGCTTCTCAGCACCATATCCGCGAGCCGCCCGGACCTACGCTTCAGAGACTGATGGACCCTGGTCGGCAAGACGGCGCGACTCACCTACGAGCACCTTCGCCGCTGGATTGTCCACATACAGCGACTTCAGGATCGTGGCACCGTCATTGGTGACCATGATCTCCTTTCCGCCGCTCATGCTCTGCAGGATTTTGTCCTGCAGCAGAGTGTACCAGCTCAGCGCCTGGGCAGCCGCCACGCAAAACGCCACAGCCCTTTGCAGAATCACGTGCGCAACAGATAATGACATGCATGTGTCTTACCATGCCCTTTGGACCCAGCGTCGTCTTCACCAGGTCTGCGATAGCCATGGCCCCCACAAAGGACGCCTGCAGCGGGAGCGGCCATGTGCATAGTGATGAGCTGCATCGTCACGAATGTGCAATCGGTGTCATGCAAAGACACATGCAGCTAGTTCCACATACCATGCGCGCTGTCTCGCCGCGCTCCTCTGAGGCGCCGGCCCCGAGGACTCCCGACTGCTGGACCTGTGGCAAGGCATGCAAAACTTGCCTTTCTGCAGCGTTCAGCATCCTGAACGACGCAACCGACGTTGTGATTGATACAGATAACGCATACAACATGTTCAGATGCAACAATAACGCACCGACATGGCTGCTGGAGAGGGCCAATCAACAGCCCGGTGGCAACTGGATTATCAAGTGCGGCAGCAGCCCGAGTCTACGCTGTGCGATCTCCCATGCGTAATGCTTTCCAATAGTCTTGCTCTGTTGTAATAACGCAATTCAGCAAACACCGCCAAAATTTTGTTCGAGACGCTTGCCTGCATGCGACTGCTCATGGTGGTTCACTCCCCAGAAATTCCCCGGCGTCAGAGCAGCCAGGCGATGAGGGTCGCCAGATTGCAGTTGCACACCGATCGTGGGGCCAAGCAGACTTTAGTCGAATCCAGGATCCTTGGAAAGCTCTGTGGCAGAGGTTGCGAGGCAACTTCGGAAGATCAGGCAGCATGGCCACAGCCCTGCTGACACAGGCCATGAGCAGCCTCAGCGTGCGCCCCTGCAGGGTGCTGCAGGTGCGGGACGGCTGTGCAGTCTCATTGAAGGGTCTTACACAACTTTGTCGTTCAGGGGCGTTGTGGCGTCTCGCCACTGGCGTGGCCTTGCTTTCGGATTTTGGCCCAAACTTCTGCACAACGAGATGTCACACGCATGGAATGCCAGTCACAGGCGATGCAGTGGATCCATGCTGCTTTATAAAGCCCAAGCTGTGACCTGCAGGCGCAGAAGCTCTGCTCGAAGAGCAACGGCATGTGCGCCGCGCCAAAGCTCACAGCAGCGCCCCGCCCACAGCAGGTGGGTGCTAATCCTCCTACAACAAGGCGCGTCGAATGCAAATGGACGGCTGAAGGACCTTTCCGCACACGGAAGCATCCTGACGCCTGCATGGCTCGGCCGCATCCTCGGCACTGCAAACCTGGCTGTGTGTCATGTGCAGATTCAGCCCGCGCCGGCAGCGTTCGAGGTCGTCGCCGGCTACAAGCTGAAGACGCGGAAGGTGGGCGTCTCGTGGCTGGACTCATATTGCAAGGGCAGCCAGACATCGAGTCGGGCAGCAGGCCAGTCAAGTCCCGCCCTCGGATGGGATGGTAGCTCGTAGGATCGCGGTTGTTGGCGCATGGTGCTGTGCGCAAGGTCAAATGCAGGCCGTGCAAAGTTGATACGGCAAGCAAGGCACAGCAGCATCGATACGTTCCGCCTATTATTTGATCGCAGGCCGCAGCCAAGCGGTACCATGTGACAGGCTCTGGCAAGGTCATGCGGAGAAAGCCGGGCAAGCAGCACATCAACGAGAAGTACAGCCCCAGCCACCTCAAGCGCCTTGGCAAGATGGCGCAGGTAAGTGTGGGATCGTGTTCTGGCAGCGCATACGCCAGCGGCTTGCCGTCTTGTCAGTCACCTGTACCGTGAACAATCTGGCTGAGCGCGGCTTTTGCTTTTCGCCAGGTCGCTGACTCGAACCTCACGAACATCATCGGTGAGACATTGCCTTCTTTCATTCTCCCCCAGCCTGTTGTACTGTCTTACACTTCGCCTGCTAATGCCGCATCCAGGTCCGCAGCCACAACACCCACACCGCATCAGCAAAGCTGCACCAAACGCGCTGTGTCATGCTCGTAGGTTGCCTGCCGTACTCGAAGCTGCGCAAGTAATTGAATTCATGGGCTTGTTTCTGCGTTTAGGCCTGTAAACACGTTGGTACAGGTTGTCTCCCAGGCTAGGCATACCTATGACCCCGCTCCATCAAGGCGTGCTGCACCAAGCGGCTGCAATGTGCGGATGCACCGTGTCCACGAATCTGTGTCGGTTCGCACTCTCATCCGACAAAACGTGCGCAAGCACAGCGCACATGCAGAGACTTGATGCCCGGCTCAAGCATGGGGATGCGCAGTAGGAATGCTGGGAATGAAGTCCCTGAGGCCTGCATGATCTGCAGGCCTCAGGGACTGTTGTGCAGCATGAGCATCAGCTTGCGCGGGATAGCTTGACCAACTGTTAGCAGTGTGCTACAGCTGAATCAATGGCTGCACTTGTGTTGCATCGCTTTCAGTCCGCAGAGATCATCCGGACACGGGTGCATAAGCCGCGACTGTTAAACTGCTACTTTTGTCGACGCTCCACATGTAACACGTTTATCTTTCGAAGCTTGATCTACATCTTTGATCGATATGCACTGAGTCTCGAGAAAGAACATTTGGGTCATTGTCGGACAGTATAGTGGTGTCCTTGGCACTCCAGCGGCGCACTGCTCCGTGATGGCCACATCCAGGTGATCAGATGCGATTCAATCCCCACACGAACAGTGCGAGGCGCCCAATGCGTACATGCCTCTGGTCAGCGTTTCGAAGCTTTGTACTGCCGGCTGTACCTTATGCACCTTGCGATCGCAGCCATCGCCGTCATCTACAGCTGTAAAACCCCTTGGATACGATTAGCAAACTTGTGTGCAGTCGCTCATGTGACGCACTCACGCTGGCGAGCGACCAACATCTTGCATGCTGACGTAGGTGTTCGTGAACTCAAGCACAGGAAAAGCATCGAGCCCTGCCCGAATCAGCGTCTCAAAGCTTCACAAGCGAGCGAGGCTTCAAGCTGCAGTTCAGCTGCCCGGTCAGCGCGCCATGACGTGCAGCGCTGCCGCTATCTGACCCCGCCACCGCGTCCGCATGGCGGCGCCAGCCACACAAACCATGGCCACCGTTGCAGCAGCCGGTCGTGCTTCGGCACCAAGCAGCTGCTACAGGCGGCTGCGTCTAGCTGGATCGTGTCGCAGCACGGCGGCGCTGCTCTGCATGGCAGCGCTCGCCCTGACCAGCGTCGCTCGCCCCATGGCGGCCCTGCGCCTGGGCGTCGCATCCTACGAGCCCGACAAGCCCCTCGGCAGCACGGGGCTGTCCATCAGCCTCATCGCGAGCCACATCCTGGGCTACAACCACTCCGGCAGCCTGCTGGTGCAGCCGAGTGGCTTTGCGCTCGGCGCCACGGGGCATGACGTCATCTTAGCACACGGGGTACGCCACAGCCTACAGCATGACGCACGACGCCTGTGTGCCGCCGCACGCATCTTCATTGCACCTTGGTAGATTGCGTCGATGACACATGTCCTGGATGCGCAGCAGCAACGGCCTGCTGCTGATGCGCCACTTCCACAAACTGACCCATAGCGCTTGCGCTCCCCTGCAGCAAGCGGCGGTGGACATGGTGAACTTTGCGGCGGCCGCCGGTACGCCGCTGATCCGGTTCACGGACCAAGACGCGGACGTCCACCCGGCATTCGAATAGCCCGCCCTGATCGTGCACACTGCGAAGCAATGCGTGTTGGACGCAGCCGACGCGGCGCCTGCCCACCACCCGCCCAAGGTGTTGCTGTGGACCAGACGAATTACAAGCGACGGTTTCGTTCCCTTCAGAGCGCTTGCGACTCGAGCATGGTCATCGAGCCCCTGTGTGCACTGGCGCACGCGCTGTTTCGGGCAACAGCTTGAGCGCATTGCAAATGCAAGCTTGTGGTAGCTGTTGTCCTGCCTAACAATGTGGGCCGTGGATGCTCTTCAATGATGCTTTCCGCTTTGAGCAGGGTGCCGCAGCGACGCCGGAGCAGGCGGCGGCGGCGGTCGCGGCAGCCACCGCCATCACGCCGCATCGGGTGGTCGGCGAGGAGCCCGATTGCGAAGTGGAGACGCTTCACACCCTGGCGGGCGTGCCGCGGCTGCGATTCCGGGGCACAGACGACCTGGACGCACTTGAAGGCGCGATTCTGCGGGCGCACGTCAACGCTACGACCCACCCTGTGCCAACGCTGGCGCAGCAGCTGGTGAGTGCCCCGGGACATCTTTTGGTAGCTCTTGCACCTGCTGCTGGACGCCGTGACAGGGGCATATCTGGGGTGCGGGCTGCAGGCGCGGTCTGCTGCCCTGTCCCACCAGCAGGGCGTGGGTGCTGAGAAGCATGATTTGGCCGCCTTAGGCAGCTGACGTTAAGCACGATATCATCTCTTGATGCAGGGGTTGCATCTCGAGGAGCAGATGGCGGCGCTGCCGCCGCTGGGGCTGACAATGATCGTCAAAAACGAGGCGGACTTCATCGCGCAGACGCTGCTCAGCGTCAAGCCCCACATCGACTACTGGACCATTGTTGACACAGGTAGAATCTCAGGGCTTTCGAGGCGCCGCCCAGAGTCCCTGCTGCCGCGCTTTGATCACTGCTGTCATGCTCCATACAGCTGCTGCTCCGCCCACAAGGGTCGGCACTGCCCAGACCAGCATCGCATCTGAAACGAACACAACGCACACGCGCTTCATAGGCTAACTCTGCATTGTGCAGTTCCAACACCGACCAGCCACACCGGCGGCAGTGTCTGTATAGTTCATGGGCGTCAAATGTGTTGCTGACGGCTCCGCTGCCGGCACAGGGTCCACCGATGACACAGAGGCCATCATAAAGGAGACCATGGCGGGAGTGTCAGGCCAGCTGCTGCGCGCCACCTTCGTGGACTTCTCCCAGGTGCTGATTGGCAGGGAAACCGCTGGTTGCCTCTGGCACTCTTGCTTCATAACCCTGCAATGTTCTGTTCACGTGCAGGTTGCTGTGCTGGCTGTGCTTGAGGAGCAGTGACGGCTATGGGACAGGCCGTGCCGCCCAGAATCTGAGCTCATGGACTTGTACGTCATCAGGCGTCCAAAAGTATACCGTTTGAAGTCTGGGCCGATCTGCTACCTTCTGATGACAGGCGCGGAATGTGGCGCTCAAGGGGCACGGCGACAGGACGGCGTATGTGGTCATGGTGGACGGCGACCACACACTAGAGGCCGCCTGGCGGCTGCGCTTCGCCTGCGAGCGCCTGTCGCGCGAGTGCGCCCGCATGTGCGTAATATTGACAGATCGAAAAACAAACAACACTGTGGCTCTGGTGGCGACAGGAAATGTTTAAACCGTGCCGCATCGGATTGGACTGCCAACTGCTGCACCAGAAGCCCGTCTGGCGCATTCTTCCTTGTTCTTGCTTGCTGCGTCGGACATCTCCTCCGGTGCTCGACACTCGATGGGCTCATCCTGTCCAGCAGCCCTCACTTGCCGCCTGGCTGGCAATACTTGGCAATCAACCGACCCACGTTGGCCGATTTTGCATGTCCGCCGCTGATGCCGCCAGGCGCTGGCCTACTCTTGTCGAGCAAGTCATCAAATCACCGAGTAGCGCATGAACATACCACATTTTCGTTGTTTTTGCACAGGTCAGTCACTGCCTGCAGCCAAGCCCTGACGGTGTCCAAGACCTACGGCAGCAGCTCCCACCTGTGGCTGCGCGGCTTCCCCACCGCCGGTGCGCCGCCAAGACAGTCACTGATGCCAGTTGTTAGGACATAGGACAAACACAGAACGAACCAGGGCCTGGGGCGCCAGCTCCCTCTTGTGGCTTTCCAACTGCCAGTGAGCATTTCATGATGTCCGTGCTGTCGAAAGATGCAGTGAAATCTAGGGTTTACGATGAAAGCGCGATATGGCAGGGCGGCCTGCCCACTACCGATGCGCCGCCGCATACAGAGTTCAATGCAAGGGAACTGCCTGTTTGGCCTGGAGCTGCGCTGGGGCAGGGGTGATGTTTTCACCCATGCATCGCACAACCAAGGAGCGGCAATGGGCGGTCGGTTCTGGCACGCTGCGCAGGGCTGGGCACAGAAGAGGGATGGCACTACATGTACCCCATTCACGAGGTACCGGAGAACAAGCTGACGCAGTACCAAGGTGCGCCGCTGTCAGAACCTTGTATCCTTCAGCCGTTCCACTTGCAAGACCCGCCATATGCGTACGGGCATTGCAATTCACCTTCTGCATGGTTCCCTGCGCCTGGCACACTTTTCGATGACGATGATGGGCAATACCTGATAAACAAGATTGTCAAATGCAGGCCGCACGGGCATCAGCCTGCGGGTGGTCACGGAGAGCTTCATCAACGCCGCGGGGCAGCGCTCGTTCAAGAAGAGCCGCGAGCGGTGGGCCAACAACGACCTGCCGCTGCTGCGCACGCGCCACGCCAACAACCCCAACGACAGCCGGTGCGCGACGTCGCGCAAGCTTGTGTCATGCTGACTGGGTGCAGGCTCCGCAGCTGGCTGGTTGCCAGCCGGTGATGTCAGAACGCTGTCCGTTGATCCACTTGACACGCAGCCTTTGCCATTTGAAATTGATATGATTGCCCTATTTCGATTGCCCTGTTTCGATTGCCCTATTTCGATGTGTCATGTACGCTTTCCTGCAGGATTGCCTTGTGCCTGGTGCAGGCGCTCATGGCCCTGGCATGCCAAGCAGAGGCCTTGCCATTAAGAAATCTACATGATTACCATTAATTAATCTACATGATCATCATACCAAAGGTGAGTGTGTCGTGTTCTGTTTCTGCAGGATTGCGTTCTACCTGGCTCAGACGCTCATGGCACTGGCGCGACATGCCGAGGCCTTTGATGCCTACGAGATGCGCATCGCCATGGGCGGCTGGCATGTGCGCTTGCCCCCTGCTGCCTGGCAGAAAGCTCAGCTGCTTTCTGGTGCCATGAAACCCTGTTGCCGTACGTAATCTTTGGGCCCTTGTGGCGTCCCACACAGTCCCACAACCCAGGCCACCACCTGCCAGTACCTGCATGCAGCGAGTCCGAAGCGACTTGGCCATTGAATCTGCCCATGTCCTCGTGCTGGCTGCAGGAGGAGCTGTACGAGTCGAGGCTGAAGCAGGCGGCCTGCGACGAGCACCTGGGCCGCTCCCCTATCGCCTCGCTCAAGGTGGCGCCACACCGTCAATCAAGTTTACGTGTTTTGCGGTGTGTTCTGCAGTGACCCACCGTGGATCTGCCGCTCGCCAATGCATGCACAAGTTGCAGATATTTGCGGCGCACAGTAAGCAGAAGGAGTCGTAATGTTGGCGTACACGCCCTTTTGCATTTGCAAGCCGAAAAACAGTTCCCAGCCGCAGTTTCTTTCTGCATTTTATTGGTGTAAGCCTGGTTTTCTGCGCAGGCGGCGCACAGCACGATGCAGTGGCGGGCAGAGCCGCTGTACGAGATAGCAAAATGGCACGACCAGCAGATCCAAAACTGCTCGCGCGTCGCGGCCTGCGAGACCCACCACCACCTAATGGCGTACCTGCACGGAAAGGAGGTGCGAGTCTGTATACTGGGATTCTAGAATGAAACATAAAACTCAAAATTCAATACCTCCTCGCCTGGCAGCGGCCTGCAAGACGCGCCACCACCTCGGAGCTTGCCTGCACAGCAAGGTGTGCGTCTTTGAAGATCCCGAGCCCTCAGCTGGCGACTGCTGCCGGCGACCAAAGACACACTTGCGCTTCCCAGTATGCACCACAGAAGCAGTGGCAGCCGGGTGGCGCCAGCAGCGGCAGAAGTGGCGAATTTTTGTTGTCGGGGTATTGCATTCCACTTAGTGCGACTTGGTCAACGTCACTGCAACTCAGGTGACGCCCCAGAACACAGCTTTGTGCCGCACACAGCAAAACAAATCTCGGTCTGCTGAAAGGTCGAGGCCTGCTGCCATGGCCCCAGCCTACAATGCAACTGCAGGCAATGGATATGGCCGCTGCCCGAGATTGCATGTCGTCATTTGTTTTCAAGTGACCCTGACATAAATATGCAGGCGATGGAGATGCCGCTGCCCAACAACGACATGCTGTTCGTGGATGTCAAGGGTGTATGGCCCCGCCGGCGCCGCCGCCGACATGGTCGCCACGCATGCCTGGTGCGTACGAGTGACTTCCTGGAATGGGAAACTTGCATCATCACTAGCGCATCTGCGTCCGCGACATTTCCGGCTCCGCTTCGCTCCGCAAGCATCATTGATTGTGTGTCCAGCACGGGCAGGTCTGCCTTTTCAATACGTTGCGTGAACACCTGCTGGTGCAGGTACGTTGCCCGCGCCGTGGGCGATGTCTATGATGTGGGTCTGGGAGCCGCCAAGCGCCTGGCTGAGGTGCGCAGCGCTGGGAGCTTGCGGCGCCAAAGTTCAGCCGTATAGTTCCATGTGCAGATCTGCATGCCGGGTGTGCTTGCAAGATCTGAGTGGCGCCGGCTGTGCTGGCCTGACGCTGATGATGAGTGAACAGTGCTGAACTCATCTGCGTCATGACGTGCAGGCGCAGCCGCAGGATGCGCGGCATGGCACTACTGTGGAATGGTATGGCAAGCTCAGAAACGGTTCGTTGTGACAGTGTTTGGGGCACCTGATATCCTGGACAAAGCCAAGAAGGCGTGGGCGGACAGACAGAAGCTGTAGAGAGTAAATCTCGGCGGCATGTCGGCAGCACCTCTTATGCAGACTCGCGCAGGCTTTGGGGGGAAGGCATGCAAGCAATGCGGCTGCCAGATAGAACTCGTGATTCACGACACGGAGTGAATCGGGAGGCTGGCTGCTCGTGCTTGACAGATGCATATGTGTTGCCGCTGTCATGAGATGCCTGCACACTTGTGACAGCCGTGAAACAACCAGTAGTCACTAAAGTCTGTCCGCCGTGCGATGAGCAATAGAGAATTCTCTGCACATGGATTTGCAATACCTAATTAGGTATTGACAAGTCGACAGGCTCCTACAACTTACATCTGAGTTGTGTACCTCTAAGGTATGTAGCAGTGAGGGGTTCCGACCCCGTACGGGGCACCCTTTTAGCCCTTCAGGGCTTGCGACATGGTGTAACATCTATCTCTCTCTCTCTGTAACAACAGCAGACATTCACAAGGTGGCACTCTCGCACTCAGCACCGATGAGTGCCTGCATGCGAACCTGACAGCGCACACAGCCGCTGTTTTCAACAAGCATTGCGAAACCTAGCCTGCTCACCACCTTGCAAGCCGCACCGGCTTCAGAACTGGGGCCAAGTTTATCATGTTGTACTGTACACCTAAGGCCATGATGTACAGGCCACCTGCAACATCCAATACCCCTACTTAGACACAGTTGGACAAGACACGTCGGCTCCTCACGCCGTTCATGCCGGCGGGCGCCGCCGGCGACGGCCTGCCGCAGCTCCGCAGCAGCGTCGGCAACGCCTTCCACTCTGTGCGCTTCAAGTTCGACCGCCTCGGCTGTGCAAGCAAAATCCACCTACAGCTTCACCTCTACGACGCCATTGTCACCGCTACGGCGCTGTCCTCATGTGAGGTATGGGGCGTTCACCCGGCGGCGCAGCAGCAGCGACGACAGCTAGCGCCCCAGCACCGCGGCTACGTCCGCAGCATCTGCCGTCTGCCAACTGGCGTGCCCACGGAGGCGCTGATGGCGGAGTTGGGCAGGACGGACATCGAGGCCCGGTGGTTGGCGCATAGCCTGCGCTTCTGGAACAGTTTGTGCGCCCAGCCGTGAGGCAGTCTCCACTACGAGCTACTGATGGACGCCCAGAGCGAGGCGCTGCTGGTCGGCACAAGGAACTGGGAGTGGGGGCTGCGGCGAGAGTGCCAAATGCTAGGGTATGAGTTGCCGCTCAACACGCAGCGAGCGCGGCGCGTCAACGTGCAATATGTGTTGGGCCTGCGGGCAGCGCAGAAGCAGCGGGCATGGGAGGCCCTCAGCGTGTGCCTTCGGACGTGCCGGACCGAGGGTGCAGCTAAGTGCACGTACTGGCGATGGTTTTCCCGCACGCCGCGGCAACAGCTGCACCTGCTAATCTTCCGGCAGCGGCACTCGGCGCGGCGCATCGGCAGCTATCTACGGTTTCGACTTGGCTGCAGCACACTGCCAGTGGCGATGGGCAGGCGGGAACACACGCCCAGGCACCGGCGGCACTGCCAGCAGTGCGACGCCGCGGTGGTGGGTGACGAGCGGCACATGATTTTTTGAGTGCCCAGCAGTGCAGGACATTCGCGAACAGAATCCGGACTTGTTCTGGGACGGTCAATCCATGCGTGAGTTCGTCAACCAGGCAGACCAGGGTTGCTGTGATGGACTTAATCGTTGCTTGTTTCGACAGTTTCGTTAAGACAAAATAGCTTAGCAGTGAGGGGTTCCAACCCCGTAGCTGGCACCCTTTTAGCCCTTCAGGGCTTTCGACATGGTGAAACATCTATCTTTCTCTCTGCCCCTATCAGCACCAGTAGAACCTTGCCATGCGTGCAACAGCAAGTGTGTTTGAGCCAGTAGAACCGCCATATAAGCACTCTCGTCATTGATCTTGTCTAGCATGTCAACGAGCAGTCAATGAAACAGTGTCGTCACCGCTTCCGCCCCTGATTCTTCCGCACATTGGTCTTTGGCACGAAGCCCTTGGGCTGCCCCGGTTTCCTCTGCAGCACAGCCCAGTTTGAGGCTGAGGTCATCGCAGTGGTGTCAGCAACTCAGTATGTATTGCTGCAGTACATGTGCAGGGCTGCGCTCTCAGAAGCAGCGAGGGCGGCAGCCTGACATCACACAGCAGCGCTGCAGTCCCCAGTCTCAGACAAGACAGGGCATCTTCTGTAACAACACCGCACCTTGATCTTGATCTTGGCTGCGGAGGCCTCCGCCTCAGTGAGCGGCTCGGATGCATCGCCGCGGCGCGGCGCCCGCACGAACCCACCCTTGAGCGGGTCACGCCCTGAATCCAGCTTCCTCCGCTTGGTTTTGGGCAGCACTGCGGGGCGGTCACGGCACCGTCAAGCCAGCGCATGTTTGAGCGACATCATCCACATGGCCTCTGGCGCAGCACTGAGCTCGACGCCGCAGCAGCCTCAAGCTGAAAACACCAGAGCCGACACATTCCCCCATGCCCCATGCTACATGCAGGACCCCGCCACGCAGGCGGCGTCGCAGGACGGCTCGGCAAAACGCGGTGAGTTTGCTATTTGCTCTCAGCGGCTATCTTTACCTGTAGTGTCGTGAGCATGGGCGCCTGCCCGCTCATTTGCAGTAGCCCATCACGCAGGCGGTGCAGCAGGATGGCTCGGCTAAACGCGGTGAGCCTTCTGTTTCCACGCAAGGCAGCTGTACTGATCCTACCTACATATGAGTACCACCATGCAGGCGATGCAGGCTCGGCCAAGCGCGGTGCGCCACACGATGCAGCATGAAACCCCTAATGGATAGACTACTATGAACCTGGCCGGCTCGACTCAGCGGGTTGCCGCTGCATATTTCATATTTCTCAGCAGCGGTTCTGCTGCTAATTGACAGGTTCCTGTTGTGGCGCGCACCTGGGCATGCAGGCGGGCATTCGCCTGGATTGACAACACCCTATTCAAGTGACAGCTGCTGGGACGCAATGCAAAACCTCACCCGGCTTGGCCGAGCCGTTCTGCTGGACTGCCTGCGTAGCGGGATCCTGCAGGTAGGCGGGCAGCCGCTTGAGGTGCGGCGCCGGCGGCGCCCGCGCCAGCGGCTTGTCATGCCGCAGCAGCGCCAGGTCTCCCGGGTGCGCCTCGAAGTGGGCTTTCAGCCGCGCGGAGTTGAGCAGCTCCAGCCGCAGCTCCTTGGCGCGCGCCTGCGTGTTCCAAATTCGGATTTTTGAGCCGTTTGAGCCTTTGAATGAAGGTGCGCACCTCTCGCCGTGCGGAATCGAAGCACGCTGACTTGACAGCAGCCGACTGATTAAGGGCGCAGTAGAACACACGTCGGAGATGGTTCTGGACTCCATCATGCGCCCGCCGCACCTCCTGGACGACCGACTTGGCGAGCGAGTGCGCCACGTCCTCGCCCAGGTAGCGCATCGCTTGGATCACACACCATCATTGTCTGAAACAGGACATGCTGAACTAGGCGCACCTCCTTGACGACCGACTTCGTAAGCGAGCGCGCCACATCCTCGCCCCGGTAGCGCAGCGCCTCCACCGCCGCCTTGGTCAGCCGTGTGAAGGGCTTCAGCACCAGCTCCGGACCCTCCTCCGCGCTGCCTGCAGCGTCGCCGGCCGCCGCCGCCGCGTGGTTGTGCATGGCGGCAGTCGGCCGCCCCTCTGCGTGGCACAGGTCTTGTTCTGTTTGTGTTCTGTATTGGTCTGTATCTGAGCGCCGTTTGGTGAGGGGCTGCTGCACCGCCAGAGACGCATGCGCAGGTAGTCAAATGCAACGATGCGCTGTGGGACGGCCCAGCGATGATGCTGGACCTCGGCAGGCCGGTTGCAGAGGAACAGCCTGGAAGCAAACATGCCGACTGCTAGCAAGTTCGGTGTTGCCAGCCGCGCCGCAAAATGCCGGCAAGAAAAGCCGCCATCCTTGATCTGGCACGCCAGCGCAGCGTCGCCGGGCGACAGCAGCGTGAGCGCTATGCCCGAACGGCAGGCAGCCTTGCGTTGGCGTATTTCGTTTCGCAATCTGTCACCTGACAGCGCGTCCTCGATCTGGCTCGCCAGCGCAGCGTCGCCGGGCGACAGCAGCGTGAGCGCTGTCCCCGCCTGGCCGGCGCGACCGGTGCGCCCCACCCGGTGCACGTACGCCTTGACGTCCGGCGGCGGGTGCACGTTGAGAACCGTCCGCACGCCCTTGAAGTCGATGCCCCTGCATGCGCCGGAGGTGCTCCGCTGAGCATGAGGCTGCTAGATGATGTAATACCAGGAGGAATGGACACGTGCGGCTCAGGGAGCTCGAGCCGATTCCCATGCCGCCTGCACCGCCTGCCTGCGACTGGGAGGCTCACCTCGAGTCCCTGAAAACACCGCGTCCCCCGTAAAGAAACAACCTGCAGGTCGCTGCCTGCAAACTACACAGGGTTCTTGCGTGGGATGGTAGGGCAACAGGCCGCACCTGGTGATGCCGAATTCCTCGTCCTTGCCGCCGGCGCTCGGCCGCTGCCGCTTCTTTGCCCCGCCCTTCTTTGCCTTTGCCGCCGCCGCCGCCGCTGCATCCGCTGCCGCCTCATTGCCTTCCTCGCCTTCCTCTGCGTCCTCACCTTCCGCCGCGTCTGCCGGCCGCGCCTTGGCGGCCGCAGCGGCGACGTCGTCGGTCGCAATGAGGTAGTCAAACAGCCCACGGTTGAACTCCTGTGGATGAAAGAGCGGTGCGTATCAACGGTGCGCTTGAGAATGCCACGTGATGATGGTGGTTGTCTCGTTGTATCTCGTTGTAAATAATAAGACGCAGATGCTGCTCCTGCCGGTCAATGGCTGTTGCAAGCCCACTTTCAACCACGTCGGCATTGCGGCCTGGAGGATAACAGGATGCAATCTTGCAGGTTCCGCAGTTGTGTGTGTGAAAGTCTGCGGGGCCGTCACACCTGCAGGATGTGGTGGCGCGAGTTGATGGGCAGCTCCGAGTTGAGCACTGCAGCGCGCACGCCGAAGGACTCTAGGAACAGGCGCAGCCGGAATCCCGCATCGATGCCGTTGACGAACAGCAGCACCCGCTTCTGCAGCAGCCCCAGCCGCAGCAGCGCCAGCACCGCCAGCAGCCGGTCGCCGCTGAAAGAAGGGAAGGGTATTAATTCTTTCAGCAAGGCGTCAAGAGTTGCTGTTGAGCCAAGCAGCAGCCGCAGCAGCGCCGGCAGGCGCTATCAGCAGGCGGTTGCTGCTGCAAGGGGATGAAATCCAGGCAACATCGTGTGTGCTACCTCGAGAGCGGCATAGCAGCGAGTACGTGCAGCAACGCCAGGACCGTCAGCAGCCAGTCGCCCTTGCGAGTGGAAAGACAGGATACAGAGAAAGGCTTTCGCATAGAAGACGGTTGAACGTCAACGCGGCGGCAGCAGCGGCGCCAGCAGCCGGCTGCCTGCGAGGTGCAAAAAACAAGGAGGTGTGCACGAACGGCTCACTCGGCGCAGGGCAGCGAGAAGTGCTCGATCTCGATCGCAGAGCCGGTGCCGGCGGCGGCGCCTGCTGCCGCGTCTGCATCCGGCAGCGCCAACAGATCCAGCGCCAGCGGGTTGTGCAGCACCAGCGCCTGGAGGCGCTCCAGGTCCGCAGAGGTTGTGGCGCTCATCAACAGGCACTGGCACGAGCGCGGCACCTGCAGGGGGGCACGCATGCGGACAAAAATCAGCGGTGCGGCAAAGCAAGCGAAAGATGTGACCTGGTACACGGATGTTCCTGCAGCGGCTGGCGAGCGAAGATTTGGCGCCGCAGAGCACACGCGAAATGCTCAGCCATGTCCGCGCAACGGTTGATCACCCTCCATGCTCCCATGTGCTGCTGCAATCTTGTCTCGTTCCATACGTCTTGCTGACACACCTGGGGGGCGATGGCCTGCAGATCGGCCTCGTGGCCATACGACAGCAGCAGGTCCGCCTCATCCAGCACCAGCACCGCCAGGCGCGAAAGAACACGCCCTGCCAGCGCCCCGTCCCGCAGCGCCTGCGGGTACCAGACATTCGAGCTGGAATGGAGAGTCTGCCCCATATCCAACTAATGGTCCGCTTGGTCCAAAACCAACACCGTCAACTGCGGCAGGACCTGCCCTGCAAGCGTCCCCTCCCGCAGCGCTTGGGAGTGCAAAGTTGCTCTGATCAGTAATCGTCACTTCCCCACCTATGACGCAGCCCTGGGGGACTGCAGCGTAGTCCAGGCGGACCACCGTGCACTTGCTTCCATACAACCAGCACAGCCCGCATCCCGCACTCGTGCTCTTGTGCGGTGGTCAACGCAGCGCGAGCAACAGGCCAGCCATTCACCGTCAGGGCAGCGCCCACGCGCACCACAGCAATGCAGCCGGGGTGGGTGGCGACCACCAGGTCTGGCGGTCGCAAGCGCCGAGCGCTGCAACTGTGCAAATCTTTGCCTTTCATCGGAGACGAAAGACACAGGCAGAGAGACAGCTCCCACCTTGGCGATGCGGCCGGGGGGTGGCGATGACCAGCCGCCCAGCGGTGGCGAGTGCGGTGCGCTGCAAGGACAAGTCTTGGCCTAGAAATGAAGACCATATGAAGACCAATATGATGCAGACGAAGACTGTGCGCCCACCTTGGCAATGCGGCCGGGGGTTGCGACCACCAACTGCCCGGCTGTAGCCAGCGCCGTGCGCTGCGCGACCGCAGAGCCCTCGCCCGCCAGCGACGTCACCGCCAGGTCGCCGCCGCAGTGCTCCGCGATTGCCGCCGCCTCCTCTCGCACCTGTGCAGTGCGACAGCGGCGTCCTTGGCTTGCTGGGGATCGCTCACATGCCGCCGCGCGCGCAGCAGCATCCGGAGGGTTACATAGCAATAAGCCAGCAAGTCGACCTCAAGACTTCCCCGGATGACCGAGCACCCATGATCATCTGCAGCAGAACCAGACATGCTCGCCTGCTCGCACAGTTCGCGAGTGGGCACCAGCACCAGCGCCTGCCAGCCGGCGCGGCCCTTGCCGCCTGTCAGGATCGCCTGCAGCGCCGGCAGTAGGTACGCCAGCGTCTTGCCGCTGCCCGTGCGCGCCCGCGCCACGACATCTTTGCCCTCCAGCGCCTGCAATGTGAAAAGTGGTGCTGCTGGAGCATTGCTATTGACATGCATGCGGCCAGCAATTTGACATCGGCAAATACGGCAGGGCGCATGCATGGTAAGCCGCAGTTCGACGCAGTTGGAACGACTCGTATCGTTTGTCAAGGTTTGTAAAGATTACATTTCCACTTGCTGTAAGGCAAACATCAGGCTGGAGGCAACAACGCTGCAAGCTGGTGCGGATGGCGCGCAGCGCGCTGCGGCTGTGTCCACCTTTGGGATGGCAGCCGACTGCACGGGCGTTGGGGCCGTCAGGCCACGTTTGGCCAGAGCCCTCAGCAGCCGCGGGTCCAGCCCCAACTCCTCGAACGACATGCTTTCTCAGCTGGCTGCTCGCACTATAGTTCCGATGTCCAGTGCCTTGTACGCGCTGATGTTGCTTTCAGACCTTTTGATGCACCATCGCATTCCTTCAGAATGATCAGACCAGGAGCACACGGCGCGCTAGTGAATTTTCCTGCCGTCGGAATGAGGCATGTCGTGATACTCGAAACGCAGCAGCAGACTGCCGTCACTACAACACGCGTTCAGTGCGCAGAATTAGACCTTGAGTTTGGTGAGAGAAAAGATATACTGCGAGCTGACACCGCGGCGTGCAGTTTGAGCATGCACCTGCGCCACAGGGGGGCTCCGGCAAGCGCAAAGTCTTCGAGCCACGACGATGTGGGTCAGGGTTCGTGCTTAAACTATTTCGAGGAAACGCTAAACGCTAAACTAAAAGGGTGAAACGCTAAACGTTTAGCGGTGTGCGCTAAACTATTTCAACACGTGTCAGCACGTGATAGGGTCCTGAGCA
>JAABUL010002775.1_pt1 | contig 28032 bp, 18 predicted proteins | sample 5559151 | NCBI WGS metagenome assembly JAABUL01 (sample SAMN10711876, study PRJNA513368) | rock metagenome | isolation source: Antarctica rocks | place: Antarctica: Victoria Land, Pudding Butte sud
ATAAGCTAACCCTGAATAGGGTTGGCCTCGGAACAACCCTATAGCCTAGCGGCGAGCGGCCGGCGATAGTCATCAACATAGCCACCAACATAGCTACCAACATAGGTGCGTAGCTAGGATCGTAACACTGAGGGCCTTTTATGCCCGAGCCAGTTGCCGCTGACCCTAATGTCCGATACCTTTGCCAGATATCTGAATAACCTCATCCTGAGGACCTTTTTTATGCCCGATACCTTTGCCAGATATCTAATTGCCTGCCTGATATCTTTGCCAGATATCCGAATAACCTCATCCTGAGGACCTTTTTTATGCGCGATATCTTTGCCAGATATCTAATTGCCCGGGCCAGTTGCCGCTGACCCAATGATCCTTGAACCTCAGCTGAACTGGCTTGAAGCACATCTTGCCTAGCTTGCCTACAGCTCGATCATCCTTTTGAATTCACGTATCAATGACCTTCTCTTTCTTTGCTAACTCGGAATCCTTGAGTGTTTCGTCGAGAACTGACTTCCTGATAGTGCCATTTACATAGCCCATCAAGCCTGCGTCTCGAAGGGCAAAGGTCATTTTCCTGACCCACTCTTTATAGTTATCCGGTCCCTTCAGCTTTCCGAACGAGTATCCATCTTCTTTATCCATGGTGACGATGTAATTGATGATGGTGTACGGAATGATTGATGACGATGTAATTGACTGTCTCGTAGCCTAACCGGACTCAAACACACTGTAAAAGCGTCTACTCAGTGTAGTAACCGTACTACAGAGCTCCAGGGTCATAACCTGTTGAAATATGACTGAACTAGAAGGTTTTGCAGCATATGTAGAATGTGTGTTTGAGTGAAGTTCTATGGAGGTTCGAAGCTTCGGTTAAATACAGTGCGTCATGTGACCTCGATAGGTCGAGCATAACTCCCGTTTCAACACATTTTCAGCTGAATAAAGGTTGAAAACGTTAGTCTATCGATTTTCCTCAGCTCTTTTAGTGGTTTATGACTTAGGTTCACATCCGATATGTTTTTTCGATACTGGTTTCCCTTTTTGGTACTGCTTTTCCAGGCTTTTAACCATTGTACTTCCGCTTCTTTGCAAATTTGCTTTTTGACGAAGCTTATGGTGGTTACTTTCATGTTGCCGGTAACTGGTACTTCTTGAGCAGCAATTTTGGCCAATTGGTCTGCTTTTTCGTTCCCAATAATGCCCTTGCGACTCGGTATCCACTGTATGCGGATTTGACACTGTTTCTGACGTAAATTGATCAAATTTTGTCGTATGTCATCGAATAACCTCGCATTGGCGTTGCTCTTTGCGTTTAGTCTTTGCAAAGCCATTTGACTGTCCGTGTACACCCAAATTTCGCTGTTTTTGGGTGCTTTTTCGCTGCACATTGCGATTGCATCGCTAATAGCTTGCAGTTCCGCTTCCGTTATGGTGATTTTGCCTGAAACGCTTGTCGCTTTGCTGCATCTAACGGGTCCATGCGTAAATATCACTGCCGTTCCGGTTCCTGTTTCGACTTCTGCTACCTTTTTCCGAATTTGCGATGCGTCTGTGTACACCACTATGTTTTTCGCCTTTTTGGTAAGTTTGCGCATTCTCTGTCGTTTGCTTTGATCTGCTTTCTTTTTCGATGTTTTGAGCGTTTTGTTGCACCAATTGCAGAATAGTCTCTAGCTTTTTGTTTGTTTGACTCTGAAGCAGGTTAATTTGCTCCTGAATCGGGTTTTCTATGTTTTCGCCGCATGCTTTTCGTATGTAGGTTAGACTGTGATTAATAGCCTCTTCCTGTTCTGGTATTGCTAGTCTCAGCTGATTGACTGCGAATTCAACTTTTGCGCGCAGTCTTTTGACTAGAATCTCTTTAGAGGTAGTACCGTAGCACCTACGAGGTCAAAAAACTAATTATCCGGAATGGCCTTCGTACCGCAACTGCACTTCCACGAAAATCAAACGAACACGCAAATAGCCAAATGTAATGACAATAGCACCAATTATACGTAGAAATGTTAGATGATATGAATTATAATATATATCTATCCGTGAAAGTGATTGTCACCCTTTTTAAGAATAATCTGATCCACCCGATGCTTCTGATTCAAAATAAAAGGGTTAATATCCTTTTCTATATCCAACTTTTCCCATTCATCATACCAGGCCAGTTCCAGTTCCAATCTACCTTTAATAAAGGGTCGTCGACGTGATACTCGATCCTTTATAAGGTTCCATACATGCTCTATGGGATTAAGATCGGGGCTATTGCCTGGCCAAAACAACATATCTATTTCCTGCTCCATAAACAAAGGTCTGTTCCATTGAGAGGTGTGATTTGAGGCTCCATCCTGCATTAATAAAGCTCTGTTTGCATGCGAGGCCTTGAATTTCTGATAGGCGGGTAAAAGAAGAGGCTGAAGGATACATCTATTATAGCGATACCAGTCAATCCCTCCGCGTGCAGAACGTTCACATGAGGCGAAGGAGAACGTGGGAGCATGAGTAAGAACCCGTTCATGGGTCTTTTGTTGACGTAAGAGCTCTGCTCTTTGAATTGCATGAGCTGCTCGATCCAAAGGCCTTCGTAGTACATCCGCGACAGTAAGAGCAGCTATGGAAGCAGCTCGTTCCTTTTTATTCTCGGGTCGATATATATAACAAGGTCCTTTCCAGTTCAGAGCTATGGATCCCCAAAACATAAACGTGAAATATTGTGCAAAGTCCTTATCACAGCACATTGAGTCCCATTCTTCATCCTTCTTTCGTGTAACGTGCTTTTGACCTCGATGCTCCCTCAATACGACACTTGTTTCATCTGTATAGATCACACGGCTTCAGCCTTGTGTTGTGAGGTCCCAATGCACTCGATCCTTGCACCATTGCAATCGTACGAATTTCATGGTGTCAGTGAGTCAGGGCTTGTGACGAGGTGAATATCGTTCGTAGCCTGCTTCATGGAAGGCTTTTGATATGGTAGGCTTGAATCCTTTGACGTTACATTCGTGAGCAACGTCCATCCAGGATTTTCGCCTCCATTCATAGCTAGACGTGACCAGTTTGATCATTTTATCAATCTCTTCTTGACATAGCATTGAAGGCCTTCCAGAATGTGATTCAGAAGCAGTGTTTTCACCACGAAAAGGCTCTGTTTCATGAATTTTAGCCCGCTTATAGGCATGATTGCATATATCTGATATTGTTGACAAAGGGACCCTCGTACGAGCTTGTATGACGCGTAAAGGTGATCGATTCTGATATCTGGCATAGGCAATAGCCCCACGAGTGGCTGAACTGACATCGCGACCGCGTTTTTGAGCCGACATGAGGATTGAAAGATAGAATGGTTGAATTTTTGAATATATGATGGGTACGGAAGCTTATCTAATAAACTACGGTAGCCCTACGGAGGCCAATTGCGGATTTCGAATAATTAGTTTTTTGACCTCGTACTAGTGCTATCTTCGACTCTGACTTCTTTTTGTGAACTTTCCATCGCTTTTCGCTTTTTCATTCCTTTGAATCCCACAATCGTTCGTGTTGACTGCACATTCGCATTTGCATTTCGCCAATTGGCGGATGGGTTGGTCACTAATGCATCAGGCGAGCTGAAGACATGTTGCGTTCTTCTAGCTGATGATGTAGGCGATTTTTGTTGACTGCGAAATAAATCGTCAATGTCGTTTTGTAGCTTTTTGCTTGTTGGCAAGCTCAAGCTACTTTTGTTCCATGCGTCTGTTTCAATTTCCAAAGTCGACTTTTCGCGTTCTATCGTCGGCGTTTTGAGTTCCGACGTTGAGCTGTTGCTCATGCTGGTATCCGGGTCGACCTCTGCTCTCTGCGAAGGTGCGAAGCAACTTTCCATTTCTACCTGCGAGGATGCTAAGCCACTCTCCATGTTTCTTTCCCACTTAAATATCCCTTTAACCTCTTACCCAGAGCGTTCCACGTAGGCAGTAACTCTAGTGTAAAGGTCCCCCGATTTATATCCCTTTGCGCACTTTTCCCATAACTCAACGTCAGAACTCAAAACGCCGACGATAGAATTCAAAAAGTCAACGTTAGAAGTTGAAACAGATCTATGAGACGGACTTAGCTTGAGTTCGCCAACAAGCAAACAACTGCAAAACGACATTGTCGATTTATTTCGCAGTCAACAAAAATCGCCTACACCAGCAAATAGAAAAACGCAATATATATTCAGCTCACCCGATGCGTTGATGGTCAACCCACATGCAGATGCGCATAACATCAAGAATACAATCAATTTGCGAAATGCGAATTCGCAGCAAAAAGAGCAAACACGAGCGATTGTGGAATCCAAAGGAATGAAAAAGCGAAAAGCGATGGAAAGTCCTCAAAAAAAAGCTAGTATCGAGGCCGGCAACGAGATTTACCTGTACGAGGTGCTGGCTACGAACCTTCTGCAAGCTATGCTTGTCAGAAGAGCTGAACAATCTCATCGACAGAGCAGTAACAGCGCGGTGCGCGCATGTTACGCTCACATACACAGATCGAGCATCGCATTGCGATGCTCACAAACAACAAGACCACATGGTCAAATGATCATGTGGCCAAACAGCGAACGAAAGTCCACGACGAAGTGGTCAGCTTTCACAATACACAGACCGAGCATCGCATCGCGATGCTCACAAACAACCCAAAGCCCACCTAGCCTGCTCAACTAGGTGATCAAACAGCGAACGAAAGCCCACGTCGAAGTGGCCAACTTTCACAATACATCGACCGCCCGTCTAGCTCGCTCAGCTAGATAGTCAAACAGCAAATTCGAAAGCCCACGTCGAAGTGACCAGCTTTTATAATACATCGACCGGCCGTCTAGCCTTCTCACCTAGGCGGTCAAACAGCAAACTCGAAAGCCCACGTCGAAGTGGCCAGCTTTCATACACAGACCAAAGCCCACCTAGCTTGCCCGACTAGGTGGTCAAACAGCGAACGAAAGCCCACGTTGAAGTGGCCAGCTTTTATACATAGACCAAAGCCCACCTAGCTTACCCAACTAGGTGGCCAAACAGCGAACGGAAGCCCACGTCGAAGTGGCCAGCTTTCACAATTTCGATTTGTCGATATGATCACTTGATTATATAGACAGGTCGCGCGCTCGTATGCGCACACAAACGGTCTGACTGAGCAATGGGAAGATATACTGCAGCGACTAGGGCTAGAATACATGTAATTTAGCCCACACACAGCGCTTCAGTGCGACTATTTAGGTAGATAGCACCGTGTTTCATAGCCATAGGCTGCATAAGCACGTAAAACTTGAAGGAAAAAAAAAAAAAAAAAAGCTAGTACCGAAGTCAGTACTAGCAAGTGCTACGGCGCTACCTCTAAAGAAGTGCAAGTGAAAAGACTGCGCGAAAGAATCGAATTCGCAGTCAATCAGCTAAGACTAGCAATACCAGAGCAGGAAGAGGCTATAAATCATAGCTTAATCTACATTCGAAGAGCATGCGGCGAAAGCATAGAAAACCCGATTCAGGAGCAAATTGATCGACTTCAAAGTTAAACAAACAACAAACTGGAGACCATTCTACAATTGGTTCAACAAAATGCTGAAAACATCAAAAAGGGAATCAATGCAAAGCAAATGACAGAGAATTCGCAAACCTCGCAGAAGGCGCAGGTTTCGCAAACGTCGCAGGTCATGCAAAATTCGCAAAAACCAACGCAGAAGCTCACATATGCGCAAAAAGCAGCTCAAGTCACAGGCGCAAATGCAAAGGCAAACACAAATGCAAATGCGAATGCAAATGCAGGCGAATGGAACCTGGTTACCAAGAAATCCTCGCCAAAATCACAAGAAATACCGTACCGCGAAAGAAGACTCATTGTCAATCCCAAAAATGAGAACTGGACTTTAAAGGCGATGGAAATGCGAGATTCGGTGAATAACACATTGAAAAAGGCGAAAATCGATCTAATAGTCACCACGGTAGGCCGGCAACGAGATTTACCTGTACGAGGTGCTGGCTACGAACCTTCTGCAAGCTATGCTTGTCAGAAGAGCTGAACAATCTCATCAACATCGACAGAGCAGTAACAGCTGGTTGCGAACTGAAAAGGCAAGGGAATGAATGAATGGGTGGTGTGAGGTGTTTGAGAATGTCTACGGCTATGATTGACTATGACGGGAAGTCTCAGGGTCTATTCTAATCGGGTTAGTCAGGTGTATCTGTTGGTTTAATTAGCTGAGCCTTACACTTACCTGAATACGCTGTTTCAACAGGTTATGGTCCCGGTCGTCCCTGTCCCTCTGCAATGATGATTGCATCAGAAGCTTCATATCAGTGTGTATCGAATCAGCATTATGGCGGTGAAGCGTTGCTGTTCATCCACGAAGTTCGGGAAGCTGCCAAGATTTCTGATGACCTGTCGGATCTCAGCCTTTCACATATTTATCATGGAAGCCTCGACTGTGAATAGCCCACCGCCTAGACGTTGGGTTCCTAATCCGTCTTAGCGGGAGCGCATCATGCTGCTATAAAGAGGCTCTGACGTTGCTGGCGAAAGAGTAGGTTGCAGAACTTGCTGTACTGCGGTTTGAAGTCGGCTTCAATTGGGTAAGGCCGTTACTTCAACACTTGGCTGGTATTCATTCCATGTACCCAATTGTAGAAGCGCAGCCAAGCTCGGCGAGTATGCGGCGTCATCCTCTCATCAGAGCCATCAATACAGGCGAAGTGGGACAACAGATGGTGGCGAAGCTCCAATAGGCTGACGCGGTTGTTACTGCAGATTTGGATCTAAACGGATATTGATGATGTGCTCTTGAATTAACCCTGTTGGGTCCCCTCAAGCCGTCATGCTCGATGCCTAAGCCAACTACCCGAGTAGTAAACATTTTGACAACATCTCCAGTTCACATCCCCAGTCTTGCAGCTCCCGAGAATGTGTTCCCTCCCCAGTCATGTCCATACTTCTTTGGCCACCTTGGTCCATAAGTGAAGGCCTGACCACATACTCAAACACTGTCCATCACTCTTGATCTCTATCCACGGGGAGTGACGGGTCAAAGACTGGACCAAGATATGAAGGATTGAAACCTGAATTTGCTAGCCCTCGAATCACAGAGGTTAATGCGACACGAGAATCTTGTGTACAATAGCTTGGTTAAATTGGCTGATTTTGTATGATGCGAAAATTATGAAAACCTGATCGCTTTCAGCTGATTGCTTACTATATCTCTACTTGTGGCCCCTTACAATGGAAGAGCCTTTGTTCTCCTAATTGAGCTTTGTATAGTCAGTCTCACCGTCGGTCATAAGATCGGACAATGACCTTTGATGGTGAATAGCAATAGCTTTCGCCCAAAGACCGCATCGCGGACGAAATGTTGAGAAACCTCGTTATACTCTTTCTTAATTCTCATGTTTGCTCTGTGTTGTAATTCAACACTTCAGACAGGCAAGCTTCGACGAGGCAGAAATGATCTTGTGACTGGTCATATAAATCACATGAAGCAGATATTCTGAAGTAAGAAAGTTCAAACACTAACTTGAAAAAATATGCATTCTTCATCATTAAAGTGAACTTTCTAGAATTTTGTCAGGGACTGGGCTAGGCTAGAGGCACTATCAATATAGAAGACTGATATTATTATTACTATCCAAGATGACCACGGTCAACTTGGATGACTTGATAGGATCTAGGTACAAGACAATACACCAGGTAATGTACACGACGAAAGACAAAGAGCGGAAGGAAAGAACGAGGGCCCGGCTTCTATATACATGAACCGGGCAGAACCAAGGCTAGACGTTTTTCACATCGCTAGGAGATCGAGCTAAAGATGAGATAACGAACAATATTTCATGAAAGCTGTTGGAATTTCAGGTGTGATTTGGTTGGTAATCTCCGCATCCATCCGGCGCCGCATTCATCCTGTTGGAAAGGGGGTATGTATGCACATAGTCTGCGGAATCCAAAAGCTATTTGAGCAAAGAAATCAGAATCACATCTTATTGGTCAAGCGACTGAGAGTCCTCGCGACGCGACTCGAATGTTGTCTTACGTCCAAGTCTCCTGAAGATGCAAGCTTTCTCCTTCACACAGATTTTACCTGTCCGAGAGACCTAGCAGAGTGGTACATGACCCAGGATGCCAAATAAGTTGTTCACCGCTTAAGAGCCGAAAGAGAAGCCCTTCAGAAGAACGTTAGGGTGTCGCATCGCATGTTCCCCGGATGAATGGTTGTTCTAGTTGGGAAACTGTTGATCTTCGCAGCAGCTTCGAAGAAGACGAAAAGGAGACTAAGCGGTCTATTCTGGGGTCTTTGAGGGTCTGCTTTCCATATAGTTGCTAAAGAGGACCACAATGCTTGGTGTACCGACAGTTGTTCAAGTTCTATTCAGATTAGGTCGCTGTATCTTTCTCAACGGGCTAGGGCTATGACTCTGGGTTTAAAGGTAGAATTTCAGACTCCGATTTTTCTAATACCTTGACCACCCCGTGCATCTGGCAACAGGAAAACGGCTACACTTTGACTAGTGGATGTGAGGTGAATGGCAAGGGAACGACCCATGATCGGCATAGGCGCATTCACTGGCTCTCCGCCAGCCGAATTGCAGAGCTCCCGTCCGTTGCCTCAAAGACATTTTGTCCGAAGTGGCCATCTCCCAAAGAATCACTTGGTGCACGCTGACTGGTCGTTAGTGCGTCGAACTCCTCAACTTGTTCTTCCTCTCCCTCTCTTTCTTCCTCCTCCTACGGTATCGGGCCTTTCCTACTAACCCTACGCACACCAACCCCTCATACTGCCGGCGCGCCCTCTCCCCTCTCACATTCTCCCTTGCCGCTATCTTCGCTGCTTCTCGAATATATTTGAATTACCGCGCTTTAATCTAAGTGACTGTGGGACGTAGAGCGGGCACTGTCAGCGGTCATGTGGTTTGGGATTACAGAGTGGGCGCGAAGGAGCGCATGGGCGGAAAGACTCTTGAATAGCTGGGTGAGAATGATGTCATCTCTCTAATGGATATCTGGGGGACACAAGTCTGTGTCAAGGAGAAGTTAAAATCAAGATCCTTGTTCATCTACTACTGGCAATGAGGACAACAACCTGCTATAGGTGCTTCCTCTTCCACGAACTTGGTGAGTTTCTTCTCCTTCTTCTTCTTGCCCTTTAAGCTTTCACGGAAATAGTCATCAAATATCTTTTTGCACTCGTCAACTGGTAACTGCATCTCGTCCGTAAGAGGTTCATCATCCAGAGGTTTCACCTCCCTTCATACTTGGGATTGGTACTTGCTTCGTCTGTAGTGAAGGGTCCAGAGCGCTGAGCGGAATCTACTAAACCTTGGAAGAGATCCACGGCCAAAGGACCTTCCTTCAAGAGCGTGTTTGCCAGCCAAGGCTCCTGGGTCAAAGCTTGGTCTTTTTGGAAGGCGCGCGTAGCCTCAGCCTTCAGAAAGGCTGCGGGTAAAAACACCACCTTTCAATTAGCTACTCAAGTCGACCGTTTCTGGCAACCTATCAGAGATCAACTCAAGTGGAACTCTGGTGTACGCAGTCCTTACAGTTCCCTATTCAATGATAGAAGACACGCGGAGAATTGGGGATTTCTTCAATTGAATGAGTCGTGAAGCCCGTTGTGCTACTTGAGAAAGTCTCTTGAGGACCGACGGGTTTGTTATGAGCCGGATTGCTACAATGATTGAATAAAGTCGTTGACGGAGATATTCACATGGAATTCAACGAGCTGGTTTACACGGGCGGTCGACTATTTCCAGGAGGCAATACACACACATGAAGCCAATCTGGAAGAATCGAGTAATACCACATTGTTCTACGGATTCATCAACGACTTTCTTCGCCAAGCTATGGAGAAGCGAGGAGGGAAGTTAGTAGCACAAGCGGGCGACATTGACGTGGTATCTGCAGGTAGTCCGTGTCAGAGCTTTTCCACAGCGACTCAGAGGAAGGGCAGCAGTCAACGCCTTCTGAACATGTTCATGGTTGCATCTGTACTCTCTTATGTCGACTTTTATCGCCCTCAGTATGCTTTTCCGAAGAACGTTCTCGATATGGCGAAGTGTGGTGTCAATGACAAGGAAGAGAATGTCTTTGCGCAGGTGATCTGTGGCCTCGTCGACATGAAATATCAGGTTCGATCCTTCTGTCTTGATGCATGGAGTTTTGACAGTCCTTGGAGCCGAACGAGACTCTTCATTTCTATCACAGCGCCAGGTCTTACACCATTACTCAATCCACCCCAGACACATGCACACCCAGACGGGCCGGGCGGTCCAGATGCCTGGCCCAAAGATCGTTAGCCGAGGGTGGAAGAAGGAATCCATCGCCGCGCTCGCAGGATCAAGCGGTCCAAATGCCTGGTCCCCAGGTCGTTACGCGGGGGTGGAAGGAAGGGTCCATCGCTGTGCGCCCAGGCCGAGCGGTCCAAATGCCTGGCCCCCAGGTCGTTACCCGGGGGTGAAAGGGAGGGTCCACCGCCGCGTGCCCAGGCCGAGCGGTCCAAATGCCTGGCCTCCAGATCATTACATGAGGGGTGCAAGAAGGACCAATCGGTTTCGAACTTGCATTCTAGCTTAGGATTATGCTATGGACCAGCCTTCAGGCGACCAGTTACGGTGGGCTCGTTTGCAGATGCTTATCCCCTTTCATGTCTGAATCTGCCATCCTCGCCCTTCTTCGCTGCAGCCACTTACTTCGTTCCCCCGGGGAGCAGCCTAAACTATGTTACCCCCGACCTGAACGGCTTTGCCTGCATCTCCCCTCCCGATGACGCACGCACTACAATCGATTTTGCCGAGCCTTCGACACGGTAATGTGGCAATGTTGATTTGCATGAACTCATCAAGTGATCAAGGCACCAGATTTCGATGATCATCACAGTCAGCCAACTGATTGAGCAACTGAAAGGTATCGAAGATGCCGAGAATGTCATCGAGATTCATGAGCAGGGTGACGGGATGTGAGCGAAGGGCATGACCTACATGAAGAACGGCGAGCATGAGAACAAGACGCAGAAGGAGACTGAATGGACGAAAAGACGAGAAGGCGAGGCGTCTTCGGTTTTCTTGCGCTGCAAGAGGGGTTGAATGACGAGGACTCGATGCACTTGCGTAATTTCTTGCTTTGGCTCTCAGGATCGGGCTCGAAGAAGGGAGTATGATTGTCAGAGAAAAGATTGACCGCAAGAATCTTCAGAGAAACGTCTCGATATCTGCGTGCCCGAGTGTAGGGTCAAGTTGTGTATGAACGAAGGGTGAATGAAAGACTCTCGAGGACTGATTTCTCAACATCAACATGCATGCATGCGATGGCAATTCTTGATCGATCTTCTCTAAGCGAATATGACGGTTCTTTGATGCACTGGCACTTGCACCTGCGCCCGAGCCTGAATGATCTCTGACCGTTGAATGCTTTGCTACCAAGAAGTTGAGGCTCTTATCGGAGTCGCAGCACAGGACGAGCCGCAGAGCCGCACCAGCCCTCCTGGGGCCTAGTGGTCGAAAAGATTTCCTTACTCCATAGGGAAACACGATAAAGCCTGCCTGCGCCCAATCTTTCTCAAGAGTCGAAACCACATCTATGAGTGTAATGCGCGCTGCAATTGCGGCGACAACTGCAAGAATTGAGTTGTATAATATGATCGTAAATTCAAGCTCAAGTTCAAGACTGCAAATCGTGAATGGGGTAAGCTCGTCTTCTCTACAGATCAACCTATGAATATTCACTGACAGCTGTTAGGCTTGCGCTGTTTGTCCGATTTGCAGAAAGAACAATTTGTCAACATCTACTGCGATGAGATAATTACGAACGAGAAGTCCGATCGACGTGGCAAGACGAGAAATTCAGACTTGATGAACTTTGATAAATTCCAGGAACCAGATTCCATCACCAAAGCAGAGTTCCTCAGACTTCACCCCGATAAGATCAAATAGCACGCCCAACAAGTCGAAGAGAGCAAATGAACAATCGAACACGACGCCGAGGGCAACGAGGTCTGGTTCAACCCAGAGTTCGTCCTCTGCAAGTACGTTTGTGACGGAATGCACGTCGACGAGCCAACCCCCTTCATCAACCACTCCCTCCAGGTTCACACTTCGTCAACCAACCATACGGACCAGGAGATCTACGACCTCGCCTTCTTCGCCAAGGAGGACATTCCCGCGAGCACCGAGCTCACCTTCGACTGCAAAGACGAAGATGACAGGGCTGTCATCACGAAGGAGATGGCCGATGAGGCGGGAAGGCTGAAGAGCTACCGTCCTGCAAAGTGCTTGTGCGGGGCGAAGCGGTGCCGGGGCTATTTCTTCACTTAGTCTTCTTGTCGATTTTCCTGCCTGTTTTCCTAGCGATTTCATTTCTGTTTCTCCATCAGCGGCTGTGTTCAAGGCGCGATGGAGGCCTGTTTCATGACGGCGGCAGCATTGATTTCCCGAGCGATTCGATTTCCTTTCCACTTCCAGCACAGTAGTAGTAGATAGACAGCTTGAGTAATGAACTTTCCTTTTTTCCCTCTTTCCATCTACGACCTAAGAACCAACTTCTTAAAAACCTTCATCAGAAGCGCAGAAAACTTCCTCAGAGAAAAATATTATGAACAAGTAAACCGCTCAGTTCTCTCATGAAGGTAAGATTCTTTTTCAAAAAAATACAGTTTCTGCTAACGATTCATCAGTCCTGCCTTCCCCCTTCCCCCTTACATCCCCGCTGCTGATCACTACAGACGCCCACCCCTCTCTCCCCTGAACACCCCAATCAGAAAAACCCCTTTCCTCCTACCTACCTACCTACCAAAACAGCGCCTCTCTCTTTCTCTCTCTTCACATCCAAAACCCCGCCGGCAAAATCCCACTCTTTCACACACACACAAAAAAAGAGCCACCCAACCTCCCTTCACTTCCATCCCCTCAATCCCAAACCTCAATCCCAACTTACCAGTCTCAATTCCCTCAGTTTTCCCTCAACCCTCTCTAAAAACCCTCAAAACCCCATTCCTTAAAAAAAAAAAGTACAATCTTCGAGTTCATGTTTATTTCCCCCCGCAATTCATACCCCATTGATTGTTGGTGTTGATATAAGCGATGGATGGATGGATGAATGGGTGAATGAATGAGTGAAAACTGAAAAACTGGAAAATGGAAAATGGAAAATGGAAAATGGAAAATGGAAAACGGGGTTTGATGTCTGTGATTCTGAGTTTTGCGAAAGAAAGGTTCTGGTTCGAGAGGTTTTCAGAATTCTGAGAGGGATTTTGTGTGTTTTTTTTTTTTGAGAAAAACTTGTTTGTGAGGGTTTGAGTTTGGGATTTTTGAGACGAGAAGAGAGGGGGGGGTTTTGGTTTTGGTTTGGTTTTTTTTGGGGGGGGGGGGGGAGGGGGAGGGAGAATGAGGGAGGGAGAGAGAGAGGGGGGGAGAGAGAGAGGGGGGAAAGGGGAGAGAGATTTGAGCTGTACAGACTTTGTGTATTAGCGTGTGCAGAAAGGTTTAGAATCCTTGGCATTCATTTTCGCGCTGCCCCACGGTGATCCGTTGGTATGAGGAATTCGAAAATTCAACCCCACCGCCCCCCCAATTGCCCAAAATTGAAGCTATTCAGACCTCTTTGTTTGTTGACGTTCCTGACGTTCTTGACACCGTTTTATTCGAAATGCCTCAACGTCGGAGTCAAAATCTACCTCTAGATGATCCCCTCACCCCCTCTAGAGCATCCGAAAGACTCTATTAGAACTGAGTCGTTAAATAGAGTCAAATTCCTGAATCAAATTCCTGATTTCCTACCTTCAATTCTCGTTTCAAAGCTCTGATATCTGCCTCAAAAATATAGCCTGAATGCTTGAAGTGCTGCCTCGAATATCTATCACATTCGCTTCGTTCAACAGCGTAATGAAGAAAGTCACCAAAGATGCCTTCAAAATGAAGCCATGTCTCGTCAAAATGCCTACGAACCCAGGCCTTTAATACGCTGAAGGTGAGTTCTATGAGGTTGTAATCCGACGAGTAGGGAGGCAAATATCGCACCTGACATTCATATCAGTGATAGATCATCAATTCAACGAGGCAAATAGCTTACCTGACATCCGTGTGAGGTGATGAGCTCTTCAATTCGACTATTGCAATGAACACTCGCGTTATTCATGATGATCACACTTCTTGGAGCCGAAAAAAAACTGCATAGAGGTAGCAGTTCATCTGCTAGCCATCGAAAGAAAGCCTCGTCGTTGAACCAGCCTTCACGAATACCGGTACAGGATAGATATTCGTCTTTCGTATAGGTCGGAAGAACACTTCAGCAATGCCCTCTCGTTCTGAAGGCTTGATAGCGAGCTGGTTGATCAACGGAAGCATAGGCTTGATGACGTCAGCCTGTGGTCTCGTTGAATAAAGACTCATCCACGAACACGAGCTGTTCGACCGTCAAACGAAGCATGTCTGCTACCCAATTCAAACGAAGCTCATCGTTTTGCCTGACCCCTACACGCTGTCCTTTCTTATTACTTCAGCGTCTCCTCTTCAGAATTCTTGATATCGTGGATCGATGCACGTTAATGCCCCACTCCTCCCATATGTATCAGACCATCTCTTTCTGCATGGTCCATGGCTGGTCTTCGAGATAGGCTATGAGGCCATTTTCAGCTGCCTTAAACACCTTGCGGGGGGCTCCTTTGGGGCGAAACTGAGGTCTGAAAGGTGAGTTATACATAAAGAGGTTCTCTTGAATATTGTATACAGTGGCAGGGCAACAATGAACCTCTTCAGCGATTGCCCAAGGAGCCCAATGAAGTAGCAGAAGGCGTAGTATTCTGGAGCGAAGGCTTGCAGGAAGTGGTCCCGGCATAGCTGAAAGAACGTCAGGAACGTCAACAAACAAAGAGGTATGAATAGCTTCAATTTTGGGCAATTGGGGGGGCGGTGGGGTTGAATTTTCGAATTCCTCATATAAAGAATCACAGTGGGGCAGCGCAAAAATGAATGCCAAGGATTCTAAACCTTTCTGCACACGCTAATACCCCTGCTTAGATCGGCGAAATAGCTAGTTACTCCGGCATAGGTGGCCTTAGGCTCCTGGTTCCGTGTATGAATCAATCAATCAATCAATCAATCAACCTGCCCAGGTGGCTCAGATAATCATGTCGGGAATAAGAGGTAGGTTCATCAAGCGTCGATGGGAAACGTTGTGTACAAAGAGACGGCTTGTTGATCTGGTTTACGACGTCTGCTTCGTGACTGTTGTATCTTCAGTCTTTGTCTTCATAGAGTGAACAAAGGCGAGCCATGACGTTGACAATCTTGTCGAAGAAGAACTCAGTCGTCGATATACCGAATCTACTGCTATGGCATGAGAATGTCTTCCTTGGATGCCGCTTCTCGGATTCTGATTTCGGTGGTGCTGACCAAACTTCCAACAAGCAATCTTACCTCTAGCTCTTACTGTCGCAAACATGTGCACCATAGGTTTGGGAGGGTTTCGATAGGATGTGGGTATTCGGGCTTGAGTGTCAATGGGGTTGGCCGGATGCGAGTCCATGGCTGAACAGCTTCATAATATGGCACGGCGAGACTAGATAAATGAATATACCTCCCAAGAAGCAGATGGCGGGACGCTCACACGAATGAAAGATAGTAGTAGTGGTGGGTGGTAATATTAGTAATGGTGGTGACTTTCGTTCCTTGTTGTCCCAGCTACCGTAATGCAGCCACCCAGCCCGGCAGCATCCTTTCCATTTGCCGTCCTTCAAAGCTCTGAGCCCTGCCTCCTTCTTCGCCTCGACAAGATCTTCGTGTGTATGTAATATCACTATCTTCAAATTGACTCAAGAGTTAAAGGCGGATTGTTAATTTAAAAAAAGCGGCTTACCAAGAGAAAAGCATAGCAAATAGAAATAGCCAATTAAAACAAAGCGTAAATAGAATTGTGGTAGAAAATTTTCTGCGTCAGGCAAAATTGTCGTAGCATTACTATCGTTAAAAAATAACATTACTATAAGTGTTTTTATTATAATGACCCCCCTACTTATACTTGTTCTTCAAAGGCACTAAATTGTAGATAGAGCACCTTTATTCAGCAGTGTCTGAACAATCTTCTTGAGCCCTTCTTGGGAAGCAGCCTGAAGAGCATTGCCGTAGTCTTCGCCTTGAACATTAATATCGGCTCCTTTGTTCAGCAATGTTTGAACAATCTTCTCGTGCCCTCTTTCAGAAGCAGCCCGAAGAGCATTGCCGAGATGTTCGCCTTGAACATTAACATCGGCTTCTTTGTCCAGCAATGTTTGAACAATCTTCTCATGCTCTTCTGCAGAAGCAGCGTAGAGAGCATTGCCGTAGTCTTCGCTCTGAGCATTAACATTCGCCCCTTTGTTCAGCAATGTTTGAACAATCTTCTCGTGCCCTTCACGAGAAGCAGCCTGAAGAGCATTGCCATAGTCTCTCTGAGCATTAACATCGACCTCTTTGTTCAGCAATGTTTGAACAATCTTCTTGTGCCCTCTTTCAGAAGCAGTCTGAAGAGCATTGCCGAAGCGTCTGCCCTGAGCATTAACATCGACCCCTTTGTTCAGCAATGTTTGAACAATCTTCTCGTGCCCTTCATTAGAAGCAGCCTGAAGAGCATTGCCGTAGTCTTCGCCCTGAGCATTAACGTCGATCTCTTTGTTCAGCAATGTTTGAACAATCTTCTCGTGCCCTCCATAAGAAGCAACCTGAAGAGCATTGCCGTAGTCTTCGCTCTGAGCATCAACATCGACCTCTTTGTTCAGCAATGTTTGAACAATCTTCTCGTGCCCTCGAAAAGAAGCAATGAAAAGAGCATTACCGAAGCGTTCACCCTGAGCATTAACATCGACCCCTTTGTTCAGCAAGGTTTGAACAATCTTCTCGTGCTCTCTTTCAGAAGCAGCCCGAAGAGCATTGTCGAAGCGTTCGCCTTGAAGATTAACATCGACCTCTTTGTTCAGCAATGTTTGAACAATCTTCTCATGCCCTTCATAAGAAGCAGTTCGAAGAGCACTGCCGAAGCGTTCCCCTTGAAGATTAACGTCGACTTCTTTGTTCAGCAATGTTTGAACAATCTTCTCGTGCTCTTCTTCAGAAGCAGTCCGAAGAGCATTGTCGAAGCGTCCGCCTTGAAGATTAATATCGGTTTTTTTATCCAGCAATGTTTGAACAATCTTCTCGTGCTCTCTTTCAGAAGCAGCCTGAAGAGCATTGTCGAAGCGTCTGTTCTGAGCATTAACATCGACTTCTTTGTTCAGCAATATTTGAACAATCTTCTCGTGCCCTCCATAAGAAGCAGCCTGAAGAGCATTTCCGTAGTCTTCGCTCTGAGCATTAACATCGACCCCTTTGTTCAGCAATGCTTGAACAATCTTCTCGTGCTCTTCTTGAGAAGCAGCGAAGAGAGCATTGCCGTAGTCTTCGCCCTGAGCATTAATATCGACCCCTTTGTTCAGCAATGTTTGAACAATCTTCTCGTGCCCTTCATAAGAAGCAGCCTGAAGAGCATTGCCGTAGTCTTCGCCCTGAGCATTAACGTCGGCCCCTTTGTTCAGCAATGTTTGAACAATCTTCTCGTGCCCTTCATAAGAAGCAGCCTGAAGAGCACTGCCGAAGCGTCCGTCTTGAAGATTAACATCGACCCCTTTGTCCAGCAATGTTTGAACAATCTTCTCGTGCCCTTCATAAGAAGCAGCCTGAAGAGCACTGTCGAAGCGTCCGCCTTGAAGAATAATATCGACCCCTTTATTCAGCAATGTTTGAACAATCTTCTCGTGCCCTGCTTGAGAAGCAGCCTGGAGAGCATTGCCGAAGTATCCGCCCTGGGCATTAACTTTGGCCCCACAAACTATTGCATTCTTGACTGTTTTTGCTAGACCCTCCAGCGATGCGTAATATAACGCAGCAACCGGTTTACCTCTTCCGTCTGGTTCTTTATGCCATGGCTGTTCTGGGCTGTAAAGTCGATAGCAGTTGGTATACGGCCTTTCACGGTGGGAGAAAAGTTCCTCGATAAATCCTTGTAGTACTGCGTCCCCGCCTTCGGTCACGGCAGCATGGCTCATCCAGTACCGTGCGCAATATTGTGCTAATGGGAAGTTCTCTCTGATTTCCAGCACCGGAAGCTTTCCGTCCAATTGCAACAAATATGCTAGGCAAATTGTTGCAATTGATGCTTTGGCGCTAATCTCCTGAAACGATGACGTGAGATCTTTTTCAAGCCGATCTGACGTCAAGTATTCCTTAACTGAGAAGTGCGACAACTGAAGCGCCGTCATCATTGTCTGATCATATTCACTGGTTCTTCTGCGTTCAACAGTCACCAAGCTTGAGCAGTACCTCGAGATCTCTTTTGGCTCAGGCATTCTGTTTCTTGGGTCAAATCGAGGGTCACCTTCAGGGTCCACCGCTATTACTTCAATAACCTCTTCAATTCGAAGAGGGCGCTCGGAGAAGGCTAAGAATTGCAAAATTCTTATTGCCATGTGTTTATGCCTAGAAGGAATAGCATTTAGTATTCGGGCGTAGGTTTCGTCTAATGTATTCGGTAGGGAAGTCAGCGCTTCTTGCAGTTGACGATAATCAAGGCAGTTCTCCAAGGCATCTACCTGGCAAGCAGCCCATCGAAACCTATAACATCTTAGTTTTACTATGCTAAAGACGAGTTAAATAATGCAGAATATCTGAATTCTTACATTCCATCGGCTTTTTCCACGAGACTGGTCTCAATCTCCTTTTGAACTATTGGCCACGATTGCCATCTTCTTAATCCGTCACCTTTTCTAATTCTGTCATAAACGTATTCACGAATATCATCAGTGACAAGCTTGCTCTGTATGCATATCATGTCTTCACTAGAAGCCCATTTGATTAATGCCGATTCGATGTCTTCTTCTTGACGACTTGTGATAAGGAGATGAGCATTCCTTGGCACGGAAAGTAAGCCTTTCATCCAAGACAGCAATCCTTCGGTCTCAGTCCCTTTCCTTGTACGGCATTCATCAAGAGCATCCAGTACAATCCAGACTTCATCAGTCTGCTGTATCATGAGTAAGAGAATTTTGCACAAGGATTCCGTAGCCGGCTGTCGACGTCCGTCGTCGCAAGAGGAGAAGAGCGAATCTAAATGCTTCCAAGTATCCTTCCGCTTGTGGTAGAGCTGGCTGATGAGAGAGCGAATCATGCTTTCAAGTGATTGCTTGCTGGTATCGTTGAAGTTGAAGTAGAAGTAGAGAAGGACTCGAGGGTGAGAGATGTTTCTGTCGAGATTCTCAACAATGGCGGAGCTGAGAATTGTCTTACCGCACCCGGGGATGCCATAAAGCCATAGGAAGGAATTTGGTCGTGTCTTCCATTGGGTAAAAATACCATGATGGAGGAACCAGAGACCTGAGCCCTGATGGCGTTGCTTTAATGCTTCGTTATAGTTTATCGAGGAATCAGGAGGGGACAGCCACTTTATGACTTTCTGCTGATAATTGTCAAGATGAAGTCTGTCAGTTATTGAGCGAATATTTGACAATTCCTGCGCAACTTCTCATACTATTACTAACAGTATTAGCAGAATAAGATGAACATACTAATTACTTTTTATAACATCAGCAGCCTTCGAAGTCTTTTCCAGGTCTTCACTCGGAACAACGTCTAGAAACTCCTTTGCGTATCCGGCAGCTGTTGCGGCAGCATACCTTTGCCAGCGATCACTCTTGTGTGAGTCCGCATAGTCGCAAATTCCCCTTATGACAAGACAAGGAAAGTTGTTCATCAGCCCAGCCGCTTCCATCTCGAAGCAGATGCATTCTTCTTCGGTGTGCTGCAATATGAAGTCTCTGGTGACAGCATCTTTGACCAGTGTATTTCCAGAGGCAATGATACCATAATGAATCTCTGGTTCGATGGAGTCCCGTTTATCACGTAATATCTCCTGATGGAAGTCGCAGTTATTGCAGTTCAACCCATCGACATGTTCATATTTAGGTTCGAATAATCGGTCATTTCCTTCTCCTTGATGTATGTAGCTAGGATTTCCAGGTTTTGATTTGGCCATGTGAGGATTGTTTCTCAGCATCTCTTTTAGATATTCAGGCACTTTAGACGGTTTACGCTCATGTTGTGCTTGAAGGTTGGCTAATGCTGTGAGAAGAGCCTGTGGTGGCATGTTGAGGAAGCCCTTGGGCTCGAGTTTCCCTTCGGTCTTTGCCTTTCTGAGGTCGTACTGGAGAACTCCGCCGGTCCGTCCATCAGGCTGACAGACGGCAACATCACCCATGCGAATATCACGGCCACGCTCCGGCCTTGCAATCCCAGCGCCAATGCCTACCATAAGCCCAACTCTGATGTGTGGAAAGGAGTGGAGCATAGACATTGCAGTAGTTGCAGCAGACGTTGTGCCATAAAGTCCTGCTGCGAACGACGCTATAACCACATTGTGCCCTCCAATGCGACCCCATGTGTATGTGTTGTGGTCAGTAGAAGGCTGCTCGAAATCAAGGGGCTTTTTGTGTTCCTCATCAAGCATCGCAGTTGCAGCTGCTAGCTCCAGCGGAAGAGCAGCAATCCATCCGACAGTGTATTGGTCACGACATTCCAAGGCCTCTGAAGTGGCCATTCTAGGCAAGCAAAGCGGAAAGAGTGAATGTCGAGTAGCTTTTCGATCTATGACAGAGAATTTAGCATACATCACTATCAGGCCTCAAGGGTATCACTTAACGTGTCAATAGCGGCAGATGGCTTGGCTGCAGCACTCACAGAAAAGATAGCGTGAGAAAGCCCGTTCTGAAAGAGAAGGTAGCGCCAGGGATAAGAGACAGTTGGTAGGCTTCAGAGTTACATACGAAAAACACATTGCCTAGCACGTGCACTAAGCTACCAGGGGCCCAAGCATCGGGGCTTTCCGCGGCTAGATGCCAGATAAGAGGTAACTTTGAGTAATTAGTCACGTCTGCAAGTGCTTTAGGCGGGCTCGGCCCGCGCCCTGTTAGTGCCGGAAAAGTCTTCAGCATCGAGTTTCAGCCTCTTTCTAAGAATAGAAAGAGGATTAAGATCCATGGCTTCTGGCTTCGAGCTTCTTTAGGAACCCGGTGTCTAGAAGGTTCGAGAATATCCCACTTCGAGAGATGAAAGAAATTGCCATGAATGCCCTCAACCAAAGTGAATGCCGGGAGTTTGAAGTGGATGCAAATGCGAAGGACGGAATACGGCTTCAGAAGTGAATGCTGAAAGCCAGAAGTGCATTGTTGTAATATCATCATGATCATCTGTTTCCATCCTCGAGATCCTTACTGCTGATCCTTATCGGCGTATCAACTTTCAGCGTTCAGCATAGCGAAATCCACCAGCACACCACGTCCTCATCCATTACGCTCAGACACCTGTTGCCATGCGCATGATACGCTCAACGGACTACCGCTCGCACAGAATAACAACACACAGTAGAGGCGCCGATGTAGGAATTGATGGCGTTTGAAAGCGTGCACGTGTGGGCATTAACATCACATTGATAGGTCAGACAACTGAACTCTAAGAACAAAGAAATCAGTAGAACAGACGTGGTGTGTTTGAATAATTCTGCCAGACTGTTAACGGCCAAGATATCGGCAAAATGCATAAAAAAATTCAACAGTTTCAACCTTCAACCTTGCAACAAAGTTTAATCTCAGTGCCCGAGAAGATAGTATTCAGGTTCCTAACCTGAGCTCGTTTCGCTGCCTCCTCGACGATAATAAGACATAGTTGTGGCTCCCCTCAGTTCTAAATGGCTCAGCAATGAAGGGGAACTTCTGATGCATGCATTCATGATTGGCGGACAAGACCCAGATAAGTGGTCGAGAGCTTTGAATTGCCTCGTCTCAGGCGACTGGTAGCCTTGTGAGCGGGAGGTCTTGGGGGCGCCATTTAACAGCGCACATTGCGGAGCGTCACTTTCGCTAAAGGCGGGATCTACCTTCATTTAGGTGTAGTCTGCTAACAAATACAGGTAGATTCCCCACCATATATAACATTTAATCTATTACGAATGCCGATTCAATAAGCCTCTTTTGTTGAGACTCCCTTTCATCCAATGTTGCTGCCGTCACCAAGTTAGGCTTAGACCTCTTCCTCACCGGCTTCGGAGCCACTACCTCCAACGTAGGTCCTCGGGGGCGACGTCTAGGCTGAGACTCCTGCTCCCATACAGTTGTTTCCTTCACTGCACGGCCAGATTTGGTTGTTCTAGACATCACGGGTGGGGCGGAAGAGGGTGGAGGTTCGTTGAAAGTAGTAGCAGTAGTAGTAGTAGTCGATGTGAGGTTTTTACTACCTTTCGGTCTACCCCGAGGCTTGGACTTCATAGCGAAGGGGTCCGGTGGCAGTGAGGCCTCGCTGTCCTCCTCCTGTTGTTCCCTTTGCTTAGCAGCCTCACTGTCCTTCTTCTTTTGTTTATCCCTTTGCTTAGCATCCAGCTCAGCTGCTTCCGCTGCAGTCAAAGCTCGAGCGTTGACTCTATCATGTTTCTTCTTTTGACGAAGCTCAGCCCAAGCTTCTTTCCTTGTAGGAGGTGGTTTTGGAAGCGTCACGGGAAGCCCCTGACCCACTTCCTGCAGCCTCTCGTGTGTGACAGTCACGTTGGTATGAAAGGTAGACAGCTGATTGGCTAGAAGGTCGGCCTGCTGACGTGGTAACTCCTCATGCAGCTTCTGCAAGCTGGCTGCTGCATGAAGGAATCTATTTTTACTAACATCGTGATATCTCGTTGGATTTGCATCATCCGGATTGATGGAGTCATCGTAGTACCTAGCCTGCCAGTTGCCCGGTGCTATAGGAGGTCCGTTCAGTCGCCAGCGAGGGTGAAGAAGCGATAGTGGGATCGGAAATCCTTGTCTGCAAGCGCGTAAGAGGTAATGCCTGCAGGGAAGTCCATATCTAATGTAAATATCACAGTCACATGGACCTGCAGTGATTGGCTGAGTAGCAAGCTCCTTGGCTGCTATCCATTCAGGATTTATCTTTTCTAGGGCCCAGATAGTCACATGACCCACAAGTAATTGAAATGCTTCAAAATCAACGGCTCGAGGTCTATCTATACGAGACCTCTCATCAGCCTCACGAATGGAGCGATACCACAGCTTCAGCTCGGACTCCATGGACTTAATGGCGTTCTCTAGAGACATCTGAGGGTTCATGACGGCCTTGAGAATAGGATGAAGACTCTCGTTTCGCTGTGAGGCCACTGCTCCAAGATTACGGTATCGTCGTGTATAACATAGAACCACCTGTCTTTCCTTGGAGTACCAGTCGGTCCAGAAGTAGTCTCGGTCAGGCGGATATAGTAGCGTCAGCAGTGCTGCTCGATTGGCTTGCAGCTCAATAGTAGTACTGGATGTCACCCACTGCCATGTAGCATCCTTGATCTCTTCCCGACGCTCAAAGGGGTAGCCGACTTTGGATTTAGCTACTCGTGCTCGGATGTTCTCGCAGGCATGCCAATTGCATAGCTGAAGCTGAACCTCGGGCATAGATATAGGTAGCGAAGCCGTCAATCCCTTGCCCTGGTCGGCTATAATGACTCGTGGAGGCAAGCAGTCATTAAATAGTTCTTCGTGCATGCACTGAATGAAGAAATTGAACGCCTCTTCGGATTCTGATATGGCAAACGAGAAGCAGGCTGGAAAGGTCATTGCCGTGTTAGTGACACCCACAGCCACGAAAAGAAGCATCTTCAGTGCGTTGGTATTGAAGGTAGCATCTGTTTCCATCATAAAGTCGCTTATAAACCTCTTAGATAATCCCCGCTGATATTTATCCAATAGAAATATCTGCTCAATATTCTTCTGAACCGGGGCGCCAGCGTCATTCAATGAGTAGGAATATCGAATTCGAACGGTGAACATTGGATTATCGAGACATTGAAGTAGTCCTGTGATGATTTCCTCTTTGGACCGGGTAATAGAAGGTATCAAATTGTAGTACTTCTTTTTGGATAGATGAAATTCCTGATCGTTATCCTTGGGGGTATTTTCTAGCACACGCTCAGAAGCTCGATAGGTGAGCTTGCTTAAGCGATTTGTTTTGGCCAATTCGATTGCCTTCGCATGCTCCGGCTGACGCTTCTTATGAGTCTCATAGGAAAGAGGATTGGCGACAACATCATGACTATGGGCCTGATCTCGTACCCCCAGTACCCATGTTTTATCCTCAGCACCGCGGTCAAGAGATCGATAGCTGATAAAGCAACGCCATTTGCAATCTTTGGCTTTGATCTTAGTGAGTTCCTGCTTGCGGTTCGTACTGCCGTCTTTGCTAGCATGATCGTCGAGCTTCCGATAATTTTTGGTATCGGCCTTGTGATGTATGCATGGATAATTCCTTCTGCCTTTTCCGCAGGACCCGGTAACTATCTGGAACCCCTGGCTGAAAGCGTAGTTTTGTAGTCTTTCGTATGCCTCACTAGGTATGTCGAAAAGCTCGCCTTCAGCCGGAGGTTCTAGGTGGGCCGGGGGTATCCTATCGATTGCCCGCTAGACGACGGGTATGAGGCTAGGGTCCAGATTGGGGTGGGGTTGCCATACGGTAGGCATGACGACGGCGACGTGGAGGTAGGTAGGTAGGTAGGTAGGTAGGTAGGTAGGTTGTTTGGGGGGGAGGTTGGCGAAGCTCGAAAGTAGTACTGAATGAGCGGTGTGATAAATAGTTTATGGTGGGGAATCTACCTGTATTTGTTAGCAGACTACACCTAAATGAAGGTAGATCCCGCCTTTAGCGAAAGTGACGCTCCGCAATGTGCGCTGTTAAATGGCGCCCCCAAGACCTCCCGGTCGTAATGTCAAGCCAGAGTTCAAGACTGTGAATCATGAATGGGGTAAGCTCGTCACAGATCAACCTATGAATATTCACTGACAGCTGTTAGGCTTGCGCTGTTTGTCTGATTGTCAGAAAGGACAGTTTGTTGACATCTACTGCGGTGAGATAATTACGAACGAGGAGTTCGATCGACGTAGCAAGACGAGAAATTCAGATGACGACAATTACTTGATGGACTTTGATAAATACCAGGAACCAGATTCCATCATCAAAGCAGAGTTCCTCTGACTTCACCTCGATAAGATCAAATAGCACGCTCAACAAGTCGAAGAGGGCAAATGAACAATCGAACACGACGCCGAGGGCAACGAGGTCTGGTTCAACCCAGAGTTCGTCCCCTGCAAGTACGTTTGTGACGGAATGCACATCGGCCGGCACCCGCTTCATCAACCACTCCTGCGCCCCGAACCTCCAGGTCCACATCGCGTCAACCAACCATGCGGACCAGGAGATCTACGACCTCGCCTTCTTCGCCAAGGAGGACATCCCCGCGGGCACCGAGCTCACCTTCAACTACAAGGACGAAGATGACAGGGCTGTCATCACGAAGGAGACGGCCGATGAGGCGGGGAGGCTGAAGAGCTACCGCCCTGCAAAGTGCTTGTGCGGGACGAAGCGATGCCGAAGCTATTTCTTCACTTAGTCTTCTTGTCGATTTTCCTGCCCGTTTTCCTAGCGATTTCCCAGTGTGCTCTGGTTGACGAACTCGAAGGTCACTGTCGACGTCGAGCCATCTATGTCGTTGAACAATGTGACTGCTGAGTCATCAAGAGTGTCGAGATTGCGTCAGAAGCGTCGACGTGCGTTTCTCATCGATAAGAGTAATCTTTGCTTTGCAAGCAGAGCGAGGTAGAACGAGTCGAGTACGTGAAAAGCTTGCCAGCGCGATTAGATGGGTGAACAAGTAAAAGTGGTTGCAACCAGCAGTGAATCTATTAGCAACGCAGTTGCTTTGAAAATCTTATTGATTCTTTGTAAAACGATGAACCCGTGCATATGTAGTACAAGTATGAACAGCACAATCGATGTCACCTGATAAGCCAAGAAAAACCGCTCTAGATAGGTCAATGTTCGACATTTTGAACACAAACTCATGTATTGGCCTATGAATCTTATCATGCCGACTTCTTCCCTGCCAAACTCGCACCCACAACGTAATGTTCGAATCTCTTCGTTTACTTGTACCTCTATGACTTGCTCTAGACATGGTTTTCTAACCGGTTGGAAATGATAAGAGAGAAGCATCTTCGCCAAGCGAACTTCGTCGTATCTACCTACCTACCTACCTATCTCTCTATCTAACGTACTCACCTGTATCTAGTCTACCTACCTTCTAGTCTACCTACCTTCTAGATTTACCCATCTACTAGATCGATCTGTCAGAGGCTAGGCTAGAGGTACTATCAATATAGAAGGTTGGTATTATTACTGAAGATTGCATTAGCAGAAAGCAAGGATTACCTCGCAGGCATTGCCAAATGCCAAGGGCATGCTGATACGTTTTGCTTGGCGAAACACGAACACTGTTACGATCACGGCTCGACGTAATAGAGTCAGCTCGCATGTTAACGACGTCGTCGATCACGTCTCACAAGTTTTCGTCTCACGCTTTAATCGCTGGGATGAAATATGTTATGATATAATAATCTCACATTTGGAAGAAAAAACAACTAGGGGAATCGAAAGAGTAAGATATGCATAACATTTGAAATATTCTATAGAGTAATAAAGTAAGATTAGAGTGAAACAGCCAGCATTCTGAGTGTCAACCCTACCAATACGAAGGCATACCTGAGTAAAGTGTGTTCACAGTTTGATCAATTCATCAAGCAACAAACTTTTGATTGTTGCTACTGAAATCAGCCCTATAAGGCGAAGGTTCTTCTATCAATGACTGCTTAAGAGATTATATCGCCTTTCAGCCTTCTTACGAGGTCAGAAAACTAATTATTCGAAATGGCCTTCGTATCGCAACTGCACTACCACGAAAATCAAACGAACACGCAAATAGTCAAATGTAATGACAATAGCACAAATTATACGTAGAAATGTTAAATGATATGAATTATAATATATATCTATTCGTGAAAGTGATTGTCACCCTTTTTAAGAACAATCTGATTCACTCGATGCTTCTGATTCATAATTAAAGGATTAATGTTCTTTTCTACAAGTAGTATGGTTTGAATTTTTGAATTTTTGTGAGTATGAAAGCTTATCTAATCAACTACGTTAGCCCTACGAAGGCCAATTGCGAATTCCGAATAATTAGTTTTTTGACCTCGTAGCAGTCATTCTTTGTCACGAGCTTTTTTCTTTTCCCTGCTTACGATAATCTTCGTCTACTTACCGTTCTATATTATGGTTTTGTACCTACTTTATGCTTTCTCTGTCAAATATGTCGTTCAAATATTGCGAGAACATTGTCGAAGACAATCATTGCGCTCTTTGCAAACCCTTCACGCAGGTTTGCTTTGCTAACAAATATGTTGTGGCTAGCGAAGTAGACAATATACTACGTGTCTGGCATATTGAAACGAAACAATTACTTCGATGGCACTGTCCTGATGAGAATGATGAGATCATCTCTACCTCGTATTCCCGACCGTCACCGAGGTCGGTGACGCTCCCAACCGGCCCCGGCGGCGATCGCCTTGGCACGGCGATCCGTCACCGACCCCCCCGGTCAATCCGTCACCTGCCCCGAACTCCTACTAGACGCGCTCGAGCTCGATACTTTCTATGACGGCAATTGTAGAGCCGGCTCAGGCGACTTCAACGCTGTCAAAACCATGGAAAAAGACGCAGGTTTGACTGCGCAAATGCGATCGGGGATAATTGACGGTTTTGGGGGCTCGGTCGCCCAGCTGCCACCACCTTCCCCCGCCCGGATCGATTCCTGCGCGCTGACTACCCCACATACTTTGGGAGACATAATTGTAGCCCTGAATCAGACGAATTCAATGCTTCGAAAATAATCGGAAAAATGTCAAGGTTTGATCTAGTAAATGAGGTTGGAGATGTTACTGCGCAGCTTGCTGCGACCCTTTCACCTCTTAGCACCTTCCCCCGCCCGGATCAATCTATGCGCATTGACTGCTTGACATACTTTGGGAGGCATAATTGTAGCTCTGATTGAGCTGAATTCAATGCTTCAGAAATAATCGAAAAATATCGAGGTTTGACCTAGTAAATGAGGTTGGGGAGGTTCACTGCGCTGGTTGAC
>JAABUL010002778.1_pt1 | contig 28015 bp, 21 predicted proteins | sample 5559151 | NCBI WGS metagenome assembly JAABUL01 (sample SAMN10711876, study PRJNA513368) | rock metagenome | isolation source: Antarctica rocks | place: Antarctica: Victoria Land, Pudding Butte sud
TTTTTTTTTTGGGAAAGATTTGGGTGGTAGAAAGGGGTTAGCGCCTTGCATGAAAAAGAATACGACGAAGATGTTGACTACTTCCCACTTTGTAGAAAGGAGTTCTGATGGGTGTGTGATTTTTCAGCTACCGTACTCAGAGCTACATATCTACTTTTGTTGTGCGGCCCACTGCTCCCAACTGCTCCACCACTTGTGGCTTCAACACCACGTCTTTGACTTTCCCCGATCTCCTCGGATTCGATTTGCTGACTTTCTGGCCTGCTAATATTATTCCAGGCTTTCAATAACCACCGTCGATCCGAACAATCACATCGACGGTTTCGGGACCTAAGACGGGATTAGCACGGACCGAGCGCAGAGAGCGAGCGAAAGAGGAAGTGACCATAATGTGGGTCTTGCGACATGACGATTTTCGAGCCTTCTTTGAGCGGTTTCACGACCGCAAGAGCTAGCAAGGGGCGATCTTGGTCAGCAGCAGCCTCTTCCTAGCAAGTAAGAAGGGGCCAGTCGGATCCATACTTGAGTATCTCGCGGGCCGCAATTCGAGCATGCTATTTCCCTGCGGGTCTTGAGACCCGACCGCAACAAACCCAGGCGGCTGGTATGCACCGGATGGCCTGAAGCCGAATTCCTGCGCGGAGGCGGCCAGATCAGTGGCACCGGTTTGGAACTGGCAATGATGTTGTCGTGGATGAGGTTGCCGTCTTTGAGCAGGAAGTCTGGCGGGCTGCTGCCCGTGGTGGTGGCTTGGAGTTGTTGCCATCCGAAGCCGTCGTCAGGGTCGTATAGGCGGACGGAATAGGTTTGCGAGCCGCTGCTGCCGAGACAGTTGGCCTTGGAGGCGTCCCGGAGCATCACGGTGAGGTTAAAGCTGTTTGGAAGGTCGCTTTCGTCCTGAAGTTGCTTGGGGGAAAGAGCGGTTTGGTGGAGGGGGTAGCGTGGGGATGCGGAGATCAAGTTGGCGAAGGGAGCGAGCGAGGCAATGCAAAAAGCTAGCGAGGTCTTCATGGTGGCTTGTAATTGGGCAGATTCGGTGTTTGGTGTGCCTGGCCTGGGGATTATAGGGTTGAAGCTCCTTTTTTGCTTCACATAGATCTGACTGTGGTGGACAAAGTGACAGAGGCGGGGGGTGTTCTTATAGCCGGAGGATTGAGCTTATCTGGAAGCCAAAATCGTCTCTGAGAGGAGATACTCGGCTCAAGCAGTAGACACAGAAACTCAGCACATCAATGAACAAGACTAAGCCGGGGTCCAAGCGATTGAGGGATCGAGCTTGAAAATACACCAACCCAAACGTGGATATGGCACGCGAGGAACGATGAAAGAGCCCTCAAGGGAAACACCGGGCTTCTGTTGATTGGTATCCTGGAGCGGGGCAAGCAGCACGTTGGAGCCAGTGCAGCTCCACTTTTGAGCAGTATTGCAAGAATGTTAAGTGTCATCGCAGCTGCAGAGATCTCTTCTCCATCAGCAGCGCTTATGAATGCTCTAGACTGAAGAACTGCCATACAGTCCGTTTGCCATGCCATGGGCGTTTCCAATACCGGACTTGGAAATAGTTGCATCGGAGCATGGCCATCTCTTGGCCGCTTGTGGGTTGCTTTATGTTGATACAGCATACTGTAGAAGGCACTACACAAAAGTAGCCCTCAGTATTGGTGTTCATCCAATAAGACTTTCTCAAGCGAGGCAACGTTGCTTCGCCGTACGTTTCGGCATCTTTTAATTTAGCATACCATCTTCAGCACATCAAGTGAAGAGCACGACTGGAACGAAAGACAATCGGGGATCGCAAGGTGTTGTGTAGTAGCTCCATAAACTCATACTCTGGTTGAGCTTCGTGGTTCTCAGTCGAAGATGACCGAGGGTGGTACTCGCTAATGTAAGTCAGCGGAGAAGATGCAAAACTGTAGATCTGGGATCAGGCCGGAGGAGAGAAAACCGAAGTCGAATTGACCAAAGTTGCATTATAAGAGTACGAAGAGTCGGTTTGCATCAATGAGAAGCCGTATACGTTCCAGGCTACCTTGACTGCACCGGGCGAGCTGCGGCGCTATTAAAACCGACCATCTCCGAGCGAATTTAGAAAGTACAGGACACAAAATCGTCGTCTTCGTCGTCTTAAATGGGGATCGTTGACTCACGCTAGGTACTAGGTACGGAGTGCTGGAAATAAAAGCCTGCAAGAAGAGCGTATTACTACCTTAGTATCAATGAGCCTTAGAGCGTTAGCTTAGAGCGGGTACCATTTGGTTCAAGTACACCGGGTTAGCCAGGCACACACAAGACAGACCATTGTTGATACACTATAATTGTTGAATCTGGAATGCAAACGGGAAACATGATACAGAGGATGGTGAGGAAAGACTTATCCTACACGAATGACTATCGACCACGTCGTGCAGAAGTCTGAGGAATGGAAAGGAACTGCAAAGCATCGGCCAGCCAGCTTCCCATGGACAATGTATCTCTTATAACTTGAATCGAGAACTTTAAGCCCAAAATATGTGGAAAGTAAGGTACTTATAAAGATTTCACAAGATCCAAAAGCGAATCATTGCTTCTCCGTTGTTTTACAGTCCCTGCACCTTTCTATAGCTTGGCGGCTTTAATGTCCTTCTCAAGATCTTCACGCTGTATGGCGGAATCAATGAGATTGCAGAAATTGCCGTCACGCGCCACACGAAGCCCCAGCTCCACACATATCCTAGATCAAAATATCCCCCAAGAAAAGGAATGCTACCCAGGAAAATAGCCATGGTACCTAGTAGACTCACGATCATGATCCAATGCCACGTCACGACCTCGAAAGCGACCATGATGAGCTCATTGATAACAAGGACAGTGAAGGAAACACTGACCATGCGGTCACTATCAACACTGCCGACAAGAATCTGACTGAGCCCTTGAATGATGCCGCCTTGGTAGATGCTAACGAGGACCCAGATGAAGAAGGTGCGGTAACTAAGGGAGGCGCCGGTGGTGAGTTCTTTGTAAAGTTCTGGGTAGAGGTTTGCGAGGCCTTCATCAACATCGGTGTCTAGAACCAAGCTAAACACTGGAGCCATGGTGTAGACGGTTGCGTAGCCAACAAGGAGCCAGTCGCGGTATAAGGCGTGTGGTTCAAACTTTGTGGCGATGCTGTACACGGTCTGGCAGACGGAGATGATGAGCCCGCGATGGATGACGAATTGAGCGAGCTTGGCGCTGCGCTTGTAGGAGTTACGGCCATGCCACACGAGCAATTTGGTAAGGTGGTGAAATTGCGTTATGGAAAAGTCTGCGGCGAGGGAGGCTTGGCGGCCTTCTTTCCCAACAATACCAATACCAACGTCGGCGGCTTGGATCATGGAGACATCGTTGCCGCCATCTCCGATGCAGGCGACCCGCTTGCGAGTGTGGTGTCGAATTAGGGATGCAACGTCTGCTTTTTGTGTAGGAGAGCAGCGGCAAGCTATCACTGCAGGAAGGAGTACGGCGAGGGAGATGAACTCTTGGCGGTGGTGGGTCAGGAAGTAGGATAGCGATTCGCCGTCGATGAGAAGAGCAGTTGAATCAGATTTAGAGCCCAGTAATGATAGTGCGTCAAGTGCTGAGGAAGCGCTAGGGGCACTGGGAAGTTTGGTGATGGTATGGATGTATTGGGTACGTGAGACGAGTTTGGCCGAGACGGCAACGCATTGAGCCGTTTCGACTTTGTCTCCTGTAAGCATCCATATCTTAATCCCGGCATTGCGAAGAAGCTCCAGCGAAGGTTTGACATCTTTCTGAAGTTTGTCTTCGACACCGGTAACGCCAAGGAGCTCGAGGTTGCGCTCGAGGTGGTCTTTGACAACTCGTGCCATACTAGAGTCTCGACGTTGTAAAGACATAGAGGCTTCCTTGTATTGATTGGAGAAATCGCGGTACTGGTGGGTTGATAGCTTTTTCCTGCCAATGACCAGAGTTCGAAGCCCCTCCCGAGCCATATTCGCAGTTTCTTCATCAAGCCAGTCGTTGGCAGCTACAATTGATGCCATGACCGTGTCAGCCCCCTTTTGATAAAACCAAAGTTCTCCCGCTTCATCTGCCGAATCTACAGTCGATCCAGTTCCCTGGAGGAATCGCAATATAACACCCATTCGCTTTCCTTCCGAAGTGAATGGAAATATGTCGAGAATACGGACTTTGACAACAATGCGTGAAGTGTCAACGGATTGAAGCGTGATGCTATGCCTATCTCTGTGCATAAGCCGGAGTCCTACGCTCTCCGTCCATCGGACAATGGCGATTTCGTCTGGAGAAGAGGCTTGGTACGTGGTAAAATTGTGGCCGTTGTCTCCTTCAGTAGTCGGTGTAACGTTATGGCACAGAGCCAGGGCAAGAACAAGATCGCGAACACGAGATCCTATTTCTCGCCGTGTTCTTGTCGTGGAGGCTCCAGTAGAAGCTGCGTGGTATGTGGATGACGGGGTCACTAATGGCGAGGCTTCGATCGCGTCAAGAGAAAATCCAATCGAGAAGCCCTGGCTTATGTAGGACGCAACTTCGTCCATTGCTTCATTAGCATAAGAAACCGTTCCAACATGAATTTTCTTGAGCTCCATTTCTGATATTTGCTTAGTGATTTCCTGTCTTAGAGGTAAAGCCATACATACCATTTTGCGTTAAAGTCCCGGTCTTATCGCTCAAGAGATACTCAATGCGACCAAGTTCTTCCGGTATCGTGCTAGTCCTGACCACAGTTCCCGGCATGCCTTGATCGCGTTCAATGAACCAGGCATAGACGGTCTTGCCCATATCCAGATTGACACGGAGGCTGATCGGGATGATTGTCGAGAATAATATAAGAAATCTTGTAACAGCGACATACCATTTCATATCCGGTCTGTTCTCGAAGCCTTCCAAGGTGACCAGAACAATGGAGAGCGTTAGGGTTAGAGCACAAAGGATCTTCGTAAGATTATTGATCTCGTGCTCGAGGAGGCCTGTCTTGGACCGCGAAGGGCTTGTAGATAATGCTTGCCGAGTTTGGGCACCAGTGTATACGACTACTGCTAGTACTGTCGCGTTAGATGCAATCACTGTATTCGCCCAGGCCGTGTTGTCAATATTAAGCGGCGCTGTGACGGCCTTCTGGTCTTGGTACTGAGGCTGCATTACGGCACCATCACCCTTTAAATACGGTAGGTATTCGACTGTACCAACAAATTCGTTCACCTTCCTGTCTGGTTTGCCAGCGACAACTTTGAGCCGCGTGAAGTCACGTGGATCCAGCGGCTGTGTAAGAGGAGAAGCCAGACGCAACTTCCAGTCAGTCTCGCCATCAAGCTGGTCAGTGCGAATAAAAGCCTCTCCGACACCCCCGCTGTCTGAGGAGGATTGCTGCGCTATATCTGTAAGGCTTGCATCAGGACCAGCATTTGAAGGATCTGGGTCAATTCCAAGAAGGGGACTTTCTGCTCTAGACGGTTGTGGTTCGAACGTGGTAATAGCTGACTCGACGGTGTAACATTTCAGAATCACCAAATCAGCGGGCACCCTTTGGTCTTTACCCAGTTTCAGTACGTCGCCGACTTTGAGGTCCCGAGACTTGATTTGTATTTCGTCGACTTCAATATTTGATGTTTGCTCTGTATGGTGTCCATCAAGATTCTCCTCCTCCTCCGCAATTGCATCAAGACGAGTGCTCTTATGTCTGGCACCGCCCCTACTCTTCCGTGATTTCAGTCGAGAGCTGTTCTTCCTCCCAGTTTTAACCACCATGCTTTTCGAAACATCTCGTAAACGAAGAACAGTATATGGTTCTTTATTTGATTCCCCGTCTCTCCTGCGCCGTGCAATGTCATCTAACGCCTCTTTCCCGAGAGTAATAGCAAGAACGCACGCTAATGGTACAACATATGTAGACACGTAACCAATTCGCAAAAAGGGTATAAGTTGAGACAGAGCCACTAAAAGGAAATACATATTAAAAAAGAAAGAGAACTCGTTGTAAAGCGTGCGTGGGAGGAAGCTCCAAGGGGTATATTTGGCGTTCGAGACCGCGTTGGGTGGAAACCGAGGGGGTGGGTATTGCCCGATGTTGATATTCCGAGACGTAACTCCGCCCTGGGTGTCTATGGTGTTCTCTGGGCGAGAACTTGCGCGCTGTTCAGCGGCAGACATGAATTTCGGTAGCCATGAATGAGAGGAGACATGTCCCTTCACACCATTTTCGTTGGAATTTCCTGAAGCGTGGCTGGTGCCATTGCTCAGAAGAGGCGCCTCATCCTCCCTTGAATTGGAACTTCCCGCTGCGTCCCTTGGATTACTGCTGCCTTGCAGCAGTCCTCGAGAGTTTTCCTCGCCATCTCTGCCATCATCATAATCGCCACTATAGTCTCTGTTATACCCAAATCCCTTTGATCTCCCAGCCCGTAAATTTCTCAAGGGTATTTGCATTTCAGTACGCCGCTCCCTCCAGGCATCACTACGTCTATCACCGTAAGGTCGGTCCACTCCATGAGCAGCAATCGGATCCAGCTCATGCAGATCGAGCTCTATATCGGAGTCGGAATCCTCTGCGTTAGAATCCGGAGCATTCGGCTGGTGATATTGGTGGGCTCTTGACATTGTCTGATTTGATGCCGTAGTACAAGCTGGTCGGTGTGGCGAAGAAGTAATATCTTCACAGTTGATATTGACATAGTCTGGAGTTTAGAAAGATGATAGAGGCGAACTGAGAAATGTAAGGTATTGCCTAAACTCCACGTATTCTTTCTTTGAGCCTCTGTAATCGTGAGCGGGAGGCGATCTCGAAGGTGGTCCAAGCTTATGCGCTAGCAGAACGCCGAGCCTGATGACAGCTCGCCGCATACTCTATGCCAGACTTGAGCCGGAGTAAATATGGTATCAGCCATACTGACCTTGGTGCTTTCTTACTGTTTTTTGTTGCCATCCAATGCTCCATCCAATGCTCCATCCAATGCTCTCCGTCCTTGGCTTGTAGGCATAGTTGCCTGAGAAGCTTGAAAAGGCCAGGAAGCAGAAATTCCGCCGCCTATATCTCTTACGGACTGACAATTCTCTAAAATTGCGGCCCGAGATCACGACAGTTGAGCTGAGGTGGGATTATCCTTTAAAGACGTATCTCGAATACGAACTCAAATGGATGTGGAAGCTTCGCAGTTGGATCAAGATGAAGGACTCGGATCGTGGCATCCCGCTATAAGACCAGACTCGCACTCCGCAACCCTTAAACACAGCCAGCAGGCAGAGGAGAGTAGCGGGGGCTTTTCGATTGCTGAAGGTCAAGCGGCCGAGTCGATATCACCAGAATTTCCTGTGCCATATCCGCCTTCCGCAGCTACACAGCATGATTCTCCCCTCTCGGCGGAGAACGACAGCCGGGAAGATCCATATCAGAGAGATTCGCAATTAGGTTTGGTCACTAACGAGCATATTACATCTGCTCCGAACCATGTGCTTGCAACAGAAAACGATGGGTCTAGCAGAGAAGAAGAAATCTTAGAATATACCAATCCTGTCTTCCGGAACTCAGTGGGTTCAGCAACGGAAGATGATCACCAACTACAATCTCAATCTGGGCATGGAAATCAAAATCATGACCTACACATTCCGTCTGTCGTACGCAATACCAACGGAGACCCTGAATCGATATCCCCTACGCAATCAGCGTTGGGCGACAAGGACGGGGTTACAGAGCTAGGAACGATCGGTGAGCTTGGACAACAACCTCGAAACCTGTTGGAAATTTTCGGCGCCATTGATCGTACGAATTCGTTTCCTGAGGTTCCACCTTTGCGCCACCCAGAGCATCAGCCAATCCATCCCCTCTCCTATACACAAGCACAAGACATCATGGAAGAGGATGAGATGCTTGTAGATGTTAGACCCGGTAAAGAATCATTATATGGCGAAGGGCGGGGGGCATTCGATCCTTTCGACTCTACCACAGATGGAGACGAAACTAGTTTTTTCGTCAACGCAGGCGGTGTTCGTTCGGAGGTTCCGAAATCGCCTGCTGATGAGGAAGCAAGATTTGAGGAGGGCCTACCTTTAATGCCATCAGGATCCAATGTTGACCAGACCACGGACGGCCTGAGTGGGTTGTATGATGGGCAGGCATTTCCTCCTCGGGTGCCACAGGTTTCCAACGGCGGTTACCACGCAGAAGCTGAAATTGCCTCACCTGACGAGTCATCCCCTTTCAGACCCCAACCACTTGACCGTAAATCGACAACTCAGGTCCTTCATTCATTACAACATGTTTCTAATGGGATCGACTATGAAGAACCAGGACAGGACAGCCCAACGAAGACCCACCCAGACGGGGATAGACCGACAACTTCGAAAGTTACAGCGGTTCCCGAATCAGCTGGTCCTGGCCCAAGACAGACCGTAGAGCCAAATGTAGAGCTCGACTTCTTCGGGCAAGACCCGAAAGACGAAGATCTGGCCGCGATGTGGCAGGCTGCACTAGGCGATGACGAGCTCCTTGACGAAGACGAGCCTTCTGTGGACCCGGCAGCATTTTTCGATGATGATGGAGAAGGCTTCCTAGATGTTACCCACGAAAGCTCATTGGATCAGGTCCAGTCTCAACATATGCCCTTCCCAGGGAACATGACGCAAGGATTTAACGATTCGGATCGCGAAAACACCGGTGGGACCTTTTCACGACATCAATACACGCCTACCCCTAATACACAACTCTCGGCCATAACTCAACAGCTCCCGCAAGCGACTTTTGGCATTAGCCGTTCCAGTGCAGCGTCAGCGGGTTTCATAAATACGCCACACCAGCAGCCATCCATTGCTGATGGGCTGTCTTCGACAAGACCGAGAATGCCGCAATCGACACAGAGCTTTGCTGATAAATCGAAAGGAGGGTATACCTCACCTTACGACCTCCCAATGGATGTCACGCGCCCAAAGAAGCGGAACTATACACAACATACCCAATCCGGGCTCAATGCCCAAATCGCTGCTAACAACTCGGCTCCACCTAGGAGCAGTAGTATGTATACCACGGGATCTACAAGTATTAACACCCCTCCGCCGTTGCCCAGTGCAGTCGGGACAGGCCCTTCTCTGTCAATTTCGAATGCTCCTCCCACACTCAAATCAAAATCCTCATTTTTCGAAGAGCTCCCTTCTGTCAAGCCTCGTCCGTCGAGCGGCATGGCCAGAGCTGCCAATCCTCAGACAAATATTCCTCGACAAACGCCTCCGCCGAATGAACCGCCTAGGCCAAGTCCAGCACGACCAGCGTCAAGCTCTTCTGGTGTCGCTCAGTCTTACCAGCTCCTTCCTCCAGAGCGAATGAATCCATATGCTAACGCTTCTCCGTTGGAACCTGTGACTCATGCGCTGCCCGTTTTGAATTCAAGATATTCGCCAGCTCCAGTGTCACAACAGGCTGTGCCTCCACCACGTAACCGCTATGCATCATCTCCTTCCACTGCTCCTCGTCCTCAATCAACGCAGATCCTGCCCTTCCAACCTCGTACATCCAGCCCACTAGCGGTTCAAAATACCTCGGCTTCGCAGAACGCTCCTGCCCAGCCCTATATTCGACAGGCATCTGTCTCAGAAAAGATTTCGCTTCCAATACTCCAGCAGGAGAATGTGACCCAACAGCTCCGGGAATCACCCCAGTCTAATCGGCCTTCACCTCCTTCTGTTAATAACCGTTACACACCTTCTAGCAGCTCGCCCCCATCCTCATATCCCGTACCAGCTTATGAGTCTTATGAGCCTGGTCATGCTCCCACCTCTAGTTTTCTATATAGCCATTCTCAAAAGCCCCCACAAAGCATCTCAGACAACGCAAACATTGATCCTCCCCAAAGGTCGCAAACCCAATCTCCGAGTGCTATGAGGTCAAGACCTGATTTACCTTCGAACGTCAAAATCCCTTATCAGCGGCCAGTTTCTGTTAATCATAGTTCGTATGGGAATGAAGCTCCAGCGCGCTCAGCAGCTATACACCAAGAAGATCAGCGCAAAAATCCAACTCCACCAGTAGTTAATTACATCAGACCATCAGATGGCCGTGAGAATGATCAGTTTGAGCGCTGGAAAGGATGTCCAATATTTACTTTCGGATTTGGTGGTACTATCGTATCAAGCTTTCCGAAACAAATCCAACGATACGCTGCTGGCCAAAGTTTTCCACTTATTAAGTGCAGCCCTGGAGAAGTGAAGGTTCACACAGGTAAAGCTTTTCCGCTCGAGGAAAATATCGCAACTTTCCCAGGTCCGTTAAGATCTAAGAGCAAGAAAAAGGAAGTTCTTGACTGGCTACAAAAGCGGATCGTTGAGCTTGAGAACGCTCAGTTTCCGCTTATCCAAACTACGACCCTTCCGGACCCCCGTAAGCGTCATGAGGAGAAAGTCATTCTTTGGAGGGTAATTCAGACACTTGTGGAAAACGATGGGGCCATCGAAGGAAATCCTATTGCAGAGCGCTCTGTGAGGACCATACTGTCGCCAGAATTGGCTGTAGGCGACGACGCGAAAATACCCCTATACACCTCCAACGCTCCTCTTGTTGGTATCTCAAGGTCTGTTGGCTCAATCAATTTATCAAAGACAGCCGATTCGGGGGCTGTAGAAGGTTTGCGTAAGATCTTGTTGCACGGCGAGCGTGAAAAAGCTGTCTGGCACGCTGTAGATTGCCGGCTGTGGGGACATGCGATGCTTTTAGCATCTACTCTCGATAAAAGTATCTGGAAGCAAGTCCTTCAAGAATTTAACAGCGAAGAAGTCAAAGCATATGGCGATAACACCGAATCATTAGCCGCCCTGTACCAGATCTTTGCGGGTAACTGGGAAGAAAGCGTCGATCAGCTCGTTCCGCCTTCTGCCCGAGCCGGTTTGCAGATGGTCAGCAAGGCCACAATTGCTGGACCCCTGAAGAATGCACTGGATGGCTTAGATAGATGGAGAGAAACTGTGACCTTAGTTCTAAGCAACCGTACTCAGGATGATGGGAACGCTCTGCTGGCTCTGGGACGACTACTGGCTGGCTATGGCAGGACCGAGGCAGCACATGTGTGCTACATTTTTGCCAAAAATTCTGGACTCTTTGGTGGACCTGATGACCCTCAAGTCAGCGTTGCCCTTCTTGGAGCAGATCACTTGCAGCAGCCGTATGACTACAGCCGGGACTTTGATAGCATCCTTCTCACAGAAGTATACGATTTTGCTCGCACAGTGCTTGCGCCTTCGGCTGTTGTGACTGTATCGCCACATTTGCAATCCTATAAGCTGTATCATGCTTTGACTTTAGCTGAATACGGCTATCGGTCTGAAGCACAAAATTACTGTGATGCTGTTACAAGTGCATTAAAGTCAACTACAAAGCTATCACCGTACTATCATAGTCTCCTTTTTGCAGCTCTTGGGGATTTAGGTCAAAGGTTGCGGCAAGCACCAAAAGATGGTTCGACATCAATGATAGCTGGACTTAGTATGGACAAAGTGTCGGGTTCTGTCTGGACCAGGTTGAATCAGTTCATAGCAGGGGACGAGAGCGACGCGGAATCGACTGCTTCTGGTCTTGTGCACGACACCGCCGCCGGGCCATTTGCCAAAATCGCTGGGGACTCACCAAATATTAGTCGACCACCATCATCGGACGACTTATACGGGTCCTATCCTACAATGGGTGGTATTCCTCCACCGTTATCTACAGCCATTGGGTCCAACTCTCGCTATGCTCCTACTAATCAGCATACTCCTCGTTCATCACTTGAGCAACCTGCCCGACCATCCCAGGAGTTCCAACGACCAGCACAGAGCGAGATTCTCAGGCCTCCGTTCGCTCAGCAACGAACCCCTCTCGCCCGGTCAAGATCGGCTTCTACCAATCCGTTACAAGGACAGCAGCATGACTTGTATAAGCCACCAAGTCAGCCGTCAATGTACACTCCGGCAACAGAAAGCTACCTGCCAACCCCCCCTTCGCAGCCTCAGTTTATGCCCACAGCTCCTCCTGACGACATCTCATCATCTCTTTACCAGGAGAAATCATACCAACCATCCCCTTCATTGAAACCAGAACCACCCCGGGAAACTCACCAACCTCGTCAAGAACCTCATTCTAATAGTAACTATGTACCATCAACCTCTGAGGAAAACCCGTCTACGTCGTCCTATAACCCTGGGCAATCCACTTACGAGCCTCCATCTAGTTACGACTATGATCCGCCTCCGTACGATCCCGAAAATCAAGACGGCAACGAAAGTCCCCAGCAAAAAAGTTCAGAGAAGGAAGAGTCATTCATGTATGGCAACAACAACGATGATCTCGCTACGAAAGCTGCCGCCCCCAGGGATCAAAAGGCGCAGAAGGATCGGGAGGCGGACGAGGCCTTCAGGAAGGCTGCTGAGGTCGATGGTACACTTTCCGACCTTCCCATCTTTTGTCCGCTAAATTAATGGATTCAACAGCCCAAAAAGGTCCTACACTAAATGCCAAAAAGTCTTGGTTTGGTGGCTGGCTTGGCGGGAGAAAAGAGTCGAACGATCTCAATCAGCCTGCAGGCAACGCTCCCATCAAAGCCAAGTTGGGCGAGAAAAGCTCCTTCTACTATGACAAGGACCTCAAAAAATGGGTGAACCCGAAGGGCGGCGATGCTTCTGCTGCCGCTTCTCCTACCCCTCCTCCACCTAGAGCCCCGCCACCATCGCGAGCAGTTAGTAGCGCAGGAGCTCCTCCTCCCTCCAATAATATGCCTCCGGTCCCTCCTCTCCCAGCTTTGGACACGCCGCCTATCAATGTCACAAGACCACCTACAAGTACTCCACGTAGCACGTATTCTCCTTCAAGAAGTGATTCAAGTACAGTCGCAGCAGAGGGGGCTTTCGATAGCGAAACAGCTTCTACCGTATCAGCGGTGCCCAATGGACTCGGTCTTTTCGCACCATCGTCAGCACCACCTTCGAGACCGTCGACTGCAATGAGCAATGCGAGCACTATCGACGACTTAATAGGAGTACCACAGGCAAGAAAGGGTGGGACTGTCAAGAAGTCGAAGAAGGGAAGGGGCTATGTTGATGTAATGGCTAAGTAAGAGTAGGTAAATTCGGAGAAATTAGTGGATTGGCGTCGTGTTTCTACTTCAATTGTATTACTGGGTCTTGAAAGAGTTCTCAATTTCAAAACTGGAGTCACTTTGGGAACCTAGTTTCAACTGTAAAATACCCTCCTGGCGGATGCAACTTTGACATTGCTAGATGAGCAGTGTCAGAATTCTGTAGAACTTATGTAGGAAGAAGATTCATAATTTTCGGGGGTGAGGCAATCACTTCCTGGCTAGATCAGGAGAAACGTATACATATCATCTTCTCTTTTCGAAAGTCCAATGAAGCCGACTACAAAGCCCGTTTGTTGTACGATTCAACAAGCCAATGTATCTTATACTGGATACTTCATGTCTTTCCCATATTCCTCATAGGATGGCAACGCTCAGGCTTCGGGCACCGGCTAGCTCTATCGAGTTGAAATGTACCGAAACGTGCATATTACACGAAACTCAGGACTTTCAAACGCGAGCAACTCGGAATCAAACTGTATGCCTGTTTTATTTCCTAAGCATTCAAAGGTCGGCCGACCAGTCGCAGAACGACACGGGTAGTGGCACGATATCGGTTTTCCGAATAGGGTTCGATTGGCTGTAGGCTTTCGGCAGCTCAGAGTGGAAAGATGATGCACTTGTGTCTCCAAGGGAATGAACCGAGGGAATAGGTATATGAACTACGAATACCACGTTCTTCGTGTTGAGCTTGAAAATTTCGAGCAGGTATCGATGACCACCTCTAGCGAATCTGCTTAAGAAAAAGCTTGTGCTTATGCCGGCTTTGCATAAGGATTTCTTTCATTGGTTGATGGTCGAGTAAAAAAGTATAGCCAAGCTATAAGAGATGGGCTTCAAGACCCTAAATCAGGTGGATGTCACCGATGGCACAGTACAGCTTGTTGACGGTACGTCGAGCTATATTTTTCTCTCGAGCAATACCATATTACCAACGGCATCTCGTAGACCCGTATCATTCCCTGACTTTACCCAGACGACAATCGCCATCTACATTTTAGAAAATCGAACCTCGTCCTCGTGCCGCAACCATCATCAGATCCAAACGACCCACTACTTTGGCCACAATGGAAGAAAGTGCTGGCGTTTGGAACTGTCTGCATGTTCACGTTTTTGAACAATTGGGCTGGAGATGGTAATCAATCTTTCTTAACAATCTCCAAGTCTGTTATAAGATGGCCCTGACGATTCGGATCAGGTCCAGCAGGCGGCTTCGCCAACATCGCAGCCTACTTCAACATTGACCTCAGCCAGACCTCCGGGCTTCTATCCTGGTTGGTGCTAACGCTTGGACTTTCTGTATTCTCCCGAATCGTCACCGACATCTGACTATTTTTTCTCACATCTCTGCAGAACTTCTTTTGGGTGCCCGCAGCCATTTACTTCGGCAAACGACCCGTTTTTCTGACCGCATGTTTCTTGCTCTTTGTATGCTGCATCTGGGCTGCTATTGCGAAGTCCTTTGAGAGTCTTTTGGCGGCGACGATTGTGGGTGCGTTTGCGGGAGGAGCTACGGAGGCCCTGGGAGCGGCGATAGTGAACGTATGTATGGCTTTCCCCTTAGCTCTAGACGAGGGCTCTTCGAAAGATTCAGACTTGTGGCGAAGAACTGATTAGACTCAAGGACTTGTTCTTCCTTCATGAACGAGGCTCGAAGATGGGCTACTATATTATAGCTATATCCTGGGGAAGCAATATCGGGCCTCTTTGTGGAGGTTTCATCATCGGCAGTAGGCTTCTTCATCTACACTACCTTATCTTCTACTGATTCTCCCAAGGTGTCGGATGGAGATGGCAGAAATGGGTCAGCGCCATCTTCCTGGGCATCAACTTCATCATGGTGTTCCTCTTCGTTCCGGAAACACGTTTCCACCGCGGTTTAGATCCTTCAATTGCCCCGGAGGTGGTTCAGGAGCCGAAAAGTAGTGCTGAAGTGCAAACTCAAGTTTTCGACGACGGCATTTCGAAGGAGTCCGGTGAAGGAGTGAAGAGTGTCAGAAAGACGTACCTTCAGCAGCTAAACCCCTGGTCTGGAATCGATCCCACATCGTCGTACCTTAATCTTTTTCTGCGCCCTTTTCCCCTAACTCTCTACCCAGCATGTCTATTCGCTACCTTGGCCTGTGAAACCCCCTCACAGTCTCGAAACAAAATCGCTGGAATCTGATCCGTTCCCTAGACTCCATCTCCCTCGCTCCCACCGTCGTCTTCAGCATCGTCTCCTCTTTCGTTTTCGAAGCGCCCCCCTACAACTTCACAGCCGGCATAAACGGCCTAGTCAACATCCCCGGTCTCAGTGAGTCTCCACTTCCTTCACCCCTGTTCTAATCCGCCCATTCCCCTTTCCTGACATCTACACCAACTTCTCAGTCGGCAACGCCATCGGCGCCTTCCTCGGCGGTCACCTAACCGACAGCCTCTCTCGCCGCACCGCGCGCCGCAACCACGGCATCTTCGAACCTGAATCTCGACTCCCCCTGCTCCTCCCCCCAGCCCTAATCGTCACAGCCGGCCTCCTCCTGGTCGGCTTTGGCTGCGAGCAGCACCTGCACTGGGCAGTCATCTACGTCGGCTTCGGCTTCATCAGCGTCGGCCTAACTGCAGTCGCGAATATCGGCATGACGTACGTGATGGATAGCTATTTTGCCGTGGCGGCGGAGTGTCTGCTGATGATTAACGGGCTGAAGAACGTGGTTGCTTTCGGGTTTATATACGCGGCAGTGCCGTGGGTGCAGGGGCAGGGGTATGCAAGGTGCTTTGGGGGGTTGGCGGGGATTTTTGTGGGGGTTTTGCTTTTTGCTGTGCCGCTCTGGGTCCGGGGTGCGAGGATTAGGCATCACACTGCGGAGAAGTGGGCGTTGATTAGTTGGTAGATGTGGATCGGAGCTGAATATGATTGTTAATGCTGTTCATGGACAATATTCTCCCTTATTGGGCCTCGGCTGATAACCTTAGGGAAAATTGAAAGTTCACTTTATAGCTTATGCTCTGTAGCTGGTAGTATTGGACCCGTTCTTGAGATGAACAAATACAGGCTGAGAGGCCCCTATTGACAAGGGCAGAACATATTATCAGTAATACATCGAATCGACAGAAAGACTTATTGTGCTATCGCCGTTACTTGAGCTGGGTAAAGGAGACAGAAAGATCGAGTTCAAGCGGACTGCTCAGCACCGAGATTCACGATAGGGACCAGTTTTTGACTGTTGGGGGTCGATAGGAATTTGAGAACCTGGTGTTACGGAGCAATTGCTGAGAAAGGGAAAGCGCGAAGGACTTTGACAGATTGACATACTAGTAGCTTTTTAAAACTGCTGGTTCTTGGAATTGGCCGACAGAGATGGTACTGCCGAAGGATACTACTGTTGCAGTGCAAGAAGATTGCGTGAATGCCGCAGAGCGGATGGATCATTGCCTGTCCTTGTTCTCGAAGTGGTGACAATAGCGCCAGCTGTAATAGTAACAGCGATGCCATGGCTCAGTTCATAGTTCCGTATGACTGTCGCTTACCTTGCGTTGATTGAGATATGAAGCATAGAAGTTAACTTGTAGAATGCAGAGCAGCCTGAGTTGCTATCTTTGGTCAAGAAGCTTTGATTGAACGACATTCCCTGAATTAACGAGACAAAATTGCTGAAGTAAAAGATATATGGGGTATCGTGGAAAGCTCGGAAGGCTAATACGCCGAAGACCGCCACCAATAGCAGTAGAAAATTTCAAGACATCGAAGCGAAAAAGGTACAACTGCCTTGGAACAGTAATTCGCGGTCAGGATTCCATAACCATGCATCGTATCTGACCCTTATAAGTACCAGGTCGAACGGCCTAATCCGACGTGAGATCTACTACGTCGGTGGTATTTGAGCCTCGAGACTTTTTGCGAGCACCTGTAATTTCCCAGTCATCACGCTCGCGCTTAACTCGTGCACGGGTGTTCGGGGTCTCTGACTTGGTATTGGGCTCGCCTTTCAAAAAAGCAAGTTGAGCCTGCCTGGAAGTCAGATATTCTGCAAGCAGACATGATAATGGAGTATGACTAACACGCAAGTCATTGACCACTTGCTCATGATCAGCAACTCTCGAGCCATCTCGCTTGGTGGGGGCCATTGCCGCTGATTGGCGAGGTCTTTCCGTGGTCTCTAGGTCTGGAGACGGGGTTCTGTCGATGCAGCCAAGCATTTGAAGAGTGCCTACCAAACTCGACATTAGAAGCAAGATTTCATAAGGACTCCATGTGAGCTTACGCTTTGACCGGTATAAGATGTTCCAGCAAAGAGGTTCCCCAAGTGGTCCATCAACCCGACGAGCCTGAACGCTGGGCGGTGGTTCCCTTCCTACCACATAGTCGGTGAAGCTGAGAGATGGGTCAGTCACCGCGCTATTAATTTGGTAGTGTGTAGTACTCAATGGTGTTGGCGATGGCCTTGCCTTTCATTATTTTCTCAGAAACATGTCCAACCCTGCTTAGGGGACGCTTCGACGAAATTGTAATAACTTCATTGTGTTTGACTCGCTCTATCATCAGTCGTATTTGGCCCAGCATTTGTACCTCCTTTGGGGTTACATCTGACCCCATCGTCTCACCTGAACGTGGCGCTATGTAAGACAGTGCCTCAACATTGATTGGCTGCACTTACTGATAGCTAATTCTCCAAAGCAGAGCTTGCCAGATCTCCACTGACCCGAGCCTTCGCAAAACTGAGAAATTCTAGAGAAGACGATTTGTCGATCCTCCAAAGGCCGATTCTTCCATCCAGGTGTTCTGCTGACTTCGCTGTAGAATCCCTTCTTATCACCATCAAATGAAATGGAGGCTCGAGCAGCGTCGCATCGACCCATCTCAAACGTATCGCTCAACGTTACTTTGACTTCGAAAGTGGCACCAGTAACTGCTTCGATATAATTCTGGCGTGTCCGTGGTTCCTCGTTCCCGATCGCATCAGGATCATCGTATAACGAAAGCGATTGACCGTTCGAGATGACCTCGACTTTCACGCCTTCGAGATGTGCCGAGGCTGGCATTGTATTGCTTCGAAGAGATGCCTTGGCTTCTAAACTACGGAATACAATGAGATTGGTATTGCGATTGAGGATAAGGGGATTGTACCTACCACAGCTACTAATCCAAGGCTTCGTCTTTTGCGGCGTGGTTTCTCTGACCTCAGATCCCCAAATTGGCCACAATTCTGACGCGTCTCGCAAACGCGCGGGAAACTCTAGAGTAGGTCACGTGTATCTATGTTTCGTTCGATCTTCACGTAAGGTAACTTACGAGACGAATTATCTGGTGCTAGAAACTCTAGGAGATAAAAAGGCATCAGACTCAATTGAAAGGTCCATACTGCATTAACGATCATTCGTAGTAATGGACCCTTCAGAGGAGCAGTAAAAATACAGGAAACCAAAAGCACGTTTTTGCTGACTTGCACAGGTGATTCTACGCTGTTTGTTTTCAGCCATGATGGGGACAGCTGAAGTCCATGTGAGCCAAGATGTACCTCAAGGTACCTTGACCTGCCAGTTTAGGTATGCCAGTCTTTAGAACAATCCATGTGAACCAAATCGTCCTCGGATCACAGATCCTATAACGAAGAGGAAGTTACTTTGCAATTTGTTTGGTTTAATTTTAATATTGGGGACAGAGAAGTGACCTTTGGCAGATCGTCTTCCTACCTGCACCATCAGCCTTTCCCTTCCCGACCATGCCAGTCTGGTATCTTCCTGAGTAGAGTCAAGTCCCGTATATGCATCGTAGTTTAATATCCTGCAACTACGCCACATAAAATATTACAACCCCTAGACATGTCCAATGAAACGAAAGATGAACAAGTTTTGCTAACACCCTTTTTTACTGCCGTTTTTTTGTATTGCCTCATAGGCGCCGTCCCATCCAAAATACTCCGCGCGCTGCATACACCGAGAAATAGATCTTTCATCAAGTCCACCTAGTAAAGTCAAGGCTTAACACAAGCTTGTCTTCCTCGGCCATACCTCCCAAGGCTAAAGTCCCTCTCCACTCGTCACCCTCAACGTAAGAACGCGCACCTCCTCGGTCCTCGGTACTCATTCCTGGATATGCTACGGTTTGTGAGGTTGCAGTATTTCCGTAACGATTCCTCAGTTTGTTGATTTCCTTGAGTCTATTTCTCCAGCTAGACACGTATTGGTCTCCATTACGATTAGACCATGCAAGGCTGAAGACCGAGGCGTTGAGTGCAATTTGACGAACAAATGCGGGAAGAGCTGCAGCGGAAATAATCTTAGGCGTTGCGGCGGGAGAGATATGGGGCAATGACGCAGCGCATTGGGTCTGTACCCTGAAAAACTGCCTTTCTCGTACGTCCTCTTTCAGACCATCACTTCGCCCATAACCAGGTTCACGGAGATTGGTATCGTTGGTCCCGTCATCTTTTGGAGATTCTAAGGCTTCAGGGGTAACGATAATGTTTATGTAGTTGAAGTCAGACTCAAACGTGTCAAAGTTGAACGACAGCCCAGAGTCATTGTAGATGATTTTGACGAACTCATTACCAATGTGACGCTTCTTGTTAGTGCACTGTGGGTCGTTTCGAAGATCTGTCGGCATCATTGTAGGGATGTGGAAAACAATCTCTGTAACGCGATCACGCCAAGCATAGGTATGCGTACCGTCCTGATCAGACTCCCGGTCCAGACCTTGAGTGTTGAAGGTAGCGTTCTTCAGACAGACTTTGGTGCCGAGCCCTGAGAGAAAATTATTGTATGGCATTGACCCGCCTGTATTGGCAAGAATCTCTACCTCCGATGTCTGACCTTTCCCGAGGTAGATCACCCCAACCTTGTAGCCATCCACAGTGTCATTGCGATCGAATGTACTAATCGCTCGCTTTGAAATATCGTCATCTGGCAGGACTATTGGCTGCATAGGGATTGGCATTGGAGCAATGGTGGAGGCAAGCTGCAGGAGAACATGGCTGGGGAGGATACTTTCTGTGGATTGGCCTAGGTTTTGCACTGGAACATGATGTGGCGGTAGAGGTGCTGTGCATTGTTGGTATGTAGCATGTGTTGTGCCCGAGGCTTGTCTCTTCGTAAGTTGCGTAAGGCCGCTAGCTGTTGCAGTCTCTAGGGTCACGATGCTCATGCCCATCAGCCAGGTCTGCTTTGATACAGGGCCGTCTTCGCTACTAAATCTGGCGCTCGATGTCGTCTCTCCAAGATCTAAATATGCTGTTCGGTGCATCATATCAAGAGTTACCTGACTTTGCTCCTCCATCGTATCGTTTCCATAGTCATCTTTCCAAGTAAGGCGTTTCGCTATCCAACCAACGTGTTTTGATCGTTCCTTGATATCGATGGATAAAAACCAGATTGTCATGACATGATATGCTAGGGCAAATACATACTCCGGTAGATCTTTGTGCACTTCAGCGGTGTGACTAGTCTCAGATGCCGTTCTGAGCTCCCCAGAAGTGCCACTGTAGCGAGGTGATGTAACGCTTGCTCTGGCACCAGAAGCGCCCACGGTTGTTTGTCGCTGCTCCCTCGAGTAGTCTATATAACTAATGCAGATCCCGAAAATGGCGCGAAGATTGTCGTCGGCAATGTTGCGGGAGGCGTTTGGAAGCCGGGCTAAGCCTCCAAGGAACTCGAGAATATCCATTGCTAGATGCGACTGGGTGATGAGCTTGGAAATTTTACTGATGATATGTGGAAGGTAGGCAGATATGCTGTTTGGGATCTCGTAGCAACAAACGACAAGACCGTGGATACAGCATTTTGTAGCTCGATCCCACTTGCTGATGCCCTCTAAGAAGATGTGCACCGTCTTATCCATTCGAGCCCTGCCAAAGTGTTCGCGATAGCCAATAAGTATGATAAGAGCTTGGAATATGCACAATGCTACATCGCCCTTCTTCACTCCTGTACTGGCTGGCGGGTCACGAAAATTACCACGTCCAAGTATCGATAAAGCCCAATCTTGTAACTTGATCAGACGTGGGACTGCGCCCATAAATAACGGAAGATTACTTAATTGCGAAGGCAAGTGGACCAAGATGTAGCTATAAATTTCCCAGTCGCAGTCATTTTCGATCATATCCAGCATGGCATCTAACCAAATGCCGGGCTCTAGAACGAGACCTTCCCTATCTCGAGCCTCATGAGCATAGACGAGTTGGCTTACATCTGTCGGGGGATCTGCGGGCAAGGCCTTCGAACCTGGGTACATCCAGAGTGGAGGGATTGGCTTAGTCAAACGATCTGTCCCATTACCAGACCTGGTAGTCGACCGGGAACGTCCTACGTTGGGTTGGTCTACCGTACTTATTCGACCTACTCGTGCTGCGTATGGATCATCATTTAACATTCGGTTAACCGTAAACTGTGGATAAGCAGAAGCCTCTGTCCTACACAACGTATCCGCTAAGCCCTGGCTATCTGGGAAAGGAACAACTTTGACAGCATATTTTGCGTCACATCGTAGGCGAGTGAGAAGCTTCATTGCGGTCAATCTTATATCAGTTAGAATTGTCTCGTTTGAAGCAGTAACAACCAGGATTTCGTAAATCTTCACGGTCCTTAGTGCCGAGTGTGGAAGGCATTGCAGGAACAAACGTATTAGACATGATGTGGTTTGGTTTGCTCGCATTCTTGATGAAGTATCGTTAACCGCCAGAAGTCGCTTGAGTGTTGTGAGGATAGCTTGAAAAACCTCGTTGTCGGCATCCAGTGCAAAGTCTGTTGAAAAGTCTGCTAAAGCATTCACTATTGGAATATGTTCCTCGTTCTCCATGTATCGCAAGATATGTAGTATTAGATACTTGTCGTACGACCTGTTTCCTTCACCTTCTCGAACACTTGCATATACTTCTTTCAATGCGTATAGTACCCGGCAGCGTGTTGTATCTGCCTTGGCAGCATCCAGGAGAATAAGATCAACCAGCATGCTGGTATGTGAAACCCAGTTCTCGTCTGAAGGGAAGATGAGTCGTTCAGCCACCATGTAATCAATAGCAAGCCCTAAATCAGGTACATCTGCATACAGCCCCACATTGAGTAGCAGATTCACGAGACACTCTCTTTGTTGAAGACCCAATGAGCCCCATTGCGACGAGAGAACCAAAGTGATATGCTGTAAGTCTTTTGCTATCGAACCGTTCGTTTTCTTCGTATTCATTGGAACACTAGATATGAACTTGTACAGGGGTGACGCAGAGGTGACGTTGCTAGGGAATATCGAGTCTTCTCTGACAGCTTGTATTTTTCTAGCCTCTACGAAACGATCGAGCATATCATGAAGAAATGTCCAGTCCTCCTCAAGCAAGCGATCCACAAAGCCATTGTCATTGAGGAGATCCCCTACGAGATGCAGACATTCTGACCCAAGCTTTGACGAGCTCGTAAGTGAAGTAGCTTCTAGGCCGTTGGCGAGGGGTTGAATCGGCACTAAAGGTACCCCATCTTTTCCGTTGAAAGCGACGATCTGATTGATTATGAAGAGCGCTCCTCGAACGACGTTGTATTGTCTGTCAGCGGACGCCAATAAGATGTTCAAAAGGATGTCGAGGGCTTTGGCCTGATCTTCAGATCTGAGAAGATTGTGAAGACAAGTCCATGTATCTGCGCCTTTCACAATGTAAGACACTGCGCAGAGGACCTCGATACAAGGCTCCAGAGTAGATAATGGGACTCGTGAGTACTCTGTAATAGCTCTGATGATTTCGACCGCGGCATGGACATCACTGTCGATAATGGTTTTCAGGGAGATCCGTACCAAGCTGCTAACGAGCAAGACCAGTTGACGATCTTCGAAGGCGTTGGGGTTGTTGCACATGATGTCTGCGATCAGAGATAGAATATTCTTGAGACTGAGTTCCTCGCCGGCAAGCTCGGCGGATCGTCGTGACTTTTGCTTCTTCAAAGCTGCACGAGCTTTCATAGTGCCGTCGAAGATTTTCTCAAGGCGACTAATCAGATATGGAATAAGCGAGTCTCCGAAAGGAATAAGATGCCGACCATCCTGAGCGAGCTGTCTCAGTGCCAAAATCTGTGGACTTGAGTCGGGCACAAGGAAAGGAGTGGACATCATTGTAAAAAGCCTGAGGCGGTCAGGGGTGTCGAGTCCAGAATGCGAAGCTGAAGCTGTGAGAAGGTAGTACCCAGCTTTTCGAGCTTCGAGGGTCGCAGCCTCAGTAGTAAGGTCTTCTGCGGCGGTCACTATTGCCATCAAGGTATCCACAGAATAATGTTTGATCTCAGCCGAGGCGGCTTTGACGGCCTTGATTCTCTCGTTGAGCGCGCGTCCATTGTTTAGATTTCTAAGGTGTCGTTCTCTGAATGTCTGCTCGGACTCGATAGCTTGGCTATGAGAGGAAGTTAAACGTGTAGCTGGGGTAAGAGACAGGCTGGCCCCCGATCCTAAGCCCCTGCTATTTGTTCTACGCAAAGACGGTAGGCTTCGGCGCCCAACAGCTAGATCCCTTACCCTTTCTGTCAGCGTAGGTGTAGAGACATCAGTGTCAGGCGTCTGTTGGCCATCGTTCGTACTCATAGGACCGATGTTGGTGCAGAAGGTTGGTGAGATATATCCTGCTGATCTCGAGGGGGCTTGACGGCCTATATCCAGGAAATATGGTTATCTCAATTGCGTACAAGATGGTGCGTGTCTATATTGGTGCAAGGAGGAACGAGTAGCACAATGGATGAAAGTTGCCAAGGTAGGAGCGGATAATTGAAACCAAGGCTAGGATGCAGCACGACGGCGATTTTACTGTCATAAAATCGAAAAAAATGAGATGAAGCGACGAATTACGCTCCAGCTGTGGGCACTTACTGTAAGGACATAAGGATTTTTATCCAGCAGAAGAAGCTCGGTAGCACCCCGCAACATCTCAACACTCACCAACATCGGCTTTTGGGGAGCGTCACGATGTGAATGCATTTCTCAGCCTGAATATACTACAGACAACATGTTCATCATTTCCGACCAGGCTGGTTCTTTGACATGAGGTTGTCCAGAAGCTCCTGATAGCAGCGGCAAGCGAATCTGCCTAACTCCTTTGCGTATGGTGCCGTAGGTGAATTTCTTACAGCCTTCTATGAATACTACGCACACGCATGGCGGCGGACCGGCGGCTAATGTATCGCTTGATACAGCCGCCAACATTACTCATTGACGCCAATTTCTCTGTTGTGAAATCTTGTCTACGGGTCGCCATTGATTTCGAGCTTGCGCCCGGCACTCCCAGCTTGGCAGTACCATCCAAGCTATGGCTACAGACCTGCAAGGGCTAGCCCAGATCTTGGAGGCGAGCTTAGATCCTTCGAAGAACAAGCAAGGTCAGAATTCAAGCTCAGAACTCTTGGTCCAAAGCAACTGACTCAAGTAGCGGAGCTCGCAATTTTGGAAGAGGAGAAGAAGCCTGGGTTTTCCGTGTCATTACTCCAAGTTGTGGCCACAGAGGCTTATGGAGTGACTGCGCGACTTGCCAGTGCCCTGTATTTCAAGAATTTCATAAAGAGGAACTGGACAGTGAGCTCCCAGCTTGACACAAGCTAAACTCCACCATATATGCTAATCCAGGTACGCAGGATGAGGATGGAAATTACAAGCTCCCTCAAAAAGAAGTTGCGGCAATAAAACAAGAGCTCATTGGGCTCATGATCTCTGTACCCCCAAATATCCAATACCAACTCGGCGACGCCATTGGGGTCATAGCGGACAGCGACTTCTGGGAAAGATGGGACACCCTCGTGGATGTACGTGTCCACCACGGAGCCGACTGAAAGAGTGTAGCTTACGTTTTTGTAGGATCTTGTCTCTCGCCTGACGCCTGACAATCCTACGACAAACAACGGAGTGCTCCAGGTTGCTCATTCAATCTTTAAGCGATGGCGACCGCTTTACCGCTCAGACGAGCTTTTTACTGAGATCAACCATGTCTTGGGGAAGTTCGGCACACCTTTCTTAGCTCTACTTGAGGTGAGCTGGCCCGTCCATCTACAACAACCTTGTCATGGGTTTCGAACTAATCTTATCTCATTGTAGACTACTGATGCCATGATCCAACAAAACGAAAGCAACAAGCAGACATTACATCAACTTTTCTCCACTCTTAGCCTAATCGTCAAGCTCTTCTACGACCTCTCTGTCCAGGACCTACCACCAATATTTGAGGATAATCTCCCGGCAGTGGCGGCGCTGCTCCACAAATATTTGACGTACGACAACACGTTGCTTCAAACTCAGGATGACAACCAAGCTGGACCACTAGAGCTCGTAAAGTCTGGAGTATTTGAGGTTTTGGTTCTGTATATACAAAAATACGAAGACGCATTTGGGCAGCATGTGGAACAATTCATTGGAAGTTCGTGGAACCTTCTGACTACTGTAGGACCGGAGACAAAGTACGATATCCTTGTCAGCAAAGCTTTACAATTTCTGACAGCCGTGACCCGAATTTCGCAACATGCTCAGACATTCAACAGTGAGAGCACGATGAGCCAGGTTATAGAGAGGGTTGTTCTGCCGAATCTAACGTTGCGAGAATCCGATATTGAACTTTTCGAGGACGAACCAATTGAGTTCATTAGACGAGACCTTGAAGGATCAGACAGTGACACCCGGCGGAGGGCTGCAACTGATTTTCTTCGGCAGCTAATGACACAATTTGAGAAGATGGTCCCAGAAGTCGTGTTCAGATACCTGGAGCACTATCTATCTGATTATTCCAAGGATCAAAAAGCCAATTGGAAGTCCAAAGATACCGCTGTCTACCTCTACTCCTCCGTCGCTGCCAAAGGAACAGTGACAGCTAGTCAGGGTGTCAAAAGTACCAACGAATTTGCTAATGTCATTGAATTCTTTCAGACAAACATAGCAAAGGATCTAGTATCAGACGTTGGTGTCGAACCTATTCTCAAAGTTGATGCTATCAAATATCTGTATACTTTCAGGGGTCAAATAACCCGAGACCAGTGGCATGACGCTTTTCCGTTGCTAGTGAAGCATTTAGGCTCTTCAGACTACGTCGTGTATACCTATGCTGCAATAGCCCTGGAACGCATCATGGCCTTGACAGATGATACCAACCAGCCAATTATCAGTCAAGCGGATGTACAGTCATTGTCGGCTCAATTACTTGAGCATTTATTTGGACTGGTAGAAAAGCACTTAGCGCCGGAAAGAATACAGGAGAATGAGTTTCTCATGCGGTGCATTATGCGAGTTCTCATCGTGATAAGAGAGGGTGTGGTACCAATCACTGATAACGTTCTTGCACATTTCGTAAAAATCACACAATCAATCAGCCAAAATCCGAGCAATCCAAGATTTTACTACTACCATTTTGAAGCCATAGGGGCATTTATTCGGTACGTTCCTGCGAACTCCTGGCAATCCTCACTACTGACGTGCTTAGATTCGCAGCTCCTTCTCAACCCGAGAAGCTCGAAAACGGATTTTATCCATCGTTTGCAGGCGTACTCCAAAATGACGTTCTAGGTAAATAGCGTTTACACCAACTTAGTGGACCATGCCTGATCACTTGACAGAATTTGTACCCTATGTCTTTCAGCTCTTTGCTGCTTTACTCGAAGCTAACCCCTCCGGGTCCCTATCCGAATATTACCAATCCTTGATACCCCCAATCCTGAATCCCGGGCTTTGGAGCACTAAAGGAAATGTGCCTGCTCTGGTTCGTCTGCTGTCTTCGATCATTATCCGTGGTTCTTCGGAAATAGCGAAGAGCAACCAGGTTGAAACAATGCTAGCCATATTCTCCCAGTTGGTGTCCACTAAGAGTAACGAGATATATGGATTTGAGCTTCTGGAGTGTATCATCTCGAATTTTTCTCCGTAACTGGTTTCCCCACCTCTGACATGATGAGTTCTCTCTGATAGACCCAACAGGTCTACACTTCAGATCTACTTCGTAGATATATTACAAGTGCTTCTCACCAGGTTACAGAATTCAAAAACAGAAACATTTACCCTAAGGTTTGTCCGCCTCTACCATTACATATCAGCCAAAGAGGGTTTCGGAGCGGATTTTTTCATCAATACTGTAGAACAAGTGCAAGCAGGGTATGTATTTTTGGACCTGCTATTTGACCTTCACGCTGACCTATCGATAAAGTGTATACGTGCAACTCTATCTCAGCATTATTCTGCCAGACACCCAGAAGCTGCTACGACCTTTAGATAGGAAAACCGCGGTGATCTCATTAGCAAAAACCCTAACCGACTCTGTCGCTTTCGAAACCAGATACGTCAACAAAGGATGGGGCTACACCTGCGAAGCCCTACTCAAGCTCCTCGAGAATCCGCCCATCTTGGCGGCTGCAGACGACGTAATCGTAGAACAAGATGTTGACGACATGGCCTTCGGTGTTGGCTTCACACAGCTTACCACCATTAGACAACCTATGAAGGACCAGTGGCCGGAAATTAACTATGTTAAGAAATGGGTTGGAGAGTACCTGAGAGCTGCGGAGAGGAGGAAAAATAGGAAGATGAGCACGTATGCCGGAGCGAGGCTATCGCCAGAGGTACGGGCAGTCTTGCAATCATACATGAGTAGTTGAGTACAGCGTCGCTGCGTTGGGTGCATATGGTGGCATGTCAGGATAGGGTCGCGGTCAACCAGGTGGACCCATAGGTGTATGTGGCAGGGCCCTCAAAAGCGATGGCAGTTCCTTCCAGATAGATTACATACCCCTTGCGTCCATCAGCGATGACGATAGCACGGGCCATTTACTAAAAAGCCAAACATAAAATGTAATGTGACTGTCCAGCTTGTTATAAGCGGTCTCGGTTGTTCATTTGTGGAGACTCGATCTTTGAAGTGTCCCTCCCTAGCTTTCAATACATCGATGTACCGATAGATCAGGCTGGACATAAGATTGCATCCACGCACGCAACCCTCACTCCACAAATACCGACTAAT
>JAABUL010002780.1_pt1 | contig 28000 bp, 32 predicted proteins | sample 5559151 | NCBI WGS metagenome assembly JAABUL01 (sample SAMN10711876, study PRJNA513368) | rock metagenome | isolation source: Antarctica rocks | place: Antarctica: Victoria Land, Pudding Butte sud
TCTCCTTCCGGGCCGCCCGCCACGCCGGCCAAGACGCTCGCCCCTCCGGGGCTCCCGTCCTGACCGGCCGGGCAGCCAGCCGCTGGTCGATCACCACGACCACACACACTTCATCGGACAGACCCGAAGCGTGCGCCTGGTTGGGGTGCCGTTAAGGAAGGCGGCCCTTGAGCCAGGCGCTGGAGCGGCCCCTGGCCCGCTTGTCGCGCTATGGGCCGCGCAGCTCGGGCAACGGCATCTGGTCGGGCCTGGGCGTTGGTGCCGCACTCGGGGTCGTGTGCGCCCCGTGCGCCGGTCCGATCCTCGGCGCGGTGATCTCGGTCAGCGCCACCCAGGGAGCCTCGGGGCGCCTGGTCGCCGTCGCCGTCACCTTCGGAGTGGGGCTCGGGCTCACGCTCTTCCTCATCGCGCTCGGTGGACGGAGGGTCGTGGCCCGGATCCAGGCCGCCGGGCGTGGGGTCGCGCTCCAGCGCGGCCTGGGGGTGGTGATGGTGCTGACCGCGGTCGCTCTCTCCCAGCAGCTCGACGTCCGGGTCTCGACAGCGTTGGCGAGCGATTTTCCGTCGTTCTTGACCTCACCGACCGACGGCCTGCAGGGCTCGGGGGCGATCAAGGCACAATTGGACAAGGTGCGCGGCGGACACGCGAGGTTCGACTCGACTGCGCCCACCTCGTCGCAGCGAGCGGCGGGGGCTGCCGTCGCCATCCCCGGCGTCGGGACGCCGTCGCTACCGGTCCTCGGGCGGGCACCGGACTTCACCGGCACCCAGCAGTGGTTCAACACGCCGGGGGGCCGTCGGCTCACGCTGGCCTCCCTGCGTGGCCGCGCGGTGCTCGTGGATTTCTGGACCTACACCTGCATCAACTGCATCCGCACCTTCCCGTTTCTGAAGTCGCTCGATGCGAAGTACCGCAGGGACGGGCTGACGATCGTCGGCGTGCACACGCCGGAGTTCTCCTTCGAGCACAACGCCGACACGTGCGTGCATCGAGCGAGCAGAACGGGCTGAGGTACCCGGTCGCGCAGGACAACGACTACGGCACGTGGCACGCCTACGGCAACCAGTACTGGCCGGCCGACTACCTCATCGACGCCCAAGGCAACGTGCGCCACACGCACTTCGTCGAGGGCGACTATCCCCAGACCGAAGCGGCCGTGCGGGCGCTGCTGGCTCAGGCCGGGGCGGCGCGGAAGAAGCTCGGGGCGCCCGCGAACGCGCGCGGGGAGACGACGGCGACACGTCTGGCCACCCCCGAGACCTACCTGGGTACCGACCGCGCCCAGCGCTTTGTGGGAACCCGGCCGCGGAAGGGGACGCACTCCTACTGCCGCGTCGGCCGGCCCCGCCTGAGCACGTTCTCCTATGGCGGACCTGGCATATCACGGGCGAGAGCGCCATGGCGCTCAGAAGCTCCACCCTGACCGCGACGGTCGAGGCCCGGAAGGTCTTCCTTGTCCTCGGCTCCCGAAGTCGGCGGCCCAGACGACTTCAGGTCCTGCTCGACGGCCAGCCCATCCGCGACTCGCGGGCCGGTGCCGACGTTCACCGCACCTCGGTCGTCGTGCGTCGCCAGCGTCTGTACAGCCTCGTGTCGCTGCCAAGCGTCGCCAGGACCCGGTTGACGCTTCGCGTCGACCCCGGTATCTCGCCCTTCACCTTCGGCTGAGTTCGTGCGCTCGCCCCTTCCGAGGCGGGCCGCTCGCCCAGGGGTGGGTGATGGCGCCGAGCTGCTGGGCGAGGGCCAGGCCGGCCACGGCCATCGCCACCGGCGTCAATCGAGACGACGCCGCTCGCCGCGACGCGGCCAGTCCAACTAGGTCGCAGACCGTCAACGCGCGTGCGTGATGATCGTTCTGCCAATAGGACACGGGCGACGCCCAGCGCCAGGTGGTCAGCGGCCACAGCGGCGGCCACGCGTCGTCGTGATGCGTGGCGTAGTCGACGGCGAGGTGGGTGAGCCAGCCGCCGACGAGGGCCCGGGAGCGTCGTCCCGGGAGTCCGAGCAGCGTCGCAGGCCAGAGGGCGTGCGCGACGAGATGAAGCTCACGCCACGGCGAGCGGTGATAGGTCCGAAACACGATCTGCGGTCGTGGCGTCCCGGAGATCAGCAGGCCGATCGCAACCAGCAGCGCGGGGGCGTCGGGAACCACGGCGCCGGCCACGAACCATCGCGAATGGCTCCGATGCTTGCTCAGCGTTGCCGCCCACGCGGCGTGCGAGGTCGTGAGCATCCTGCTCAGTCTGGTGTCAGATGCTCTGAAAGAAGTTCAGGCCCCACTGACTGAGCAGGTGCTGGGCCTGGATGTTGAGCCGGAACAGCTCCCCGGTGATCACGAGGACTCCCATGGCGATGAGCACCACGCCCGAGCCCGCCTGGACGGCTGCGTAGTGGCGCTTGAAGAACCCGAACGCGCGCGTGGCCGCGGTGAACGCCACGGCGGAGAAGAGAAACGGCAGCGCGAGGCCGGCCGAGTAGATCGCCAGGAGCAGCGCGCCTCGCCCGGTGCCCTGGGTGGTCGTGGCCAGACCGAGGATCGCGCCGAGAGTCGGCCCCACGCACGGCGTCCAGGCGATGGCGAAGGCGGCGCCAGCGACGACCGGCCCTCCCTTGCCGGCTCGCTCGATGAGACCGTCGGGCCGCCACTCACGGTTGAGCCGCGTCACGAACACCGAGCCCAGAAAGAGCACGCCCATGACGATGATCGCCACACCCGAGACCTTGTTGAGCGTCGGCTGGTTGCGAAACAGGAACGACCCGACCGCCGTGGCTCCGAGCCCGAGCAGGACGAAAATGAGCGAGAAGGTCGAGACGAAGATGAGGCTTCGACCGACCACGCGCCGATCGACGCGACGGCCGAGGTCGGCCGGCTGAGCGCCGGAAACGGTGGCCAGATAGCCGGGCACCAGCGGCAGGCAACAGGGGGAGACGAAGGAGACCAGCCCGGCGGCGAAGGCAAGCAGAACGCTGGGGGCGCTAACCATTCAGCGCGTACCGGGCGATGTCTTGATCGAGCTTGGCTTGCGTCGCATAGGCGCCGATGTGGGTGAAGACGAGCTTGCCGGTGCGGTCAAAGAAGGCCGTCGTCGGCCATGCCCGGCCGCCCCCGAAGGTCCTCGCGATCGACGCGTCCTCGTCGTAGAAATGCGGGTAGAGCACCGGGAACTTGTTCAGAAATGCCGTCGCGTCCGAGCGGGCGTCCTTGGCGTCGACGCCAAGGAACGCGACCCGGCCCGAGTAGCGTTTGGACAGATGCTGAAAGAACGGGAACTCGAAGCGACATGGCCCGCACCACGAAGCCCACTGGTTGACGACGACCGGCTTACCGCGCAGGCTCGCCAGCCGGGCCTGGAAGGCCGAAGGCCCGCCGTCAAAGCAGCTCGCTTGCCTGCGCCCGCGAGCGTCCCGCGTTTCGCGGGAGGGCTCCCGGCGCGCCACCGGAGGCTTGCGTCCCCCCGCCCCTGCCAGCGCGAGCAAGGACAGCGCCAGAAACGCGACAGCGGGAGAGCGAGACCGACCTCGAGCGTTCATCTACTAGCGGCAATAGTACGGTCGGATCCGCGCCGCCGGCTTCGGTTGGGCCCGCCGTGGTGCTCAGCTCATGTTTCGCCGGCCGGGCCGGGGCGGAGCTCGACCCGGAATCGTCTACTATATGCTGTAGTAGCACGCTCGCTACCGAGGAGGCTCGTGATGAACAGCATTCTGTACGCGTTGCCCCTGCTGGCCTGCCCGGTCGGCATGGGGCTGATGATGTGGATGATGATGCGCGGGAAGAAGGTCGACGACCCAGGCGCGACGAGCTCGGCGACAACCCTGCCGGAGCCGACCGCGCCGATGTCCATCGAGCAGCTGCGCGAGGAACACCGCCGCCTCGGTGAGCACATCGAGACCGTCGAGGCCAGCGAACCCCTCAAGGCGGGTACGTGAGCGGAATCGCCGCCAGCCTGTCGGCCGGGTTCGGTCTTGCCACGGATGACAGCCCTCCGTGAGCGACAACCGAGCCGACAAGGATCGACGGACGTCCCGACGCGCACGCCGGGCGAGGATCGCGGGGTGGGCGCGGCCACGTCTTGCTCGTCGCGGCGGCGGTCCCGCGCTCATCCTCGTGGCTGGTCTCGCCGCGGCGGCGGTCGCGGGTGCGTTGACCAGCGCGCGCGGCGCTCCGCGCTCTGACCCCGCCCGGGTCGGTGGCGGGGGCGCGCAGGGAGTGTTCGGGCCGCATTACGCCACGCTCGATCAGCGTCGCGAGGCGGCGCACATCCCGACGATGATGAAGACCATGAACAGCCCCGTTCACTTCCACGCTCATCTCACCCTGTGGATGAACGGCAAGCGGGTACCGATCCCGGCCGGCATCGGCATCGACCCCGCCCAGGACGCGATGCAGATGGCGGGACTTCACACCCACGACTCGAGCGGCACCATCCACGTCGAAGGCGTCGAGGGTTCAACCCTCGGACAGTTCTTCGCCATCTGGGGGCTCCCACTCACGGCCGAACGCGTCGGACCATTCCGCGCCAGAGGCGCAAACAGGCTGCGCATGTGGGTCAACGGCAGGACTTCGAGGGGCTTCGCGGATCTCAAGCTCGGAGACGGCCAGCGCATCGTCATCAGCTACGGGACGGGTGAGCACCAGCCGACCGGCTAGGCCGGCCGCGTCCCGCTCTCAGCGCAGCGCGGCCTCGACGGCGGACCGGAACGCGTTGATGCCGAACGCTCCTTCCAGACGTGCGGCCACGCGGCCGTTGCGGTTGAAGGCGAAGACCCAGGGCTCGGTCTCGAGGTGAAACGCCTTCAGCGGCGGCCGAAGGCCCTTCTTGCTCTCGTTGTCGCGGTAGACCTCCTGGTGGATGAACGTCACGCGCTTGCCGCTGAGGGGTGGAGAAGAGCAAGACAACCGGTCACTTGCCGACGACGTCGCGGAAGTCCACCCGATGCATGTCGTCATGCGGCACGCGAGTGTCGATGGCGCCAACGTCTCCCCTCGCTCTGGCCACGGTGTCCGTGCTCACCCGGGGCGGTCGGTCGCCCACGCCGGGATGGGACTAGACCTCCTCACCTCGACCTGGGAAGCCGCGCCCACCAGCTCCCCTTCACCCTGGAGACGGCGAGAACGGCATACCGACCCGCGCGCTCGAAGCGCACCTGAGTGGCGTAGATCGCCTTGATATCGGCGGTATCAGCAGCCGCCGTCCTGCTGAGATACGCCCGGTCGGGAACGAACGAATCGGCCGGCGCGAGAAACGGGCCGCGCGCCCGGCCGGAAGGAGAGCGCGCGAGGTAGAGCGCCGACGGGCCGTAGACGAACTTCTGATCTTGCCCGATAAGCCCGAAAGCCACCCGGTTGACCCCCGGCAGCAACACCGACCCAGCCAGCCCCACCTGAGGGCCCGGCTTCAACGTCTGGGCGAGCGCCCGCAGGCTGCGGCGATTAGGGAAGGGAAAGTCGCGAAGCAGGCGGAGGGCTGCACGCAGGCGGCGGCGCCGGGCCAGCGTGACCAGCGCCGGGCGCGGGAGCAGGAACTGCAGGACGGGGGTGCGTAGGCCGACGAGCAGCAGCGGCGCGGCGAGGTCGGCGATGAGCAGATGCTCGACCATGAGCCGATCGGCGAGCGCCCCGGTCGGGCCGACGAGCGCGAGGGTGATGAGCGCGACCCCGGTGTACCAGGCGACCTGCTGGCGAGGGCGAACGGCGTAGCCCCGCCGCGCGAGGATCCGCACGGCACGGAAGTAGAACCCGACGAGCAGGGCCGTCGAGACAAGGACGGCGGGATCGAAGGCGAAGGCCACGATCAGCCGTCGGCGAGGTCAGGGTGCGTGACGCGAGCACAGCTCACTCGGGCTCGACGCGCCGCTCGCGCTGCTCGGGCGCGTCGATCGTGAGCAGCTCACCGCCCTCGTGGTCGACCTGGAGGGTGGTGTGCTCGATCTCGAAGCGATCGTGCAGCATCGCTTCGATGTTCCGGCGCCCGACGTGGCAGTTGCGCTCGGCGGCGACGAGCACATGCGCCGACAGGGAGGGAAACCCCGAGGTGACCTCCCACACGTGGAGGTCGTGGACCTCGACGACTCCGGGTTGGGCGGCCATGGCCTGCCCGACGGCGTCGACGTCGATGTTCCTGGGGGCGGCCTCGAGAAAGACGCGTCCGGAGTCGCGCAGCAGACCCCAGGCGGAGCGGAACATGATCGCCGCGACGATCAGCGAGGCAATGCCGTCGGCGCGGTGGAAGCCGGTGAGGAGGATGACGGCGCCGGCGATCGCGGTGGCGACGAACGCGGCGAGGTCGGTGAGGATGTGCTGGAAGGCGCCCTCGACGTTGAGGCTCTGGCGGTTGGCCTTGGAGAGCGTCCAGGTGGCGGCGAGGTTGACCACCACGCCGACGAGGGCGACGATGAGCACGAGCGCGCCCTGCACGTCGGGCGGCGAGATGAGGCGACGGATTCCCTCGAAGGTGATCAGCAACCCGAGGACGAGCAGGGTCGCGCCGTTGAACTGCGCGGAAAGGATCTCGGTGCGCTTGAGCCCGTAGGTCATGGCGCCCTTGGCCGGCCGTTGCGCGAGGCGGATCGCGAGCAGCGAGAGCCCGATGGCGGTCGCGTCGGTGAGCATGTGTGCGGCATCGGAGAGCAGCGCCAGCGAGTTGGCCACGATGCCCAGCACGACCTCGAAGGCCATGAACCCGACGATGAGCGCGAGGGCGATGGTGAGCTTGCCGCCATCGGCGTCGGCCGAGACCCCGTGGCTGTGGCCGTGCTCGTGTCCCTGCGTGTGGCCGTGGTCGTGAGCCATCAGCGGTCGCGCCCTTCTACGTTGGGACGGGATGCGGCGTCGAGGGACGGACTGCAGCATGCGTCGGTGCACGCTTCCTGAGCCGGAGAGGCGGCGGGCATTATCGCAGCGTCGCGTCGTCGCAGCAGCCGCAGCGCGTTGAGGGTGACGAGGAGCGACATGCCCATGTCGGCGGCGACGGCGAGGACGAGGGACACGAGGCCGAACGGGGCGAGTAGGACGAAGAGGCCCTTGACGAGGAGGGACGCGATGACGTTGGCGCGCATGATTCCCAGCGCGCGGCGCGAGAGCCCGAAGGCTCCGGCCAGGCGGTCCAGGCGGTCGGACATGAGCGCGACGTCCGCGCTGAGCAGCGCGACGTCGCTGCCGGCGGCGCCCATGGCGACTCCGACGCGTGCCGCGGCGAGCGCGGGCGCGTCGTTGATCCCGTCGCCGACCATGGCGACGGCCCCATAGTCGCGCTCGAGCTCGCGGACCGCGTCGAGCTTCTCGGCCGGCAGCAAACCGGCCCGCCACTCGGTCACGCCGGTCTGAGCGGCGACCGCCCGCGCGACGGGCTCGCTGTCACCGGTGAGCATCACGATCCGCTCTGCCCCGGCTCGACGGAGCGCGGCAAGGGCCGCGGTGGCTTCGCGGCGAGGCTCGTCGGCGAGCCCGAAGACGGCGAGCAGTTCGCCCTCGGCGCCCAGGCCGACGGCGGTCTCGCCGCGGGCGTGAAGCGCGTCGAGCTCGGGGGCGAGCGCGCCGGTGCGCTCGCGGATCAGACGCGGCCCGCCCGCCCACAGGCGATGTCCGTCGACCCGCCCTTCGGCCCCGCGGCCGGCGAGCGCCGCAAACTCATCGGCTGCGGCGATCGGGACACCCCGCTCGCGGGCGGCACGCACGATGGCTCGGGCCAGCGGGTGCTCGGAGTGCTGCTCGAGGCTCGCCATGAGCGACAGGGCGCGGTCCTCACCCAGCCCGTCGAGCGCGGTGACACTGGTCAACCGCGGTGTTCCCGTGGTGAGCGTTCCCGTCTTGTCGATCGCCACCGCGCGCACCCGCGCAAGCTGCTCGAGCGCCTGGCCGCCCTTGATCAGGACGCCGTCGCGCGCGGCGCGACCGATGGCCGAGACGACGGCTACGGGCACCGAGATGACCAGCGAGCACGGGCAGGCGACGATGAGCAGCGCGAGCGCCCGGTAGAGCCAGGTGTGCCACTCGCCGCTGAAGAGCAGCGGCGGCATCGTGGCGAGCAGGAGCGCGACGGCGAAGACGATCGGCGTGTAGACGCGCGCGAAACGGTCGATGTACCGCTCCACCGGCGCATGGGACCCTTGGGCCTCCTCGACCAGGCCGGCGATCCGCGACAGCGTGGAGCGCTCGGCCGGCTCCGACGCCCGGACGGTGAGCGTGCCGTTGACGTTCAGCGAACCGGCGAAGGCCTCACCGCCAGCCTCGAGGTCGACGGGGACCGACTCGCCCGTGATGGGTGACTGATCGACGCTCGACGCACCGCCGGTCACGGTTCCGTCAAGCGCGACGCGCTCACCCGGACGCACGACGAACTGCGTGCCGACCGTGACGTCCTCGACGGGCACGAGTCGTTCGACTCCGTCCGTGACGATCCGCGCCTCGGTGGGGGCGAGCTCCATGAGCGCCTCGACCGCGCGTCGGCTGCGATCCAGCGCGAAGGTCTCCAGGGCGGTGCCGACGGCGAAGAGCACCAGCACCCAGGCGCCCTCGGCGTAGGCCCCGATCGCCACCGCCCCGACCGCGGCCAGGGTCATCAGCACGTTCATGTCCAGCGCGCGGGTACGCAGGGCGCTGACAGCGGCGCGCGCGATGGGCCACCCGCCGACCACCAGCGACAGGAGGTAGAGCGGCTCGGCGACCTCGCGCGGCGCGCCGGCCAGCGCGGAGACGACGGCGAGCAACAGCAGCAGCGCGGAGGCGGTCGTGGAGAGCGCCCGCGTGTCACGGCGCCAGAACGGCGCAGCCGCCTCGGTCCGGCGCTGACTCGCCGGCCGTGCCCGGTATCCCGCCCGCTCGACCGCGGCCATGACGGTCTCGTCGGTGGCCGCGCCCTCGACGAGCAGCGACGCGGTCCCGAACGAGACCTGCGCGGCGGCGACCCCGTCGAGCGCCACGACGGTCTTCTCCACCGTCTTCGCGCAGGCCGCGCAATCCATCCCCTCGACGCGGAAGCGGCGCCCGCGTGGGAGAGGCTCGGGTGCGGACGCCGCCGGCGGAGCCATGGGCAGCACGGGCAGCTCCACGGGCGCGCTCACCGGGTCAGGGTCTCCGTCCCGGCGAGGACTGCGGAGAGCAGCCCATGGCCCTCCGCGGTGAGCGAGTACATGACCATCTTGCCCTCTCGACGCGAGACAACGAGCCCGGCGGCGCGCAGCGAACGCACATGATGAGAGACCAGGTTCTCGGCGCGTTCGGTGACCCAGGCCAGGTCACAGACGCAAAGCTCCTCCCCGTCGCGCAACGCGACGGCGACCGTCAACCGCGTCGGATCGCCGAGCGCCCGAGCGCCGGCCGCCGCCGCCTCGACCAGCGCCGCGGCCGGGCGGCCCCACCGCAGGGCCTCCGCGCGCGGGAGATCGAGGCACAGCAGGTCACAGCGATCGTCCGTCATCGCTTCATCCTAACGACCATCGAGACGTAACCGTGATGGTGGTCGCGGCACCGAGGAGATGCGGGCCGCGATCGGCGCCGCCGCAGCCCGCGAGCGCACCCGCAAGCAGAGCCGACCCCAGGGGCCCGCGCATCCCGCGCACGCGTCAGGCGGAGGCGATGCGACGACGCCCGGTGAACACCGCCGGGGTCGCCGCCCGCCAGCCGTCGAACTCTGAGCCGAACCGCGCACGCAGGTCCCGGTCCTCGATCCGGGCCAGACGGCCGACGAAGAGCACGAACACGCCGACCAGGGCGAGCCCGACGAGCGACCGCCCGGCAATGGCCACGGCAAGCAACATCGTCGCCCACCCAGCGTGCTGCGGGTGGCGCATCAGCGCGTAGGGCCCCGTGCGCACGAGCCGCTCGGCCCGGAGACCGTCGAACTGCCCGTCGCGCACCAGGGTACGCGTCGCCCAGCCGAACAACGTGAAGCCACCGACACCCACGACGACGGCGAGACCAAGGGCGAGGCCCCGGGGGACCGGCACACGGGCCACATCGAGGTACGCCGCGTCGAGCACGGTGTCGGCATGGACCAGGCACGCGGCCCACAGCAACAGGCCCGCGCCGACCGAAGCGTCGGGCGACTCATCGCCGGCGAGCATGTTGAGCACGATCACCGCCATCAACGCGAAGACCACCAACCCACCGAGAAGCGCGACCATGGACCCGACGCTAGCGACGAGCGGCGAACCATTCCGCCGGTCCGCGGGTAGCCGGGCGCTCATGCCGGGGACGGATTGGCCCTGGCGACGAGGAGGTTCTGTCAGCCGTCGACGACGAGGCCTTGGAGCGGGCCGAGCAGGCGCATGGAGCGCCGGGAGACGCCGGCCAGCTCCGTGAGGCGGTGGGTGGGCGGGAGTCCGGCCCTCTGGCGTTCGAGCTGCGCGTGGGCGATGGGCCACCAGCTGCGATCAACGACGACCTGCGCGGGTCCTTGCACGTCGTCGGGGCCGAGTTCGAGATGCTCGCCCCAGAGGCGGTGGCGCACCGAGCGGGCCAGCTCGCGATCCTGGGTGACGATGTTGACCTCTCCGTCGTTGAAGAGCGAGTGGGCGTTGAGGTTCGCCGAGCCGATGGTGAGCCAGCGGTCGTCGATGATGGCGATCTTCGCGTGGACATAGATGGGGGAGCTGACCGACCGCGTCTCGTCGCGCGCGACGAGCGTGCACGCGAGGAAGCGTCCGCGTCCGGCGTCGGCCTCGGCCAGGACGCCGAGCTGGCCGCGGGTGTCGTCGGCGCCGTTGTTCGCCTTGGCCGGAAGCAGCGCGATGACCCGGAACTCCGGCGAGGGCGGGTCTCGCAGCTTGGCGACGAGGATCTGCACGAGCTCGGGAGACCAGAGAAACTGATTCTCCAGGTACACCAGTTCGCGGGCGGAGCGCAGCGCGCGCACGTAGGCCTCGAGGATCCGGAATTCGCCGCGGGGAGCGAACCGGTAGGCGCGGTCGGGAAGCGTGCGGACGACCTGGAGCTCGAGCTCTCCGACGGCCGGCGACGCCACCGGCGCCGGTAACGCCTCATCAGCGACGTCCTGCCAGCGCTGCCGGAAGTGCTCGGCGACATCGGCCACCGCCGGCCCGCGCAGGTGAGTCGTCGCGTCGTGCCATCCCAGGCCGTCCCGGTAGGGATGCGCCGACGAGTCGAAGCGATCGCCGCCGAGCGATGTGAGATCGATCCCTCCGACAAACGCGACGTGGTCATCGACGATGACCAGCTTCTCGTGATGGCAATGAAACGGCCGCTCGTGGCGATCGAGGGCACACGAGATACGCGTGCCCGCGATGAGCTCGACGCGCGCGCGGCGCACCGCCCGCCGCGTCGGCTTGAACACCGGCAGCGGAGCGCCCGCCCACGCGAGGACCCTGACCGGCACGCGCTCCGCGACCCCGGCCAGCAGCGCCCCCAGCGGCGTCGCGCCCTCCCCACGATCAAGCCGGAAGCCCGGCTCGACGTGCCACCCGGCGACGTGAACGTGGGAACGAGCAGACGCGAGTGCCTCGGCGATCCGCGGAAGCGCCTCGGCGCCATCCACCAGCACCTCCAGATCGTTCCCCGCCCGGGCGCGCGGCTCCCCCGCGCACCACAGGCTCCCGTCGACCGAGGGATCCAGCGCGTCGCGGTGCCCGAGTCGGCGCAAGCGGCGCCGGTGATGGGCCATGGTCACGCGCTCCAGCCCACCGCCGATCGCCGCGTCCATGCGCTCAAGCACGCTCGCAACCTAGGCAACCCGGAACGGCAATCAGAACTTGGCGCCTCCTCCGCGGTACTGGCGCGCCAGGCTCATCAGCTCGCCCACCAGTGCTTGGCCGCTCGGTGGCCCGGTCGTCCCGCTCGGGACCTGACTCGAGGCGGCAGCCGTGGTGGGGGCCTCGTGCTCGGCCTCTTCGAGCCGCTCGAGCTCACCGCGATCCAGAAAGACTCCCCCGCATTCGCTGCACCGCTCGAGCGTCACGCCGCTGCGCTCGAGGGTGCGCATGGGCGCCTGGCACTTCGGGCACAACAACTCCGCTTCAGCCATCGGCTTCTCCATTCCTGTCGGATGTGGCCCGTCTCACGAGGCTAATCCTCCACGCCGCGCGACGGCGCGCCCACAGCCACTTTGGTCAGGGCCCGCCTACGGCCCGAGAGTCCGGTCGAGCACGGTCTCCAGGCGGGGCGGCGCGGGATAGGTCGCCGGGGCCCGGTCGATCGCGAGACGGCTGCTTGGGCCATCGAGGGTCAGCGTGGCGACCTGGTTGTCAAACCAGGGACCAGCCGTCAGACGCCAGCGGAACGGTGGCGCTTCGACGCCGGCCGCGCGCGCGAGCGCGCGCGCGCCAACCGCCGCCGGCCGCGACAGCGCGGCACGGATGACGCGCTGCTCGCGAGCGTCGAGGGGGTTGCGGAAAGGCGAGCACACGGCCTGCAGGATTCGGGGTGTGGGCCGGGGCTTGGTCGGGGGTGGAGACCTCGGCGAGGTAGGCGTGGTGCACGTCGCCCGAGAGGAAGACGATCGAGCAGGGCGCTCGCCCTCGCCGCCCGGCGCCGACGTCCTGGACGATTCCCGCCAGCCGGCGGAATGAGCGCTCGAACGCGGCCCAGTGCTCGAGATCGAGCGCCTGGCGCATGCGCTCAGCCCAGCGGGCCGCGCGCGGTCCCCAGGCGCCCCGGCAGACGGCCTCGTTCCACGCCTCGAGATCGTGCATACCACCCCCGAGCAGGAACGGCAGCGAGGTCGCGATGAGCAGGTGATCGACGTCACCGGTCAACTGCTCGTCCAGCCAGCTCCACTCCTGCGCGTCCAGCATGTCCCGGGCCCCAGGCGCCAGGACCCGGCCCGCGCGCGAGTCGATCACCACCAGGCGCGTCGTGCCAAGGTCGCGACGGAAGCTCCACCGGCTGGCCGCCGGGTCGCGATCCGCGTGCAGCGCGAACTCGTGCAGCAGCGGCGCCGCGTCGCCTCCGGCGCTGACTCGCGCGAAGAGCTCGTCCCGGCGCAGGTCGGCCACCGAGAGATTGCCGACGTGCTGGTAGATCCAGTAGCTCATGAACGCGCCCGCGATGCGCTCGCGCCACCACCCCTCGCCGGTCACCTTCGCCCGCCACGCGTCAGACGTGTTCCAGTCATCGTGCACGTCGTGGTCGTCGAAGATCATCGCGCTGGCCACCGTCGAGAGAACCCAGCGCACCGCGGGCTCGGACCAGGACTCCCAGTACAGGCGGGTGTACTCCTCGAAGTCCGCCACCTCGGTCCCGTGCTCGCCCCGGGTGGAGCGGCGCGACCGGATGAACTCCTCGGCGGCGGGTGAGACCTGGTCGGCGTACACCTGATCGCCCAGGAACAGCAGAAGATGCGGCCAGAGGTCCGAGGGCTCGTGGCGCATCCGCTCGGCCAGGGCCACGAGCGCGTCGATCTCGCGCCCTTCCGTGTGCTCGTCCTTGGGCAGACACCAGGGAGGCTCGTGTGGCGCCGACACCCGGCATGACCCGAAGCTGAGCCGGACCTCGGAGCCCGGTTGAAGGGTGCGGATGGAGCTCGCCGGATAGGGCCAGCCGGCGGACGGCCACGCCCGGCGGCCATCGAGCGTCACCTCGTAGGATGCTCGCCGCCGGGATCGAGTCCCTCGATCACGAGCAACGCGTAGTGATGGCCCGCCACTTCGAACGTCGCGCTCCGCGACCCGAGCACCTCGACCTCACACGGCGCATCGGTCTCGACCCACACCGTCGCGTCACGCTCGCCGACATGGCGCAACAGGGGCCCGAGGACGAGCTCCTTGGACGACACATCGACGAGTCTGCCGCATCGGGTCCGGGAGGGGTAACGGCGCGCGGGCAGCCGGGGCCGCGAAGGACCGCGCACGCGTCGAGCGCGGATTAGGATCCACGGGATGCCTCGTTGGCTCGCCCGACCTCAGGCTTGCCGGTGACCCCGGTCGTCGACGCCGTACGCGCGCAGGCTGGCGCCGAGCGTCGGGTCGAGATCGTCGACACGCTCCTGGACGCCTTCTGCGAGCTCATGGCCGCCGATCCCGACGCCTTCCGTCACAAGTTCCGCAAGATGGCCGCCGCCCCGTTCGCGTTCTACCGTGGCAGCGCTGCCCTGTTCTATCGCGACATGGCACACGAGGTCCACGGACTCGCCGACGCGCGCGGCGCACGCGTGTGGATCCAGGGCGACCTGCACGCCGAGAACGTCGGCACCTAATGAATGCCCGGGGCCGGCTCGTCTTCGACGTGAACGACTTCGACGAGGCCTACGTCGGACACTTCGGCTGGGATCTGCGCCGCCTGGCGGCCAGCCTCGCGCTCATCGGCTACGCCAAGGCGTTCAGCGACGACGACATCCGCCAGATCGTAGACGGCATGCGGCAGGGGTTACGCCGACCGTGTCCACGCCTTCGCGCAGGGCACGAGCACCGCTGACTTCGCGCTCACTCTCCACACCACCGAGGGGCCCTTGCACGAGGCGCTGGAGCGGGCGCGCACCGCCACCCGTGCCGGGCTCCTCGAGACCCTCACCGTCGTCGAGGGCTGCGAGCGCCAGTTTCGTCGCAGCGCGCGCGCCCGCGACATCGATGACGCAGCCCGGAAGGAGGTCGAGGATGCCTTCCACGGCTACCTCGCCACGCTGCCCCCGCTCGCCGGGCGCGATCCCGATGCCCTGCGCGTCAAGGACGTCGTCGCCGCAAGCGGCTTTGGCATCGGCAGCGCCGGCCTGCCCGCCTACACGCTGCTGCTCGAAGGGGCCACCGACGCGCTGGAGACCGACGTGATCATCTCGATCAAGCAGGCCAACGTCTGCTCCCCCTCCCGCATCGTGCCCGACCAGCACATCCACGACTACTTCGAGCACCACGGCCACCGGACCGTCCTCTCCCAGCGCGCCCTGCAGGCCCACGCCGACCCATGGCTGGGCTACACCCGCCTGCGCGGCGAGGGCCAAGTCGTCAAGGAGCTGTCGCCCTACGAGGCAGACCTCGAGTGGGACGGGCTCAACGACGCGCGTCAGATCGCCGGTGTGGCCGGCCAACTCGGCCACGCCGTGGCAAAGATCCACAGCGTCGCCGACGCCCACGCCGACCTGACCCTGGTCCCGTTCCCCGCCGAGGAAGCCATCGCGACCTGCGTCGGAAGCGACCACGACAGCTTCTCGGAGGAGCTCGCGGACTTCGCGCTGGCCTACGCCGACATCGTCCGCGACGACCACCGCCTGTTCGTAGACGCCTTTCGCAACCACGAAATCGCCGATCTCTAGCGGCTGAGGAACGCGCCGCGCGTTACGACCCGGTGGCGTCATGCGGCGCGCCGACCGGCTTTGACTCGGTCGAGCCCCGTTGGCGCAAGTAGATCGTCGCCACCGCGAAGACGCCCACCGCAAGGAACTCCGATTGCCAGTTCTGAAGGGTCTCGTTCCAGAAGGACGACGAACCAATGAAGGTCAGGAAGCTCACTGGGCCCTGGTGATGTTCCATCTGGCCGGCGTTGTAGGTGTTGTGCTGCGTCGCGGCCATGGCGAACCACGACAGGAAGAACAGGATGCCCATCGAAATCAGCAGCGAGTTCTGATAGATCCGCAAGCGCCAACCGCCCAGGCGCGCCCACTTGGGCGAGTTGGGCTTCAGATAGTCACCGACCATCTCCTCCTTGTCAGACTGGCGCTCGGGATGCTCAGGGTCTTGGGACTCGGCTGATCCTCGTTGGCGAAACCAAACCGCGAACATGACATACAGTGCGACCTGCAGGAACTCTGATTGCCAGTTCGACATCACGTTGTCATAGAAATCCGACGAGACTACATACCGAGTGTAGGTAACCGTAGCTTGATGATGGCTTTGCTGGTCCTCGTTGTAGGTCTTCCATCCCGCGTAGGACTGACCTCCGACCATGCCCAGGAAGAGGACGGCCAGAACGACTGCCAACGAGTGGTTTCGCAGGAACCGCACGCGATCAGTGGTGCGTCAGGCCTACCACGATGGCAGTAACCAAGAAGAGCGAGACGAGCACGACATAGAGCGCGACCGAGAAACGCATGAGGTCTGCGGTTCTTCGACTTCGACCTTCCCAGTCCTGCATCGCAACACCAGCAGACCATGCCCTCAGGCCGACCGCCGGGAGCGCGGGGAGCGCAGCGTAGCACTGATCGCCCCGGCCCTCATCACTTCAGGACGGGGCAAAGCGCCTTCACCTGCCCGCGAGCAACGGGATCGGCCACTCGCTTTGCCTCCGCGAGACAACGCTCGCGGGCTACCCGCTTGGCCTCTTGGGAAAGCTGCTTCACGTTGCCGTTGGCCCCCGCCACGCAGGCCTGGTCCGCAATGCGACGCGCCTGCTTGTCGCCGATAGCGGTCGCCGCTTGGCGGCAGGCCGCCACCGCAGCGTCCTTGGCTACTCCGGTCACCGCGCTGGTGCCACACCCCGCCGCGATGAACGCCGCGCCCAGGCAAGCCGCGATCAAAGCGAGTCTCAGACGCCCGTTGGTTGCCGCGGCTGTTCGGTTCTGGGTCTCTTGATGGGTCACTCAGGCTTCTCCTGTGTCGATACGGCGCTTGTTGCGGTGTCTAGAGGATCAATCCGAAGATGGCGCCGTCACCGAAGGTTCGCGCCACGCTAAGCACGGCGAGCGATCTCCGTCAGCAAGGGCCACTGGACGACGCCCAGGACGAGCGCGTGGAAGGTGCTCACCGTGCCCTCATCCCCCGCCGCCTCCTTCGCCGCCGCTGTTGAGCAGGGTCCGCACGATCGGCTCGATCTCGGGCCAGAAGGCGACGATGGCCGCGACGAGCGCGACGAGCAGAAGGAGGAGGACTACGGCGACGGCACCCAGGCCGGCTATGAGTCGTCGCGGCTTGGGTCGCCAGCGGATGCCGAGGGTGTCGAGGACCTGCTCGAGGAGGCTTGGCCCGTATTGCGCGCGCTCCGCTTCACGCACGTTGGTCTCCCAGCGTTCGATCGCGTCCTGTGCCTCCTTGCGCTCTGCGCGCTTGTGCAGGGGTAGCTCGTCCAGTCGTGTGCGCCAGAAGGCGAGGGATTCCCGTGCGTCCTCGAGCGCCACCGGCGCGGTGAGATCGGCGAGCACGGCGTCGTCGGGCAACACGGTCTTGTCGCCCTGGACGTTGGGCTCGCGGCGGAAGCGGTCAGGCGGCGGCATGGGCTAGAGGCGGGTCGGCAGCGACAGGACGCGTTGACCGGCGGCGGCGAGCAGCGCCCCGGCGCTCGCTGCCGCCGCCGTGACGGCGAGGGCGACGCCGCCGAGGGTCGGTACCGAGAGGGCCTCGCCCAGGGGGGTGACCGCGATGAGCAGCGCCGTAGCTACCGCGACGAGCGCCCACGCGGGGAAGGCGGGGTTGATCCGGAACGGGAGCCCAGGAGAGGCGCGCAGCGCCCAGGCCACGCCGGCATGCGCGGCCAGCCAGGCCGCCACCGCCGCTCCGCTGGCCGCCTGGGCGTCGACGGAGGAGCGCACGAGCAGGTAGGTGGGCAGCGTCGCCGCGGTCAGCGTCACCGCGGCCAGGGCGATCGCCGAGAGCTGCACGCGGTCCAGGAACCGGGCGGCGGGATCGCGGGGCGCGTGGCGCATCACCGCGGCCGCGGCGGGTTCGGAGACGAAGGCGACCGACGCCCCGAGGTCCATGAACAGCTCCAGCAGGACGATGTGGACCGGCTTGAACGGCGAGGCGAAGCCGAGGGCGAGCGGCACGGCCACCGTCGTCACCAGGGCGATCTTCGCGCCGAGGTAGAAGGCGACCGCGCGGCGGAGCTGGGCCGTGATTCCCCGGCCGCCGCGCACGGCCTCGACCACCGTCGGGTAGGCGTCGTCGGTCAGGACGAGGTCGGCGGCCTCGCGCGCGAGCTCGGTGCCGCGTCCGCCCATGGCGATGCCGACGTCGGCCGCGGCCAGGGCCGGGGCGTCGTTGACGCCATCGCCGGTGACCGCCACGGCCTCGCCACGCGCCTGCAGCAGGTGGACGAGACGCATCTTGTCGGTCGGGGTCGCGCGCGCCACGACGAGCTGACCCGACAGGTGCTTGGAGAGCTGCTCGTCGTCGAGGGCATCGAGCGCCGTGCCGCCCAGCAGCACGTCGGGATCGCGCAACCCGGCCTCACGCGCGATCGCGGCGGCCGTGAGGGGATGGTCGCCGGTGACCATCACCGTCCGGACCCCGGCGCCGGCAAGCGCGCGCACCGCCTCGGGAACGCCGGGGCGTAGGGGATCGACGAACCCGATCAGCCCGACGAACTCGAGCTCGTTCTCGGCCGCGCCCGGCCCGTCGCGCACTTCCTTCAACCGGCGCTGCGCCACGGCGATGACGCGCTTGCCGGCTTGCGCGAGCTCGGCGGCCTCCTCGAGCCTGGCCTCGCGCTCGAAGTCCTCCATCCGGCAGGCGGACAGGACACCCTCCGGAGCCCCCTTCACCGCGAGGAACAGGCCGTCTTCCCGCTCCCACACCGCGCTCTCGCGCTTGCGCACCGGGTCGAACGGATAGCGCCGCACCAGCTCGCCCACGAACGCGACGTTCCCGTCCGCCGCCGCCACCAGCGCCGCATCGAGTGGATCGCGCACGGCAGCGGGAGCAAGACCGTGTGCGGAGTTGGCGACCTCAAGAACTCGTCGCGTGCCGCCGCGGACGACGTCGACGCGGAGATCGTTGAGCGTCAGGGTTCCCGTCTTGTCGGTGAGCACGACCGTCACCCCGCCCACCGCCTCCGCGGAGCGCAGCCGACGAATCACCACGCCCCGGCGCGCCAGGCGCAGACCACCGACCGCGACGAGCACCGTCACCAGGATCGGCAGCTCCTCCGGGATGGTCGCGAACGCCAGGGTCAACCCCGCGAGGAGCATGTCCCTGGCCGGTTGGCCCTCGAGCACCCCGAGCAGCGGCACGAGCACGCTCGCGGTCACCGCCAGCACGAGCGCCGCCCGCGCGAGCTCTCGCATCGCACGCTGGAGCGGGGTGAGCGGCTCGGTGGCGTCGCGCGCGAGCTTGCCCAGACGACCGAGCTCGGTTTCCGCGCCGGTAGCGACGATCACGGCTTCGCCGCGTCCCGTAACGATCGGGGTGCCCTCGAAGAGCATCGACGAGCGCTCGGCCAGCGGGGCGTCGGTCGCGACCGCATCCGGGGACTTGGCGGCCGCCACGGGCTCACCCGTCAGCGCCGACTCGTCGCTCGCGAGTCCCTCGGCCTCCAGCACGCGCCCGTCGCCGGCCATCACGTCCCCGGCCTCCACCAGAACGATGTCGCCGGCCACGACCTCGGCGCTCGGCACCGCGCGCACCGCACCGTCGCGTCGCACGCGGGCGCTCGGTGCGGTCAAGTCCTTGAGCGAGCGCAGCGCGTTGCGTGCCCGCGTCTCCGAGATCGTCTCGACCGCCGCGACCAGCGCGATGATCGCAAAGATCGCGATCGCGTCACGGAGCTCGCCGAACACGGCCGAGAGGACGCCCACCGCGATCAGGAGCAACTGGAGCGGCTCGATCAGCGCCTCCGCGAGCTGCGCGACGACCGCCAGGAAGGGTGAGCGACGCCGCTCTGCGCCGTGCGCAGACTGCCGCCGCTCTTGTGCCGCCGCGTCGGTCAACCCATCGGGCGTGCTCCCCAGCGCCTCGAGGAGAACCTCGGGAGAGCCCGCGTGCGCTGCCAAGGTCAGCTCGACAAGCTCGCGTGGAGACGACAGGCCGCTGATGTAACTCACGATGCATCGCGCAGGATACGCACGTTCCGGAGATGTGTCATTCTCGTAGGATGGCTCGCTCCTGGTTGCTCACCACGACGTCGACGGCGGCCGCCTCGTCGACGCTGCGGGTCTGGGCCTGGCGTCGCCTCCGTGGCCTCGGCGCCTACTACCTCCAGCAGTCCGTCTGCCTGCTGCCCGAGACGCCCGAGACCACCCGGGCGGTGAACCGGGTTCTCGCGCGCTTGCGCGAGGAGGGCGGCCAAGGCCAGATGCTCACCATCGTGCTGACCTCCATCCAACAGGAGGCGACCATCGTCGAAGCCTTCCAGCGCGAGCGCAGCGACGAGTACGGCGAGGTGGTGCAGCGCACCGAGGAGTTCCACGCCGAGCTCGCGCAGGAGCGCCGGCGGGGCCGGATCACCTACACCGAGCTCGAGGAGTCCGACGCCGATCTCGCGCGCCACGCCCGCTGGCTCGCGGCCATCCAAGCCCGCGACTACTTCGCCGCGCCCGGCGGCGACGAGGCCGTGGACGCCGTTGGCGGATGCCGGCGGGCGCTCGCCGAGTTCGAGGCCGAGGCCTTGCGGCGTGAGTCCCAACTGGCAGGCGCAGACGAGACGCTCGACCCGCCTTCCTCGCGCCTCCGCGCCGTCGACGATGTGAACCCTCACGCATGATCGGGGCGACGCGCCTCCTGTTGTCGCCGCGCTCGCCGTCGGGGAGCGCGGGCAGACGCTCGGTGTTCCCTCCCGTGCGCACCCGACTCCGGCGTGCTGTGTCCCTTCTGCTGGGGGTCACCGTGCTGTGCGGTGTCGGGACCGCGGTGCTCCTCGCGGAATTGCCCAGCGTCGGCAACGCGCAACGGCGAGTCGCGGCCATCCTCCGCGACCACGGAGGTCACGTCAGTCGCCTCGCAGCCGGCAGTCGTGTCGCCCGCGCGATCGTCGCCACCGAGGACGAGCGGTTCTTCGACCACGGTGCCGTCGATCTGATCGCCGCGGGGCGAGCGCTTGCCCACACCCTCACGTTCGACCGGGTCGACGCCGGCGGGAGCACCATCACCCAACAGCTCGCCCGGGCGCTCTACGTCCCGAGCTCCGACAGCCTCGGCGGTCGAGTCGAGGCGATCGGCCTGGCCTTCAAGCTCGAGCAGCACTACAGCAAGCGTCAGATCCTCGGCATGTACCTCGACGCCGTTTACTACGGCCACGGCTTCTTCGGCGCATCACAAGCCAGCGAGGGATACTTCAGCCGGCCTCCCAACCGTCTGACGTGGGCGAAAGCAGCCCTCCTGGTCGGCCTCCCGCAGGCACCCACCGCCTACGACCCGCTTCGGCATCCCGTACTTGCGCGTCAGCGCCGACACGACGTCATCCACGAGCTCGTCACCAACGGGGCACTGACGCCAGCGGCGGCGAAAGCTGCCGATCATGCCCCGCTCGCCCTACGCCCGGGTTGACGCGAGTGTTGCCCCGCCGGAGCTGTGAGCCAGCCGTGACCTCAGCCCGACAGGGCGCGCTCGACGCTCTGCACCTTGCCGGCGAGGGTGTGCTCGCGGTCGCGGCGCTCGTCGAGCTTCAAGACGGTGTAGACGCGGGGGAGGCCGATCGAGAACGGGACGGCGTGGAGCTCGCCCGCGAGGCGGAGGATGTCCTCCGTCGGCCCCTCGAGGTTGGTGCCCATCGCGTGGAGCTCGTAGCGGACCCGGTCCTGGCCCGCGAGCCGGCGCTGGATCTCGGCGATGTAGCGGCTCGCGCCCGCCTCGGCGCAGCCGAGCCCGATGACGGTCAGCTCCGCGGTGGCCATCAGGCCGGGGCGAGCGCCTCCCAGCGCCCGTAGAGCTCCTCGAGGCGTCGCTTGGCCCCCTCGTGGCGCTCCGAGGAGCGGGCCGAGCGACCGGGGTCGGCCCACGCGCCGGGATCGGCCAGCTCCTCCTCGAGCGCCCCGAGCTCGGCCTCCGCACGCTCGATCCGGGCCTCGAGGTCGGCGCGGCGGCGCTGCTCGTTCTTCGACGCGCCGTCGCGCCGTGCCCTGGGCTCCGCGCGGGAGGGCGCGGGCTCCCGCGCCCGCGCCCGCGCGGGCGGCCCCAGCTCCTTGCGCTCCTCACGCACGCGCGCGTACTCGGGCCAGCCGCCCTCGTAGGAGCGCAGCTCGCCCTCCTCCAGCGCCACCGTCCGGGAGCCCACCGCGTCGAGCAGCGCGCGGTCGTGGGAGACGAGGAGCAGCGATCCCTGGAAGCCCCTCAGCGCGTCCTCGAGCGCCTCGCGGGACTCGAGGTCGAGGTGATTCGTGGGCTCGTCGAGGACGAGGACGTTGGCGCCCGAGGACACGAGGATCGCGAGGCTGAGTCGCCGGCGCTCGCCGCCGCTCAGCCCGTCGAGCGGCTTCTCGGCGTCCGCGCCGGAGAACAGGAAGCGTCCGAGCAGGGCACGCGCCACGTTCGGTGTGAGCCCGGTGCGCTTCACGGCGGCCTCGAGGACCGTGCGCGCGCCGCCGCCCTCGAGCTCCTCCGCGTGCTGGGAGAGGTAGCCGAGCTTCACGTTGTGCCCCGTCCGCCGCTTGCCCACGGACAGGTCCCGCCGGCCCGCGACGGTCTCGATCAGCGTGGTCTTGCCCGCGCCGTTCGGCCCCACGAGCGAGACGTGCTCGCCGCGCTCGAGCCAGAGGTCGCCGCGCTCGAGCAGCGTGCGGGGTGGGTGGGTTCCGACTACGAGCTTCGCGTCCTCGAGCTCGAAGACCACCCGCCCCGAGCGCTCGGGCGCCCTGAACGCGAAGCCGAGACCCTTGCCGTCCTTCGGGTCCCGGCTGATCCGCTCGATCTTGTCGAGCTTCTTCACGCGCGACTGGGCCTGCCGCGCCTTGGTGGCCTTGTAGCGGAAGCGCTCGACGAAGCGCTCCATGCGGGCGATCTCGGCCTGCTGGCGCTCGATGGCGCGACCCAGGGCGAGCTCGCGCGCGGCCTGCTCGCGCCGCCACGCGTGCCACGGGCCCTTGAAGAAGCGTCCCCGGCCCGCCTCGAGCTCGAGCACGGACGTCCCCACCGCCTCCAGGAACCAGCGGTCGTGGGCGACGAGGACGACGGCGGCGTCGATGTTCTGCAGGTGGCCCTCGAGCCACTCGAGCGACTCGATGTCGAGGTGGTTGGTGGGCTCGTCGAGGAGCAGGAGGTCGGGCCCGCCGGCGAGGGCGCGGGCGAGGGAGGCGCGGGTGAGCTCGCCGCCGGAGAACGTGGAGAGCGGGCGCTCGAGGTCCGCGTCCGCGAACCCCAGCCCGTGGACGGTGGCCAGGGCGCGATCGCGCCACTCGTAGCCCCCGGCGTGCTCGAGGCGGCCCTGGGCGTGGGCGTAGGCGCCCATGACTCCCTCCCCCACGTCGCCGTCGGCCATCCGCTGCTCGAGGCGCGTCAGCTCCTCCTCGAGCGCGACGAGCGCCCGCGCCCCGCCCGTCACGTAGTCGCGCAGGGAGCCCCCACGCTCCCGCGGCGGGCGCTGGTCGTGCAGCGCCACGGTCGCGCCCTTCTCCCACACGAGCTCGCCCCCGTCGACCGAGGCCTCCCCCGCGAGCATCCGCAGCAAGGTCGTCTTGCCCGCCCCGTTGCGCCCGGACAGGGTCATCCGGTCGCGCCGCTCGAGCTTGAAGGACACGCCGGAGAACAGGGGCTCGCCGGCCATCTCCTTGGCGAGGTCCGATGCGATGAGAACGGCCACCCCTCCAGCCTACGGTTCCCCGAATCATCACCTCCGGGCCTCGGTGCGGGCGCAATATGCCCGCAAAGAGCGGACAACGAGGAGGAGCACCGATGGCCCTCACCACGCCCAGCCGGGCCGACCTGCACTGCCACTCGAGCGCCTCTGAGCTGGCGAAGCTCGGGGTCCAGCGGACCCTCGGGCTCCCGGAGTGCGCGACGGTCCCCGAGGAGGCCTACGCCCTGGCCAAACGCCGCGGCATGGACTTCGTCACCCTCACCGACCACGACACGATCACCGGGGCGCTGGCCCTCGCCGATCGCGGGGACACGTTCGTCTCCGAGGAGCTCACGGCCCGCTTCCGGGGCGAGCCACGGGCGGCGGTGCACATCCTCTGCTACGGGATCACCCCCGACGACCACGACGCCCTCCTCATCCGCGCCGGCGACATCGAGCGCGTGGCCGCCTACCTGCACGCGAAGGAGATCGCCTGCGCGCTCGCCCACCCCTTCTACGCGGTCGACGTGCCGCTCCTGCCCCGCCACCGCCGCGTTCTCGCCGAGCTCTTCGCGATGTGGGAGACCCGCAACGGAGCGCGCGCGCGCGAGCTCAACGTCCCCGCCGCCGTCTACGTCGAGACCCACGGCGGTACCGGCGTCGGGGGCTCCGATGACCACGCGGGGGTGACGCTCGGCCAGACCTGGACCGAGACCCCGGCCGCCCCCACCCCGGCGGCCTTCCTCGCCCACCTGCGCACGGGGCGGGCCGAGCCCGGTGGCGCCCACGGCAGCGCGGCGAAGTGGACGCACGCCGCCGTGGCGCTCGCCGCCCGCGTGCTGGGCGGCGAGGAGGAGCCGACCGGCGTGGACCCGCGGGCCGTGCTCACGCTCGTCCAGCGGATCCTGAGCGAGGGCGACGCGCGCGGCGGCGCGCTGGGAAGCGACCTGAAGCCCAGCGATGCCCGCGCCCTGCTGCGCGCCTGGCTGGTCTCCGTAGGGCTCGCGACCTCCGAGGACGAGCTGCTGGCCCACCTCCAGGCCCCCGGGTTCGACCACGCCGAGCTCTTCCGCCGGGCGCGCCGCGTGCACGAGCGGCGCCTGGGCGTTGCCATCGACCGCGCGGTCGCCGGCGCCGGCGAGGGGCGCCTCGACCCCGCCGCGGTCGCCGGCGAGCTCTTCGCGGCCTGCCTGCCGGTTGTCCCCTACGCGCCGTCGACCGCCTTCCTGGCCAGAGAGAAGGCGCGGCTCGCCCCGCGCGAGGGAGAGCCGCGGCGCGTCGCGCTCGTGGCCGACGGCATCGGTCAGATGCACGGGGTGACCCACATCCTCGACGAGATCCGCGAGCGCGGAGTCCCCGGGTTCGAGGTCGAGGTCATCGGGACCGACCCCAGCGTGGACCGGCGCCTCTCCGCGGTCCGTGAGGTGGAGATCCCGTTCTACGCCGGGCTCCGGGTGGGCGTGCCCAGCCTTCCCGCGGTCGTCGAGGCGCTCGCCGAGGGGAGCTACGACCTCGTCCACGTCTCGTCGCCCGGGCCGAGCGGGGTGGCCGCCGCGCTGCTGGCCGGGGCGTGCGACCTGCCGCTCGTCGGGTCCTACCACACCGAGCTCGCCGCCTACGCCGGGCTGCGCACGGGCGACGCCCGGCTCGAGGCGGCGACCACGGCCGCGCTGGCCGCCTTCTACGGCCCGTGCCGGGCCGTGCTCTCCCCCAGCCCGGCGGCCGACGCGTCCCTCGCCGCGCTCGGCATCGGAACGGAGCGGATCGACCGCTGGGAGCGGGGGGTCGACCTCGCCCGCTTCTCGCCGGGGCTGCGGGACGCCGACGCGCTGCCGGGCGAGGTGAGCGTCCTCTACGCCGGCCGTCTCACCCGGGAGAAGGGGGTCGACCTCCTCGCCGAGGCCTTCCTGGCCGCCCGCCGGCGCGATCCCCGCCTGCACCTCGTCCTCGCCGGCGGCGGGCCCGAGCAGGGCGCGCTGGCGGCGCGCCTGGGCGAGCACGCCACCTTCCTGGGCTGGCTCGAGGGCGAGGCGCTCGCGCGCGCCTACGCGAGCGCGGACGTCTTCCTGTTCTGCTCGCGGACGGACACCTACGGCCAGGTCATCCTCGAGGCCCAGGCCAGCGGGCTCCCGGTGGTCGCCGTCGACGAGGGCGGCCCGCGCCACCTCGTCGAGCCGAGCCGGACCGGGCTGCTGTGCCCGCCCGACGCCGAGGCGCTCGGGGCCGCGGTGGCCGGCCTGGCCGCCGTCCCCGGCCGCCGGACCCTCCTCGCCCGGGCGGCGCTCGCCGAGGTCCGAGGCCGCACGTGGGCGCGCGCGCTCGGCCAGCTCGCGGCCGGGTACCGGCGGGCGCTCGCGGGCGCCGGGAGCGGTGTGACGGAGCAGCGCGCGGCCTGAGCGCGGGAGGTCCGTCCGGCGTCAGCGCTGCAATGCTGCGGCGATGCGCCTCGCCCGCGTCCTCGCCGTGCTCGAACCCGGCGGCGCCCAGCTGGGGGTCCTGCGCCTCACGCGCGCGCTCGCGGCCCGGGGGATCTCCTCGCGGGTCCTCGCCGGGGAGGCGACGGCCGCGGGCCGGGCGCTCTTCGCCGCCGAGGGCGTCGCGGTCGAGGTCTGGGGCGGGGAGCACGGGCTGCAATACGCCTGCTCGCCGGGCTTCGCCGCGTGGCTCGCGCCCCGCCTGGGAGAGGCCGACCTCGTCCACGCGCACATGTTCGGCGGCTGGTGGGCGGCGGCCGGCGCCGCGCCGCCCGAGATGCCACTGGTCGCCAGCGAACACAATGCGATGCGCTGGCCGGGCCGCGCGCGGACCGCGGCCTACTCCCGGGCGCTCCGGCGCGTGGACGGCTTCCTCGCCCACGGGCCCGCCGCGGCCGAGCTGGCCAGCGGGCTGGGGCTGCCCGCCGCCCGGCTGCACGTGGGGACCTCGCCCGTCGAGGACGTCGCGCGCGCCCGCCCCCGGGCGCCGGGTCGCGTCGTCTTCGCCGGGCGCCTCCACCACGAGAAGGGCGCGGACGTCCTCATCGAGGCACTCGCTCACCTCTCCGACCCGCCCCCGGCCGCCATCGTCGGCTCGGGCCCGGAGGAGGAGGCGCTCCGCACGCTCGTCGCCGAGCGCGGGCTGTCCGAGCGCGTCGCCTTCCCGGGCTGGCAGGACCGCGTGGCGCCCTGGCTCGCCGAGGCCACCGCGTGCGTCGTCCCCTCGCGTCACGAGGCCTGGTCGCAGACCGCCGTCCTCGCCCTCGCGCTCGGGGTCCCCGTCATCGCCTCAGACGTCGAGGGGCTACCCACCACCCTCGCCGACGGCCGGGGCGTGCTCGTCGCGCCCGAGGACCCGGCGGCGCTCGCCACCGCCCTCGCGCGCGTCCTCGCCGGCGACCACCCCTCCCCCGCGCCGGGCCGCGTCTACGCCGGCCGCTTCACGACCGACCGCATCGCCGCGGCGCACGCCCGGCTCTACGCCGAGCTACTCGCCGCGCGCCTGCCCGCCGCCGCCTGAGGCGCCGAGCGGCGCGCGTGGCGTGAGCAGACCCTTCGCCTGGAGCGCACACGCGAGTCGGAGAGCGTGCCCGCGATGGCGAAGGGCGCCAGCGCAGCGAGTACCGGCAGCGCCGCCGCCCCCACGAGGACGGCCGCCTCGTGCCGCGTGCGGACCGAGGGCAGGAGCGCGACGAGGAGCAGCAGGGGGACCGTCTTCAGGGCCCCACCCAGCCCGATGAGCAGCCCGGCCCAGAGGGCCCGGCGGGGCAGGTCGCGCTCCCACAGGGTCAGGGCGAGGACGGCCGGCAGGAAGGCCACGGCGTCGAACTGGCCGTGGTAGCCGGACACCACGAGGAACGATGGGCCCAGGGCCACGAGCGCGGCCCCCGCGAGGCGCGTCGAGCGCTCCGCCCCCCGCTGGCCGAGGAAGTCCCGGACGACGAAGGCGATGCCCAGGTTCGCGGCGATGGGCGCGAGGCGGATCGTGAACTCCAGGCTGGGGCCGCCGTGCGAGGCGAGCACCCCGGAGGCGTAGACCCACGTGAAGTACGCCGGCGGGTAGGGCCAGCGGACGTCGCCCACGTGCGGGAGGGCGTCGTAGACCCCGAGCGGACCGTGCTGCCCGAGCGCGCTCAGGACCTGCCGGAAGGACGACATGTCGAACGCGTCGCCCCCCGGCGTGAGGAAGGCGATGAGAACCCCGGCGAACCCGCCCAGCGCAAGGATCGCGCCGAGTCGCCAGGCGAATGACCTCCGCGCGGGAGCCACCCTAGGCCGCTCCGCCGCGCCGGGGCAGTCCCGCGAGGTAGTCTTCGGAGCCCATGCGCCGGCTCGTCATCACCGTGTCCACGGCCCTGCTCGGGCTCTTCGTCCTCTGCACCCCCGTGGCCCTTGCCCACGACGGCGGCCAGGGCCTCTACGGAGAGACGGACGACAAGGTCGTCACGAACGCCGGCTTCATCGTCATCGCCTTCGTCCCGCTGTTCATCCTCGCCATGTCGGTGCTCCAGTGGCAGCTCGACAAGCGCAAGCACCGGCGCATGGACGCCAAGCGCGCCCGCGCGACGGGCGCGGACTGGTCCGGCGGCTGGTAGGGGCTCCTAGAGGCGTGATGTGGGTTGGCCCGCGGGGCAGGAAGCGGGCGGTGACATAAGAAGAGGGCCTCCAGCCCTGTCAACTCGTGATTGGAGCACGAGATGGACGCTTCGCTGGAGACCCTCGTTGT
>JAABUL010002782.1_pt1 | contig 27986 bp, 2 predicted proteins | sample 5559151 | NCBI WGS metagenome assembly JAABUL01 (sample SAMN10711876, study PRJNA513368) | rock metagenome | isolation source: Antarctica rocks | place: Antarctica: Victoria Land, Pudding Butte sud
TTAAATATCTAATATAAGTAACAAATAAGAAAGATTATTAATAATATTAATAATTAAATATATTTTACTTTTATTAAACTCTTAAAGTTACTTAATTAAATTTAGTAAAATAGAATAATATAAAAGTGAAGTAAAGATAATTTAAGAATAAAATAGAGATAATATAAAAGTAAAGTAAAGTAATATAATTCTAGTAATGTAGTTAAGTAACTAGGTAATATTAGGCTATAGACTTAAGAATGTTTGTTATTAATATTAGCGATCTATTTGCAATATATATGCGATCTCTTCTACTTAGATCTTAGAATCTTAGTTATTTAATATATTATTAAATTGTATAGTGCGATTTATGTATACATTGCGATAAGTCTCTATTGTTATAATTATTTACTAACTAAAATTCTATCTTTATTTTATTACATTAAAGCTTAACCCGAAAATTTAATTATAATAACAAATATTAAAACAACAAATTATTAATATATCTCTAAAAACAATCTTAGAAATTTAAAAATTCAAAAACTCAAAAACACACAAAAAAGAATATAAAAAACAAATTAATCTTAACGAATTACTAAAATCAAAAATTTCAAAAATTAAAAACACAAAATTAACAATTTAGAAATCAAAATATTATTAAATTAAAAAGTAAAAAAAGAAGAGACAAAATTAAAGTATTAAAAATAGCAATAAAAGTTATAAATTTAAAGATTAAAATGTCTTATTAAAATTGCAACTAATATTTATTATTAAAACAATAACTTGTTCGTTAATTATAGTAACATTATTAAAAGAAGCTTCTTGACAATATAATTAATTTATTTGCTTAGAAACGAAAATGCTATTAAAATTCTTTTTTTAATAGAGACTAAAACAAATTTTTAACGCAAAGATATTTGTTAACAATAAATTAACAACTAATTAAAAAAAGCAATAGATCAAAAACGTCTATTTATAAACAATAAAAAAAATAAAAAAGCAATAAACAAAAAAACAACGCAAAGTTAAAAAAAAAAAACTCTTTTTAATATTTTTGTAAAGAAAAGAAAAAGATTTACAAATTAAAAGCATTATTCTTTGAATTAATTATTATTATTAGTTTTTTTAATTTAGTAGTTGTTATTTTTATTACTTGTTATTAAGCTATTCTTTTAAAAACAATGTCTTAAAATAATAAAAAGATTGTAAAGCTTTTCTTCGACGTATTTATATTAACAACAAGTTTACTTTATAACTTTATAAAAATTGTAAAGCTTTATTACTATATAATCTTTATATCTTTTTTAAAAACGTTAAGAGCATTGTACTTTAATAAATTTAATATTATTAATTTTTTAAATTAATTTTTGAATTTTTGTAATAAGTATAAAGTTATCTTTTAGTATAAGATTATTAAGTTGTCTCGATATTGCGACAAGCTTATTGTAAAGCGTGTCTCGCAATACTAGATCTACTTCGCAATAGCGTATTTAGCGTACATCAATGCGTGTTTGGCAAAAAGTCGCACAAATTAGATTCAAGTAGAACTAGTATTAAGTTAACAAATACTATTTGCGCATTACTTTCTTTTAATAGCAAACAAAAAAACATCTTATAGAGAGCAAGATTTTTCTCGCATTTGCGTTTCTTAGCAATTAGTTCTACTATAAATGCTATTATTATTATTATACGTGCTATCTAACTTAACTCGCTTAACTACGCAGCTTTACTCAAAAAGATAGTAGCTACTTTACAATTCTAATTGCTTTATCTAAATAAAGTTGCTCAATTAGAAGCAATAATTAACGAACTATTAATAATTTGCTTTCGCGAACGTATCTAAAAGTCGATTAATTTTTAAAATATTATTAATAATTAGTTGCGTAAAGAAATTTACGCAAATAACACGTCTTAAGAATTAGACAAAGATAATTATCTTAATACTAATATAACTATTAATTAGAACGAAGAAGATATCGAAGCATTTAATTTTAAAGACAAATCTATATTGTTTATCTTAACAAATACTATTACGTAGCATGCTAATAATGCAAATGTATTGCAACTTCTAAGACTCGAAGTCGAGCTTACAATTGCAAAGTTTTAATTTGTACAATATATTAATAATTATTGTTGCAAACATAGCAATAATTACTATTGATTTAATCGACGCAAGAAGATTAGTCGCGTTAAAAAGTTGTCAATATAAAAGTATATTAACTACACAAGTTTAGAAATTTGATTCAAGAATTGCAAAGATTATATTTAAAATAACTTCGCAAACTATCTTAATAAAGAGTCGAAAATACTTTAAGCTATATTATATTTTACAAAAAAGCGACGTAATTAATAGCGCAAATACGCATAAGAAATACATAATAAAGATAAAGAAATTATCTAAAACTATTTTCTTTAACATATTAAAGAATTTCTTAGTACGTTCGAGATTCGCGACGTAAAAATTAAGCTTAAGTTCGAAAATACAAAACAACAATCTTATTAAAGAATCGAGAAGTTTGCTATTTATTTAAATAATCTATATTTGTAACTAAAGAAGTCAATTATTAACAACAAGAAAATGCGAAATTTAAAGAACAAATGCGTCGACAAAATTTATTAGAAAATGCTTTGTTAACAATATAACTATACTAGTATTACGCAAATACGTAATAAATTTATCGAAATCGAACAACGTCTATAATCAATTAAGAAGTTATTAAGATTAAACAATACCTTTTATATCGCAAAAAACTTTAGAAAGCATAATAAAGAAAATCGATCTTTGCACAAACAGAATAACTTGTTTAACGCAATTAAAAATACAAACAACTTTATTATATCGATTATTAAAACTATTATAATTACACAAATTAAAAATAGTATTAGTAATAATTAGCAAAACAAAGATAATTGTTAAATATTTATCAAAAAAAAGTATATTGTATCTATTAATTACAAGTACTATATATACAATTAAATAAATTACAAATTTAGTAACTCTATATATTTGCAATATCAAAAGTAAATAAAAAAGCAAAACAAAAATAATATATTTTCGAAAAAAGTTAAAGTCTAATGCTTGTTACTACAATATTAAATATAAAAAGTTAAAGACAACAAATTAAAGCATTAATCTAAATAATATTTGTTAATATATTGCATAGCATACGCAAAGTTAAATATCTTATTAATTTAAAAGTTGAAAAGAACTTTATTTTGCAATTCTTTGTCAAAGATGCGCAATTACTCGAAGACACTTCTTTGTTATTATAAATATAAATTGTTAATAATCGCATTATTGTCTTGTATAGAATATAAAAACTCTCTATTGCTATTGTTAATAACAAAGAAATACGCAAGAGCAATTGCTCTAAATTCTATATTATTAATATACAAAACTATAAAATAATTTTTAAGTTATTTTGACTTAAGAAAATTAATTTAAATATACAATAACTAAATTGTATTTAAATTTATCGAAATAATTTTGTTAAACAATTAAAGAATATCTCGCAAACATGTTAACGAAGAATTAAATATATTTTTTAAATAATTTTATCAAATTCTTAATATTGTTTGTAAAGAAGTTAAATAATAGCTTGCATTTTTGCGTAAACTATCGTAAACTTAATAAAATTATTGTTAAAAATAAGTATTTTCTTTCTTTTCTTTTAGAGACGCTTAAGCGCTTCGCAAATGCGAAGCGTTTTATTAAAATTAATATACGCAATGCGTATTATTGCATTCAAATTTGTTAAAACAATAAATAAAAAATAGCTTTTTATACTTAATACGAGTAGTTTAAGTATTAAGTTATACTCTTTGATTTTGTTAACGCTTCTACTATCTTTTAATCTTATATAAATTGCGTACTAAAGTTGTACATTAACATTTGTTGCGTAATATATTTAAATAATATACTTATTTACTCGAACTCGAAAAAGCAATATTGAGAGAATATTCGCAAAGTGCTTTGCGCATTGTTCAAATATCAATTGTATACAAAGCTATTAAAATACGCATTCAATTGCAACAAAATAATCTTTCTAGAATTTATAATTAAAAAGCAAGATATTCAAATAAAGCAAGCTCGTATTAAGATTATCTAAAAATAATTTAAATTAAAGTTAACAAAAAATATTCTTGTGTTTTTTGAATTTGCAAGATTCTATTGACGCTTTATTTGCAAATTCTTTTAAATTGTAATATCTTTAATTAATCTAATAACAAATACAAAGAAAAGCAAAGCACGTTCGCAATATATATATATTAAAAAAACGAAAAAAGCTTTCGAAATACTTAAAATTGTCTTTATTATTGCTTCTATTCTAAAATACTACAATTAAAATGCTTCTCTTTACGTAAAAATTAATGCGTCGAATTGTAAAACAAAAGACGTGCTTAGCTAGCTTAACAAAGATACGCAATAACATTCTATTGTATTTATTAGCTACAAGTTTAAAAAATTTGAAGTTTGCTAAAATACGCACAACAAGAAGCTCTATGCTATTGTGCTAACTTTTAAGCTTTAAAGACATTATTTACAAAATAGCAAATACGTTATTTGCGTAATTACGAATTATAACAATCTTTGCTACTTTATAATTACAAAGAAGCTTTCGATCAAACAAGTTTAATAAATTAAGAAATTAGCTACATTTAACTTTAATATAGAATATCGCAAAAAAAAGCTCAATCTCGTAAATGCGTTATTAAGAAGATCTAATATTATAAAACTTAATAATAGCGAAAATAATAATAACAATTTTCTATCTATCTTGCGAAACAAGCTTCGCAACTTGGAATATCAATCAAAATTATAAAAAGATAAAGATATCTCTACTATAATTAAACTCGCAATTTTGATAACGCAATTAAATAATACTACTATTGCAAATACTTGAATTATAAATTTAGATAAAAAAGTTTCTAAAAGACTACGCAATATTCTAGACTTTATATTATTTCAACTTTTAATACAACAAATTGTAGAGTCGAAGAAGTTCTTTGCTAATTTAAAAGAATTGATAGCAACATAATTGCAAAAACTATAATAGAAGAACGCTTTTATTGTAAAGAAACAATAGTGTTAAAGATTTACAAATAAACAAAATAAATTTTCGAAATAAAATGTCAAAGAAAATAGACTACTATGTTAGAATCTCGCAATCTATATTTTAAAAGACGCAACAATAAAAGATAAAATTCTTTATATATATTACAATAATTTTATGTCTAAATATTTTGCATATTAGCAAATCGAAAATGCAATACAACAAAAGTATTATTAATTTAATATAATTAAGAAAATTAATAAATATGTTTGCATCTATTCTAATTATTAATGTATATATATTTATTATTATAAATTGTATAAAAAACTTAGCTTAATATCTTCTAGAGATTTGCAACTTTTTGAAACAATAACAATAAACTTTATTACAAATATATTGTTTGCAAGAGATTTATATATTAAAAAGATCAATAATGCAATTTTAATATTAATTAACAAATTAACAAAGCACGCAATCTATATTGCAACTATTAAGAAACTTAATGTAAAAAACTTTGCAAAACTTTTATAAAGAGAGTTTGTATATTATTATAAAATAATATATAATATTATTTTTAATAGAGATTTGCTTTTTACAAGCTATTTTTAATTAATATTGTGCTAATATTTAAATGCGAAATATTAGCTTAGTATTGCATTTTATTCGCAAATCGATAATTAAACAAAAAGACAAAATTAAGTCTTAAAATATTATTTGCGTATTTATTATAATTATAGATAAAATAATTAATCGAAACTACTATCTATAGTTGCGTTCGCATATAATAATAGTATTTACTCAAGCACTAAAAAAGCTTTTTACAAACTATTAATAAACTATATTGCAAACTTCGCAAATGCGCTTGTAAATAAACTCTTAACAAGAGAAATACTTTTAGCTATAAAATAAGCAAAATAATTGCAAAGTACTAGAAAATACTTAAGAAAGCTATAAATAACAATTTCGAAACAACAAGCAAGAAGCTACAACAAAAATTACAAATTAATAAGCTTTTAAATAGATAACAAAGTACTATTGCAAAACGTTAATATATATATATTGCAATTTAAAAAAAAGATTAATTATTATTAACTAAAACTCTTTACTATTTTAATTAAGAAAAACAAATAAATATATTAATTAAATTTACTTATAAAGTACAAAGCAATTTATGCTATCTTTTATATTTTGCTACTTAAATTTTAGTATTTGCGAAACAAAGATTCAAAGTTAAAATTAATTCTTATTAAAGATAAAAAGAAATAGAACGTAAATAAAGTATTAAATAAACAAATTAAAAATAATACGCTTAAGTACTTAATTAGATAGCTTAACGCAATCTTGTAAAAAAATACGTAAAAGTCTTTAAAGTATCTCGAAAACGCAATAGACAAAATTTAAAAATTAAAAAAAAAAACAAAAAAAACACAACGTAATTGCGAAGATATTAAAGAAAAAAAGACAAAAAAAACAAGTAGCTAGCAAATTAAAAAAGCAAAAACAATTACGCAAAAACAAATAAAACAAAGAATTAAATTAAAGTTCAAAGACTATATTTCTAAAAACTACAAAAACTCTTATAGTAACGCAAAGACTTAAAAATAAATTTGGATATACAAAAATACAATTATGTATATATATTTACACAAGCTAGTCTTTGCTATATTAAAGATAACAAATAAGACATATTCTAATTGCAATTGTTATAAATAAAATAATTATTATTACAAACAAAGCTAATATATATTAGCTTTATATGCTATAAACTTCGCAATACAATTTATTATAGCAAAACAACTCGCAAATCCTAGCACAAAAACTCTTATTAAAAAATAGATAATTAAAATCGAGAATTACAATATAATAGCAAACAATTTAAAGAAAGCAAAAGAGATTGCTAGCAACAACAATTGCAATTGTGCGAATTAATCTAATATCTTTTTTAAAATCTATGCGTTGTATTTATTATATTACGCACAATAGTTTATTTTTAATTAAAAAGTATTAATAACAATAAAGAAGACTATTACAATAGCAACGACAAAGCAAACGCACAAGACAAAAAGAGACGCAATAACGACAATAAAATTCGACTTGCAAAGATGCTTTACTACAAAGCAACAAAAGCACTTAATAACGCAATTTGCTATTAAGAAATATATAACAAAGAGATTTTGCTTAAGAGTCGATACGCAACACTAATATTAAACAACTATTGTATATTGTTAGCTTTATTTTTATTTTTTTTGATTTGTAGATGCGTTCTATATTGCAACTAAGAAACAAATTAAAAAAAACAAAGAACATAAACAAAATTATAATAAGCGAAAAAGAAATTAAGAAAGCAAAAGAAATTAAAATTAAAACAAAAGAAACAAAGATCGAAGCAAAAACAACAAAGACAAATATAGAAGCAGACGCGAAAACAAACGCAAAAGCAATAACAACAACAGCAACAATAACAACAAATAAGAAACACTTGTTAAAATTGCGCAAATAATTTGCTTATACGTACGTTAGTTTTGTTCTTAAAACAATGTTAATACTATTAAACTACTTATTATTGTTCAATAACTTGTAAAAATATTAATAATACTTTATATAACAAAAAGTTAATTAAATTTTCGAATTAATCTTGCAATTATTTTTGTTGCAATTAGAATTAAAACAAAGCTATTTCTTGCGTAATACGCAAATAAACTTAATGTTTATATGTTAATCGCAATAAGTAAATAAAATACTAAAGAATAAATATCTATAATTGTGCTTACAAAGTCGCGATATTTATTTATAAAACAAGTAAAGATTATTATTATTATTGCGAGATAAGCTCAAAGATCGCAATATTGATTGCGCTAATTTAAACTAATTATTGCGATAATTAAGTACCTTTATAACTTGCAAATAGACGCAAAAATAGAAGCAATTGTACTTACAAAATTGTTTTGCGAAGTAATATAAAAAGCAAGAAAGCAAAATAATAATAATAATATTTATATTACTATGTCGCGTCTAAGAACAATAGCAACGCATCTACGCACTATAAGAGAAAGTAAATTATTATTGTTTATTTAATATTTGTCAAAAGCAATTCTATTAAGAAGATAAATCTACAATTATTAAAATAAACAAGAATAATAATTGTAAATATATTATTGCAAATATTTATTACTTTCTTATTATCTACAAAATGCAAAAAACTATTTTAAATATTCGCTTTTATTTTATTGTTATTAGAAATAATTGCAAAGTAGAACTTCGCATATTTACAAAGCTACATATTAATCTTATAAATATATTGTCGCAAATATTTATTGCTTTCTTATTATTTACAAAATGCGAGAAATTATTCTAAATATTTGCTTCTATTTATTGCTATTAAAAAACAAGTAATTGCAAAGTAGAATTTCGCGCGTTTACGTCGTAATATACGCAACTTCGTAGATATTGTTACAATTACAATTTAAAAATTATATCGCAACTAGAACTAATAATATAGATTTTAAAAATTAAAATTCTAAGAAAAAATATAATTGTAAAGCGTATCTCGCAATGCTAGATTTGCTTTGTAATAACGTATTTAATATATATTAATACGTATTTAACAAAGAGTCGCACAAACTAGATTTAAGCAAAACTAGTATTAAGTTAACAAATATTGTTTGCGCATTGTCTTCTCTTAATAGCAAACAAGAAAGCGTCTTATAGAAAACAAGATTTTTCTTGCACTTGCGTTTCTTAGCAATTAGTTTCACTAAAAATGCTATTATTACTATTACATATATTATTTAACTTGATTCGCTTAACTACGCAACTTTATTTAAAGAGATAGTAGCTACTTTACATTTATAGAGAACTTTATGAAATTTATTGTTGTCTAAATAAATAAAAAGTAATTTAAAATAATAAATAAGTTAAAAAAGAAATATAAAGATAAAAATTTAAATTAAAAAATTAACTCTTGTGCTTTTTTAAAATCTTTAAAAGACATATTAAAAGCAAAATCAAATAATATTCGTAAATACAATTAACAATTTAAAGTTATTTTCTCGAAGCTTATTAAATTTGATTAAGTTAATAAATATACTAGATTCTTATAGTATTTAAAGAATTTTTTTCGCAATATTTATATTAAGATAATGCAAAAACATAAAATTAATTTAAACAACGCAATTATTATAATATTTAAATTGTTATACAAGACAATTATAAAATTAATTAAAAATAAGACAATTATGCGAGAAATAAATATTAATAGCAATTAAATTACTTAGCGAGTTGCAAATATTAATATAAATAAATTAATAAATATAATAAGCAAGAAGCAAGATTTTGTAAAAAAGAAAATTACGCTAAAGATAATCTTTGTTTCTTTAGTATCGCTAGTAGTTGCAATTAAAAACACAAAAATTAACAAAATTTTAAATATTTTAATACAAGCTTTTAAAGATCTTAAAATTAACAATGTTCGCAAAATAATAAAGAACAAAATTTATTAAATAATTTAACAAACAATAACAACGCAATTATAAAAAGCTTCGCATATTGTATTTTCTTAAATTTAAATAATAGTTTAAAGTTTATCTTAAAAAACAATTTATATTTATTAAGAACTTATATTTGTTTTTAAATACAATTGATTTTAATTAAAATTAAATAAATACTTGTTTTGTTACAATTTATATAGATAATAAATTTGTTTAAAATTAACAATCTTAATAGCAAATAAAAAGATTTATATAAATAAAAGCAACAAAATTTGTTATAAGTTTAACAATTTTAGAAATAAAAAAATAAAGTTGTCTTTTAATAATACAAAAATTAAAAAAAAAATTATAGGAATTTGTCTTTAATAAAGAACGCAAAATTATATTCGAAATTTTGTAATTACAATAATAACAATAAAATTAAATACTAGTTTTTTGTTAAAAGATAAAAAGAATAATAAATCGAATTAAACAATAATAAAAATTCAAAAAATTTGATTAAAACAAAATTCTTTTAAGCAATAAATGCTTTAAAAGCTTTTAATAAAGCAATTAATCAAAATAATTAAAGAAAAAATTAAAAAAAAAAGAAATTCTTGAAGATTAAAAATATTAAATTTAGAAATTATTTAAAAATAATAAAAGTTGCAAAAGAAAAAATATACGTAAAGAAAAAAGTAATAAAAATAAGAATAAAGAATGTTACAATAAAGAACGTTTTTGCAATAATTAATTCTAATTTAAGAGTTATTAAGTATTAAAAAATTAAATTTAGAAAAAAGCAAAAGATTTTTGCAAACTATATATAACAAACAAAACGTTTAAAGAGAATATTATAGATTATAAAAAATTAAGTTAATTTTAAAACTTTAACTTAGAGTATTTTTATCTTAAAAATAAAAATAAAAATAATAAATTTTCTAGATTTTTGCTTTAATTTAAATTGCTCTTTTTTTTGTTCTTTTTTCGATAAAAAGTTTGATACTATAGTAACAAAGAAGAAATCTTAGAAACTTATTAAAAAAAAAAAGAGATAATTGTTATTATAAAATCAATTAATGTTAAATTTATTAAAATTGTTTATTTTAAAAACATTGTTGCAAAAGTAAGATTTCTTAGAACTTTATATTTTGTTGTTTGTTTAATTGCGTAAATGCAATTAAAAAATATAAAAATTAAAACAATATTTAATAATAATGCGAAAATTAATTATATTAGTAAGAGTTTTGCGAACAAAATTAATTTAATTATTTAATAAGATATTTTTATTTTATTAATAGAAGTTATAAGAGTACGTATTTGTTTTAAAGAAATAATAAAAAATGCAAAGATATTAATTAAAAAAATAATAATTTATATTTTAATTTTTGTTATTTCTCGACTCAATTACAAAATTCTATTAAATCGATCTTTTTAGCGAAATGTTTAAATAAATTTTGTAAATATAAACAACAAATCTTTAAAATTAACAATTTATTTAAGAGACAAAGCAAAGCATATTAGTATTTTAAGAATATTTGCTAATTACTTTAGCAACAAGAATAAAAACGTTATATTTTTAGAAAAATCTTTAAATCTTTAGATAATTGTTCAATTAATATAATTGCTCGATTTTGCAAATCTAATTGTAAAGAATTTTCGAAAATAAAGATCAAAATTATTAGAGTAACAACATCGCAAAATAAGATTAAAAGAAAAAATTAACAAAATTTTGATTAATTAGAATAAATAAACAACATTAGCGTCTATTTGTTTGTCAATATAATTAATTAGAATTAAACGAATATTTAAATTAATATTATATTTCGAATATCTTAAGAATTATTAATAATTCAAACTTTTTAATTATATATTATAAAAGAGATTTTTACTATTTAATTATCTAGAAAGTTTAATATTCTTTGTTAATCTTTTATTGCGTTGTATTTATTTGTTCGAATAAATACAATATATAAGCAAAAGACTTAAAAAACAAATCTAATAAATATAAACAATTTAGATAATTTTATTTTAAATAAATATCTAAATTAAAAAGAAATATTAAAATTATTAATTACAAAAAATTCTTAAAAGAAACTTGACAAAAGATATAATTTCTTTTTAATACTTAAGTTTTTAAGCATTAAATGCAACTTTTGTTTTATTAAGAAATATATTTAAAAATTAATTATAAAATTCGAACTCTTTTTGCAAGAATAAGAACTCTTAATTATTATATTCTTTAATTGTAAAATTGTTTTAACATAAAGCTTTACTAAGATAAACAAAATTAAATTAAAGATTATATCTAATTAAAAAATTCGCATTATAAAACACAAAATATAGCAAACTTTAAAATTTTTAATTTCTTAAGTATTAAATTTTATTGTAATTAAGATGCTAAAAAAACGTTTTTAAACAAGTTTGCTAAAATATTGTTATAATCTCTATTAAAATTCTTAATTTTTAATAAGTAAAAAGAAGAAAAACAAATATCGCATAATTAATGCAACTATAAAAATAAATAAAATAACTATTTAAAATGCTAATATAACTTCTAATATTAAAGAGTTTGCAAAAGAGTTTGTCGAAATAGTAATTATATTACTAATTAATTTCTTTAAAATACAATTAAATAAGCTTTGCATTAAAGAGTTGTAATCTTATTGTCTTTATAACTTCTTTTAAACTACTTAGAATAATTTGTTTGTTACAAGATACTACTAATTTAATTACTTAATTTATAAAAATTGTAATACGCATTTTTAAGAATTTTTTTAATAAATGTTGTTTATTTGTAAACAATATAGATATAAAAGAATTTAAGTTAAATTATAGCAACAAAAAAATAATTCTAGAAATTAGATTATTTGTTTTAAAATATATTTAATAATTGAATATAATATTAATAAATGTAGAATTGTTTAAATATATTATATTTGACGAAAAATCTTAATTTTGCAAGTTAGAAATTAAAATTGTCGATTTTATATATAATTTTAATAAACGATTCTCTAATAGCATTAAAATTATTAAGATTATTAAGTAATTATTGTGCAAAAACGTTTTTAAAGTTAAAGTCTTTATAAAAGTATACGTCTATTATTAAATTTAAATACTAAAGTTTGTAATTGTTGTAAAGTTAATTTATTATTTGTTTAAAACAAAATATATCTTTGTTTAGAATTTTAAGCAACAAAATATTATAAATAAATTAAAGATTGTTTTAACAAATGCATTAACAATGCGCATCTTAAACTATTCTATTTTAATTAACAAAATTATTTTAATTGTAAATTCTAGTTTAAAAGATTAAAAAATCGTATTAATACAAATTGATACAATAATAAAAAGAAAATATTTTTTACAATATAAAAGTAAGCTTTGAAGCAAACAAAAATCTTAATACAATATCAAAAAGCAAAAATATTAAAAACTTATAAAAATTTTAAAAAAAGTGCAATTCTAATTATATAAAGTTCAATTTATAATTAAGATTAATGCAAATATTTTAATAATTTAACTTAATTGCTTTGCGATAAATCTACTTAACGCTTTAATAACTTGTTAATTAATTTAAATTCGTCTTTTTAACTTTAATATATAATATATATTTAATTAAAAATAAATAACAATTGACGAATTTTTAAAAAGATTAAAAGAATTGTTTGATAATATTAACAAAATTAATAAAAAAATATTAATATTTTTATTAATAGCTAGTTAAATTGTGTTTGCGTTTGCTTCGCACAAATAATAACATTAAAAAAAAACAAAAACATTTTTAAAAATAAATATTTCGATAAATTTAAATAAATTATTCGATATTTGATTTTATTGCAAAGATTAAATATAAGTTAAAAAAAAATTCGCAAATTCAAAAATTATACTCTTTATTTTTTAATAAAAGAAGAGCATTTATTTTGAAAAACAAACAAAAATATATCTTTGCAAAGAATAATAAATTAAACAAAAAATAAAAATTAAATTATAAAAAGTTTGCATAACAAGAGCAATTATAAAGAAAAAAAAAGCATTTATTAACGCGTTGCAAATTAATATTAATAACAAAATCTATTTAATTTTTGCAAAAAGTATATTGCAAATTGCAATAAATATTAGCGAAGAATTTTTAATAAAGAAGAGAAAATTATATATTTAAATTATATATTTAATTTGTAAAAAAAGGTTGTTGTAAATTGTATTTATATATTAATTGCAAAAACGTTTATTAAAGTAAATTTAATAGTTATTCGAAATAATTTGACAAAATAAGTAAAAATTAAAATAATTTTAAATCTTAAAGCATTTGTTATAGTAAAGTTTCTATAAAAGAACATTTTTTGTCGACATAAATATATTAAGAAAATAATTATAAACAACAAATTTAAAAATAAAGTTAATATAATAATTGAACTTCTAAAAAGATATAACGTCAAAAAAATAATAATATTAATTTATTATTTACAAGCAAATAAAATAATAAAAAAAGAGCACAAGCTTATTGTTAATGCTTTGTTCAAGTTAATTAAAGAGATTTTTACAAATTAGTTACAACATTTGTACGCAATATTGTAAATTAATAAAACAATAATTTAAGAATTTATTAAAAAGATATTGTTTTGTTTTAAGTTTAAGTACGAAGCTATATTGTCAATTAAGATAGAATATTTAATTTGATATATTATAAATTGAGAAAAAGTTTGTTTAACAACAAATTTATTGACGTTGCGAACAAAATAATTAGAAAGAAAAAATAAAAACGTCTAAAAAGTAGCTTTGCGTCTTTGTCGTTTTTAAGAAACAAACAAATTTTTTTTCGATAATAATTATTAGTTGTTAACGCATTTATTTTAAATTAAAGATTTGATTTTATTATATAATATTAAGTTTAATAAAAAATACGATATAAAACTATTCTTTTAATAATTAGATTTTTTTAAAATAAAAAAAGAAAATAGAATTAAAGACTTTTATGTTTTAGAAAAAATTAATAACACAAAACTTAAAAGTATTTATTTAGAAAATCGACTAAAAAGATATGTAAAAAGAAATTAAAACTTTTAGATCTTCGCAAAGTTAAGAAATAAAAATAAAAAAATAAAAAATAATTTTATGTAAAAGATAAAGAATTAGTTTAACTAAAATAATAAAAGATTATTTGCGATTATTATATTATTGTTATCTTATTACAATTATTTAAATTACATAAAAGTATAAGATTTTTTTTTAAAAGAAAAAAAAATTGCGATCTTTATATTTGTTTTATTTGTAAAAGCTTTAATATAAAGTTTATTAATTTATAAATATTAAAAAGTAATTTAATTATATAGAGTAATTTACAAGATATTATAATTTCAAACATTCGAAAAAAATAAATAAAAAGACAAAAAAATTAAAAAGTCGAAATATTAACAATTTCGATCAATTCAAAATAAGCAAGTAACACTAGTGTTTATTTGTTTACTTTAATTAGTTAAAATTAACAATTAAAAAATAATTTAAAAGCATTAATAGCAAGTCTTAACTTAAAATTCTAGAATTTTAAGAATTTCTTTAAATTATAGAGAACAAGTTTTAATTATTTTTTACGCAACGTTTCTTAACAATAAAAATAGCGAAATTACACATTAATTATATTAGTTTTATATTTGTTTGCAAATTAATATACAAATAAATGCTGATATAGTTTTTTTGCGTAATTAATAATATAAATGTTGCAAACAACAATTAAGTCTATAAGTAAAAATTCTTTGCATTTAAAGCTTTATATTTGTTAAATATTTAAAATAAGTTATTGCTTTATTATAAAGACACAACAACTTAATAATTTAATTCTTTATTTATAAAATTCTTTTTTTCGATCTATTATTTTTGTATAAATCTTTTTTTATTAAATTTGTATTATAATAGATTTAGAACAACAATTATAAAATATTAGACATAAACAATCTCTTGCAAAAGAAACTTCTTAATCTTTATTAAAAAATTAAAATCAAAAACAAGAATTATTATTTACGTTAATAGAAAGATTTCGTAAAAAGCGATAGCTTGCACTTGCTAAACAAAATACGAATCAAAATTTAATAATTTTAATATATTTTCTTTATAATTAAGAATCGATTTCTTCGATTAAATTATTTTAAATACAAAATTAGCAAGTATTATTGTAGCAATTACAAACGTTATAGCATTAAACTTTTTAAACTTAAACTTAAATCAAATTGCGAAAAATTATTATTTAATTTATAAAAAGCAATTTGATTATTAAGAATTGTATTTATATTTAAGTAGTTAACATTTTACTTTAATATAATAAAACTACTAACAATAAAAGAAGAGAACGTTTAAAAAATCTTCAAAACATAGTTTTAAATACTTTAAAAATAATCGAAAATTAAACGTAAGATTTGTAACAAATAGTTAATAAAAACGCTTAAATATTAATAAGTAATTTATTATAGCAAAAATTGAAAAACGCAACATAAAAAATTAATTAAAACAAAAAACTATAAATTCAAAATAATTAAATTTAACTTCGCAAACTATAATTATTAAAAACTATAAATATATTGTTTAAAAATATAAATTAATTAATTATTAAAACAATGTTGCGAATAGCAAAGAAACGTTAAAATTTATAGAGAATTTTAAAGAAATTAAATCGAATTGTGTGCAATTAACTTAAATATTATATTATAGAATCGAAATGCGTTGTTAACTATATAATTGACAACTATAACAAAATAAATGTTAAAAAGTTTAAAAATACAATAACGTTTATTGAACAAAAGCTTTTAAAAATTAAAATAAAAAATTATTTTTAAAGATATAATTTAATAAGAATTTTAGACGCGAAGTTAAAAAAGACTTGTCGAACAAAAATTTAAATAATTTTGTTTTTTTCTATAGAAGATGCAAAGAAAACGCGAATTTAAAACGACAAATAAAAAGAATTTAAATTGTTAATTTTTTAGTTAAAATTAAAGTTAAAGTTTAAAGATAACAAAGCTTATAAAAGATAAAACAAAAAAAGAGATTAAAACTTAAATTCTTTTAAAAAAGTTTCTTTTTTATTATTATAATCGCGAGATTTAATATTAAGATTATCTTTGTTAAATTTTAAATTATTTAAAATTATTAATACAACAAAATTACGTACTTTAATTATTAAAATTGCAAAAATCTTTCTAAAAACAATAGCTACTTTTATTTTAATAAATAAGAAAAACAATACGAAAAACTATTTATGTGTAAAAGTAAATATAGATTTGCGATATTAAATCAACTATTATTTAACAATATTAATTAAAGTTTTTCAACTAATTAAACTAGCTATATTAATAAAGAAGCAAAAAGAAAATCTAGTTACAATTATATTAAAATTGATTGTTTACATAGCTTATTAAAGAAAGCTAGAATTTCTATTAAAAATAAATCGAATTTCTAATAATTAAATTAAGAGATAAGTAATTTAATACTACAAGAAACGAAACAATTTTTTGACATTTATAAGACAAAATAAATTAAACTTTAAGTTTAGCGTTTGTTTACTTATCTTTAAAGATTTCTTAAAGCAATATATTTATAAGAGAAAAAAATTAATCTTTTTATTTAACAATTTTTAATAAATTATTGTTTAACTTTAAGTAATAGACAATATTAATCTAACGAAATAAAATTAGTATAAAATAATTGTTTGTTAAAATTAATTTGTTTATTTAATTATTAATTTAAAGTACTAAATATAATTGTAACTTTAAAACAAATTGCAAATAATATTATATTATTAATAAAAAAACAACAATTAATAAAAAAAAAATTTCTTAATTGTTTGTTTTTTATATTGCAAATAATAATACAAGTAAATTTAAATTTTTATATAATATATATGCTTTTACGAGACAATTATAGATATAAATTGTTAACAATATTTTATTTGTTAATTTTTAAAAAGTATAAAAATTAAATATTAAAACGTTACTTTAATCTTAATATAAATTAAAACGTTTATTAAGAGTTTTAGTAATTGCAATTAATTGTTTTTTTTGTTGCACAAAATAATTTGTTTTGCAAAAAATATTTGCTAAATAATTTTTATAATTAGATCGACGTATAGTTACAAAAAACAATAAAAAAAGAATAATAAAACAAAAAAATACTAGAAACTAAATTAATAAAAAAGAATTTACTAAAATAAAAATTGTATTAAGCGAATATATTTTGTTAACTTAAAAATATATAAATTGCGCAATTTCAAATCTTTTATTGCAAGCTAGAAATCGAAATTAATACAAAAATTAAAATGTTTTTTATTTACGTAACTCTATTAAAAAATAAAGAAACTTTAAAGAATTTTTAAATAAATATAAGAAACAATATTGTTGCAATTTATTAAAACTTAACTTTGTTAAATTTATTTTTAACTAATATATTTTAATGTTTTAAAATTGTTATTAACTTTTCTTTTATATTTAACATTAAAGATATTATTATAAAACGTGTATTTTAAAACTTGACAAAAATAATAAAGAAATTAAGAACATTATTTAAAGATATAAAGAAATTTAGTTGTCTAATAAAGCAAACTCGAGAACATACAATACGTTACGTAAAATTAATATAAAGAAAGATTTAAAAAATAAAGAGTAAAGTATTTAAATTTTATTTATAAATGCAATTTATAACGTCTAGAGATTTTAAAATAGTTAATATATATTAATTTAATGTTTAGAACAATTTAAATTCTTATTTAATTAACTATAAAAAAAATAAAATTTAAGTCTTCAACTATTTGTTTTAACAAAAAAGAGAAAATTTTATTATTTTAATTCGAAATTAAGAAGAAATGTTATAAATTAAAACTAAGTTAGCAATCTAGATCGAATATTTTAAAACTAAAAATAACTTTTAAAATTATATATTTATCTTTTATCTTAAAGAGTTTAATTCAAATATAACAATAACAATTTATTCTATTATTGTTACTTTTTTTTAGACTAATTTTTTAAATTTATGTCAAAGAAGCTTATTATTATTGTTATTATCTTTAAGAAATAAATAAAATTTACAACAATTAACTTTATCAAATACTTAGTTTCGATCAAATAATTTTTTTAGTTTTAAAAAAAGTTTTATACAAATTAACTTATTACATTCTTTACGCAATCGATTCGAATAACAAAGAAAACAAGAAATCTAGTCTAACCATCTTAAAAAAATAAGAGCAATTTTTTTATTTTCTTATTACAATTTCTATACGAGTAAGAACAAAAGTTTCTTGATTCAATAATCAAAAAACAATTATTAAAAGAGAGAGAATTGTATGTAGTCGAATAACTAGATAATATTAGATTATAAATTTAAAAATGCTTGTTACTAGTATTAGCGATTTATCTACAATATATATGCGATCTCTTCTACTTAGATCTTAGAATCTTAGCTATTTAATATATTATTAAATTGTATAGTGCGATTTATGCATGCATCGCAATAAGTATCTATTATTATAGTTGTCTACTAACTAGAATTCTATCTCTATCTCGTTATAGTAATTATCTTAATATATTCTAACTTTATTTCTAGATATATCTAGATTTACTATTATAAAATTGTAGTTTTTTATTACTAATATCTAGACTTTATATAAGATTAAAATTAAAGCTAATAAATTTTATACTATTTATAAGAATCTAGAAATTTAAGTTAATGTAATATTGTAGCGTTAACGACGCGTTAGCGTCTTAAGATATAATAGAATATGTAATTCTAAATGTCTATAAAAGTCTTAAATAACATAGCATCTCTTTCTAGTTAAATAGCAAGAAACAAGCTCGCACGTTATACCAAGTATTAGATAAAGAAAAAGCTTGTTTTTTGTTGTTCTTTAACAATTAATTCTACTACTATCTATCTTATATAATTGAGACATAGTAATATAAATTTATTATATTTTATATCTTTTATATTTTAGTGCGTTAATAAAAAGCAAACGCATTCGCATTTTACAATTCTAATTGTTCAATTTTTCGAAAAAAAGACTTAAAACGTAATAGTATAATATTAAATTATAACAATTTAAATTACAATAATTATTTAATTACTAAATTAAAATTTAAAGAATTTAATATTTTTCGAAACAACAATTGTTTACAAAACGTCGACGGAAATAATTCTCGTTAATATAATAATAATAAAGAAAATAATTTAGCTATAATTAAAGCTTTTATTTTACATTAATAGATAAAAATTTTAATAATAAAAATTTAAGATTTGCAAAATACTTAATAGATTTAAATTATAATAGTTAAACAAACAAAATCTTAAGTTTTACAACTTGTTATTATATTGCTATTAATAATATCTAAGTTTTTAAAGTTTAAAAAGCTAAAATTGTACAAAAGTTAAAGCGTAAAAAAATATACTATTTAATTTTAAAAAATCGACATTAATATAATGCGATTTTTGACGTATTTTATTACGAATAAAAACAAAATTCTTTATTACATATTATTTTTAAAAAACAATGTTATTACGTAGTAATATTTAAGAACAAACAATAGCGCTAAATTAAAAAGCAAGATCTTTAAAGAATTTAAAGAATTTTTATTAAATTTAATAATTAATTTTGCTAATTGTTGTTTTCTTGTCTATAAAAAATAAAAAATTGCTAGATAGAAACTAGATTAAAAGATAATTATCTTTAAGAAATATCTAAATAAATTAAAGATTTATTTAATATCGCTTTTAAAGAAGTATAAAATTTATATATTTTTAACTAAGCTAAAGTTAAACTTAAAAATAAAAATTCTAAATATCAATAATATACTAGATATTCGCAATAAATTTCTAGCTATAATTATTATATAAAAACAAATGTTAAATTGCATTTGCGAAATAGACGCAAACAACTTTAGAAATTAACAAATAACAAAAAATTCTAGTATTTCTTTAAGCAAATTTTATTAGAATTGTCGCTTAAACAATGTCGACAAGTTTATTAAGAGCAAAAAATTATATATTTTAAGAATTTGTTGTTGTTGCGTAAGCAAGTTTACAAGATTAATAACGCAAACTATTTAAGTTGTATTAAATATTTTAAATGCTATAAAAAAACATATTACAAAACGAAATATTTCAATAAGCATAAATAAGATAAGTTTACTATTGTTGCTATTATTATAATAAATGCAAAAAAAGATCAAACTTTGTCGACGTCTTATAAACGAAGCAAAAAAGACAAATAAAAATAGTAAATTCAATTTTAGTAAAAAATTAAACTTAATTTTTTAATAACAAACGTTAAGTTATAGATCTAGTTAATCTAGAAGCTAAGATTAATCTTATTAATTATATTTATATAATATAATAGAAATTGCAATTTATATTTGTTATCTTATTAACATTAGATTTTTTTAATAATAATAGTTATTTTTGTTACAATATCTATAAGTTAATCTATTACTTAATTAACTTATAAAATCAACATTAAAAATACATTATCTTGTTCTACTTAATAGAATATATAAGCTTTAATCTTATATTAGATATATCAATACTATTTAAGTAAAATATATTGATTAATTTAAAGACGCAAAGCTAGCAATTCAAGATTTTAAATAAAAAATTAAAAATAATTAATCTTAAGCAATTTGTTTTAGATCTCGTCAAATATAGTATAGTTTATACAATTGTTTGCGTTAACGTTACAAAGACATCAAACAAAAAACTAACAAAATCTAAGATTCTTAAAGAATTAAAAAATCTAAAAGATATCTATAATAATAAATTGACTAAAGTTTTACTAAAATTAAAAAAAAAAGATTACGCTATTAAGTTTCAAGACAATAAAGAGCTATTGTTTATATCTTTTTATAATTTTTTATAGAACAAGCTAACAATACTTCGACAATATCTTAATAATGCGTTAGCAAAAGATTGAATTAAGTATTTAATTTTGTTTGCAAACGTCTCTATTTTATTTGTATTAAAATTGAACAATAAGTTACGTTTATATATTAACTATAAAGATTTAAATACAATTATTATTAAAAATTGTTATTTATTACTTTTAATTATAAAAACGCTAAATTATCTATGCAAAGCAAAGCGCTTTATCGCTTTAGATCTAAAGAACGTCTATTATTATATTTGCATAAAATACGATAATAAATAAAAGATAACATTTTGTATGCGCTATAAGTATTTCGAATATTAAATTATGTTATTTAAATTAATAAACGCATTCGCAATCTTTTAAGTTTACATTAATAAAATATTACGAAAGTTAATCAATATAACTTGCGTAGTTTATATAAATAACATACTTATATATAACAATAATTTGACAAAACACTAACGTTATATTAAATAAATATTGAAACATCTTCGCAAGTATTCGCTATACGTTAATTTAAAGAAGTGTAAATTTAATATTACAAAAATTAAATTTCTAAACTTTATTGTATTTTCAAAAAATTAAAAGAATTAAGAAGTAATTTAAATTAAAAACTTATTGCGAGCTTTAAATATTTCTAAATTTTATAAACTTTTATAGACGCTTTATATATTATTATTCGAAAAAAGTTGTCTCTCTTATTAGTCTATTAAAAGAAAGTAAAAATAACAAGAAATATAATTTTTTCGTTTAATCGAATAAAGTAGAGCAAGCGTTTCGTCAACTTTGCAATATCTTTATATTAACTTTACTACTTTATTATTACAATCTAGATAAAAAAATTAGAATAAAGATTAACGCGTTTAACTTTGCAATTGCAAGCATTCTAAATTAACAAAATAATAATAAAAATTAACGTCTAGTAACATTTTAATTGCAAAAAATAATTTTAACAAAGCAAAATTATAAAATATATAATTAGAAATTACTAATTATTGTAATCGTTTTTAAGCAATAAAGATATTATTTAAAAAGCAATGCTTACTTTATTAAGATATAATCGAATTATAATAATTTTAGAAGATTTATAAGTTAAAAGAAACTAAACTTAAGATAAATTTACTAGATACTTAAATTAGTTATCTATAACTTTAAAATCTTTTATTGTTCAAATAAGAAAAATTCGACAAATAAATTGTTAAGACGTTTTAATTATAAAGAGATTTTGTTATTAAATATAAGATTGTTGTTAATATTGCAAAACAAATTAATGTTGTTATTTAACAAAAATTTGTTAACGCAAAGCAAGCAAAAGATATTAAGTAATTTAGTTTTTGTATCTTAAAATAAGTTAACGTTATTATTTAACAAAAAGTTGTTAACGCAAAACAAACAAAAAATATTAAATAATTTAACTCTTATATTATAATTAACAAAAATATTTATTAGTAATACAAAGATTTTGCGATTATAAAATAAAAAGAAAGTTTTTAAAAAACTAGTATCTCTATTTTAATTAACTAAAATATAAATTGTTATTTCAAAAAAAAAAAATAAAGACATGTTAAAGAAATTGTATAAAAAATATTAAAAATTAATAAAATTCTTAATAAAGAATTATTAGATTAAAGACACTTAAATCAAAAAGATTAAAATTAAAATTAAGAAATTATTTTGTTGTAAACAAATTGCATAAACTTTAGATCAAAAGAATTTCGTTAAATATAATAAATTGTTTTATGTTTTAGAAAATATAATTATTAAAGAGAATAAACTAATCGCGTTAAGTTGATTAATCGAGTTCGAATTAATTAATCGACTTAAATCTTAGCAATTTGAGTTAAATCGATTCGAAAGTCTTGACAAGTCGATTCCTAAAGTTAAAATCGAAAATCGAGTCGAATTGAATCGATTTCTAGAATTAAAATCGAAATTTAACTCGAAAAATCGATCTAAATCGTTAAGATTATTTAAATAATTATATTATAATTATTAATAATTAATATATAATTAATATATATTTAATAATATTTAATTATTTAATTATTTAATTATAATAAGATAATATATTATAGTAATGCATTACTACTTTTTACGAAGAAAATAAGTAAATTGCATCTATAGATTCTATAGAGTCTATAGATACAAATAATGCATTTTATTAATAAATTGCATCTATAAGATCTATAGAGTCTATAAATACAAATTATTAATAAATTGCATTATTTGCATTTATAAACTCTATAGATCTTATAAATACAAATTATATCTTAATATTAATTATTTAATATTTTTAATAGCATCTAGCACGCTTATAGATACAAATTATATCTTAATATTAGTTATATAATATTTTTAATAGTATTTAGTACGCTTATAGATATAGATAATGCATTATAGTAATGCATTATTGTTTTCTATAATAAATTAATAATTAAACAATATTTATAGAATTTAATTAGAAAATCTAAATTTAAACTTATTTTATACTATTTTTAGTATATCTTAATATAATAACGTTATTTTCGATTTCTTAGCAATTCGATTCAATTCCTAATATTAGAATCGAATATTGACTCGAATCGAGTCGAGTTAATTCTAAAATAATAGAAATCAAGTCGAGTTTCGAGTCGATTCCTAGAGTTAAAATCGTTAGATCGAGTCGATTCCTAAAGTTGAAATCGAAACTCGATTCAATAATTAATCTAAAAGAGAAGTTAATTCGCAAGAATTATAACAACTCTTTAACGAAACATTTTAAAATTAAGAAAATTCTAGATTTACTTTAGCAAAAGTATTTTTAATTCGCTTGCGTTAAGTAAATAAAAGCGTATATTAAAATATATAATGTTTGTTAATATATCAAAGTTTCTTATTATAAATTATATAATAAGCTTCGATTCTTATTTGTAGCAAAGAAATTATAAAAGAAAATTATTATAAACTTTATAATAAGCTTATTATCGAACAAACGTTATAAAATCGTATATAATTCGATTTTCGTAATAGTCGATCGCTATACAAAAATAATTAAATATATATTTGTAATTATTAGAATCGATATCGCAAAGCTAGCAAAAATATTTTTTAATAAAATTGTTTTACGTTTCGAAATGTTAACTAATATAGTAAGCGACAAAAGATTTGTCTTTATTAGTACTTTTTAATTTGTTATATATTTTTATGCACAAATTAAAAGATAGTTAAATATTGTCTTTTATTCTTAAATAAATAATTTAATCGAACAATAAAATTAAACTCTTAAATATTATCTTCGCACTTACGTTAACGCTAAATAGATAAAATAAACAAATTTATTATTAATAATAGAATTTGTTTATAACAATAGTTATTACGTCTTAATTAACGCTTTGTTGTTCTATTTAATATATAATTACTACTTAGAGATTTACTATAAAGTTAAGAACAACTTTACTAAAAAAAAGATATTATTAATACAAAAACACATAAAATTACTTTATAATTTCAGAAAAATTCTAACAAAATATCTTAAAAACGTTGTTGCGCAATAAATAAAATACTACAATAAAAAATATAAACAAAAAAGCTTTGTTATAGAAGAATTAATTATACTCTTAATTAGAAATTTAAAGCAAAAAAGATTTAGCAAAAAGATATTGCACAAGTATATTAAATTGTTTAGAATTAAAAATAAGATTAAAACGCAAATTTATTGTTTTATTTTATCTAATATTTATTAAATTTATAATATTTTCTATATTTTATTTTTGAAGTTATATTTGCATTGCATTAGTAATAAATAAACAAAACAAATATTATAAATCTTAAAATTTATTAATAATAAAATTTAATAAAAGATTAAAAAAATTCTAAACAAAACTAAGTTAAAGAAGCAAATATAATATAAATTTAAATAAATAAATTAAAGCAAAAAGTACAATTAATAACTAAGAAAAAAGTCTCTAAATAATATTAATAAATTGCGAAAGAACTTTAAAAAACAAATATATAACAAATAAAAGTAAAAATAATAATATAATATATATTGCGACAATAACAATTATATTAACAATAACTTGTTTAATAAAATATTGCGCAATTATTATTATATTGTTGTTGTATAATTAAGTTACAAAAAAAGATTTCTTTATTTTGTTATACAAGATACTAAAAATAATAAAATTGTCTCTTTTAATATAAATATTTAAAATATAGTTTAAAAACAAAGCTATTTTATTATTGTTAATTAATCGATAATATATTGCAACAACTTAATAAACTCTTAATATTTTATTAAATTTGTCTTAAAATAACTAAAGAAAGTTTTTAAATTTATTTAAAAATAAGTTGTTAAACTTTTTAGAGTTAATTATAGATAAATCTTCGAAATTATTCGAAATATTTATATTATTTAAAAAAAAACAAATTGTAAAAAATTTACTTTATATAATCTTTTTCGTTTTTATTATAAATTTACTTTTGTTATTTATATATATTTTTATATTTCTTATATTTCTTATTTTTTAAAAATATATAAACAAATAAAGCGCAAAAGAAATTAAAATAAAACTTATTATATTTTTATTTAATAACTTTGTTAATAACTTAAAATTAATAAAAGATTTTATTATAAAATTGTAAAACTTTGCAAAAAAATCTTTTAAATTTGTTTAATTTAAATTAACAATAAACTTAGAAATAATTTATCTTAACTTTATCTTCTTTGTTTCTATTAATAACTTATTTTTGTTTTTGTTTTTATTTTGTTTTAAATTCTAAATATATATTAATAAAATATTAAAAAGTAAACAAAAATATTTATCTTTAATATTTTTTTAAAAAATAAATCGATTAATTGTTGTATTTTAATAAAAGTTTTATTTTAAGTTATTTTTATTTTTGCAAACTTTTGTTCGAACTTAATTTAATATTTTTAAGCGAAAGTTAAATTTTATTTAAGTTGTTAAATACAAGATTAAGTTTAATTTGTTATTAATAAAGTAAATTCTTTATTGCGTTATTAACTCTTTATTGCATAAATTATACTCTTTTATATATATTTTATATATCTAGTAATTATATTTCTTATTTCGAATTTCTTGCGATAATTAATAACGAAATTCTTTATATTATCTCGAAAACGTTTAATAAACTAATAAATATTAATAATTATTATATTGTAAACGCAAACAAAATTTATTATAATATAATAATTTAATTTATAATAAAAAACTTTGCAACAAATATAAGTATTTCTTTTTTTACAAATATATATATATTTGTTTACGCAAGTTATATATAAAAAATTATTATAAACTATAATATATTAATATTGCAAACAAAAAAATATTAAAATTGTTTATTCTTTTATTTTTTTAATTTCTTAAAAAATATAATTGAAGAAATAAAGAAAAAAGAAACAAAAGATATATTAATTTAGGATTTGCACTATATATATAAGCTTTACGTATTATTATTTTTGTAACAATTTATTTATAACAATAAAGCAACTACAATTAAAAAAAAAAAAAAAAAAAAAAAAAAAAAAAAAATAAAAAAAAAAAAATTTATATTAATAATAAAAAAAAAAAATATTAAAATAATTAAAAAATAATTAATTTTTTTTATTTTTTTAAAAAATTATTTATAAAAAAAAAACAAAAACAAAAAAAAAAAAAAAAAAAAAAAAAAAAAAAAAAAAAAGAGAAACAACAATATTTATATTTATAATCTATTTAGCGTCTACGCAATGTTAGTTTTACTTTAAATTCTAATTAGAATTTTAATAATAATAAATAATAAAACAATAAAATATTATAAATTGTTATTGTTGCTATTATGTTGTTTTATAAATTATTTTAAATTAAAGTATAAATTTATTTCTATTAAATAGAAGACTTTTTTTCTCTTAATTTTCAAAAAGATTTAAAGAGATTTTTAACAAGCTTTTGTAATATTAACACTTAATAGACGCTTTTATCTTTAATAAGATTAATATAACTTCTTATATTACTAAAAATTAATACTTTAAGAAAAAAGATAATTGTAATATTGTAGGATCAACAATGCGTCAACGTCTTAAAATATAACAAAGTATATAATTTTAAGTATCTATAAAAGTCTCGAATAACATAACATCTCTTTTTGATTAAATAGCAAGAAATAAGCTCGTACGTTATAGCAAATATTAGATAAAGAGAAAGTTTATTTCTTGTTGTTCTTTAACAATTAGTTCTACTACTATCTATCTTATATAGTTAAGATATAGTAATATAAATCTATTAATCTTACGTCTTTTATATCTTAGTGTGCTAATAAGAAGCAAACGCATTTGTATCTTATAGTTAAACTTTATTAAAAACTATTTTAATATATTTTAATATTATACTTATAAATATATTTATCTTATATAATAATAATTATTTGTTTGCGTAAAATATAGTATAATTATTAGATTAAATTAAATATTTTTTTTAATCTATTAACTTATATTAAGTTTTAACTTATTATTATAACTACTTAGTTGCAACTTTTGTTATTAAATAATTGCTTATATTGCTTGAAGATGTTTACAAATCTCTTTAAATAGTATAACTCTCTTTGATATCT